>Ga0247770_1001499_pt1 | contig 17661 bp, 13 predicted proteins | sample UWRJL136409B6_FD_179943 | JGI IMG/M metagenome (GOLD analysis project Ga0247770, IMG submission 179943) | Plant litter microbial communities from Arlington Agricultural Research Station in Wisconsin, United States - UWRJ-L136-409B-6 | ecosystem: Environmental > Terrestrial > Plant litter >... | reverse complement strand
AGAGCGAGCGCGACCGCCGCCTCTCCTCCGCCACCGACCGCCTCCGCACCCGCTTCGGCAAGGGCGCCGTGATGCCCGCCCGCATCGCCCCGAAGCCGGAGGCGAAGGAGGAGAAGGGGTAGGATCTGCGCGCGTCCCCGGCAGCTCATCCCTCGCGTGGCGGTAGGCGGACACTGCATCCGCAGACACGCCACGCTGCCTTTCTCCGGATGATGGGAGAGGGGAAACCTTGGCGCTTCACGCTTCCCATCATTAGTATCGAGCTGAATCGAGCTGCCATCGTGAACAGGCGCGGCAGCGATACCAGGGCCCGATCCCAATCATCACTTCCGCGAAACGAAAACGGGCCGCGGAGAATCTCCCGCGGACCCGTCCATCCTTCCCGAAGAACCTGACTGGTCAGTAGACGCGGCCGGTGGGGACCACGACCATGATGCCGCGCAGGCGGCTGGGGCGGCCGGCGGCGTCGGGGATCACGCGGACGTAGTCGCGCAGGCGCACCACCCTCCCGTCCACGGCCCTGGCGCGGTACTCGAAGGCATGATCGCGGCACTGGCCGGTCTCGGCCACGCAGAAGGAGACGGCCTCGTCGCGGTCGGCCTGGTGCACGACGACGTCGGCCCAGAAGGTGGGCTCGCCGGTCCAGCGCTCCACCGGGTACCCCAGCACCACCTCGGCCGACCGGCTCACGTACGAGAAGGCGAAGGTGGAGGCATCGGCCTCCCAGGTGATGGCGTCGTGCCCGGCCAGGAGCTCGGCGGCGCGCGCGTCCACACCCGCCACGGCGTCGGTGTTCTCGCCGAAGGCCTCGTCGATGCGCTCTTCCAGCGTGGCGTCCAGCGTCTGCATATCGCTCATTGGAGAAATCTCCAGATATCGATCAGTGGTTTGGCGTGCGCGGCGGTTATCGTCCCGTCGTGCGGTCCGGCGCCCAGGGAGAAGGCACCTCCCGGGCCGCTGACCGCCATCGGTTTGGCGGCGGGAGGAGGAGGAGAGTAGAAGCCGTTAACGCACGGGAACTTACGCCCGGCGGAGGTTGAAACCGCGGGCGGACGGATGCGTATTGAGCGGCGTGCACCGGACGGCTGTCTGGGGCACGCCAGGGACACCGGGTGAGACAAGCCTGGTGCACCCGAGGGGGCGAGGACCGCCCCGAACCACCCTTCTCGCGAGAGACGCGAAACCCCTTATGTCCACCACCCAGATCCCGATCGGCAAGACCGGACGCCCGCGCATGCCCTCGGGAAGCCCGTTGCGCGCGCTGGCCGGGAAGACGCCCTGGATCGTCGCCGCCATCGCGGCGCTCGTCCTGATCCCGTCGATGTTCGTCTACATCAACCCGGGGAGCGTGGGGATCGTCATCCACAAGCTGGGCGGCGGCGTGGACGCCAAGCCGCTGGGCCCCGGGCTGCACTTCCGGAACCCGCTGACCACGGGGATCGAGGAGTACCCGGTGTACATGCAGACGCTGGTGCTGACGCGCGGCGAGACCGACGGCTCGCGCGGGAACGACGAGATCAACGTCAACAGCCGCGAGGGGCAGCCGGTGTCGCTGGACGTGTCGCTCTCGTTCGAGCTGGACCCGGCCCGGGCGCCCCGGCTGTACTCCACCTTCCGGACCGACATCGAGTCGGTGCAGCACGGCTACATGAAGCAGGCGATCCGCCAGGCGCTGCAGGAAGTGGTGGGGAGCGAGGAGATCGCGGAGATCCTGGGCCCCAAGAAGGCCGAGACGGTGAGCCTGGCGCAGGCGCTCCTCTCCAGGCGGCTGGAGCAGTACGGGTTCATGGTGAAGCAGTTCACCATCAACGAGATCCGCGCGCCGCAGACGGTGATGGACGCCATCGGCGCCAAGAACGTGATGCAGCAGCAGGCGCTGACCGCCCAGAACGAGCTGCAGAAGAACACCTTCCAGGCGCAGGGCGACAGCATCAAGGCGGCGGGCCGGGCCATGGCCATCCTGGCCGAGGCGCGCGCCCAGGCGGAGGCCAACCTCCTCCTCTCGCAGAGCATCACGCCCAACCTGGTGCAGTACGAGATGGCGAAGAAGTGGAACGGCCAGATGCCGCAGGTCAGCGGCGCCGCCACCCCCATGATCCAGCTCCCCTCCCCCGGCAGCCGCCAGTAGCCGCCGCGGAAGGTCGACAGAACGAGCGAAGCCCCGGCCTCCCAGCGGCCGGGGCTTCGCTCGTTCGATCTTGATCCTCAAAAGAAAAACACCGGGCCTGCAACGACTGCAAACCCGGAGGAGGTCAAACCGCCATGGCAGCGGCGGATGATCAGGTGTAAGCTCTAGTTGAGAAATGCCAAGCCCGCAGTAGTGGGGAAGCACGTCCACTTCAATGATGACAATCCCATCGGTTCCGAGGATCGTCGCCTGATCTTCCGGCGCGCGCCGACGCTGTCGAGAGACGTGGGGCGGCGAGGCGGGGTGATGGAGAGCGCAGTCCGCGCACTGGTGCGGGGATCGGGAGCGGACTAACCTTCGACGGTTCCCCATCGCCACCTCTCCGAACGGATATCGATCGCCATGATCGCCCTCGCGCTCGCGGGCGCCACTCCGGAATACTTCGCCCAGGCCGCCGCCGTCATCGTGGCGGGGGCGATCATCGCCTACGCCGGCGCGCGGCTGGGGCTGGTGCCCATCGTGGGCTTCCTGCTGGCGGGGGTGGTGATCGGGCCCAACGGGCTCAGGCTGGTGCACGACCAGGCCATGGTGGACGGCGCCGCCGAGGTGGGCGTGGTGCTCCTCCTCTTCACCATCGGCGTGGAGTTCAGCTTCGAGAAGCTGGCCCGCATTCGCCGGCTGATCCTGGGCGGCGGGACGGCGCAGGTGGTGCTGGCGGTGGGCGCCACGGCCGGGATCCTGGCCGTGCTCGGCGTGGCGTGGCAGGCGGCGGTCTTCACCGGGTTCCTGGTGGCGCTCTCGTCCACGGCCATCGTGCTGAAGCTGCTGGCCGACCGCGGCGAGACGGCGTCGGAGCACGGGCAGGTGGGGCTGGGGCTGCTGATCTTCCAGGACCTGGCCATCATCCCCATGGTGCTGCTGGTGCCGCTGCTGGGCGGGCAGGGCGGCTCGCCCTCGGACGTGCTGGTGGCGCTGGGGAAGGCGGCGCTCATCATCGCCCTGGTGCTGCTGGTGGCCCGCCGGCTGATGCCGCCGCTGCTGGAGGCGGTGGCGCGCACCTGCTCGCCCGAGCTCTTCCTGCTCACGGTGATCGCCGTCTGCTTCGGGACGGCGTACCTGACGTCGCTGGCGGGGGTCAGCCTGTCGCTGGGCGCCTTCCTGGCCGGGCTGGTGGTGAGCGAGAGCCGCTTCAGCGAGCACGCGCTGGGGGAGATCCTCCCGCTGCAGATCATCTTCAGCGCGGTCTTCTTCGTCTCGGTGGGGATGCTGCTGGACCTGGGCTTCCTGGTGCGCAACCTCCCGCTGGTGGGCGCGGCCGTGGCGGTGGTGCTGGGGGTGAAGCTGCTGACCACGGCGGCGTCGGTGCGCGTGCTGGGCTACCGCGCGCCGGTGGCCGCGGCGAGCGGGCTGCTGCTGGCGCAGATCGGCGAGTTCTCGTTCGTGCTGGAGCGCGCGGGGCGCGAGGCGGGGCTCACGCCGGCCGGGCTGGGCGTCTCCGGCTCGCAGACGTTCATCGCCACCACGGTGCTGCTGATGGTGGCGACGCCGTACCTGGCCACCTGGGGCGCGCGGCTGGAGCGGAAGCTGGAGCGGCGCGCGGAGGACGCGGCCAGCGGGAAGATGGGCGAGGACGCCAGCGCCGACCATCTCCCGCGGATGGAGAACCACGTGATCGTCGCCGGCTATGGGCAGGGGGCGCGGCGGCTGGTTCGCGTGCTGCGCGCGGCCGGTGTCCCGTTCGTGGTGACGACGCTCAATCCGGAGGGCGCGCGCGAGGCGGAGGAGGATGGATACCCCGTCCTCCGCGGCGACTCCACCCGCCAGCGCACGCTCTCGCTGGTGGCCGTGGAGCGCGCGAAGGTGCTGGTGATCGCGGACGACGACCCGGCGACGGCGTCGCGCATCGCCACCGTGGCGCGGATCGCCAACCCGACCATGCAGATCATCGTGCGGACGCGCTACCTGGCGGGGGTGGACGCGCTGATCCACGCGGGGGGCGACCGCATCGTGGCGGAGGAGCTGGAGGCGGTGGTGCAGCTCTTCGCCTCGGTGCTGCGCGAGTACCGGGTGGCGGCGGAGGAGATCGAGCGGCACGAGGCGGCGGTGCGCCGGGGCGGGTACGCGGCGCTCCGCGAGGACGAGGAAGCGCCCGCCACGCTGGCCTGCGCGCTGGAGGGCGACTGCCTGCAGACGCGCACCGTCACCGTGCGCGACGGCGCCCCCGCCGCCGGCCGGCCCATCGTGGACCTGCCGCTGGAGGCGTTCGGGGTGCGGCTGCGCGGGGTGCGGCAGGGCGGCGGCGGGTGGGACGAGCCGCCGGCGCGCGACCTGGTGCTGCGGCCGGGGATGGAGCTGGCGCTGGTGGGGACCGCGGAGGCGTTCGAGGCCAGCGCCGACGTCTTCCGCCCCGACGGCGGCCGCCTCCCCGCCCCGCCGCCCTCCACCGCGCGCCGCACGGTGGCCGATCCGGAGCAGGTGATCACCTTCACGCCGGCGGATCCGTCGCGCTGCTCGCACCTGGCGCAGCTGCATCCCGTGCACCCCAGCGCGCGCGGCTGCGAGGAGTGCCTGCGCACGGGCGACGACTGGGTGCACCTGCGCATCTGCCTGACGTGCGGACACGTGGGATGCTGCGATTCGTCGAAGAACCGCCACGCCACCGCGCATTTCCACGCGACGGACCATCCGGTGATGAAATCGCTGGAGCCGGGGGATCGCTGGGGGTGGTGCTACGTGGACAAGGTGGAGCTGTAGCGGACGGCGTCGAATGTGATGGAGCGCATGCGACATGGCCCGTCGAACCGCAGCCGCATCGGTCCGCCGCCGCCGCGCGGGTGCGTGAACCCACCCGCTAGAACCACGGGAAGCCTCGCCACGGATCTCCATGGGATCGGAGATGGAGCGGCGAGGCTTCGTGCGTGGTGTCGTGCCGTTCTCCCTCTACCCCAGGGGTTTTTGGGGGAGAGGGCCGGGGAGAGGGGGGGCGCCGAGGCATGCGACACGGCCCGTCGAACCTCTCGATCCCGATCCCCCGCCCCGCCGTCTACTTCGGATCCCCCTCCCCCGCCCCAGGTCCCATCACGTAGTCCGGCAGCGTTCGGCCTGCCTTGCGCGGGAACACCTTCCGGGAGATCTGCGGCGCGTACTGCATGGTGGCCGTCCCCACGATGGAGAGCGCCAGCACCATCAGCCCCAGGGCGGCGTTCACCTCCTTCAACCCAGCGGTGGCGGCGATCCCCGCCAGGAGGATGGAGAACTCGCCGCGCGGCACCAGCGTGAGCCCCAACGCCAGCGACCCGCGCTTCGACAGCCCGTCCACCGCGCCGATGCGGTACCCCGCCGCCACCTTGGCCGCCACCCCCAGCACCGCCAGCACCAGCGCCGGCAGCCACACTCCCCCGAACGCGGAGGGATCCAGCGACAGCCCGAACGACAGGAAGAACACCGCCGCGAACACCCCCTGCAGCGGCGCGAAGAGCCGCTCGATGCGCTCGCGGTGGCGCGTCTCCGCCAGCACCATCCCCGCCAGGAACGCCCCGATCCCGTCCGAGAGCCCCACCGCCAGCGCCGCGTGCGCCATCAGCAGCACGATGGCGCCCACCGCCAGCACCAGCAGGTCGTCGCTGCGCAGCTCCAGCACGCGGTCCAGCACCCGCCCCGCGCGCAGCGCCACCACCACGAACACGCCGAAGAAGAGCACCGCCACCCCCACCCCGCGCGCCACCGCCGCCGCCGAGGGCTCGCTCACCAGCACCGCGCCCGAGAGCAGCGCCAGCAGCAGCGCCACCCACAGGTCCTCGAACACCAGCACGCCCAGCGCCGTCTCCGTCTCCGGGTTGGCCGTCCGCTCCAGGTCGATGGAGCTCTTGGCCACGATGGCGCTGGAGGTCACGTGAAAGGCCCCCGCCGCGATCAGCGCCCCCCCCCCCCCCCACCCGAACGCCAGCCCCAGCGCCAGCCCCAGCGGAAAGCAGAACGCCAGGTCGACGAGCCCCCCGCGCACGATCCGCCGGCGGTTGGCCAGCAGCGCGCGGAGCGAGAACTCCAGCCCCATGAAGAAGAGGAGGAGCACGACGCCCAGCGTGGCCAGCACGTCCACCAGCTCCTGGTCCAGCCGCAGCGGCCGCAGCACCAGCCCCAGGAGGATGAACGCCGGCACCACCGACTGCCCCAGCCGCTCGAACAGGATGCCCGCCACCGCCAGCGCCGCGAGGACCGCCCCCGCGCCGATCAGGAATTCCGTGTGGTGCATCCGCCGTCAGCCGCCGCGCAGCAGGGCCGAGAAGCGCCCCACCTGCTCGCGGTCGCCCACCACCACCAGCGTGTCGCCCGCGCGGATGGCCTCCACCGGCTGCGGGTTGGGGAGCGCCGCCCCGCCGCGCAGGATGGCGATGATGCTGGCCCCCGTCCGCTCGCGGATCGCCGCGTCGCCGATGGTCTGGTCCGTCAGCGGCGAGTCGGCGCGCACCTTCAGCCACTCCACCGCCAGCTGGTCCAGGATCAGGTCCATCGACTCCGCCGGCGTGGGCTGGAAGTAGGCGCCGCCCAGGATCGCCCCCAGCTTGCGCGCCTCCGCGTCCTCCATCCGCGCCGCGGCGGTGGGAAAGTCCTCTCCCGGCTCGAACAGGTACAGCTCGCGATGCCCCGTGTTGTGGATGATGACCGTCATCCGATCGCCGCCGCGGGTGGTGCAGGCGAACTTCTTCCCCACCCCCGGCAGCTCGTGCTCCTTGACGTCCATTGGCAGGCCCCGGTCTCGTGTGTGTTGGTTCCGCGGGACGGATGGGGAAGACGCGTGCCGCCCGCAAGCGCCGCAACCAGAAGCCGCCGCGCCGAGGGGTCGGCGAGGCGGCGGAAAGCTGGTGAATGCACGCTTTACGACCGAAGACAAGACCCCGCTCCAGCACATGGCCGGAACGGGGTCCATCTCAACCCTGGGACCATGCACCGGCTCAGTGCTCCAAAGCACGGGCACGGGAGGGGGGCTACCAGGGACGGCGGATACTTCGTCGCCGATGTCGACGACCAAGCCTGGGGCTTCGTACGAAAGGCCGCACGTCACCGCGCGGCCTTTCCAACACAAACCTGACGCGGCCCCGAAGGACCGCCGGTACGCTCCGCTGGTTCCGAAGACGCCAGCGGCGACGTTCGCTGGCTTCAGGGCAGCTTCAATCGCGATTCAAGCCCCGAAGTCAACGAAGTGCGCACGCGCCGCTCAGCCGCCGGTGATGCGCTGGACGAGGGTGCGGGCGTAGTCCTTGTCCCACGACGCGGTGCCGGTGCGGGCCGAGGCGCGCACCACGGTGCCGCCGCCGTCGCGCCCCTCCAGCTTCACGTGCACCTCCATGTCGCCCTTGGTGCCGCGGTACTCCATCTCCGTGCCGCCCTCTTCGTTCTCGGTGCCGGTCAGCGTGATCCCCTCGCTCGCCATCACGGAGCGCGCGCGGGTCGCCACCGACGCCACGGACTCCCTGGCGATGCCCTCGGCGCCCTGCGACGTCAGGGTGATCCCCGCCGCCGCGCCCGCGCCCGCCACGGCCGCCACGCAGCCCGCCGCCGGAGCCGCCATCATCGCGACCAGCGCGATCCGGAACAGTGTCTTGCCCACCATCTCCATACCTCCCTTGCACGCGTTAGCACCAGCACGGAGCCGCCGAACGCGGCGGCTCCGTGGGTGCGCTCCATGTGCAGGTCCAGTGCCACGCCGGCATCCGCATCTCCCGGCTCCATCGCGCGTTACCCAATCGTGGCGAGCGATCGGCCGGGATGTGCCCCCGATCCCGATCCATGGAGTCGGACCGCGAGATCCTGGACGAAATCGGATGACGGGGATACGCGAAAGGCCGCGCGTCGCCGCGCGGCCTTTCTCCAATCGAGCCCGACGCGGCCCCGCGGGGTCGGTCAGCCGCCGGTGATGCGCTGGACGAGGGTGCGGGCGTAGTCCTTTCGCCACGCCGTGGGGCCGGTGCGGGCCGAGGCGCGCACCAGGGTGCCGCCCCCCTCGCGGCCCTCCAGCTTCACGTGCACCTGGATGTCGCCCTTGCGGCCGCGGTACTCCATCTCGGTGCCGCCCTCCTCGCTCTCGGTGCCGGTCAGCCTGATCCCCTCGCTCTCCAGCACGGAGCGCGCGCGGGCCGACACCGCCGCCACCGGCTCGCTGGCCACGCCCTCGGCGCCCTGCGACGTCAGGTGGATCCCCGCCGCCGCGCCCGCGCCCACCGCCGCGGCCGCGCAACCCGCCGCCGGAGCAGCGATCATCGCGACCAGCGCGATTCGGAACAGTCTTTTGCCCGTCATCCGTACCCCCTTGCACACGTTCGCACCAGCACGGAATTGCGCCGAAATTCGGCGGCTCCGCGCTGATTCGAACGTGTGCACTTCCGGGGCCGCAGATGATCGAATTCGCCGTTGTGTCACGGTCCGCGCCGCCGGTCCTCGAAACCCTTGGTAGACGGAAGCGAAACCGCCCCGGCGCTCGCGGAGAGCGCCGGGGCGGCTTGCGTTCGGCCGTGGACGAGGATCAGTCCGCGGCGACGGGCGACTCCTCGCGGTCGGGGCGCACGGGGAGCGGGGTGGCGTGCGCGGGGCGGCGGCCGCCGGCGCGGGCGCGCACCCAGGTGACGCCGTCGTCCAGGAGCGTGTAGACCACCGGCACCACGAAGAGCGTCAGCAGCGTGGAGGTGATCAGCCCGCCGATGACCGCGTGGGCCATGGGGGCGCGCTGCTCGGCGCCCTCGCCCAGCGCCAGCGCCAGCGGGATCATCCCGAAGATCATGGCCGTGGTGGTCATGATGATGGGCCGCAGACGCACGCGGCCCGACGAGAGGATCGCCTCGTTGCGCGCCATCCCCGCCTCGCGCTGCTGGTTCACGAAGTCCACCAGCAGGATCCCGTTCTTGGTCACCAGCCCCATCAGCATGATGATCCCGATCATGGTCATCACGTTCAGGTTCCCGCCGGTCAGCCACAGTGCCCCGGCCACGCCCAGGAAGGAGAGCGGAAGCGAGAGCATGATGGCCAGCGGCTGGAAGAACGAGCCGAAGAGCGAGGCCAGGATCAGGTAGATGAACACCACCGCCAGCAGGAGCGCGGCGCCCACGTAGCCCTTGGTCTCCTCCAGGTTCTGCACGTCGCCGGCGAAGACGGTGCGGTACCCGGCCGGGAGCCCCGCGCTCTCGATGGCCCTGCGCGCGTCCGCCGCCACGTCGCCCATGGCGTACCCGGGGAGGACGCTGGCGCCGATGGTGATCTGCCGCTCCAGGCTCCGCCGCTCGATGGAGACCGGCCCCGTCCCGGAGCGCACGTCCGCCACCTCGGCCAGGGCGATCATGGGCGTCTGGCGCGAGCCCTCGCCCCCCGTGTTGGTGCTGGGGACGGGGATGTTGGCCACGTCCTCGGCCGAGGTGCGCAGCGAGTCGGGGTAGACGACGATCACGTCGTGCGAGTACCCCTGCGGGTCCTCCCACCGCGTGGCGCGCTGCCCCGTGAAGAGCGGCTGCAGCGTGCTCCCGATGCTCTCGATCCCCACCCCGGCCGCCCAGGCGCGCTGCCGGTCCACCACCACCTCCAGCTGCGGGATGCGGTCCTCCTGCGCGCTCTGCGGCTCGGCCACGCCGGGGACCTCGCGGAGCGCCTCCAGCACCTGGTTGGACGCGGCCTGCAGGGTGGCGAACTCCGGCCCCTGCACGTTCACCTGGATCGGCTGCCCGCGCCCGCCGAAGATGGTGGGCGTGCCGGTGATGTTGGCCCGCACCCCGGTGAAGCGCCGCAGCTCGCCGCGGAGCGCCGTCTGGATCTCCTCCTGCGAGCGGGCGCGCTCCTCGCGGGGCTTCAGCTTCACGAAGATCTGCCCGTTGCTGGGCGTCCCGCGGAAGCCGCCGCCCATGCTCATGTAGGTGTACGCCACCTCCGGCTGCGAGCGCAGGTACCTGTCGATCTCGCGCCCCCGCTCCACCGTGAACTCCAGCCGCGACCCCGGGGGCGCGCGGAAGCCCACGTTGAACTCGCCGCCGTCGAAGTCGGGCATCCAGGTGAAGCCCAGCATCGGCAGCAGCCACCCCGCCAGCGCGATGGAGGCCACCGCGCCCACCATCACCTTGCCGCGGTGCCCCAGCGCCCACGCCAGCGCCCTGGGATACCGGTCGGCCGTCGCCTCGAAGCGGTCGTTGAACCACTGCGCGAAGCGGACGATGGGGTTCCTGCGCTTCGCCGACGGCGCCGCGCCGTGGGCCCGCTGCTCCACCTCGGGATCGGGCCAGATGCTTGAGAGCATCGGGTCCAGGGTGAACGAGACGAAGAGCGAGACCAGCACCGCGAACGCCACCGTCACGCCGAACTGGAAGAAGATCTTCCCGATCATCCCGCCCATGAAGGCCACGGGGATGAACACCGCCATCACCGCCAGGGTGGTGGAGACCACCGCCAGGCCGATCTCGCTGGTCCCCTCGCGCGCGGCCGTGTGGTGGTCCTTCCCCATCTCCAGGTGCCGGACGATGTTCTCTCGAACCACGATGGCGTCGTCGATCAGCAGGCCGATGGAGAGCGCCAGCGCCAGCAGCGTCATGGTGTTCAGCGTGAAGTCGAACATCCACATCACGAAGAACGACGAGATGATGCTGATGGGGAGCGCCAGCCCGGTGATGATCGTCGACCGCCAGGAGTTCAGGAACAGGTAGATGATGAGGATGGTGAGCGCCGCGCCCAGCACCAGCTCGTGCTGCACCGAGTCCAGCGACGCGCGGATGCGCTGCGAGTCGTCGCGGATGACGGTGAGCGAGATGTCGGCCGGGAGCGAGCGCTCCAGCTCGGCGGCGGCCACGCGGACGCGGTCGGCCACGTCCACGGTGTTGGTGCCGGCGATCTTGAGGATGTCCACCGCCACGGCGGGGACGTCGTTCATGAACGCCGCGCTCCGCCGCTCGGCCGTCCCGTCGATCACCGTCCCCACGTCGCGGAGGCGCACGGGGACGCCGTCGCGCACCGCCACCACCACCTCGCTGAAGTCCGTCGGGTCCTCCACGCGCCCGCTCACCCGCACCAGCCGCTCGGTGTCGCCGCGGCGGACGCGGCCGGCGGGGACCTCCTGGTTCTCGCGGTCCAGCGCCGCCATCACCTGCGGCGGGCTGATCCCGTAGGCGCGCAGGGCGCCGGGGTCCAGCTGCGCCTGGATCTGCCGCTGCGCCCCGCCCACCACGTTGACGCCGCCCACCCCGGGGATGGCCTCGAAGCGGGTGGAGACCACCTCGTCGGCGATGTTGGTCAGCTCGCGCAGCGGCCGCTCGCCGGACTGCAGAGCGATGGACATGATGGGGCGCTCGTTGGGATCGAAGCGCAGGATGACGGGGTCCTCGATGTTGGGCGGGAGCTGGCGGCGGATGCGCGCCACCTTGCTCTGCACGTCCTGCTGCGCCTCGGCCACGTCCACGCCCAGCTCCAGCTGCACGCGCACCAGCGACGAGCCCTCGAGCGAGGTGGAGGTGACCTCCTTGATCCCCTGCACGGTGTTGAGCGCCTCCTCGATGGGGCGCGACAGCTCGCGCTCCACCACCTCGGGGCTGGCGCCGGGATAGGAGGTCTGCGCCACCACGATGGGGTAGGTGACGTCCGGATACTCGTCGATGGCGAGCCGGCCGTAGCTGACCACGCCCAGGACGACGAGCGCCACCATCATCATGGTGGCGAACACCGGGCGCCGGATGGAGACGTCGGAGAGGAACATGCGAAACCCCTTTAGTCCTAAGTGCTTAGTGCTTAGTCCTTAGTGCTCTGTCTCGAAGTCCGATTCCCGCGATCGATCCGCGGTTTTCGCACTAAGGACCAAGCACCAAGCACCAAGCACTTCTGTTTTCTTTACCGCCCGCCGCCGGGCGCGGCGGCCTTGCCCTGCGCCCCGCCCCCTCCCCCGCCACCACCCCCACCCCGCGCCCCCGGCTCCGCGATCCGCACCTTCATCCCGCGCCCCAGCATCCCCACGTTGCCGATCACGATCCGGTCGCCCTCGGCCACCCCGCCGACGATCTGCGCCAGCCCCTTGGTCTCGTCGCGGAGGCCCACCGTCACGGGCGCCACGGCGAGCTCCTCGTTCTCGATCCGGTAGACGAACGGCTTCCCGTCCTCCCCCTCGCGCAGGGCGGAGATGGGGAGCACCAGCGCGTCGCTCACCGTGCGCGAGACGATGCGGCCGGTGGCGAAGGTGCCGGCGCGGAGCGAGCCGTCGGCGTTGGGGACCTGCACGTACACGCGGACGGCGCGGGTTGCGGCGTCCACGGACGGGTTGACGCGCGCCACGCGGCCGGTGAACTCGCGGCCCCCGGCGGAGAAGCGCACCTGCTGCCCCGGCTGCACGGCCAGCGCCTGCCGCTCGGGGACGGCGGCCGCCAGCTCCAGCACGTCGCCCTTCACCAGGGTGAACATGGTGGCGCCGCGGCTGACGTGCTCGCCCGGGTTCACCGAGCGCGTCTCGATGACGCCCGTGGAGGGCGCCAGCACGCGGGTGTCGGAGACGGTCTCGGCGGAGGAGCGGAGGCGGCTTTCGGCGGCGGCCACGCGGGCGCGGGCGGCGGCCGTGGTCTGCTGCGCCAGCCGCACGTCGCGCTCGGGGATGGCGCCCTCGCGCAGCAGCTCGCGCGACTGCTCCAGGTTCCACTCGGCGGTGGAGAGCTCGCTGCGGGCGGCGGCCACGTCGGCCGCGGCGCTCCGCTGGTTGCCGGCCTCCTCGGCGGCCTGGAACTGCGCCAGCAGCTGCCCGGCGCGCACCGGCTCGCCCTCGCGGACGTAGACGCCGGTGAGGTCGCCCTCCAGCCGGGCCCGCAGCTCGGAGCGCTCGATGGGCGCCAGGTTCCCCGTCACCGCGACGGCGTCCTCCATGGGGGTGCGCTGCGGCGAGGCGACGTTGGCGGGCGCCAGCGTCACGCCGGCGTTGCGGCCGCCGCCGGGGCCGCCCTTGGCCTCGCCCGCGGCCGCGTCGGCGTCACGCGAGCAGGCGGCCGCCACGGCCACCAGCGCCGCGGCCGAGGCCGCGCGAAAGAACGAAACGGTGCGCTGCACGGGTCTGTCGGGTTCAGGTGGGCGCGGATCGCGCAGGCTCTCGGCCGTGCGCGGCGGGCCCAGCGTTGTCGGTCAATTCGTATCGCCCCCTCCCGGAGTACAGGAGCGGGCGGGCCATCGGATCTTTCAGCTCCCCGGCGCGTTCGGGATCGCGGACGCCGGCGGCGGCACCACGATCGGCGCGACGCGGGTGGGCGCGGCGGTTCCCGTGGGGAGCGGCACGGGGCGGCCCAGCGAGCGGGCCACGTCCGCCACGGCCAGGTACAGGTCGTGGACGGCGCGCGCCTCGTTGGTCCGCGCCGTCAGCAGCGCCAGCTGCGCGTCCGACACCTCCAGCTGCGTCCCCAGCCCGCGCTGGTAGCGCAGCGAGGCCAGGCGGAACGCCTCCTCGGCCTCGGCGATGGTCTGGCGGCTGGCCTCGAAGACGGCCTGCGAGCTGGTGAGGACGGAGCGGGCGCGCTCGGCCTCCACCGTCGCCGCCTCGCGCGCCAGGCGGGCCTGCAGGCGCGCGACGCCCCAGTTGGCGCGCGCCAGCGCCACGTTGGAGCGCGTCCGCAGCCCGTCGAACACCGGCCAGCTCACCTGCAGCCCCGCCTGCCGGTCGCTGAACCACCCGCCGTTCTGCTGCGTGCAGACGCGGTCCGGGTCGGAGCCGGCGGGGCAGTCGATGGTCTCCAGCGCGCCGCGCGAGAACGGCAGCCGCGTCTCCAGCGGGAACGCCTGGTACCCCGACTGGACGAAGACGGAGACGGTGGGGAGATAGTCGGCGCGGGCGACGGCGATGCCGGCGCGGTTGGCCTCGGCGCGAAGCTGCGCGGCGCGGACGGACGGGAGCGTCTCGAAGAGCACCGAGTCCGCCGTGGCCGCCGCGATGTCCATGCTGGTCGCCAGGGCGCGCACTTCCTCCACGCTCACGCCGGAGGTGAGGCGCACGGCCTGGTTGGACGGGAGGTTCAGGAGGCGGCGCAGCTCCAGGAACGCCAGGTCGCGGTCGCCGCGCGCCCGCAGGACGGCGGGGCCCAGGTTGGCGCTCTCCACGCGGGCGCGGAGCACGTCGTAGCGCGCGGCGCGGCCGGCGCGCTCCAGCTGCTCCACCTGGGTGAGGCGGGCGCGGGCCTGCTCCAGGTTGGCCTCCTGGATCCCCACCAGCCGGTCGGCCAGGAGCGCCGCCAGGTAGGCGTTCAGCACCTGCACCGTCACGTCGGCCTGCGTCTCCTCCACGTCCGCCTCGGCGGCGCCGCGAAGGCCCCGCGCGCCCCGCAGCCCGGCTCCCACGCGCCCGCCCGAGAAGAGCGGGACGTTGAAGTTCATGTTGACGTTGTAGGAGTTGGGCTGGTTGAAGATCTGCCCCACGGCCTGGGCGCGCGCGTTCTCGTAGACGTGCGTGAAGGCTCCCGACATCCGCAGCGCCGGAAGCCCCGCCGCCCGCGCCACGCCGATCTGCGCCGATGCCGCGTCCCGCCGGCTCTCCGCCAGGCGAACCTCGTCGCCGGTGGAGAGGGCGCGGCGCACGGCGTCGGCGGCGGAGAGCGGAAGCGTGTCGGAGACCTGCGCGGCGAGCGGCGCGGCGCCCGCGGCGAGCGCCAGGGCAAGGAAGACGGAAGTCAGCCTGCGATCCATCACGGCTTCATTTCTCACGTGGTTGCGCGCCACGGCCGTCTGTCCGTGGACGGCGGCCGTGCGCGCGCTGATGACGAACCCGCAAATGTAGCGGCGCGGGGACCCCGGATCAAGCATCCTGGACGCGACGGAAACCGCGTCCGCGCAAACACTTGCGTGTTCCGCGGGGCATGCGCGGCGGACGGGCCTTGCGCCTCCCTCCTGGATGCGGGAGTCAATACACCCGGACCCGCGTCCGTGTTGGCGCATCGGCAGCCAGGGTAAGAGGTTCGCCGAGGGCCGATGGTTGCAATCCCCCGCCCCGCCCGCCGATCGGACGATCCGCGCCGACGGACGAAGCCCCGGGGCGGCGGACCGCCCCGGGGCTTCGGGTTCGTCGGCGAGAGCCGGTTTCCTATCCCAACCGCTTCCTGCGCATCGCCCTGACGCTCGTCTCCTGGACCAGGTAGAGAAACGGGCGAGGCTGCGCGCCGGCGATGCGCTTCATCTCCGGCCAGTGGCGGAAGATGGTGCGCGAGAGGGTGCAGAGGCCCCGGATGCTGTCGTTGAGGAAGAACGCGCCCATCCGGTGTTCGGTCAGCAGCGCGCGCTCGTGCGCCCGGTGCAGCACGCGGACGTCGGAGCTCACGATGCACCATCCCCGCTCGCCCGCGTAGCCGAGCACCACCTCGTCCGGCTGGCCGGCGAGCCCGAGGTCGTAGGGATGAACGGCATCCTGGCCCAGCTCGCGAAGGGCGTGGGCCACGTGGACGGACGCGTTCTCGTCGAAGAGAAAGGTCACGCGGCCTTCAGCCACTGCTCGAAGGCCAGCGAGGTCTCCACCAGCCGGGGGCTGACGCCGTACATCCACGCCACGTGATCGGTCGTCCGCTCGCCGTGCTGCGCCTTTTCGGCGTGGTACGAGCCGGAGAGCGTTTCCGCCCGGATCCCCGTCCCTTCCAGCACCGGCGCGCCGAACGAAACCCGCGGATCGATCACCACGCCCCCCTCCCTGCCCATGGGCCACCACCGCTCCGCCACGTCGCGGGCGTCGAAATCCAGCTGCTCCAGGTACGGGCTGACCACGAGGGGGATGGCGTGCTGCCCGTGCCCGCGAAGCTCGATCAGCGCCTCGCTCCCGTCGCTCTCGCGCACGGCGCCGTAGAACACGCGGTCGGGATCCACGTAGACCTCGCGCAGCGCGAACGGGTGCTCGGACCCGTGGAGGCGCGCGGCGACACGCGCGGCTTCCTCGATGGCCCGCATCGAAGCTCCCGCCCGGCGGAACGTGCGGACGTAGAGCAGCTCCACCAGCTCGACGAAGGTGAGCGCCCGCTGGCCTTCCAGCTCCGGCAGCTCCGTGCGGATCACCGGCGGGTGAACGACGGGCCCGGAGGGGCGCGTGCGTGTGTACCCGAATGCCCAGCGCCGCACCGTCCTCACGTCCTCGTGGAGAAGCGCCGCCGCGTCCCGCGGCGTGTAGATCCCGGTGCCGAATCCCATGAGTATCCCTGGCGGATCCCGAACGCGTCGTCTGGCCAGCGCCAAGAGTAAACGGTGGATCGATCGGGTGCAAGCTTTTGATGCTGGTGATGTGAGAGTGCCATGCGGCAGAACCTTTACATAGGTTTACACTCGTCCATATTTCGTGCGGATCATCTTCCGGATCCAGCGGCCGACGGACGAAGCCCCGGGGCGGCGGACCGCCCCGGGGCTTCAAGTCGTGGTGGCGCGGCGTGGGTCAGTGCTTCACGCGGGCTTCGATCTCGGCCTTGAGCTCGGCGGGGAGGCCGGCGTCGGCGGCGAGGGGGGCCAGACGGTGGAGGCGCGACTGCGCCTTGTCGAACTGGCGGAGGCCGGCGTAGGTGGCGGCGGCGTCCAGGAGGGCGCGGGCCTGGAGGGCCGGCTGGTGGTGCGCCTCGGCTTCGGCCGCGGCGTCGTCGAGGGCGGTGGCGGCGTGGCCGGAGCGGCCCTCGCCGTGCTGCACCGCGGCCAGCCGGAGCAGAGCCTCGGCCGCGGAGAGGCCGGCGAACTTCTGTGCGTCGGCCAGCGAGGCCAGCACGGCGCGGGCCTCGGCGAGGCGGCCGGTGCCCATCAGCTCGTCGGCGCGGGCCAGCTGCGCGGCGGACTGCGTGGCATCGATCAGGGTGGTGGCGGCGCCGGGCTCGGAGCCCGCCACGGCATCCGTCTGCGCGGCGGCGGCGCCCGCGCCGCCCGCCAGGAGGGCACCCAGCACCAGGGCCGTCTTCGCGGCCGTCTTCATCGTCGTCATCTCAACATCTCCCGAGGGGAATTTTCGTGTCCAGGGCCGCGCGGTGCGGCATCCGCAGTCTCGGGAAGAAGCGTCACCCGCCGGCCACGCCGGCGTCGAGCGTCCGTATCGATCCGCGCCCCTTCCCGTTGCAGTGGGACGCATCCCCCGCCGGGGAAGTTGCACGCGGGGGACGAGACCGCCGGATCGTGGTGCGAGCGGATACCAGGGAAGGACGGGCGCGTCGGCACATCGCCTCAGCGGCCGTTGGCGGGACGATTTGGGATGTTGATCGGGGAGATCGGCGGGCGGCATTCGTGATACCAGATGACCCATCGGATTATGCGGTCGATCTCGTCCACCATCGGGTATTCGCGTTCGCCCGTGCCGTGGCAACTGCGTCATCGGGGGGATGTGGAGCAGGGGCCAACTTCCGCGCCGACCCTCCTGATGACGTGATTGGCGGATGCTGGAAGCGCCGATGTGGCGGGCGGACACCGATCGCGGAGAGGGGAGGGCCGAAAGGTGCCTCTCCGAAAAATTGGTTCATCGCGGATTTGGTTGCAACTCGCCCGGAAAGGCATCCTTGATCTTGAGGATGAAGTAGGCGTCATCGCGGAAGCCGTAAGCCTGGCGC
>Ga0247770_1001498_pt1 | contig 17662 bp, 17 predicted proteins | sample UWRJL136409B6_FD_179943 | JGI IMG/M metagenome (GOLD analysis project Ga0247770, IMG submission 179943) | Plant litter microbial communities from Arlington Agricultural Research Station in Wisconsin, United States - UWRJ-L136-409B-6 | ecosystem: Environmental > Terrestrial > Plant litter >... | reverse complement strand
ACAGGATCGATGAGGAGGGGGTGGAATTCAAATCGTGTGCGACGAGATGCCGATGTAAGTCACTGTCACTCAACAGATTACAGGACAGGACAGCCCAACGAGCCGGACAGCAGTGAGGTTTTTCCCGATATTCCGCGACCCTGAATCCATGCCAGAGCAGCCTCTCAACGAGCGCGAGCACGCGATCCTGGAGGCGGTGATCCGCACCTACGTGGAGACCGCCGAGCCCGCCGGCAGCCGCACCGTGGCGCGCCGGTTCCGTCTCGGCATCTCCCCGGCCACGGTGCGCAACACCATGAGCGACCTGGAGGAGAAGGGATACCTGTACCACCCCCACACCTCCGCGGGCCGCGTCCCCACGGACCTGGCGTACCGGCTGTACGTGGACTCGCTGATGCGCAAGGAGGAGCTGACGCCCGCCGAGCGCACCGCCATCCGACGCGAGCTGGAGCAGGGGGGCGAGGGCGCCGCCGTGGAGCACCTCCTCCGCAGCGCCGCGCAGGTGCTGGGGCTGCTCACGCAGGAGCTGGGGGTCGCCATCGCGCCGCGGCTGGACGAGGCGCTGCTGGAGCGGCTGGACCTGGTGCCGATCCACGAGGTCAAGGTGCTGCTGGTGATGACGCTGCGCTCCGCCGGCGTCCGCACCATCTACGTGGACGTCCCGGCGGCCATCCCGGCGAGCACCCTGTCGTCCGTGGCGCGCATCCTGAACGAGCGGCTGGCCGGGCTCACGCTGCTGGAGATCCGCGGCACCCTCCCGGCGCGGCTCCGCGACACGGTGGCGGGAGAGCCGGGCGCCGCCGAGCTGCTGAACGTCTTCGTGCAGTCCGCCGACGACCTGTTCGCGCCCGCCGCCGCCGCGGACGCCGACCTGCACCTGGGGCGCGCCTCGGTGCTGGCCGAACAGCCCGAGTTCGCCAGCGGCGAGCGCCTCCGCTCGCTGATCGAGCTCACCGAGCGGCGCGACCTGCTGAAGAGCGCGCTGGCCATGCGCACCGGCGCCTCCGGGCTGCACGTGAGCATCGGCGTGGAGCACGGCGACCCGGCGCTCTCCGACTTCACCCTGGTGACCTCGGAGTACCGCTCCGGGGCGCTCAAGGGGGTGATCGGGGTCATCGGCCCCACCCGGATGCCGTACGAGCGCGTGATCGCCCTGGTGGAGAGCACGTCCAACCTGATCTCCGAGTTCCTGGCCTGACGGCCCGTTACGCTTTTCTACGAGCATGAGAGACTACTACGAGATCCTCGCCGTGGCGAAGGACGCCGACGGCGAGACCATCAAGAAGGCGTACCGGAAGCTTGCCCTCCAGTACCACCCCGACCGCAACGGGGGCGACAAGGAGGCCGAGGAGAAGTTCAAGGAGGCCACCGAGGCGTACGAGGTGCTCCGCGACGCCGACAAGCGCGCGGCGTACGACCGCTTCGGGCACGCGGGCGTCAAGCGCGGCGCCGGGGCGGGCGCGGGCGGCGGCTTCGGCGGGCAGGCCGGGTTCGGCTTCGAGGACGCGCTCAACATCTTCATGCGCGACTTCGGCGGGTTCGGCGGCTTCGAGGACCTGTTCGGCGGCGGCGGGCGGCGCGGCGGGGCGCAGCGGGGGAAGGACCTGCAGGTGCGCCTCCCCATCACCCTGGCCGAAGTGGCCACCGGCGTCCGCAAGACGCTCAAGGTGAAGGCGCTGGACCCGTGCTCCACCTGCTCGGGCTCCGGCTCGGCCGACTCCAGCGGGGCGGTGACCTGCGAGTCGTGCCAGGGCGCGGGGCAGGTGCGCCGGGTGCAGCGCAGCGTCTTCGGGCAGTTCGTGAGCGCTTCCGTCTGCCCCACCTGCGGGGGCGAGGGGAAGACGATCAAGAACCCGTGCAAGAAGTGCCACGGCGACGGGCGCGAGCGCGGCGAGCGGACGGTGGAGGTGGAGATCCCCGCCGGCGTCAGCTCCGACAACTACCTGACGCTCCGCGGCCAGGGGAACGCGGGCCCGCGCGGCGGCCCCCGCGGCGACGTGATCGTGATCATCGCGGTGGAGGAGGACGCGCGCTTCCTCCGCGAGGGGGCGGACCTGGTGTACGACCTCACCGTCACCTTCAGCCAGGCGGCGCTGGGGAAGGAAGTGGAGATCCCCACCGTCCACGGCGAGGAGAAGGTGCGCGTCCCCGCCGGCGTGCAGAGCGGCGACGTGCTGACGCTGCGCGGCAAGGGCCTCCCGCACCTGGGCGGCGGCGGCCGCGGCGACCAGCACATCCGCGTGCACGTGTGGACGCCCACCGAGCTTTCGAGCGAGCAGGCGGAGCTGTTCCGCAAGCTCTCCGAGATGGAGGGGCCCATCCCCGACTCCGACGGCAAGCCGCGCCAGGGCTTCTGGGACCGCGTGAAGGGCGCGTTCGCCGCGTGATCGATCCCGCGCGCTGGCTGGTGCTCACCGTCGCCCTCCCCTCGCCCGAGCTGGCCTCCGAGGTCTCGGAGGGGCTCCTGGCGCTGGGGGGCGCGGCGGTGGAGGAGCGCCCCGAGGGGCTGGTGACCTACGTCCTCCCCCCCGAGGATCCGGAGGCGTTCGTCCGCGACGCGCGCGAGCGGCTGTCGGAGTGGCTGGACGGGACCCCGGTGGAGGTCGCCTGGCGGTGGCAGGAGAACGAGGACTGGGCGGCCGACTGGAAGCGCGGGCTGGGTCCGCGGCAGCTCACGGACCGCCTGGTGGTGAAGCCCACGTGGACGGAGTGGGACGCGGCGCCCGGGCAGGTGGTGATCGACGTCGATCCGCAGATGGCGTTCGGGACGGGGGAGCACGCCACCACGCGCGGGTGCCTGCGGCTCCTCGATTCCGTCGTCCGCGACGGGGACCGGGTGCTGGACGTGGGCGCGGGGTCGGCGATCCTCTCCATCGCGGCGGTGCGGCTGGGCGCCGGGGAGGCGGTGGCGGTGGAGTACGATCCCGACGCCAACCTCAACGCCCGCGAGAACCTGGAGCAGAACGGCGTCGAGGACCGCATCGTCATCGTGGAGGCCATGGCGGACGACGCTCTCCTGGCGGAGATGGGGCGCTTCGACCTGGTCCTCGCCAACATCCTGAGCGGCGTCATCCGCCCGCTCCTCCCCACGTTCCGCCGCGCGCTGGGCCCGGGGACGGACGGGCGGCTGATCGTCTCCGGCATCCTCCAGACCGAGTCCGCCGACGTGGTCCGCGACGCGGAGGCCGCCGGCTTCCGCGTGGAGCGCACCGACGAGGAGGACGAGTGGTGGAGCGCGCTCCTCCTCCCCGTTGGAAGTGCGTGAGTGCGAAGGTGCGGAGGTGCGGGGACGGAGGTCGCGGGCGGCGCGGAGGCTGGGGCTTCCGCGCCGCTCTCGCGTTCGCGGGCTTGTGGCGGGCGCGGGCGCAACGCAGTTTGCGGGCTCCGAACGAGCGATGAACCTCGATTCCGCGAGAGGCGGCGCGATGGAAAACTGCATCTTCTGCAAGATCGTCCGGGGCGAGATCCCGTCGCCGCGGGTGCTGGAGGGCGACGACTTCATCGCCATCCGCGACATCAACCCCGCGGCGCGGACGCACGTGCTGGTGATCCCCCGCAAGCACGTGGAGTCCGTCGGGCACCTGGAGGACGGCGACGCCTCGCTCGCCGGCACGCTGCTGCTCGCCGCGCGCGACGTGGCGCGGCAGGAGGGCGTGGCGGAGAGCGGGTACCGCGTGGTGATCAACACCGGCCGCGAGGGCGGCCAGACGGTGGGCCACCTGCACGTCCACGTGATGGGCGGCCAGCAGCTCCACGGCCACGGCACCGCCTGACCGCCGAACGCATCGGCGGATGAACGGCGAGGGGCCCCGGACGGATCCGGGGCCCCTCTCGTCTTCGTGCTCGTCTCGTCTTCGTGCTCGTCGGCCGGCGACCGTCAGCCTGGCTTCTGCTGCATGTAGACTTCCTCGAACGGCTGGAGGACGACCCACCCCTGGCCCTCGAAGCGGAGCTGGATGGACTCGCCGCTCCCGCGCCCCAGCAGCGTCTTGAACGAGATGTCGGTGTGGATGTCGGGCGAGAGCGATCCCGACCACGCCACGGTGGCGTTGGGGTCGGTGAAGACGGGCTGCCCGGGGGTGACGCGCAGGGTGATGGGGTTGTAGTGCGTGGTGACGGCCACCAGCCCCGGCCCGGTCACGCGGATGTTGAAGAGGCCGCCCGACGCCATCCCCGCCACGCGGCGCATCATCTTGATCTCGTATTTCATCCCGTCTTCCAGCGCCAGCAGGTCGTTGCCGTTGACGAAGATCTGCTCGCCCGGCTGGAGGCTGAGGATCTGGATGCGCTTGCCGGCGTCGGCCAGGTAGACGCGCCCCTGGCCCTCCATCTTCATCAGCACCAGCCCCTCGCTGGTCACCATCTTCTTGAGCAGCGTCCCAATCCCCTGCTCCAGCATCCCCTGCCGCGTGAACTTGACGCCCCCCACGTAGCCGATCATCGAGCCGGCCTTGCACCAGACGCGGCCGTTCAGGTTCACTTCCAGCGTGTACGGGTTCTCCAGCTCGAACTTGCCGCGCGCGTCATCCTTCTGCGCGGTGGCGTTGACGAACTCCTCGGTGGTGTACGTGCCCATGCGTGTGCCTCGGGAGGGGATCGGCGTGACCGGCGGGAGCTTCGGTTGGCTCCGCGGTGGAGAGCCGCGGCGGCACCGAACATAACGCGCCCGCCCCACCCGGGCGAGCCTGAGTGGGGCGGGGAGTCCGTCAGCCGCTCCATTGGCAGCGTCAGGCGCGATCTCCCGAAACCCGGCGTCCGGCAACAAGCCGAGCTTGCAGATCCAGGCTGGCTTCCAGGAGCTCGCGTGCTTGCGCCAGCGCGTGGGCACGCTCGCGACGGGCAGCCGTATCCTCGTAGTCCGGCTGCTCACGCAGGTCCTCCAGCTCGCGGATCCCACGCCCGGATCTCGTCCGGGTGGAAAACTCGTTCACCGGTGGATCGAACGACCGGTACATTCGCGCCGAATGCGTGGGATCAGAGCAGGTCGATCAGCTCGTCGCGAGTCATCCCGACGTCGGAGAGGATGCTGGCGAGGAGGCCGGGGCCGATGGTTTCGCCCGCATGGACGGGGACCACGGTGGCCCGTCCGTCGCCGTGCCGCAGGAAGTGATGGCTCCCCTTCACCCGCACCACCTCGAACCCCTCCCGCCGCAGCGCCCTGACCAGCTGGCTTCCAGTGATGCGGGGGAGCCGCGTCATACCGCCACGGACACGCGGCGGACTCCCACGAAGCCGGTGTCGGAGGGACGGCCCCCCGACACCTCCAGGCACAGCTCGGCGGCCTCGCGCACGCGCACCAGCAGCTCCTCCACGGAGCGCGCCTGCGTGTGGCACCCCTGGAGCGCCGGCACCGAGCCCACGTACCATCCCTCGGTGTCCTGCTCCACGATGACGTCGAAGTCGTAGCTCACCCGCGCCTCCTCCTCTTCCCGTGGTTCGGTTGCGGCCGGCTCGCCGTACGGCGCCCGGAACTCGCGCACCGCCGCCGGCCACTGCACGCCGCCGGAAGCGCCCCGGGCGACGGCCCGCATCACGTCTTCCCAGGTGCAGCTTTCGGGGAGGTCGCCGATCAGGGCGAGCGCCTTCTGCTTGATGCTCATGTGCCTCTGCTCCGGTCCGAAGACGTGCCGAAAGTAAACGGGTTGAACACCCGGGTCAAGTGGTTTCGCGCGCAACGGGCGAACTCCGCCACCGTGAGGACGAAAGTACGCCACGTGGCGGCTCAGTCGCGCAATTGTTCGAGCGCGTCGATCAGTTTGCGGAGGTCGGCGGCGGGGAGGCGCGACATGCGCTCGGTGAGCGTCCGTTCCACGCGCTCGTCCAGGGCGGAGAGCGCGTCGAGGCCGGCGGGGGTGATGCGGCGGTGCTGCTCGTGGCGCTCCAGGAGGCCGCGGTTGGCCAGGCTTCCCAGCACGCCGGGAAGCATGGGGTCGGGGGCCATCAGCCGCTCGCGGATCTGCTCGGTGGCGAGGCCGGCCTCGCCCGCGCCGCGCAGGATGCGCAGCACGTTGTAGTCGGTGTGCTTGAGCCCGGCGACGGCGGTGGTGGTCTCCTCCACCAGCTGCCGGACGGCGGTGGCGGTGCGCTGGAGGTTCAGGTGCGCCTCCACGGCGAGCGACATGGGCTTGCTCTGGCGGATCTCGTGCTGGATGCGTCCGGTCATCGGGAAAGCGGGTGCGTGGGTGCGAAGGTGCGCGGGAGCCGGCGGCGTGATCGCAAGAAAAGACGCTCTCCCGGTTCAGGTCCCCGGGAGAGCGTCCTTCCATCGTGCGGCTTCCGGGGCCGGCGTTGATGCAGGCGCCGCAGCTGGGCTCGATGAAGGTGGCGCCCACCGCCTCGAAGACGCGGTCGTACCCCTGTTCCTGGCAGTAGCGGTAGGCAGCGGTAGACCTCCTGCGAGCCGCACTGGATGTACAGCTGCACGTGCTCGGGCTTCCGCTCGCCGCGGTCGGCGTACTCGCGCAGGACGCAGGCTTGTCAGGCGGCGTGCCGTCCGGAGCAACCGACTGCGCGCGCGGACTTGACGGGCGGTGCGCAGGCGGCTGATGTTGCGTGCGCCGGACCGCCGCGGGACGGGACCCGTGTTTCGAAGGTGCGCAGGTGAAGGGGAGCGGGCCCGCGTCGGCGCTGCTTCCGGCGGATGCGGACCGGCTTCACCCGGGCGAATCGTTCGAATGGGAGCGCAGCACTTTCAGCACGACGTTTTCATCAGCTACAGCCGCCAAGACACCACCGTTGTCCACGCTCTCGCCAGGCGCCTGCGCGAGGACGGCGCGCGCGTGTGGCTCGACGAGTGGTCGCTCCTGCCGGGCGATCTGGTCGGACTCAAGATCCAAGAAGCCCTGGAGCAGTCGCGCATCCTCCTGATGTGCATGTCCGAATCCTACTTCGGTTCGGGGTGGGCGGCGCTGGAACATCATGCGCGCATCTTTCGGGATCCGACCAACAGCGAACGGCGCCTCATCCCCATGCGACTGGACGGCGCGCGCATCCCGGACCTGCTGGCGCAGTACCGGTACGTGGACTGGCGGGCGCCCTCGGAGACCGAGTACGTGATCCTGCTGACCCAGATCCTCGGCAGGCCGGTGCCTCCGCGTGCTGGCGCTCCGATCTCCAGCCCCGGCCTTCTGCCGGTGGCAACCCTGCCCACCTACCGGAACATCGTCCGGCTCAGCTTCAGCGACGACGACACCAGGCTGTTCGTCATCTGCGAGTACGAGATCCTCACGTTCGACATCCGGTCCCGGACGGAGGTGGCACGTACGGGCTCCTACGGCCTCAACTCGTGCGGGGCCGTCGCGCGGAACGGTCTCTACGCCGTCACGGGAACCCTCGAACCTGGGGTAGTGATCTGGGACCTCTCGACCGGCAGGATCGCGAGGTGGATCAAGGCACATCCCCGGTGGATGCGCGACGTGGGCATCACGCCCGACGCGTCGAGGGTCCTCTCCGCGGCGGACGACGACCGGATCAACGTCTGGCAGGTCCCGTCCGGCAGGCGGTTGGCCACGTTCCGACACAAGGAGTACATCAGCTACCTGCACATGCGGCCAGACGGGCGGACGTTGTTTGTGTCCGGCGGCAAATCCATCACTCGGTGGGATCTCGGAACGCACCAGATGATCGATTCGTTCGAGATTCCGGCTTGCTGCGGTGTGTCCTCCAGTTCCGGATACCGGATCTTGAGTCCGTCGCTCGACGTGTCGTCCGATTTGCACCGGCTCGTGATCGGATCGTCCAACGGAGGTGTCTGCGTGTTCGACCCGCTGTCGCACGAACTGATCGCCAACCTGGTCGGCCACACGGGAGCCGTGCGCACGGTGAGACTCTCTCCGGATGGACACAGCGTAGTGTCTGCGTCTGATGATCGGACGGTTCGCGTCTGGGATGTGAAGACCGCGCAGTGCACGCAGGTCATCGGACAGAGGGGAGGGTCGGCCGCGTTCTCAAATTCCGGATCACTGCTCGCTACCGTCGGCAACGACCAGCGTGTACTACTCTGGAACTGGCCGCTGCAGCCGATCATTCCCACGCCATGAGGGCGAGCCGTTCAACAACGTTCTACTACGAGACGAGTCTCGCCTGACGGTGGCAATATCTGAAAAGCCCCTTCCGCTACGTGGTGGAAGAGGCTTTTCGATCGGGAGCAGAACGGCGGGTCCCCGCTCCTACACACCCACTGGCTCCTCCTGCGGCTCCCAGCTGACGATGCGGCCGGCCATGGCGCTGGCGGCCACGGTGTACGGCGAGGCCAGGTACAGCTGCCCCGGGCCGCTGCGGCCGGGGAAGTTGCGGTTGATGGCGCTGATGGTGACGTCCGTGGGCTTGCGGCTCACGCCGGGGCCCGCGTTGATGCAGGCGCCGCAGCTGGGCTCGATGAAGGTGGCGCCCACCGCCTCGAAGACGCGGTCGTACCCCTGCTCCTGGCAGTAGCGGTAGACCTCCTGCGAGCCGCACTGGATGTACAGCTGCACGTGCTCGGGCTTCCGCTCGCCGCGGTCGGCGTACTCGCGCAGGACGCGGGCGTACATGTCCATGTCCTCCTTCTTCCCCGCCGTGCAGCTTCCCGCGTAGGCGATGTCGATCCGCACCTCCTCGGCGAGCTCCTGCACGTACATCCCGTTCCCGGGGTCGCCGGGAAGGGCCAGCATGGGGCGCAGCGTGGAGGCGTCGATCTCGATGGTGTAGACGTAGTCGGCGCCCTCGTCCGAGTACAGCCCCTCCATCAGCGCGCGGGCCTCGTCGTGGCTCATCCCGCGCTGCGCCACCAGGTACTCCACGGTCTTCTCGTCCGGCGCCACCAGGCCGGTGAAGGCGCCCACCTCGGCGGCCATGTTGGTCATCGTCGCCCGCTCGTCCACCGAGAGGGAGCGGACCGCCGGGCCCGTGTACTCGATGATCTGGCCGATGGCGTGGCCGTCCTTGACGTACGGGTGGCGCAGGATCTCCAGCATGAAGTCCTTGGCCGTCACGTTCTCGGGCTTCTCGCCGGTGACGACCACGCGGAAGGACTGCGGCACCTCCACGCGGACGTCCTTGGTGATCCACGAGTTGAAGATGGCCGTGGTCCCCACGCCGAACGCCACCGCGCCCACGGCGCCGGCGTGCGGGGTGTGGGAGTCGGAGCCGATGATGACGTGGCCGGGGAGGGCGTAGCTCTCCAGGATCTTGGAGTGGCAGATGGCCTCGGAGCCGTGCTTGCCGTGCCCCAGCTCGCCGTACAGGCGGACGCCCTGCTTCTCCGCGAACTGCCGCTGCTTCACCTCCAGCTGGTTGGCCACGTCCAGCAGCCCGAGCTGCACCCGCTCGGGGGACATGGCGTCCTTGAGGAAGGTGAGGTGGTCGCGGAAGAAGAGGATGGACTCGGGCTCCAGCACCCGCTCGTCCGGGCCCACCAGCTGCTCGAAGAAGATGGCCGACATCGGCGTCACGTACTCGTGGCTGAAGCGGATGTCGGTCTGCACGAAGCCGGCGTCGCCGGGCTGCACCCACCGCACGCCGATCTCCCCCTTGGAGAGGTCGGTGACCCAGTGGCGCGCGAAGATCTTCTCGGCCAGCGTCATGGGCCGCGGGCCCGTCGACCGCGTGCCGTCGGGGGCGCCGACGGCGTCGGAGTGCACGTTGGAGGTGGAGGTGGCGACGAACTGGGCGGCGGCGTAGTCCACGCCGGTGTCGGGGCCGGGGCCGGGGAGGTTGTACTCGCCGCTCCCGCGCATCGTCCGCACGTCCTGGCGGTCGGTGGGCTGCGGCGCGTCGCCGGGCTGGCCGTGGTGGCAGGAGATGGGCGGCGTGCGCACGGTCCCCTGCAGGCGCGCCACGTTGTAGTTGAAGAGGCCCCCGTGCTCGATGATCCCGCGGGTGATCTCGTCCGCGCCCTCGGTGAACTCGGTGAGCGGGATGGTGTCGCCGCGGCGGATGCGGTCGACCAGCTCGAAGTTCGTCGAGGTGAGGACGCCCAGGTTCTGGCAGTTCTCGCGGTAGATGCGCTCGATGTTCTCGGCGATCACCACGCGGACGCCGGCCATCATCTCGGCGTAGGGGCTCTGCTCGCGGCTGGAGCCCTTGCCGCGGCGCCGGCCGGAGACGGAGGCCACGAAGCCGCCCTTCTTGACGCTCCCCTGCTTGATGGGGAACTCGTCGCCGGCCTTGAGCCCCAGGTACGGGAACTCGCCCAGCGTCTCGTCGAAGTAGTAGCAGATGTACGCCGGCGTGATCTCGTCGGTGGAGATGTTGTCGCGCAGGCGCGCGCGGAGCTCGGGGGTGAGCTCCACGTCCTCGCCGTCCAGCTGGCGGCGGACCAGCTCGGCGTCGTCCAGGAGGAAGAGGATGCGGCCCTCGAGGCGGACCTCGGGGGGAAGCTTCTCGATCTTGCGCGTCAGCAGCGACGGGATCATCGGCACACCTGTGGCGGTTCTGATTTTCGGGGTTCGGTCAGCCGGGAAAGATGGCCCGAACGAGCGTTCGGTGCAAGCGACGGGCGACGTTTCCCCATCCTCTGAAACACGCGGGCCGGACACGGATGCACCCGTGCCCGGCCCCGGAGCCGCTTCAGCCGCGTCCGGTCAGACCTCGCACTCGGGCGCGCAGGCGGTGGCCAGCGTGTTGACGCACGGGTCGCCGCTGTGGCACATGCAGTCGAGGTTGGGGTCGGTGGTGGTCTGCACCAGCGTCCCGGTGAAGGTGGGTGGGCGCGAGTCGTTCCCGCGCACGGTGCCGCGCCGGGAGGCGCCTTCGGCCGACGTGTCGAACGTCTCCACCCGCAGCGCGTCGAGGTTCAGCGTGAGCTTCCCCATCGTTCGTCTCCTGGAGTTTCGGGGTGTCGTGGTGGATTGGATCTCCGGAATCGCCCTCCGGCGCCTACACGCAGTCCACGCCGCAGAGCGTCGCCGGCGTCGCGGGGAACTCCACGCACGGCTGGCCGCTGATGGGCTCGCCGCAGCTTTCGCCCTCGGTGAAGGTGGTTTGCGTGGTGAACCCGGAGTCGTTCCCCCGCACCGTGCCGCGGGGCGCCGCCGCGCGCGGCGTGGCGTCGAACGACTCCACCCGCAGCGTGTCGAGGTTCAGCTCTAGCTTCTTCATCGTCGTCGGCTCCCATCGGAAGGGGATCGGGGAATGCTGCGTTTGCGATCTGAATATCACGCGGAAGCCGGACGAGCGGAACCGCCCCGCACGCGCGACGCCGCGAGGGGCGACGCCGCGCGTGCCGATTCGACTCAGGTGGGTCAGCCGTGGACGATCAGCTGTAGACGATGATGCGGCGCCCGGCGTCGGGACCCTCGCCCTCGGGGTTGCAGGGAGCGCACGTCCAGTACTCGGTCGGGCAGTCGGCGCTGGCGTACGCCCCCGTGGTCCCGACGTCCACGCTGTCTTCCGTCTCGTGCCCGAGCACGGTTCCGCGCGCGTCCGACGCCGGCGCGGCGGTGAAGGATTCCACGGCGAGCGCGTGGAGCTCGAGGATCAGCTTCTTCATTGGATTCAGTTCGTCGTTGGGGGGATCCATCTCGCGCCCGGCCGGTCCGGGCGCGTCCCGGCGCGTGCGGCGCCGGATCCTGCTGCCGCGCGCTGGGGATCGGCGGCGCGGCGTGGGGCCTGGAGCGGTCGATCTGCAACAGCGTTGCAAGTGGATGGCGATCGATCCGCGATGGCCTGGACGGGTGCCGGGCTCGCGATGCTTGGTTCAAGGGGCGCAAGCGGTTAGCTTGCGGACGCACTTCCCGTCTCCCCTTCCGCGAGGCTCCTTGACCCGATCCCGATTCGCCGCCGCTGCCGCCGTCCTGGCGCTCGCCTGCGCGCTCCCCGCGCTGGCGCCGGAGGCCGTGTCGGCCGACGACGGCTCGGCGACGTGGGGAGGATGCGCGAGCGCCGGCGGCTGCGAAACGGATCCGCCGCGAATCGCCGGGATCGCGCGGCGAGGTGCCGTCGACGCGCGGGGAACGGCGCAGACGCGCGACACGATGCTGGCGTTCGGGACGGGCGACCGGGTGCACGTGTCGACGTGGCCGATGGGGTCGAGCGGGACGGACGTGTGCGCGGCGCTGGGGCGGGGGATTCGCGGGGTGGGGAAGACGCTCTACGCGCAGAGCACCCAGGGGCGGGGGATGGCGACCACGCAACGCTTCCCGACGGTGGGGACCACGCCGTACTGCACGCGGCTGACGCAGTCCGCGGGCGATTCGGTGATGTTCACCATCACCAGGCTGGTGCGCACGAAGGACGGCCGGATCGGTCGATACACGATCGGCTCGTACCGCGTGCACTCGGAGTCGCTCTGGAGGCAGCGGATCACCTTCCGCTGGGACGGCGAGGGGATGGACACGGTGCCGCTGATGCCGGCGGGGGAACGGCGGCGGTAGGCGGCGGTAGGGCGGGGCAGGCTGCGGTGGGCGTCGTCGGCGGCGGCGCCCCCTCCCACGGTCGTCCACGAAACTGCACGTGGACGACTCGCGCGACCTCCCCCGTTCCGGGAGAGGTGGGGGCGCCTTCGGTGCTTTGCGTGCTGGAGCTGATTCGCTGGATCTCCCTGCGGCCTGTTTCCCGTCACCCGCTGCTTGCATGAGGGATGCGCGCCCGGAGGGCCGGGACGGCGCCGCGCGTGCTGGGGGGGGCGCGGGATCGGCGAGATTGCGTGGCGCGGCGGTGGCCCGGCGCGGTTAAGCACAGTCGTATCGTGCTTTACCGCGCGCGCAGCCCGGCCCCCGCAGGGGGGACATGCCCAGGCTCCGCCGTGGCCGTTGCCGTCCGGCCGAGACTGCAGATGCGAATCGGGGCCGGGATCCGCGATGGATTCCGGCCCCGCTTCGTTTCGATCGATCCGTTGCGATTGTCTACCGCGCGTCGGCGCTCCGGGTTTCGGAGGCATCGGGGCGGAGGTGGCGCTCGAACCACTCGACGATGCGGAACATGTGGTCGACGCGGTGGGCGGGCTCGCCGGAGCGGGTGAGCTCGTGGCCCTCGCGCGGGTAGCGCACGAACTCCACGGGGCGGCCCAGCGTCTTGAGCGCGCGGTAGAACGCCTCGGCGCCGGCGATGGTGGTGCGGTAGTCGTTCTCGCCGTGCAGCATCAGGAGCGGGGTGCGCACGTTGGCCACGTGGGTGAGCGGCGACTGCTCGCGCGCGATCTCGAACTGCTCCCACGGCCGCCCGCCGAACTCGCCCTCGAAGAGGCGCCAGGTGTTGGAGGCGCCCCACCAGATGGAGAGGTCGTAGACGCCGCGCTGCGCCACGGCGGCCCGGAAGCGCTCGGGCGACTCCCTGGCGATCAGCCACGCGACCATGTAGCCGGCGTAGCTCCCGCCGGTGGTGGCCTGCTTCGCGGGATCGGCCAGGCCGCGCGCCAGGATGCTGTCGGCGCCGATCAGGATGTCGCGGGCGGGGGGCGTCCCCCAGTTGCGGTTGATGCTCCGCAGCCCTTCCTCGCCGTAGCCGCCGGAGCCGCGCGGGTTGGCGAAGAAGACGGTGTAGCCGGCGCCGGCCAGCGACTGGTACTCCAGCCACATGCTGGCCTCGCCCGGCCCCCACATGGCGTGCGGCCCGCCGTGGATCTCCACCGCCAGCGGCGCCTGCCGGGGAGCCACGCCCAGCGGCCGCATGAACCACCCCTGCACGCGCCGCCCGTCGAAGGAGGGGTACCAGATCTCCTCGTAGTCGGCCACGTGCGCCCGCGCCAGGAGCGAGTCGTTGAGCGCCGTCAGCCGCCGCTCGCCGCGCCCGTCGGCCGCGGCGGCGTAGACGTCGCTGGGGCGGCGCGGGCTCATCTCGCTCCAGGCGACGGTGCGGCCGGCCACGTCGAAGGAAAGGACGCCGCGCGGGCCGGTGACCACGCGCTGCGGCTGGCCGCCGTCGGCGCGGACGCGCCAGAGGGGGACGGCGCCCTCGCTGGGGGTGGTGAAGTAGAGCCACCCGTCGTCCGTGAAGCCGAAGTCGCTCACCGACCGGTCGAGCGGGGCGGTGACGCTGCGGCGGCCGGTGCCGTCGGGGCGCATCAGCACCAGCTCGGTGTTGACGGCGGTGAAGAAGGGGGTGTCCACGTGCTGCCGCGTGTAGGCCAGCCAGCGCCCGTCCGGCGAGAAGCGCGGGTTCCCCTCGGCGTACCCCGGCTCGGCGATGCGCCGCGGGGTGCCGCCGGCGGCGGGGATCATCACCAGGTCGGACTCCTCTTCCTGATCCGGGTGCATCCCCGCGCGGGGCTCCTCGGAGGAGAAGACGATGGACGCGCCGTCCGGCGACCACGCCGGCGCGCCGCTGCTCCAGAGGTTGGCGGTCAGCCGCGCGGCCTTCGCCTCGGGGCGCGCGTCGATCACGTAGAGCTGGCGCCAGCGCTCGTTCTCGATTGCAGTTTCGCCCATGAACCCCAGCCGGGTGACGCGGCGCGGGTCGTCGTCCTGCTCCTCCTGCGCCAGCTTGGCCCGGATGGCGGCGAGGGCGGCGGGGCGGTCGCGGTCGATGCGGCGGATGGCGCCAGCGTCGATCTTCGCCTTGGTGGTGTCGCGGGCGCTGTCCAGCTCGGCCGGGGTGAGCGCCGAGGTGAAGGCGATGCGGTCGCCGCGCGGCGACCAGACGGGCCCGCCGGCGCCGGTCTTGAGGTCGGTGAGCGGCCACGCCTCGCCGCCGTCGGCCAGGGGAAGGATCCACACCTGCGGCCGCCCGCCCTCGCGCGCGCTCACGAAGGCCAGCCGCGTCCCGTCCGGCGAGAACGCGGGCGCGGCGACGGCGGGCGAGTTCGCCCAGGTGAGCCGCCGGGGCGCGCCGCTCCCGTCGGTGCGGGCGATCCACAGGTCGCGGCGGTACTTGTTGGTGGCGGAGTCCGGCTGCGTGACCACGTAGACCACGCTCCGGCCGTCGGGCGCGAGCGCCACGTCGGAGGCGGTGCGCAGGTGGTACAGGTCCAGCGGCGTGAGCGGCCGCCGGTCCTGCGCCGCGGCGGGCGCGGCGGCGGCCAGCGCCGCCAGCAGGGCGAGGGCGAGGGTGCCGGTGCGGTGCATGGACGGGCCTCGGGGTGTTCACGGGGATGGCGATGGATGATGCCCCTAACCTGCGTCGCGACGCGGCGGGCGGCAAGCGGGAGAGCCGTCCGTTCCCCTCGTCGCGCGTTTGCGATCCTGCCCACGCGAGGAAGCCCCGCCGCGAGACGTCGCAGCGGGGCCTCCCCGTGTTCTCGGGCTCGCGATCGTCCCGGGGTCAGGCGGGGCAGGTTGGGGGATCGGTGTCGACCCCGCACCACATGCACGGGTCCACGCAGCGTTCCGCGCGCGACTGGCAGGTGCCCGCGCGCGTCGCGCAGGTGTAGCCGCCGTCGCGGGTCTCGCCCTCCGTGGGCGCGCAGGTGCAGATGTCCTGGACGCAGGTGCTGTCGCTGATGGCGCGGTTGCCCAGCACGGTGCCGCGCTCCGCGGCGTCGGGGAGCGTCTCGAACGAGTCTACACGGAGGTCGTCCAGCCTGAGCCGCAGCTTGTTCATCGGGAGGTCTCCTGGCAGGGGGAGGTGGGATGTGATGCGGGGCGCCAGGGGGATGGGCGAGGGAGTGGATGGCGCGTCCGCATCCAACCGTAGCCGCGCCGGGAGCGGCGGACAAAGGCGGAGCCGCGGGACCGTCCGCGCGTGGAGCGGATGCGTTCTCGCGAGGCGTGGAATGGCGGGGCTGGGCGCCGGAAAACCAGCGCGCGCCTTTACTTTTGGGCTGCGCGGCGTTAGTTTCCGCGCGGTTTTGGGGGCGTTAGCTCAGCTGGTAGAGCATCCGCTTTGCAAGCGGAAGGTCATCGGTTCGAACCCGATACGCTCCATCTATTTACGTACGCGGAAAACGCGGCCGGACCGGCACTGTGGTCCTGGACGCGTTTTTCGTTTCTTTCGAGCTTCGCCGCCGGTAACAAACCGGGGAACAAACCCGGAACGAAGATGAGCGGTCTCCCTCTCGGCTCTTCGCCCGGTACCGAACGTGGACCGGCCGTGGTGAAGCCGGGCCATCGAATGAGAAAACGGAGAACCGCGGCCAGCGCAGTTCTCCGTTCATCCGTGTCTTCGCCTGAACTGTCTGTGGCACCATCACCCCGCCCGGACGTGGTCCGGGCGGGGTGCCTGCGTCACGCCTTGCAGCCCTCGCCGCACGTCTCGATGCCGCCGCAGTTCGTGGGTCCGCCGGCCGTGAGCCCGCCGCCGCCCCCGCAGCCGTCGCCGCACGTCTCGACGCCGCCGCACTGCGTGGCGCCGCCGGCCGAGACCCGGTCGTGGCAACCGGCGCCGCACGTCTGGATGCCGCCGCAGTTCGAGGGGCCGCCGGCCGTGACCCGGTCCTGGCCCTGGCAGCCGTCGCCGCACGTGTGGACGCCGCCGCACTCCGTGTTGGCGCCGGCGGAGACCTTGTCCTGCGCGCCGTGCACGGTGCCTTCCCAGCTGGCCAGCCACGAGGTCTGGAAGGAGTCCACCACGAGCACGTCCAGATCCAGCGTCAGCTTCTTCATGATCTTCCTCGCATGAATGAGATGAAGTAAAAACCGCCGGTCATCAGGACCGGCGGGGATAGGATGCTCTGCCTGAATCCAAAAAGCAAGAAAAATCTTTTTTAGAGAGGGTGAGAGGCGGGGAAGAACGGAGGGCAGGGGCCGGAGAGAGCTTCTCCACACTCCGCATTTCCGCACGAAAACAGGAAGTAGGCGCTGCCGGCGCTGCGCTCCAGGCGATATGGATGCGTCGGGGGGCTCGCTCCGTTTCGGTGATTTTTTCGTTTCCCCGATCCGCGGCGCGGGTATCGGCGACGATCTCTCCCGTCTTCCCGCGCGACGTGGCGCGGCTTAGGTTGAGCGCCGTCCCGAGGACCATCGCCCACGATCCCGATCCACCGCCCGACGCGTGAACCAGCTGGCGACCCACACGGCGACGAGGTACGTGCAGCCGCTCCGCGAGGGCGGGTCGCTGCCGGCGGTCGTGGATACGGACGGGAGCGGGCTGTTCGTGGTGAAGTTCCGCGGGGCGGGGCAGGGGCCCAAGGTGCTGGTGGCGGAGCTGGTCGTGGGGATGCTGGCGGACGCGGCCGGCCTGCCGGTGCCGGAGCTGGCGCTGATCGACATCCTTCCCGCGTTCGGGCGGACGGAGCCGGACCCGGAGATCCAGGACATCCTCAAGGCCAGCCACGGCGTCAACGTGGGGCTCCGCTACCTGGACGGCGCGTTCAACTTCGACGCGTACGCGGCCGGGGAGCTCGTGGACGAGGGATTCGCGTCCGCGCTGGTCTGGCTGGACGCGTTCGTCACCAATCCGGACCGCACGGCGCGCAACCCCAACCTCCTGCTCTGGGAGCGGAGGCCGTGGCTGATCGACCACGGGGCGGCGCTCTACGCGCACCACGACTGGCGCGGCGTGGACGACGCCCGCACCCGCACGCCCTTTCCGCTCATCCGCCAGCACGTGCTGCTGGCGAAGGCCGGCGACCTGCGCGCGGCGGACGAGCGCATCTCCGCGCTGCTGACGGAGGAGCGGATCGCGGCCATCCTGGCGCGGGTGCCAGAGTCGCTCCTCCTGGATTCCACCCGCCCCGAGTTCGACTCCGCGGACGAGGCGCGCGACCGCTATCTCCGCTACCTGCGGACGCGGCTGGAGGCGCCGCGGGCGTTCGCGGCGGAGGCGGAGCGGGCGCGGGACGCGCTTCTCGCCGGCGCCCACGCCGATG
>Ga0247770_1001497_pt1 | contig 17723 bp, 17 predicted proteins | sample UWRJL136409B6_FD_179943 | JGI IMG/M metagenome (GOLD analysis project Ga0247770, IMG submission 179943) | Plant litter microbial communities from Arlington Agricultural Research Station in Wisconsin, United States - UWRJ-L136-409B-6 | ecosystem: Environmental > Terrestrial > Plant litter >... | reverse complement strand
TCTCTTGGTGATTTCACTTTTTCGCGGTATGGCTAGTGACAGCCAATATGAGGCCCATCACTAGGTTTTGTTTGTTCATACATACACATTTATTATGAAGACAGATGTTCAAGGGAAAGAGGTGGGCACCCAACCTATATTCGGAGGGAAGAGAAGCGAGCCCTTGCCCGGGTTCTAAGAGAATAACATGGCCCGGCTTTTGGATCAACGGACTTACTCGATCGGTAGAAATAGGACTCAATCACATCGGCAAGGGCTTATGAAATCGGTTCTTTGGCCGGAGGTTTCATACACGTAGATACCTAAGTATGATGCTGGTGACACGTAATGGATGGCAACTTCATCCCCCCTTTATTGTGAGGACCCAACCTGAGCCTTATGTCCCTCGGCCTACCTTCTGCTGCTCGCCACACCAGTTCAATATGGTCATGTCAGTCATGTGTGCCCATCATATTAGAATCTATAGTGCTACACACGCCTTCCTAAAGGGGTGTTTTAACCACGATTTAACGTGTTTCCACTGCCTCTATGGTTTGCTTCCTTGAATTCATCCCATTCTCTCGCCTTCAATGTCTCAGCGTCAGCCTTTTCATAATTATCCTCATCTGGCTCTGGCCGCCTCCCGCTTGCCTCACCACCGCCCTCAATAATGCCGCCTCTCTTTTTCTCCTCCTCCAGATACTCGTCGATCGTCATGGTTGGCAGGTTGTGCCCGGGCCGGAACACTCCCTTGGCCAAGTCCTGTCTATTCCCCAGCAGTGTAAACGGCTGCAATGGCTTCCCCTGCTTTGTTAAGAGCGGGCCACCCATTACACTCTGCAGCCGCCGCAGTGGTTGGTCTAGCTTGTCCGAGTAGCCATCCTGCCCTGCCGCGCGCCGTCGCGCGTCCTCCTCCGAAGCCTCTTGCGCCCCGGGCAGCAACGGTTCTGGTGCCTGCCGAAGTATGTCCCACTCGCGGTTGAGACTCTCCAGTGCCTGGAAGGTCATATGTGTGCTGAAAGCGAGATGCGCTAGGTGCGTCTGGCGCACTACCTCCTCGTCGCCGCCGTCCGCGCCGCTGCCGTACTCGGGCCGTTTCCGCAGGAATTCGAGCTTGGTACGGAGTTCCTTCTCTGCTTTGAGATTGGCGATCTTGGCATCGCGGCGCAAGGCTGGGTCCGTGGTGGATGCTGCGGCGAACTCGAGCGGAGCGTCTGTGTACCGCTCGAGCAGCTTCTTGTAGGGTGGTGACAGGAGGTCATAGCTGTCGGAGAGATGGAGGTAGCGCTCATACGCATCGCGCGCGGCGATGAGTAGGCGCTTGCGGTCTTGGAGGGAGGCGGTTGGTAGCCGCTGAGTCAGCTCGGCGAGGTGAAAGTTGGTTAGGAGGTAGGGCAGTTCTGAGGTGGAGAGGTCCTCGAGTGTTTCGTTGGGGCTGAAGAGGGAGAGGGAGGAGATTTGGGAGAGGCAGGTTTGGTAGTTCTGGATGGCGGAGCTGACTGCGTCGTTGTATTCGGGCGAGTTTGGGGGGTAGCGCGAGGATTCAACAGCCAGGCGTTTTTCTTCGGCCGAGGAGAAGAGAGCCTTCAGGGAGGTCGGGTTGTCATCCATGACGAAGGATTTGGTAAGATTCTGTATTGCGCTCGCTCTGAAAGTCACTCGCCAAGATGTGGAGGGAAAAAACGCAGGTACTTAGTTCAAAGCGGTTTTCGCGACCGAGGCCGTTGGAGATGTTGACTGATGAGGGGCGGCTTTGGATGGGTGAAATTGCCCCACTAACAGGGCTTATCTTATCTAATCAGATCATCAAGGTTCACCAGACCTCGATCAAGAGCACAGGTTACTGGGTACATTGAATGCCAGGAACACGAGGTATAACGATGAAATAAACTCTAAGAATCTTCATAGCGTATTGGAATTCGGAAAGTAGTATCCTTCTTGGCCTGGTGCGGTACCATACCGGGGGACAAAGCAAGTCTTTCGCGAAATAGAGCTCTTGACAGCTGAAAAGGAGAGATAGATATATGATCTGTCTGGACAACGGGATTTCTAACACGATACTTAGACTTGTCAGACTGGGTTTTTACCATTGCATTGGTTGCTTACCGACGAACGCCTCGATTGATACGTCCATAAACTTCAGAAAAGACTCTCTTTCCTCTTCGGGAAGAGCATTTAGCTTCTCACAGAGGGAATTATATGTATACAATGCGACATTATGGCTTGTTATATCCCGACAGTGACCGCACTGATCTGGGAGTTTAGCACCCCGTGGTATGGTCATTGGAAGTCTGAAGATGTTGTCCCGAGTGACTTCTTTAGGCATGGCCTTGTGCACGCATAGCTCGTGCTTGAGGTTAAGTCGGCAGTCGGGACAGGTGTTGTTCTCGCCAAGCCAGGTATGGATACAATTCGAGCAATATACGTGGCCGCAGGGAAGCAACACAGGTCTCTGATACTGCTCGTCATCATAGCCATCGAGCCTCAGCTTGGCAGTTTTACAGATACTGCAAAGCTGGTCTCTTTTCTCGCAGAGAAACGTCTTTCTGGGGTCTGGCACATAGTTAGATATGCTTTCCAACTCAGTTTGGGCCATGTTGGACATACTTGGATTGTGCAAAAACGGAGATACTCGCTTGGGGCTTCTCGGACTTGCTGCGCATATAACTTGAACGTGTCTTGGAACCTTTTCTGACAGGTGAGTACTGGCTGGCCACAATGTCCTTTTTATCAACATCTCTCTTATCCGTGAACAATGAGCCTGTAATGTGCTCGGGGACAAAGCCATCGTCGCGATGGGCTGGTGTTCTTTGTCGCTTTGTATTCGTAAAGGAGAAGATATCAATAAGGCCGCGTTTAAGAGAGCTGGTATCCGGTGAATAGCCTTACAAAGACCCCAGAGCTATGTACAGTGTATCGGCGGGGGCCGTCCAAGCTCAACGCAATGGCGATATTATCATGCGTCCTTTCCCTCTGCCTCGCTTGCTGCCTTCTCTTTCTGCGCCTTCTCGTGCTCGATTATTTGCCTGCTCCAACTGTAACGCGGTGTTGTAAGTATTGGCTCGTACAAATGCTAAAGTGGGTTGGCTTGACGCACTATCTGCTGGGGAAGAAGCGGCCCGGCTCGGGCATCTTGTGTCGGTATTCCACCTCGGCGCTCAGCTTCCAGCCTGCTGCTGTGATGAGGAAGATGGCCAGACCAGCGATCGCCGTGTTACGCTTCCAATTGGCAGGCTGCGCATACCAGCCACCAGACGGCGACCAGACATGCTTGGGGTACCTGGAAATCGGATCGGTTAGTCGAGAAGGGAGATGACGATGACTTGTGCTCGCTGGCGTTGCATGGAACTCACGGAACCCGAGGACCACCACCCTAAACAATTGTTAGCTACTTCGAAGGCCACTTGTGAGTTACGCGGCTTACCATTGTGATGTATGTTGGCTCTGGCGACGTAAATTGGCCTGAATTGGAATGCCGGGGTGACTGTTCAGCTCGGGTTCAAACGTCAATTGAGGTTCATGAAGTCGAACGCACGAACCAATCGGTGGAGTGGAGCCCGAGCTTCAAGCAACCAACCGTCGCTGCAAAAAAGGGCGCTCTGACCCAAGAAAACACGCCAAGAGCAAGCTCCCCAAGGGGCCGGTTATGTCAGCAATTTTTTTTCATTCGAGATCCCTGCTCAGCTCAGTGGAATACGACTGGACTGCGAGCCTCACGTTTGGAGAACTTTTTTCGCCTTCTAGCCATCCATCAGCGCGACAATCGACGACCTCAGCCATTCCACCCCCGCGCCGGATTGAGCTCCGACACAATCAGGCCCGCGGGCACGCCATCTCAGAAGCCAAAAATTGCCGCCGATGAAGAGGTTACGGCTCGACCGGTGCGCGGGCCAGCTGCTTGTCGCCCGCCCGCGAACATGCTCCTCTCCCGCGAGCCATATCGGAGGCGGCCTTCGATCTGCTGGACCTAGCCAGCAGCTCGCTCATTCGACACGGTCACACGCAACGGCTGTCGCGTTCCAAGACCCACTGAACATCCGCCAATCAGTCGAATCCGAGGCCCCATGGGACCCAAGAGAACTTCCTTCCCCCTCTCCCGGGCGGGCGCTCCGGTCCGCCAAGCTGGCCGCGCTGCACGCCCGTCTGTCCCTCCCGCAGAGTATTCCCCTCCAAACGCTTGCCAGGACACTGGTAGATGCCTCGGCGGACGATAACCCGCAATTTAACAACACCAACCTCGCCTTTGTCGGTCAGACCATCATGAACTACCACGTCGCAGAATGGATCATGTGCCGGTATCCCCGTCTGCCCATGACAATTGTCTGGGAGGCAATGAAGGGCTTCGCAGGGAACCAAGCATTGTATCAGGTTGCGAAGTCATGGGGTGTGGAGAGCGCCGCCGCGCCCGGCGGGGAGGTCGACCCTGGCCTGCTGCAGTTCAACCTCACCGACAACACGCAAGGTGTGGCTCTACTAGGCTTCGGATATCGGCGTATGGAGTTTGTAAAAGCCGAAAAGTACCACTGGCGGCGCGGCATTGCCAACCGCGTTGTGTTCGATGACGACTTCGGCAATTCTATCAAAGTCACCCCAGGCACATCGGCCAAGTCGAAGGAGCGTGATATCTCGGAGGAGGATCCCTCGTACTTGAAGTACGGCAACGAAGACACTCGCGAGATTGCCGAGAAGGCACACGCGTATTTCGTTCGCGGCGTCGCCGGTGCCGTCTACGCACACTGCGGCCGTGATACTGCCAAGGCTTTCGTCAAGGCACACGTGCTCTCGCGCACACTTGACCTCTCCCGCCTCTTCCGCTTCACCAACCCGACGGTCGAGCTCGCCACACTCTGCGCGCGCGAGGAATTTGAGGCACCAATCGCCCGCTTGTTGTCTGAGACGGGTCGCTTGTCCCGTACCCCCGTTTTCGTTGTCGGTATCTACAGCGGCAAGGACAAGCTCGGCGAAGCTGCCGGCCCAAGTCTTGATGCTGCCCGCTGGAAGGCCGCGATGAACGCTCTTAAGGCCTGGTATCTCTACAGCCCCGGAGAGAACGTACGAGTGCCAAGCGATATGTTCGAGAACAACGCAAAGTCCTGGTCACCCGCGCACATCGACATGGGAGAGATCATATCACGCTAAACCAGCCAATTTAACACCGGTCTGGTGTGTTGTTTGGATAATTAACCTGTGGTGGGTGGGAGGCAACCTTAACTCCTACAGCGAGGGCTGTCGCCGCTGTGTATGTACGAAGGGAGAATATTGTTCCGGGGGAAGCTGGGGGAGACGGAACCATCGGGAGCAACATGGCCGACCAGGCCGTGAGATCCACCCCGCTTTTCCATCCCCGGCCTGTTTTTTCGGCGCGGGAGCGGATTTGTAAACTTAGCATATAACCTGAGCAAAAACTATGGCATCGGCATGGGAAGAATAAGAGCCTGGCTTCCTGGTGGGGTGGATAGAGAGGAAGGGGCGCAAGAGGTGTCTGTCGGCATGCGGCAAAAGCTCCTCGAGATAGACGGTTGACCAACACAACCCAGCCACTATGTACATTGTAAATATATTAAACTCGCATTGTCTAACCGTAGTCCTCCGTTCGTCTTGCGAGCTATCTATTCCTGTCTGGGTATTCTCATAAACATTCCCATTTCTAATCACCAGAACGCCTCACTGAGAGACCCCGGATACACATCGTCTCCCAGACCAAACCCAATTCCATTTACCTAGCTAAAATGATCACCGTGTCCTAACTTATTGACGATACCCAACCGCATCCGTCTCCGCCGCCTCTCCCTTTTCGTCTCTGCCTCTCGCTCTAGCCTCCTTCCCCTTTTCCTCTCATATACCGCCCGTACCGTGGCCTTGATCTGCTCGCGCCCCTCACTGTAGTTTGCACGCGCCAGGGCCACAGCATTGTCGATCTGCTCGGGCGTATAGACGAAATTCCACGTGCTCATGTAGTCGCTCGTTGCTGGGTCTACGCCAGGGACTTTGTCGTTGGCCAGATAAGGGAAATAGACCACGGCGATCCCGGCGTCGGGTTCCATAAGGCGCCACGACGACGTGTCGTCAATGGGCGGCGGTGGCGGATTGGATGAGCGTTCCTGCGTCCGGCCCACCCAGACGGTGCAGTAGCCAAGCTCTTGGGCCGCCTGGGCGGCTTTTTCCACCTGGCCTTTTTTATCGTTCGAAGGCGAAGACCGATCTGGCCCTGGGGGAGAAGAGGCCTCGGGCCCGGCCTCATCAGCCTCGGTCTTCCGGACGGCTTGGCTGACCTGGGCTGAAGCAAGTTTCTCGTCCGCACCCGAGCTGGATTCGGCCTGTGCCTGGTCAAGTTCTCTCGCCGTGGTAGAAGGCGGATTGCTAGCTTGAGGCCATCCTATCCCAATTGGCCAGCCCTTGATATCTCTCTGCAGGGCGTAGCCTTCGACTTCTGAGAGCCAATTATCAGTCTTAATGTCGGCAGATGCGTCAAAAGCGACGATGATGTCGACCTCGCGGCCCGGCCGGAGAAGGGGATAGATTGGTAGATTGTTGGACATCCCAGCGTCCATCAACTGAATGTATTCACTGTCGTAGGCGGCATGGGGAACAGTCTTTGGTAGCTTTCCTCGCATACCGAATATGAAGTTGGGAAGTGAGGCGGGATCGATGGGATGCACTTTGCTGAGGTCCTCATTGTGTCCCCAAATCATTTCGTCGACTGCCCCAAACCCACCGATGCTCTTGATTAGCGGTCGAATTTCCCGGTAGTAGTGGCTGAGTGTCGCGCAGAAAGCGCTTCCCCAGATGCCCAAAAGCGAGGGAATGCGAAGCTCGGGAAGGCGGAGCCCTTCTTCTGTAGGTTTGTCGATTCCAGCCTCGAACTTCCTGCCCATCGCCCATGTTGGAATTCCCGCTCCGAACTCCTCGCAGAAAAACTCATAGGGTGTCATCTCAAACCATTGAAACCAGGCTTCCTTTTTCGCAACTTCTTTAGCAGCTTCAGACGCCGGGCCGGATGCAGCCGCGTCCGATCTGGTCAGGTCTGGGATCTCGTGCCGTACCGCTGTGTATATTGGGAGTGGGTTTTGTCCATATCGAATATGATCTTGCTGGCTCGACAACTTGAAGTCGTTCTCATTGACGCCCAACTCTCCCTTTGGTACCATTAGCCGGGCTGCTAGGAGCATGCCGTAGGCATCGACCAGCCCAATATCAGCGCCGGGGTCGCCTTTCAGCTTTTCAACCGTGCCACTCAGGAGGTATTTATTTGTTGGAGCTGATGTCAACAGGGAAAAGGCCGCTGGCGGGTATGCGAGATGGACTCCCACACGTGCTTTGAGATGATCGATCACATTGTTGAGATTTCTTTCTCCCATAGAAGAAAAATATAGGGATTGGAGCCAGCAGGAACCAGATACCCCTGAGATATAAGTGGTACAGTCAAACAACCCGTCTTCCGCTGTTGATTGGAACGAGCCAGCTCCCGCAATGAGAGCTCGTAAGCCGCCCCCGGACCCGCACATTGCAATGACTGGGATATCCTCAGGGTAGACGTCTTCTTCCTTGAGTCCAAGGTACTTTGCCAAGGCAGCAGCGACAATCTTTTTCCTGCGCGACAGGAAGGTCTTTTCCTCATCACAGAGGTGTTCCGATATGCGCACCTTGGCTTCATACTGAATCTCAGGGTGAACGGAGGGATCGTGTGCTTCGCGCCAGATCTCATCTGCAAGCGTGCCGGGTCCCATAGTTAGCTCCCGCTGGAGCTTCCGCGCATAAACCGGTATGTTCTTGGACCATTCCGGCAGTATGAAGTCGAGGACCTTGTCTGATATGGCAGACCCGTTTGTTTGGGGCACAAGAGACACGCCTTCGAAGTTACCAGCGAACCTGGGCCAGGTGGACTGGTCGTCTGTGACAGTGGTATCGTTGCTTTGCGCAAAGTCGGCCCGTCCGCTTGCAATCGCTGGCCTCTGGGATGCATCAGTCGGGTAGAGTGAATATAAAAGCAACGCGCCGAGAGTGATCACCGAGATTGACCCTAAAGCCGGGGTTCTGCTCTTCGAATCAGACTTTTGTCGGGAGGAGAAGTAGCCGAGGCGGATTGGCTGCCGCAGCACCGGGGCTCGGGAAGTGTTGTTGATTGATGCTCCTGCTCGTGGCCTGCACATAGGTGTCGGTGTAAGGGAGCAGCTAAGTGCTCGTGGCCAAGCCTTAAATGCCCGCCGACCGGGCTTCACGACGGTCGGCCTCATGATAGGCAGCAGGCACGGCGCAAATTGGAGCGGTCTTCGCATTTGCCTAGGATGTACGATGCGGTTAATGGCAGGATGGTTATCATTATCGCATGGGGCATTGGCCAGAGAAGTAGTTATGTGCCGATGCCCTCCAGCGCGTCGCCATCGAATTGCGCGGTTTGCAGAGCTGCGGGCATGTTCCAAGTTGTGGCGGCAGCGGCAGCTGTGACGGGAAGTGGGCGCGATTACATCATTGGCAAAGGCAAGATTGACAGGCAATCCCGACGACGAAGGCTCGGGCCAAAAGGAAGGGTATCTTATCTCTGTGCGAAATGCATTCCTGGAATCCTCACACAGTCCTGCTCCAGAACCGCGTGGTCTGCGCGTATCACATCACAGGCCTTTTTGACATGTTAGACGGCCTCTTCGAATACAAGAAGGCCTTTTCAGGATCTAGTGGGTGCTTTTAGAATGGGTTATGGCCTGTAATAACAAAAGTCATAGGCGGTTGAGGGGTCTACACAGTAAGAGGATTCCTTTCGCACTAGCTAAGGGAACCCCTTCTTTTGGCCCGAGCCTTCGTACCAGAGCTCAGTTGGATCGACACAAGTGTTAGGCACACCAAAGGGTCCACGTGAATTGTTTCGAGCGTCTCTTTTCTCACCACACTGGATCTTGGGAGCTCAAGTTTGAGGCTCAATTGAACCGAAATTTTGGTTTGATGAGCGACAGCCAGATGTCTCCAAAAACACAAAGGGCCAAGCTTTCAGTCAATGCCGCCGCGGGGCTGCGACGGCCAACAGCCAGCGGAATTCCATCCATCATGTCTCAGAAATTAATTCGGGGTCACGACGCCAATGTTGGTTAGGATTTACAGTAGGAAATCCTAGTACTCGGATTAATCATTGAGCGATAGCGATATGTAGATATGTGCTCGTCCCTCTTCCATCCCCTCTCTCCCATCTTCCTTCTCCTGTCTTCCCCACTCTCCGGGCGATTCTCCGCCGAACGCTGGGTCTCTCGACCTGCAAGTGAGGGAGGCCATTGCGCGGATGGCACACTGAGACTGGTGACACCAGACACGCGATGGGGTCCGCAGCGGCTGACAACGGGTTCAAACATCCGGCCCATGCAATCGATTGGCTGATGGGAACAGAATTTGACAGCAGCGCTGGTTGTCGATAATGGGAACCTCACTTCAGCCATGAATAGCTAGACCCCTGCAAAAGCGTTGTTTCTTCTCCAGTCTGTAGTGCCGGGACTTTCCAAGCGAGGGGCCTGAGGGTGATATCGTCGAAACATTGTTTCCAACCACCACGGATACGCACAGCAGATTGCCCACAGTGTAGCTAGCTGTGGCAGCCTCAGGCAAAATATATCCCTTGGCCGAGATCACGACGAGCGTTGAGTTGCTTTTGACTTGTCGACCAATCAGGCTGGCCCCAACCAGGGGAGGCGGCGAGACGAGGTGCCTGTGGAGTGGGGCTCCTCCGCCGTCTCCATCCTTCAGACGGGAGACTCCAGATTTCCCCGAATTGAAGGGAGTTACTACAAGACGCGCTTGATTAACTCGCAGAGAACGTAGCTCAGAGGCTTGTAGCTCTTCTTGACTGCGCTCTGCTGGTGCCATGCGAGACATAATTGGGATGCTCCGTTCATCTCATTTACACCCCAGCTTTTTTAGCAGGAGAGCACGATTAAAAAAAAAAGTAGGTCAGAGCTTCCTCAGGCCGAGATTCCCTTGGCAATTGGCAGCCAACCAACCAATCACAAGCTGCAAACCCCGACCCGGCCATTATAATTGTCTGCGCCTACCCCTGGTGCTTGTCTTGTTCTGGAGGTCGGCCGCCAGAAGCCACTTGCCAGTCCCGTCGTTTCCCCAGCCCATACCCCCTTTTGCTCCCAGCGACACGGGAATTCCATCCTCCCACTCATCCAGGCGCACCTAAAATCTTTTCTTTCTGGCCGCGACAGCTCAACATCACCTTCGAACACTCATTTCTATTCCTACGCGATCCAGCGTTACCTTTCAGAGTCACCTGCCAGTTTGCTTTAGAGCCCTTTGCAGCGCCATTGACACGCGACGACGTCTGCGCTCGCCGTCTTTTTTCTGGTACGTGTGAAAATGCAACCACCAGCCTCCTTCCTGCTCTCGACTCGTCCCGCTCGCCCGCTCGCCCGCATCCCCGCCTCCAAACGGCTGCCTTTACCTTCAAGCTTGCTTGGGCCGCGGGTGGTTGTTCACTGCGTTTTGCGCGACGGGAGCTGCCGGCCGATGGTCGTGGTGGAGCTGGTCGGTTCTCGTTCACTCGGGCTCATTTGCGGAAGAGCAACCTTCATCAAACACCAAACCGAGAGCTTAACTGACGTTGTCGTTTGATTCCAGACTTCGCGCCTTCCTTTCAACACAATCTACTAGATCACTTCTCGTCCGCTGCTACGGTTGCTTGTCAAAATGGGTAAGCTCTTGCTTTCTGTTCTTGATGGAGTTGTGCATGTATGTCCAGCAGCGCGCAGGAAGCACCGTCGCCGGAACGCAACCACGTCGCACACTTGCTCAAACTCGAATCGCCCAAATCCCGTCCTCGCGTCCTGTCCCGATCCTAGCCCTCTGCATTCAAACACCACAGTTGTTCCGATAACCACTCGCCGCATTTGTTCACTGCCATCTACCGTTTCTTGGGAACCTCGTTTTTGGAACAGAGAGCATCTTACAACCGGAATACATCCTGCCCACATTCGTCAAGATGCACTTCGCTACCATGGTCCACCACGCCACCAGGGCTCGCACCAAGAGTGTCCAGTTCGAGAAAAGCCTGATCAGCCTCGAGACTGTCGATGGAACCTCCTCTTGCGAGGGTCCCACCTCACCCCCGGTTCCTGGAACAAGGACCAGTAGCTTGCCCATGGGCGAGAATAAGGAAAACGTCAACGTCATACGGCACTACCGGAGCATGCTGGATGTCGAGGGAGCTCCGAAACTGCCCATGGCCAAGCCGCTATCCTACGAGGAACTTTACCCCAAGCCCACGGAGTCGATGACCTTTTACAAACTCCCATGGAGGAAGCCACTTACCTGTTAGGCTCCGCGTGACACTGCAGAATTCCCGATATATCTAACTGACGAATCTGAGCGACGAATTGGATGCTAACGAGTCTTTTATCACAGCTGCAAACGGTACTCCCACCATTCCCTCCGCCCCCTTGAGGGCATCCCCCGTTGTCCCAATCCCGGGTAGCAAGGCCTCTCCATCTCAGTCAGAAGAATCCCAAGATGCTTTTGTATCTGACACCATGGCTGCAGCTCCAGCTCTTAGCGACAACCGAAACATTGTCCGCCGGAAGCTGACGGGTTACGTTGGCTTTGCTAACCTGCCCAACCAATGGCACCGCAAGAGCGTTCGCAAGGGCTTCAACTTCAATGTCATGGTCGTTGGTAAGCCAAGTTCCACCTTGGGTTCTCGCCATTTGGGCTTTGATTCTGATCGGTGCTTTTTCAGGTGAATCTGGGCTTGGAAAGTCTACCCTCGTCAATACTCTGTTCAACACCTCGCTGTACCCGCCGAAGGAGCGCAAGGGCCCTAGCCTCGACATCATTCCCAAGACCGTTACCATCCAGTCTATCAGCGCAGACATCGAGGAGGCCGGTGTTCGTCTTCGCTTGACAGTGGTTGACACGCCCGGTTTCGGTGACTTCGTGAACAACGACGAGTCCTGGCGGCCGATTGTGGACAACATCGAGCAGCGTTTTGACGCCTATCTCGATGCTGAGAACAAGGTCAACCGTATGAATATCGTTGACAACCGGATCCATGCGTGTGTCTTTTTCATTCAGCCAACCGGTCACTCCCTCAAGCCTTTGGACATTGAGGTCATGAAGAGGCTGCACACCAAGGTCAACCTGATCCCCGTCATTGCCAAGTCCGACACTCTCACCGACGAGGAGATCACGGCGTTCAAGCAGAGAGTATGTTTCCCTTTCTATCAAAGCTATTATTGATCAGCCTTCTGACTGGATGTGCAACTTTAGATTCTGGCGGACATCAAGTTCCACAAAGTCCAAATCTTTGAGGGTCCCCGATACGAGCTTGATGACGAAGAGACAATTGCGGAGAACAACGAGATTTTGTCCAAGGTCCCCTTCGCCGTTGTCGGTGCAACAAATGAGATTACCAACGCAGACGGGCGCAAGGTCCGTGGGCGTCGTTACCCTTGGGGTGTCATCGAAGTCGACAATGAGGAGCATTGCGACTTTGTCAAGCTTCGTCAAATGCTCATCCGCACCCACATGGAGGAGCTGAAGGAGCACACCAACAACAACCTGTATGAGAACTATCGGACAGACAAGCTCATCCAGATGGGCGTCTCCCAGGACCCCAGCGTTTTCAAGGAGGTCAACCCCGCTGTCAAGCAGGAAGAGGAGCGTGCCCTTCACGAACAAAAGCTCGCCAAGATGGAGGCTGAGATGAAGATGGTCTTCCAACAGAAGGTGGCCGAGAAGGAGTCCAAACTCAAGCAGAGCGAGGAAGAGTTGTACGCCCGCCACAGGGAGATGAAGGAGCAACTAGAGCGACAGCGGATTGAGCTGGAAGAGAAGAAACAAAGAGTGGAAAGCGGGCGACCGATTGAGAAGGAGACGAAGAGAAAGGGTTTCTCGCTCCGATAAATGTGCGGCCCAGCCGTTACTCACCGACGACCATGCTCTCTATCATGATGCCTTCGCAATACCAGCCCGCCCTTTCTTTCGATTCTTTGTTTTCATTTGTCTCCCATTTTAATCAACATCTTCCTAATCGTCGCGGGAGGGATTGTCTGGAGGGCGGCCAAACATACTCCGGGCTCACCTCTGCAACGGCCCCGGGTGCTGAAAAGTTCTTCGCTCTCAAATTAAAGGTCGGGCTTCTTGGAAGCAGTGTTTCCATTAAGGATGGCGATTGGGGTTGGTGGTTCTTCAACACTTCGTACAGATATAATTGGGTTTGGAGGTTTCTTGGTAATCACCTTTCCTCTGGGGCTCGGGAACCATCTCATCGACATCATAGTAGCTGCTGCAATAGAGGGGGGCAAGAAATGAGGATCCAGGCGGCGTTACGAACGACGGGGGGTGGTGCCTTCGCGACCTCTTACATCCAGTCCTGTGTTGGTCGCAAAGCTCTACAATCCAGCATGTCTATGGTTGGTTGCTGGCAACAAGACCCGATATTTACTCCTGATATCTACTGATCTTGGCGATATCGACATCGTTGGTCGATGTCTTGGGAGTTTGGGCTTCGCCAAGCTAAAGTGGCTGGGTGGATTGGGTGGGCGGCGAGGAGGGGTCAGCCTTGAGGAGAGGTGATTACGGATAGCAGTGCAAAGGGAATCAGAAAACGGAACATGGACGAGACGCACGACCAGATATTCACCTGTATTTGTACAGTCGACCAGGCAGGGGCTTTCGGGGAGTTTTCCTGTTTTTCTTCTGGCGGAAAATCCCTCATCATACCCAAGGTTTCTTTGCCTCCGGCTTCTTTGCCATCATAAACCCTGCCACTCTACGGCTTGTCGGCTTATTACTCTCCTGTGGTACTTAGTTTCCCTAGCTATCTTCTTTTTGTTGCTTTTTAGCTTAGTACGTCTGTTGAATTAAAAAGGATTTCATTAGACTTCTTTCGTGGATGATACAGCGTTATAGCTTGATATGGTGTAGCCTACTCCATGTGAGCCTAGGCGTCCAGCGCTGTCCGTCATGTTATTTGCTACAAGGACGCATCCTGAGCAGCTCTACTTGAAAGTGGTGGTTCGGATTCGTAGAGCTTTATCACCGTCTCACCAAAATTGGCCGAGAGAGGCACCATGGATCGGTAGACACAGTTAAACGAGATCTATTTAACAAAATTATGATACAGTATACATAAAGTACATTGATACGCGCGCTTCAAGACCTAATTGTTGCCATTGCACCGCATCATATGCATTGGTATCTTGACAAGGTATGAATCAAGCAGCGTCCAGCCCGGCAGCAACGCCCGTCTATCCTCTAGCCGTCTCTCAACTCAAGTCAAGCACCAGCGGGTTCCCAACTATCCTCTCCGTAGGTACCAGTTGAATGCCATCTGGCTGATATTCTCAGGGAAAGGCGTTGGCACCTCAGCTGCACCCTTTCGGGCAACTGGGTGACGGAGGTAGACGGCCGCGCATATCTTTTGGTTGACCTCAAGGTAGCGGGGAATGAACGCAAACGGCGACATGTATGGCCGCGGGAGCCACGGAGTAAGGTATGGCTTGCTGGGGTCGTACGGATTCTCGAGCTCCAATTTGACCTGCTGTTTGATGAGTGCCAGGTCGCGCTTAGTGAGGGTGACCTCGAGCTCAGCCGTGGAGGACTGTTCCTTCTCCGCGTCCTTTCGTTGTCCATGCCCGACCTGAAGCTCGGCGAGCGTCCGGGTGAGACGGTCAACGATATCCTGGGTGTCTTGCACGGGCGTGCTAGCGCGCTGCCCACGGGACATGTTCGCGCGAGCTTCCTTCATGAGGGCGCGGAGGGCCTTTTTGCGGTTCCCTGGCATGTCGGACTTGTGTGATTTGATAACATCCTTTGCGCGCTCTCTAATCTGCCTCAGGGCATTAACCTTGGCGGCCCTGATGGCTTCTTCGTCGAGGGGCTCAGCCTCTTCGCTCTCAATATTTTCTTCCACGGTTTCGGCTTCGGCGGTGACCGCATCTTCCCCATCTTGGGAAACCTTCACGCGCTTTTTGTGTGCGACGTACTTCTTCGCTTGGGATGGCCGTGGCCTTCCGGTTGACGTCATGACCCGCTCAACGTCGACTTGGAAAAGATCGCCTGGGTTGAGTTGGTAACCGGGAAACACCATCTATGGACATGAGTTAGACGGTCAGGGGTTGGGAATTGTGGCAGCAGGCTGATAACCCATACCTTCTTGCCATTGACCTTCACTGCGCCGTGAATACACATCTGGCGCGCCTGTCTCACGCTGCTGGCAAACAGTGCCCTGTGCATTGCGGTGTCGAGGCGCCGCTCCAGGGGGGCATAGGTCATCTGCATGTAAGGTGTCGTTACATCATCCTTGGTCCGGACCGCTGTACCCGATCCCCGGCCCGTCGCAAAGCTACTGCCGTCGTCCTGGGCCAAGTATCGCGGGCTAATGCTGACGACAGCTGGGAGGCGACGACTGAACATGCGCTCCCACTGGTTCTCCTTGATATGCTCGCCATGGTAGGCGCGCGTGACTTTCTTTCCGAACCATTTCTGTTGGAAGAAGGTTACCCCCCTGCGGGAGAAGCTGAGATTCGAAAGATTGTATAGGTTGTACTTGTTCCATGTTTGCCGAGCGCGCTGCGGATGGGGGGGACGGTGACGGTTAGCGGACCGCGAATGCTAGCATTCAGGAGGAAGGGAGCGACAACAACTCACTCCTCGCTTCAAACTATGGAAGTTAGCTAACCTCCGGAACCTCATGTTGACGGCTGGGTCGAATTGAGCGGGCCCGTTGTGTGGTGCAGCGGTCGCAGTCAGAGGTACCTGGGTATCGGGTCTGGGGGTGAGCTCCGGCTTCTCGAGACCTCCAGACACTTTCAATCGGCCAGAAAATTCAAGGAGCTCCTGCTGCGCGCTCCGAGCCTCCTCACGTGAGACGCACCTCTTGGATAAGACCCATAAAACAGTGCCGAGCAGCTAAGGCCCGCCTGGGACTAGCGTGGCGTATGAAGTAGCACTGCAAACGCTGCCGCTGCGTTCTCCACCTTTGGCGGGCGGTGAGCCGCTGCAAGAAAATTCCAATTGAGCAGTGTGGGGTTGATTCACTTTTTGGGCTGTTTCGCGCGCCGCGCAAGGGACTCAATCAACGACTCGATCCATTGTTACTGACTTTGAGGAGGTTGGAGACTTTGCATCTTCCTGGACACTGTAGACGCCGCATAAACTTGGTTTGAAGGCAACCTTCGCTTTCTATTGCCTCTAATCCCAGTTAACTGGCGGATTTTGAGTTTCATAACTGTAAGTATTTGACTCCTCGCCGCAGCTGGCGCCCCATTTGGTTTGTGACTCCAGTTCCCCAACTGCCCGCCCTCTGCCCCACCAAGAAACAAATTCCAGCCGCCGTTCTCCGTCGCACTTCTTTTCTGCTCCTCGCCTCGTTGCACTGAAAACCCGAACTCGTCTCGTACCGCAAAATCAAGTCCGTCAATCCTTTTCTAACAGCCTGCAGACTACGAACGATCCTCAACCACTCACTCTACAGCCCGCATTGCTGCATATCGCCTCTGGCGCATTACCTGAGAGGCAGCGACGATGAGCGACGCAGCCACCAAAGAGCAGGTTGAGGCTGCTGCGCCTATCGCTGAGGTACCGGCTCCCCAAGAGACCAGTGTGCCTGCTACTGGGGACATCAAGATGGAGGACACCCCGGCCGCTGCTGTTGAGGCCCCAGTCATTGTAAAGAGCGAGGAGACTCTCGCTGCCTTGACCGGATCGGCCGAGGCGCCGCAAGAAGCGCAAAATGGCGATGTCAAGCCTGAGAAGACGGACGAGCAGCTCCCGCGCACCGAGGTCAAGAAGAACAGGAAGTTTGACCCTTCCACCCTCCCCGAGACCGACGATCCGGCTCTGATCCGCAACCAGGTTTGTTCCTTCTCTAATATCTTGCTGTCTATTATTTGCCTCTGACTTTTTTCCCCCCCAGGTGGAGTTCTACTTCGGCGATAGCAACCTGCCCATCGACAAGTTTATGTGGGAGAGCACCGGCGGCGAGGAGAACAAACCTGTTTTGCTCAAGACTCTGTGCGACTTCAAACGGATGCGCAGATTCCAGCCATACACCGCTGTTGTTGCCGCCCTCAAGACTAGCAACTTCCTCGAGGTTGAGGGTGAGGAGGACCAGGAGATGGTCAAGCGCAAGAAGCCATATGTCTCTATTCCGGATATCCAGAAGAAGAAGGTGGCCCAGAGCGTCTATATTAAGGGCTTCGGCGAAGAGGGCCCATCCACGCAGTTCGATATCGAAGCGTGGCTCTCCAACTACGGCACTGTCAACCTTGTCAAGCTTCGCCGCACGCCCAACGATGAAACCTTCAAGGGCTCTGTTTTTGTCGAGTTCCATACCGAAGAGCTCGCCAAAGTCTTCGTCGCCTTGGACCCGGCACCGACCTGGAAGGGCAACGAGCTCAAGATCATGATGAAGAGAGACTATCTTAACGAGAAGACTCGCATGATCCAGGCCGGCGAGATGGAGCCCAGCAAATTTCACCGAACCAGCTTCTTCGAGGGCAAGGAGAGGGGTGGCAAGGAGAGGGGCCGTGGCACCCGTGGCGGCGGAGGCGGCGGAGGCCGTGGGCGGGGCAACCACTCCGGAAAGGACGACTCCAACGACTGGAAGAGTCGCCGGGATGGTGACCAGAAGGACGGCTTCCGGGGTCGCGGTGGACGTGGCGGGCGTGGCCGAGGAAGGGGTGGCCGCGGCCGCGGCGGTCGTGGCGGGCGTGATAACCGCGACAGGCGTGATGACCGGAATGAATCGGCCCCCAGACTGC
>Ga0247770_1001495_pt1 | contig 17742 bp, 16 predicted proteins | sample UWRJL136409B6_FD_179943 | JGI IMG/M metagenome (GOLD analysis project Ga0247770, IMG submission 179943) | Plant litter microbial communities from Arlington Agricultural Research Station in Wisconsin, United States - UWRJ-L136-409B-6 | ecosystem: Environmental > Terrestrial > Plant litter >... | reverse complement strand
TGTCTACCGAGACCAAGTTCAGTTTCACACAATCTCGAACCCATTCGCCGCCGAGAGACTCCCCCGAAAAGCCTGCAAAGCGAGCCCGAACGATCGGAGACAGCACCAACACCCCTGCCAATGAACCCCTAGCCTTTCTCGACGACGAAGACGACGCCGCTATTGCCGAACAGATTGCGGCCGAACTTTCTGCGCAGCACCTTAGAAAAGTCGCTCCGGGAGCAAGACAAGCAGCGGCCCATTCCCCATCAAATGGTGGACCGGCAGAAGAAGAGCATGGTACACACAACGACAATGCTGTGCCTCGGCAACAGGAGGAGCCGACCAACAGTGTCCAGGCACCAACTCCGCAGCAGCCGGACGATGCTATGGACGTGGACGAAGATGACAACACGAGCCAGACAAGACAATCAAGCATACTTAGTAGGTGTTACCACGAGGATCTGACGGCCGATCTTGGTGTGGACCTGGACAATCTTGTGGCAACGTACACGGGGCTAGAGTCAACCCATACACACCGCATTGATGTTGAGACTCATCTGAAGCTGGCAGTCCCGTTTCCAAGGGACGACAGCCGCGATGTCCGCCACACCTTGCGCAAGTGGCTCAAAGAAGCCAAGTCCCCTGAATCCCCGAGCTACTTCTGCCGTCGACTTCGCAACATTTACCCTGCAGAAGGCTTTTCGGGCCACAGTCTGGTGGGCCAAGACCTGGCGCTGGTCAAGACATTCATGGGCTTTGTCGAAGAGATGCCCTTAGAGGTATTCCTTGTTGTTCTGCATAGGTCGGCGGATGATGAGGAGCTCTCTTCCGAAAGCTTCATTGCCAGAAGGATTGTTGACCTTTACGGTCGAGTGTTGGCAACACACGTCCCCATTTCCAGCCTATTCGTGCCCCCGACCCCGGCCGTTTCCCTTGAGCTAGGTTTGCCTTCTGATAAGGTTTCTGAGGCGGTGAGTCATCCAACTTCTCTTTCATGCACTTTGTGCTGACATCCGTTGGAACCAGGCATTGGTATTTGCTGCTAGGGGCAGAATCGTGGACTTCTTCATGAGCGCTACCCAAGAGCATCTTATTTGCCTTCCCAGAGTCCTCCAGTATTACGCAGAGCGATGCGAGGAGCCGGAGAATCGAGAGCGACTGCTGCCTTTCGTGCAAGAACTCTTCTATAGGGCGTGGCAGATAGATCCGGCCAAAGGATTATCTGTCTTCCCGATGTGTTTCGAAGAGATCTTCCGGTCCATAGTGCTGATCGGGGACTGGGAGTTCTTTGACCTGCTTGCAAGCAACACTCATGGGGCTATTCCCCTCACATTCTACTCCTGGGCTCGCGCAGAGCTTGTCCAAGACAACCATCCGTTCCAGGATCCCGAGAATGCGTAAGTTCTCTGCCGTCCTGAGCAGGTTCCTGCACTAACAGTCATCAAGGATGCTGTCTGCCGTACTGTCCTATCCCGACGTTCATTCACAGTGCTCAGCAATTTTGAACTTTGCCGGTTCTGCTGATGACGACGCGACTCGACCATGGGCACGCCGGGCAGTTAGCAAAGTTGCCGAGAGGGCACGTAGCCACAGCGAGCTGGGCCACAAGGATGGATCCTCATTGGTACAGGCCATAGGAGAGTACCATGGCGTCAAAGGGCTTGATGAGATGTGAGTATATGCACCGACCTCTTTGCTCGATCCTCCGACTGACTGTGGACCCGGGTTTAGTCTCACACCGCTTGTTGAGAAGAATTCGTCTCAGACATCGTTTTTGATGGGCGTCGTGAATGAGCTGCAGAACCAGCTGACCACTTTCCCATCCGCATTCCAGCTCTTTGAGACGATCGCCAAACAGATGATTGACACCTTCGATGTCTCGAAACTTATTAGCATCATCACGGCACAGAGGGGATCAGCAAAGCTCGTCAAGTACAATCAATCTCAAAACGAGCAGCCCACAGACTCCGAAAGGCTGATGAAGCTTAGGGCGATCGATCCTGACCATCTCGCCTCGTTTGTGAATGGGCTTTTGGTCGCCAAGGCGAGCGACGTTCTCATGATGGAGCTTGCCTTCAAAATCGCTCTCAAAGCCAGCTTGATCGACGAGCAAGAGCTTTCTACTCTGTGGCTACCGTTTATTCGACAGCTGATGCGTATCGAGACAGATGTACCGACTTTCACGACACGGCTTCGTTTCATAGCCCAGGCTATCATGGAGACTTTCTGCGAGAAGAAGGCCCTTGGTGACAAGCCAGCCCGGGAATGGCGACCAGCTTCCCAAAGGTGGTTCTGCGATTGCTACGACTGTGGCGCCATCAAAGTCTTCCTACCAACAGAGCAACTGGTAGCCAAATTCCACTTCCCCAAGGCAGCACAATGGCACATCGCCATGAAACAAGAACAAATAAAGTCGACTGTTTCCTGCGAAGTGTTTTTCGATAAGGAGCCTGACACTATTGCTGTTCGGAAACAGCTTACATACGGTGCTCCATGGGATGAAAGACTGCAGCAGGTAGAGCAAGAGCTTGACCAGTTCGATCAAGCTAAACTCGAGAAGATGTTGGGTAGTCGGGCTAAGATTTTGGGCTTGAAGCCCGAAGATCAACACCACGACTCGGATGATACTTTGAGAGACGCCCCATTGTTGTCGCCGTCCCCACCGCTACTTCCTCCGCCGCCTCTTCCCCCGCCACCGCCGTTCCCGCCGCCGCCTCCTCCTCCAACGCAATCAGTTGTTCAACAGCGGGGTCCTGTCCGCCAACCAGCTGTTCATCCGCAGCACACGTTCCAAGCACAACCTGTTGGAGCCCCGCTTCCAAAACGTCGTAGACAAGCTTCCGTAGGGCCAGGCGCCTTCACACAGCAATATGGTCAGCATGGTCCTCAGCCGGTGAACTCGCATGTGCAACATGGCCTCCATCACCATCAAGCTCAGTGCCATCAGCACGCTCAGTACCAGCAGCACGCTCAGTACCAGCAACAGCGTCGGCAACCCGTGGCTCATCAGCAGCATGCTCAGCATTAGCAGCACGTAGCTCATCAGCAGTCTGCTCAGTACCAGCAGCATGCTCAGTATCAGCAACACGGGGCTAATCAGCAGCCTGCTCAGTACCAGCAGCCTGCTCAATATCAGCAAGACGTGCCTCATCGATAGCCCAGCGTCCCCCTAGAGGCTGCGTTCCCGCACTCTGCTCCCCACTCGCAGTTCAGTTTTCCTGTACAACAAAGTAGGCCTGTCTCTCAACCACTCAACCACGCCATGCAAGCAGGCTATACGCCACTACCTGCCTCGATCGACATGGTGCGAGCGTTCTCACAGGGATACACTCCCCCGAGTAACACCGGGTCCCAAATTACGACGAAGGCTGTACCTGATTTAGTGCAGGACCGCCTCCAGGCTCGAGACATGTTCTTCAATGACGAAAGAGCAAACTTTCCGATGGATGACGATGAAGTCCTGGGACTACTCAACCGCCTTAGTGCTCGGAAATGGGATGCGGATCTCTTAATACGCCAGCAATACATGAAGAAGGTTCTCCAAGCCAAGCACTCCCCGGTACCTGCTATCGATCCTCTCGCGACTTCCGGGACCCCTAGTAACCGACCGGCAAGCGCCAACAGTATAGTCCATCAACAGGCCCCATCACCGCGAGGAGGAACGAGCTTTGCGCCACAGCTGAAGGGATTAGCCGCTGCGCCCGTACCAGCAGCGTCTGCATCAGCGACGCGTAAACTAGCAGCCATTGTATCCGAGATTGCGGCTGAGAGACAGATGCTTTCCATATCACATTCGACGGAACCACGGCATGCATTGATGCGAGCCGAGTCGAAGCCACACTCTGAGGCTCCATCACCGTTGAAAGGACCAAAAGTTGCGCCGCTGTTGACCGGATTGACTGTTGCGCCGAAACCATTGGCGACTGTATCTCAGCTTGCGGCCGAGTCACTGAAGCCTTCGTCCAAACCAGAAGGAACAAACTCACGTACGCCAGTGCGGACCGAGACAAACCCAGACCCCGAGACTGCGCCTGCGCCTGCATCCGCGCCTGCGGTTTCACCGGAGAACGAGCCGGGTTTTGAGGTATTCTTCGCGCGAATGGCGCCACGTCTTCATGAAATGGAGCCGTCGGCGTCTAATGAGGTTATTCGGGCGAAGCTTTTGAAGCAATGGACAAGAATGGAGGCTAAGCACCGCGCAGACTACGCGCCAGTATCTCCTCAGTCGAACAACACACCGGCAAGCGGCCGCTTCGACCCGGCTCCGCCGAGCAAAAAGTTGACTCCTGGGAGCATCCGAGGCCGCGTTGCCTCTTCAGGCTCACCTGGTTCAGCACATGCGCCCCGGATAGGGACACTTATAAAAAGGGAGAGAGTTCTCATCAAACGTGGGGTCCTCCCGAGGTGTAAAGGGGAAGGATGTTGAGGTGATTGATTTGACGTTGGATGACTAATTGCATGGCGTTCGGTCTGGGGCTTTGTTATGATACCCATTTGTATTTGTTGCATATCCACGAAGGAAATGGGAGGTTTGGAGGCGTCTGGGTTGGGTCAGTTGCCCTTTTTGTTGGGCCTGCTTTTTCCGGGTACGGACGTATCCCGGTGTTTTGCACAATTATGTATCATAGTGTACAGTGTTACAGTGAGGGGACATAGGTCTTTTAGGCGCATCTCAGGAGAACAGATGTCAAGATAATGTCAAATGTCAAGATATTGTAAAATCCGGGGCTATTTGCCTTGCGTGGTGGCTGAGCAAGACAGGATCTCGGTGAGCGTTGACCGGCAAGAAGGCGCAGGTAGGTTGCCTTGGGCTCACATGTCAAAACGCGGCTGTCTCAGGTTCTGGCTCGCCGTGCACACTCCCGTTTGCGTGCGATTCGCTGCCCGTAGTGGCTGCTGTGGTTAGCCGCTAGCGAGGTTCGTCCGTGAAACAGGGCCGGCGCGCCAATGCAACGGTTGGCTGGGCCACACAGCCTCGTGCATGGCGCTTCCCGTTGGCGCCGCACCTGACCAGCCCAGCTGAGCCCAAGCTAAATCTCGCGGTCGCACCCTGGTCTTCGAGCTTTGGTCCCCAAACATCAACTCTTGCATTTTTCAATCCAGCTCCATCTGTCGCTTTGTGCTCTGCCCGCGCAGCAAACTGCAACAAGCGACGCAGAAGTCCATATATGGCTTGTGTTGCGGAACCCTCCCAGCTTTAGCGCGTTCCCCACGCTTTCGACTCCACGACCTCACGTGCACAGGATGGAGCCCCGCGATGGTGGCAGCGATGGCGATGCCACAACCACCCCGCCTATCACATCCTCACCTTATTTCACCACTGGCGGTGATTCAGCGGCGCGAAGGGCCGACGTCATCCCCGGCACATTTCCGGGGTTAAACCATGAGCTGAGTTCGCAGCTCGAGGTCGTCCCGGTGCCTTTGGCGGAGAAGCAGCAGGCGGTGACGAGCAGCCTCGAGCTGAAGGATACGCGGCTGCTGCTGAGGGCTACGGACCCCGCCAAACAGTTCCTCCCCGGCCAGCCGCGCATCCGCCTCCGCCAAAAGGCTGAGGACGCCGACCCGACGTTCAATGAGGTGCTGGATTACCTGCGCAAGGCGCACCTGACCGACGCGCTGGACGGGCTTCTGCCGTTTATGCGCTACATTTTCGTAGGCTTCATCCCTTCTCCAGGTGGTTGCTTCAGAGACAGCGCACTGACCACTGACCCATGCTGCAGGTGCAAACGCCGTCGTTCAGGCACATCATGCCCCTGCACCACCAACAGGCGCATGCCCGCGAGATCATGGTCAACGAGAACCCCGGGCTCCATCTGGTGTGGTACTACGAGCGCATCTTCGTCAAGCCCATCCCGGCCTATTTCTACTCCAAGGCATTCTGGGAGTACCTCAAGCAGGCCGACGATAATGTGTACCGTGCCTCGGTGGGTTTCATGCGGAGCTATTACTACTTGATCCAGTACGAGATCGACTTCGAAGAAGCATGCAAACGCCGATTGATCCCGCTGAAACCCGACAAGCACTACCCTACCTATGAGGAGTTCCACGACTTCATTTACCCTTTCTCGCGGGTCAATGACGATCATGTGAGCCGTCGCTTTCACTACGGCGAGCTTCGCTTGACGCGCATCAACCGTACTGCATTCTTGTTCCGGCGCCGCCTTGCCTACTTCCACATCTACCCGCAGTGGGGATCCTTCCTAGCACACATTCTCGCCCCTATCATCACCGTTTTTGCTGTCTTCTCAGTCGTGCTGAACTCGATGCAAGTGGGCTTGGCAGCCCTCGACATGGGCCCCGGCCATGAAGATTCTGGCTGGCCTGCGTTCATCGCCGTGTCCGTTTACTTCCCTGTTGCTGTTATTATCTTCATTGCCCTTATCATTGCCATAGCTACGGTTGGCATTTCCGTCATGGGGGTTACGGATCTCATACACGGAAACAATGTGCGGCGACGGAAGAAGAGAGGTGACCGAAGTGCTGGCGAGAAGAGTCACGGCATGATTTGATGTCTCGTGGTTGTTCGGGCTTGTTGTTGTTTCGGTCGGCAGCCATTTCTTTATTTCGAGAAGGGCAGCACTGTCAGATGCGTCGGCTACTCGACTCTCGTCATCATGAAAGTCTTCCAACGCCGCCTTTATCTGCACTGAACCCCCCACCCGACGCCTCCCATTCACCAACACAAGACAAGAGCCACGTGGAGGGCGCGTCCACATCGTCTCCGAAACCACCAGCAACATGGCTCACGAACCCCAGCCTGCCAACTACGTCCCTTGCACAATCTCCCTCACCCGGTCATCCATTGCATCGGCCCTCCCTTCGGCTATTTGACTGGCATCGTATATGGATACTTCTTCTCCTCGTAGAGTCCCTTGGTAATAAAGGGCTCGCCGGCTTCACGAAGCAAGCCTTACCCCGAGAATGCACTCCCCATCACGTCCGCCCCATCCCGCAACGGCCCCTGGAGGGGGCTTGGCTCGGACCTTGTGGGATCATACGGTGTCTTCAGGCTCGGTGGAAGACGTTCGTATACTTCGAACACGCGTGGTCGAGAAACCGTGGTTGCGCCTCGATTCCATTGGCCACCTCAGTACGGTCGCCAGGGCACGACGACAGGATGTTCACCAGCATATCCCAGTTCTGCTGAAAAAGCCTCCCATCACCGGTCGTCACGTTCCCAGCCGCCGTCAACGATAGGACCGCTGTCCCATTCAGATTCCCAGTCAAGCGCAAGAAACGCCTTTGCCTCAGCAGCGGCGAGGACTCCTTGGGGTCTACTACCCGCGACGGTCCTGAACAGCGGTGTGATGCCGAGTTCATCACACGCTGCGACCGCATTGCCGATTCTCTCGCCGTGCAGGACCAACGCAGACTCGACTCTGAGATGTCTAAGACACTGCGCCCCTCTCTCCGCGGCCTGTCTATCAATGACTTGTCAGGGGGGTCAACCTACGCACACCGATGACGGTGTCATCCACGCCGTTGTTAATGGCGAGTATGACGGGATTCGAGGGGTGTTCGCTGGCCCCGGATACCGATTCAAGGGTCGCTAGGTCTCCGAGCTCGTTGCTGCACTGTAGAAGCACTACGGTTATCTGCAGGCCCTTGTGTTTTGTCAACAATTGGCTACAATGAGGGCCAAACACTGTCGACGACGCGCTGACGAGACCATCATCGCTGATCCAAACTCCTACTACACCGGGCACACTGGGGCAATTAAAGCAAGGCTCTTGTTGGGGGTTTGCTAGCAGGTCTGCTAACGCATCGGAATGTTGCGGGTTTGCACATGGTGGGCTCTTATTGATGGGCCAACCTCCTGGACTGCTTACACCGGTGCCACAGATCTCCGATAGGTCGCCGAGGGCGTCTGTCATGTGAGAGTGTTGTCATTGGAAATGTGTAAAAATATGTACATGTATTCTATCCCGAGTAAGCTTTTTAACTCATTATTACTTCATGGCGGCGCTAGGATAAAGAATAGACATCGCCACACTTTATCAGAGTTGGAGCTTCCACATTCATACTCCAAAGCTAGTTTATCTATGACAGGTCTTAAATATGGTAATTCCTGACAAGAGAATACCGAGAGCATTCTGAAACGCAAGGGGCTGACACAACACCTCACATCGGGATGCAGCTCAACACGCGAGGGTGTAGGCGGGGACGCCGCCTGGCCTTGGTGATATAGGTTCCAACAGCCCATGTCGCATGGGGGTGCTTGTTACAGCGGGCAGCTACTACAAGAGTCCCGTCGATCACCTTTTTCTCGCCGCAGTCAATGTCCGGGCTTGACTTGGATGACCTGCACGGGCTGACTTTGGCAAGCTCGTGAAAGCAACCGCAGGCAGCGTACTTGTTTATCAAGCGACACATTGTGATGATGAGGATGGGGCTTGGTTGATCGGATAGTTGAATGTTGACGGCCAGCGTCTGTGTGGTTTGAGGTTGTTTTGGGGTGTTTGATTTGGCCAGGCACTTTTGCAGTCGCTGCGTACGTCTCTTATACATAGTAAGGCCTGCAGCGTTTGAATCTCATTGTTGTTGGAGTTCCATGTTGTCTTTGTGCTGCACCATGCCGCCCACCAGATGATACAAACAAGCAGAGACAATGGCCGTCGGGGTTTTGGTTGCCACTTCGTCCTATTCTCGTGCGGTCTAAGGCGATATCGCACGGAACGATCGAGGTAGTACAAGACCATACGGCCCGACTTATCATCTGATCTGACGTCTGTCATTCCAATACGAATGTTCTTGGCCGCTCTGCAGTTACATCCTCGCGCCTGCGGGCCGTTACGAGCTGCATCGCCAGTACGCCTTTATAGTATCTTCGCGGTATTTACTTAGCTTGGCGGGCGAGACCGTTGTTGCGTTGCACTCGCTAGGGCTAATATCGTCGACTCGGGCCTTAGTGATGGGGTTCCTCGGGTAAATCGGTCTCGTGATGGCGGGTTTGGAGGGGAGCCGTCTATCTCCGCATTCTGTCAGACCAGGCCCCAGAGCCACAACCCACAATGACGTTGTACAATTGGCGACGGCGCGCCCGAATAGCCGGGTTGGTGCTGATCTGCAAAAAGCCCGGGCCCTTCAGGGTGTCATCACCTCGTATCGACGATGCTCGCCACAAGCGCGATACATATTGCCTCACCCGGCCACTCGGCCACCCTAGGCAGGTATAAAACCCAACCATCGCCGTCCTCAAATCACCCATTTCACACCATCACCGCCATCAAACACGCCTACCACCACCTTCAAGATCCCCCAAAGCCACCACCACGATGCGTGCAGCAACCATCCTCTCCCTCGCCGCCCTAGCGAGCGCCGTCCCCACAACAACAAAGCACCAATCCCCCTCCTCGAAATCCAAAGGCTTCACCCTCGTCGCCAAAGTCTCCAACCCCAACCACGACCTCTCCCCCTCCATCAACAACCGCGTCGTCATCGCCGCCCACACCGGCGCCGGCTTCAATGTCGCCGTACTCTACCCCGCCGGCTCCAACGGCTCCATCTTCTACCAAAACGGCACCGCCGCCGAAGTCGCTGCCGGAACCACCACCCTCATCAACGACGAGGCCACCCCGCTTACCCCCTTCGGCCTCTCAATCCAGAGCCCCGCGCAGTTCGACACGACCTACCCAACCGAACACGCCATCTTCATCAACGCCGGGCGGGGCACGCGCGTTACACTTGTGAATGGCAACAGGGGGTATCCAATCGTACACAACGGGCTGGATACAAGCACGGCTAAGGGGCGGGGGAGGGGAACGTTCGCCGCCTGTGATAATACGGTGCCGTACTATCAGAAGAAGTTTGTCACGCTGATGTATGTGTATGGCGGGGAGAAGGTGCCGGAAGGGTGTGCGCCCGTGGTGTTGGTGCCGCAGTGTGCGGTGCTAGCGGCGCTGCCCGAGGGGAGCTACGCGAGCCATGAGTTTGCGAATGAGGTGGGGTGTTTTGGGGATGTGGCGAGGGAGGTTGTTGTGGTGGTTTAGGGTACCTAGGGTGAAAGAAGAAGGTAGGAGTCGGGAGTTGTAATCGTAATGCTAATATCACGCGTCACATATTAAATGCCTGATGGTGGTTTTTCAGTGTGTGTTTATTGGGACGGTCGAGTGTCCGCGTTTGTCGGTGTGGGTTGGCTGATCCCTGCATCTTCGGGCAGTGATGTCCCGCTAAAATCCCCGAATGGCAGGTGGGTTGGGGCTTGGCATGCGGGCGCCACGCCACGGAGCCCCGAAGCTTCTTGCTCTGGCGCCATTTCAACATTTTGACTTCATCTGAACTCCGCGCAAGCCTCTCGAGATATTCTTCTGCGCCGCGCGTATCCTTATTCATTGTGTTACCGCAATATCTGCCGCGATCAGGTGGACGCTTAGCGCTGCTTTGCCGCGAGTCTTTCTTTGTACGGTGCAGGCCAACCGGGTTTGATCTCTGAATTGAAGAGCCGCCGGGACAAGCTTCCACGGGCCACAGCTCTTTACGGAGGAATTCACCACAGGGATTCTGAGGCTTGGCGTCATAGGCATTGTCGTCCGATATTGGGTTCATAGGATACCTATAAGCATAAAGGTGAGTCGCCCCTTTCATTTACCACCTCTGTTTGCCAGTCGACTCTCGCAATGGCGTTGCTACGGGCCATCGTGGTTGGTACCCTGTGTCTGGCCCATGCCGTCAGCGCATTCAAACCATCATTGAGCTTGGGGGATCTTCGGAAACTGGTAAGTCTAATGCCATTCTCGACATACCTGTGGTTTTCGTGAATCTCATCGTGCTAACCTTTGCCAGGCTGCCGAGGAGGAAACATGGCAGGAGGGACCGGCCAAGATCCATTCCAGAACAGACGAACAGTGTCTGTCTAATTTGTATCCGACGCAACTGCTCACTGTCCCCGTCGATCACTTTCACAATGATTCCCGGTACGAGCCGCATTCAAACAACACGTTCGAGCTGCGCTACTGGTTTGATGCAACGCACTACCAAAAGGGCGGACCCGTCATCGTCTTGCAGAGCGGCGAGACGAGCGGCATCGGTCGCCTGCCGTTTCTGCAAAAAGGCATCGTCGCTATCTTGGCCAAGGCCACTGGTGGGCTTGGCGTGATTCTTGAGCACCGATACTACGGGGAGAGTTACCCAACTCCGGACTTTACCACCGAGAACATGCGCTTTCTCTCCACCGACCAGGCCCTTGCCGATATGGCCTACTTCGCCCAGAACGTCGTTTTTCAGGGCCTAGAGGACCTGAATCTCACAGCTCCACATATCCCGTACATCGCGTACGGCGGCTCTTATGCTGGTGCCTTCGTTGCATTCCTGAGAAAGTTGTATCCTGATCTTTATATGGGTGCCATATCCTCATCGGGAGTAACCGAGGCTATCTATGACTACTGGGAGTATCTCGAGGCGGCCAGACTCTTCGGGCCTCAGGACTGCGTCCTCGCCACGCAAAAGCTTACGGATGTGATCGACAACATTCTTATCGGGAAACCGAACTCGACCGACGGACAACGGTTGAAAGCCAGTTTTGGGCTTGGCAACCTCACCAATGACGTGGACTTCGTCAACAGCATCTGGCGTGGAATCGGAGGTCTCCAAGACACCAACTGGGATCCGGTTGAGAGTTCCCCTGGGTTTTACGAATATTGCAGCAATATCACCTCCAAGGACCTCCTCTATCCCTCTCTGAACTCCTTAGAGTCAGATGTCAGGGGGATAGTATCTGCAGGGGGGCACGGCAACGAGGTCGACGAACTCAGCAAGCAGATGCTAAATTACATCGGCTATGTTAACTCGACTGTCGTCCAATCATGCCTGCAGCGGAATTTGACAATCGAGCCGTGTCTCGGCAGCTCCGATACGGAGTTTTTCCATCGGACCAACCTTACGGCTGGCGCGTGGCGCCCCTGGCCGTACCAAGTCTGCACGGAATGGGGATACTTCCTTACGGGGTCAGGTGTACCAAAGGATCAGCTGCCACTGATCTCTCGGCTCGTGGATCTCGAATACACTAGTCTCATCTGCCGAGAGGCATTCAACATCACCAAGCTTCCGGAGCTTGAAAATATCAATAAGCACGGTGGTTTCGATATTAGCTACCCGAGACTGGCATTTATCGACGGCGAGAAAGACCCCTGGCGCGCGGCAACGCCGCATCGTCTTGGCTTGCCGCCCCGGGAAAACACCGTTTCCGAGCCTTTCCTTCTGATCAAAGACGGTGTGCATCACTGGGACGAGAACGGGGTGTTCGCCAACGAGACAACCCCCGGCTTCCCGCCAGCACCAATTGTGGAAATACAAAAGGCCGAGGTTGAGTTCGTTCAGGCGTGGCTTGCAGAGTGGGAAGCAGAGCGGAAGGGGTCGTCGGGTACGAGACGATGATGCCGCCGGGTAACATAAACTCTTACTAACTATTGAAGCAGATCGTGATCTCGGCAAGAATCATGGCGGCGACGCCATGGGAGACCTATAGGAGGGTCATTTCTATGGATAGGCGATCGAGGATTCATTCGCTGGATAGGTAGACGGCCTGTATCATATCTATATAGAGCTACGAAGTATACATTAGTATGAATCTGCATCAGTAAAGGTTCTACGCACTCAATGCACAAAAGAGGCCCTTCCTCTGGCTGCCAGGCTACCGCTGGTGTGGCCAATGCCTTCCCATAATCAAGACATACGAGGAATGTCTGGGATCATCACATCTGAGCAGCTACCTACCTATCTGAGGTTTCGACGCCTGGTAATAACTTCAACAAGGCACAGTGGCAGAGTGGTCTAATACGTTAGACTCGGAATCTAACCTCCTAGGAGGCGTCTGTTCAAATCAGGCCTGTGTCGACAATAGCTGGTATCTATCCCAGCAGTCATCTTTTTGGTGGTTGCTGTGGATATCTTTTTGTTGCGGTGGACATCGTGATGGGGCGGCGGCGGGCTGTTGGTGTGGATCCATTGCGAGTTTCAACAGGGGAATGCTGCTGGTTACCTATGTGTCACATCCCATGGATATTACCCGTGGTATGCAGGACGTATCCCTGAAACAGAACATTACTTCCCCGAACTTGCTGAGAGACGTGACTGACACGAAGTTGTGTCTGCAATCAGTTATTTTGAAAGAGGAATATGATGAAGCCCTCCCTTTCAGCACAGTTTGCACTTTGGTCACTCTGTCGAACCTCTCATTTACCTTATCAAACGTCTTAGTACTTCTGTCCGGTCTTGAAACCTTTTATCTATCATCTTTAGTGGTTTTCTGACAAGCCGGCACCTCCAGTGGGGCAAACAATGCTATAGAGCCAACTGGCTAAAAGACTACTAAAATATAAAGGATAACTGACTCTTAAGTCTGGGCTGTGCCCTATTAAGCTGGCTGTTGTGATTGCTTTGGCAAAAAAGCAGGTCAGGTGCAGGGCAAAAAACATACAACACCAGGGATTCGCTGGTCGTCACCGACCCAACTACTAGTCTGGCCCTCACTGGCTTAGTTATCTATGGGAGAGCGGACGGGATCCCGAGATGTCCCATGGGTCGTGGTCGCAGGTGCAAAGTATGCCGAATTTTGGCAGCCCTGGAGTCTAGGAAATGGGATGATGAGTTCCGGAAAATGGGATACATCTAACGCCGGCAAGACCGGCTACCTACGGACCTAAAAGATAGCATCAAGGGATTCGGCCAGCCGGTACTAGTCCTCCTACTTCTCATTCCTATCATTCAAACTTGCCAGGTATACTTCGGTAAGTGCCAGTTTCAGACATTGCACATCCATCAGTGTTTAGCCAAATCGGCTACACATAGGAATCGTTGACACATTAAGCTAATCCTAAAATAGATCAATCTCGCTCTGCACGGTGGGGCCCGTCCTCTGCTGCAGGCGCATCTGATGATACCTAAAGGTGCCGCTGAAGATGCCGCTAAGGACCGCCGTCTTTAGTTGGAGCGAAGATGCCGTCGGGTGCGGAGGCTGGCTAAACGTGATAAGAGAGCTCGGCTTACGGCGCTTGGTGTAGTATTAGGGAAGGTTTGGTTGCGCGGTAGTGGAGCATGCTCGGTAATTTGCTACGCTATCCAGCCTACTACCGACCCCTATTTGGTTGATCCGGCCAGTCTAGCGTAGCATATCAGCACTATTCATGCGGCAAGAGAGACCAAGGCACACCCTCAATCCAGCCCATCAGAGGCTCCAGTGCTTCCGGTAAATTCAACGGGGTTCAAATCGCGGTATAGGCCAGTATATAGAAGATTCAGGGCTACTACAGCCGTTGTCTGGTGGCGCCATCGTCGATAGGGGCTCGAATCAGTGTATTTCGCTGCAAATACGGGTCGAAGTTCGCTCTATATGGCCAGTGTTCCCCATCCACCGCCGAGCGACCGGTGAATCTGTAGCTTGGTATCTTGGACGTGACAGTGATAGACCCGGGCCTCGGGTCCACTAGTACTCGGGTCTAGTCTAGGTAGCTAGTATATAGAGGGAGCGCCGTGCGCTCCCTTTGAGGGATCTGTTCCCTTAAACAAGCAACACAAGTTCATTTGTCTACAACTGGTATACGACCTCTTTTTAGAACAATCTGTTAGACAGTGACGACTGTCGCCTAAGACTTGCCCACAACCTTCGGTCCAACACTGTCACGCCCAGGCGTACTGCCTTGCAGTCTGCCGCCCAGCCAGCTGGGCCCAGGTTGTAACATGTAGGTACCCTTTGGCTCAGCCGTCGAGTATCAATAAACTGTCTGTATATGTGTGTGCCCCGTAATTACTTGGGAAAAGGCCTCCCTGCGTAAACAGGGCCAGATCATAAACGAGAAGCGGCGCCTTACAAGCCGATGAGGACAATTAAGTCTTCGGGAACGTGTGCAGGGCCATGTTGCGCTCACCCCCGTAGCTTTTGGCGCTAGGATTTGCTTATCTATTTATAAGAGTGGAAAATCCCAATATTTTCCCTATTCATGACAAATGTGGAATATAATTACTCCAAGATACAGTGGTATACACCTCTGTTGGCACTCTCCTAAATGCCACAAAAGGCTCTACAATAAAAAAGAGGCGCGCCGCAAACAGCACCGGGAGCCAGACGACACTCAAGGAATAGCAGTAGAACGAGCCTGCGACGCTAGCTAAAGCCTTCACCACCTTGACGCCGTACCTGTCTAAACTTCCATCGAATTGACAGAGGCTAGTACCAAGCTTCTTAAGACTGGCCCATAGGCTACCGAGCACAATATTTGCAAACTTCTTGCCTATAGTAGGGTCATTGAGTGTCCCGAAGTGGCGAACGAGCTCGGTAAGGGCGGGCCCAAAGGCAATGACAGTGACGGAGGAGAGACGCCACAGGATCTTCTCCGTACTGGAGGGGAAGAAGAAATTCCAGGCGAGGGCGTGAATTCCGCCGTATACGCAGGCTACCAGCGCGGAAAGTCTTGAGGCAAATAGGGGATGGTCGTAAGACACTGATGAGAAGTCCCATCTGCGTGGTTCGAAATATGGGAAGTGATCCGGTTTGTCTTCCCGGCCCCCCTCCGGCTGGGAAGGAGAGATGATAGGGTTGGATTCTCGAGGCTTGGCTTTGCGAGGCTTGACCCACTCTTTGCGCTCCAGACCGAGATGCCAGCGTCGGATGGCATTCTTGGAGAAATGCATCGTGATCGAATGGAAGGCGTCATCGTTCGACAAATATCCCGCGGAATCATAGCTGCTTTGGTGTGTGGTATTCTTAGTCGAACCCCGCGACCATGCAACGCTGATCCCTTCCACAATGGCCTGTCCAGTCTGTATCTGTATGATGCAGGGCACCTGTGAAGCATCGCTGGAGTTTTGTCCGGTTGGGTGAAATTCCTGTCCCGCGGTCTCTACATCTATACCACTTGTGTCGTAGGAATAGACGGTAACCCTGGAAGGGCTGCTTGAAATGTCCCTTTCGTCCCTTTCGTTCAAAAAGCTGATGTCCATGCAAAATCTCATCTCAGGCCATGTTTCCTCCCTGTGTACGTCTGGGCTTTTCCATGACTCTAGCCAAGCGCAGCACATGAGTAGATTGGCTATGCAGCTCTTCCATCGCTTGGCCTCTTCCTCAACAGGATTATTCCAGACGTATGCATCAATCGAAGTAGGCTCGGTAACGTCAAAAGGCTTCTCCCACCAGGCGATATAGAGAGCCCCTGCACACACGACATGCACAAGCGTGTGAATTTCTAGGAGTGTAAGTGGTAACCCTTCAGCTGCCCGGCCTATGCAATCAACAACCAAGTACAGCAGTTGGCAGATGACTATACTCTTAGCGAGGTAGGTTGCTTTCGCTTTATCTTGAATGGCATCATCTTCCATGGGGAGGAATAGGCCACGCTTAGCCAGTTCCCATATGCCCCAGTGGGTGATGGTCATCTTGGTGTACCGGTCATGGATAGGCGACACATCCACAACAAATCCCCCCATGACTGTATACCAAGCGTATTTCCACGTCACGGTGTTGTTGGGAAAAACTTCGCTCTGCAGCTTCTGTGTGAACAACCTATTAGAAGGGACAGGGATATAGTGGCGTGATGTCATACCGTATACCGCTTGGTGCTGGAGGCTTCTTTACCGGCAACATCGTCTGGTCGGGACTGGAGAGCCTCAAAAACGACTTTGACCGACTCTTCCTTGAATTTCTCTCTCCCAAGGCTTTCCTTATTTTTCTGTAATAGTTCGGCCATCCTGTTGCGGAACTGCACCACCATTCTAAGTTGAATGAAGGCATTGTATACGATCGCTTCAGGGGCAAGAATTGCCAAAAGGACCCATAATGCCATATTCCAGATCCTCTCCCGCTGCCGTGTTCGAGTTGGGGTAATGTCGAGATGAAGGGCGATAACGGTGGATGAAAATATCGTCATCAGGCAACTATAGAGAATGGTTGCAGTTCCACGAACATCTGGGCTTGGCACCCATGTGGTTGTGATATTTGCGGACGGGGCCTGATTCTGCGGCGGTACACTGGCCATGGTGTTTGAACGGGGGAGCAAATAAAGAGTAACAGGAGTAAAAGCCGTCATGGTGAGACATCTTAAATGAGGTGCCGTGCTGGTTGATAAGGCTGGGTAGAGGAGGTAGGAACCGAGGTAGCCGAGCCACAACTGCGCCGAGCGGGTCACACCAAAGCGGGCCAAGCTAAGCGTGAAGCCCCCATCCATTCTTCTTTATCTTCACACTACTTTATATGAGGTTTCTTGGCACTTCCTGTCCTGTAGCCCTAGCCATTAGGATGCTAAATTCACTCTACTCAACAAAAGTGGTAGAATCGTAATGTCAAAGTTTTGGAGTGTCGCGGAGCACTGGACCGTGGAACACGTGCTTTACCCCTCTATAATCTACTCGCGGTATTTCCTCCATTTCGGGAGCTCTCTTCCTAAGAACTACTTTTCCACCACCTGGCTTCAAATGTGCCTCGCTTGTTCTTCCTCTACAGCTCCATACATAATCTATTACGAAAGAGTAATTGGTGGGCGCACGGACTTACTGACTTCATTATGTCAGCGCTAGCAAGCTTCGCTTTCCAAAAGCAGTTGCTGCGTTCTGTCATGCGGCCCAATATAAATAAATCACACCCACCATCTTCACTTCTAAACCCCATACCTTATATAAAGGCATCTGATAGGGGGGCACCCAAGCACAGGCCATTTTACTGGGGGGGGGGCACCCCCCCCACAAATTGCGTGGCTTCCACCATTACTGCAATAGTAGAAGATCTTTTTTTGCAGTAACTCACACCAATTATTGATACCAAACTGTGATCCGAAT
>Ga0247770_1001493_pt1 | contig 17790 bp, 11 predicted proteins | sample UWRJL136409B6_FD_179943 | JGI IMG/M metagenome (GOLD analysis project Ga0247770, IMG submission 179943) | Plant litter microbial communities from Arlington Agricultural Research Station in Wisconsin, United States - UWRJ-L136-409B-6 | ecosystem: Environmental > Terrestrial > Plant litter >... | reverse complement strand
CGGGGTGTTGCCTCAGCCGTATGTATCAGACTGCGCGAACCAAAAGACAAACGAGAAACCTCAACTCTCGGCCCCCTTGAGAGTGGGCCAACCCAGACCTGCTTCCGCCTCCTTGACGGTTATGCTGTCTTGTAGCCGGGTAGTTGCCTCGAAGCCCTCACTTTGCCCGTGACACCTTCTTGACCTTGACCTTCTGTCCGTGATTGCTGTGACCCTTCTCTTTGCTATGTCCCTTCCCGCCATCCCCTCCTCCGGACGAAGAGGTGGATGAGCCGTACTCGTAGTCGAGCATCGGAACGTAAGCGTACGACTCATCGCCGGGCCAGGCCACGAAGCAAGCGCCGGCCTGAGCGTCGGCGGCTGCCTCGCGCGGTGCGTAGTAGCTGTAGCCGGCGTTGACTGCGGCGGCGGAGGCCCGGCTGCGGGTGGTGGTTGTTGTCGGCGAGATGGGCGAGTACCGCGGGGTGTAGGCCTGGTCGACGGGCCAAGGGAGGAAGCTTGCGCCGGCGCGGGCGGTTGCTGCCGCTTCGTGAGCGGCGTAGGCAGTTACCGCCGCTGCTGCGGGAGATGCCGTGGCGGCGGCGGCAGTGCTTGGGTTGGACGGCATTGTTGTATTTGTGTGCGAGTTACTGTGCGGCTGCGATGAGATTCTCTCGGGGTCCTTCGGGGATGATTGGGATGGCAGTTAGGGAGGGTAATGAAGTCCGATGTTCACTTTCGGTATATAGAACGAGCGAGATGGCTTGGAATCAACTTCCGATAGAGTGAGCAGGTTAAGTGCGAGGTGTGGCGACTTCGCTCTCCATCGTGGTAGCAAAGCCTCATCAGCGGGAGAGGACTTCCTCTCACTTTATACACTGTCCACCGAGCACCACATAGGGCTAACTAACCCCGCGACCGACTCACTCAGCCGATATCTCCCACATCCAGCACAGCGTGAGATGTGATGAGGAGGGAAAGTGGAACACCTAACGCCTCTTCGCAGGATGTGGTGTCTCTATTTGGCAACCTGTGTCATTTATCCATATCCGTTCATTCGCCGGTCTCGATTGGTGTTGGGCCCCCATAGTCCTCCCATCGCTCGATCTCACCGTGGCCAGGGGGTGCGTCCGGCCCTCAGCCGCAGTTGACCGGCTACTGGCTGGAGGGCAGCTCTGCGTGATCGAGTGGCTTGGTCCCAAGATCGGTGTAACAAAGGTTAAGACCTTTTTGTCGGGATAATTCCAAAGGGTACATAAGCAGGCAGAAAAAGCAAGTGAGACAACATTAAACGCAAAGATAAAGCAGGGAAAGTTCTGTGCGACGAACGTGCTGGCGTCGGCTGGGGTGCTTCATGATGTTGGACAGCCCGATGACACCTCAAAGATTCCCCCAGCCTACTAGCTCGCTTGAGACATTAGGCAATAGGAATAGATGGCCCAGAGGTTGAATGAGGGAGCGGAGAAGCAAAGAAATTAATTGTCTGTGAGTAAGACAGTGGACGGTCCCGGGGACCAGAGGTTATTATGCCTCGACGAGCAAGGCCTTCTAAGATCAAGGGGAGATCCCGTCGGCATCAAGAGTCGCGGTCAAAATCGAAAACAGAAAAAAAGTCCATTCGCCCAGAGTCAAAGTTACTCCATTGATCCTTCCTGCTAAAAGAGATCTCTTTCGTAAAGCAGTATCGAAATGCTTTTTTCTTCACAGCCCTCCGTATGCGCTGTCAGATTGCGGTTGACGCAGATTCCATTATGCCGCGGCCTTCTTGTCGCCGGCCTCCTCTTCCTCTCCCTCGAGAGCAGGCATATCCTCGTCATCGGACTCCTCCTCCTCCTCCTCCTCGCCTGTGGGAAGGCCGGCACCGCCGCCGAGCTTGGAAAAGTCGATGCCACCAAAATCGCCGCCACCACCTGTGAATCATGTCAGTAATGATCATACAGATAAATCTGCGTCAAACAGATGCGCCTATCCTCCACTTAGCTCTACGTACCCATACCACCGCCGCCCATGCCTGGCATTCCTCCTGTGCGTTCACAATGTTTAGCCAGGTTCGGGGGGAGTGTGGGTAAGCACAGCGCGGGATAGCAACTGTCAATGCAAACCGGGCAGAGTTGAAGGGGCTACTCACCCATTCCCCCAAAGTTGGAGAAATCTTCCTCAGCAGCCTCGTTCTGCTCATCCTCATCGACCCACTTGTCGAAGTCGGTCTTCAGGAAGTGGACCTTCTTGGCCTCCTTGAGCAGGCGGGGCCAGTAGGCCTCGTCGAGCTCCTTCTTGAACAGCTTGAGCTCGATGTCACGATTGGTGTGGTTCACCTTGCTCGCTTCCGCGTCAATCTCGGCGTAGAACTCCAGCTCAAGGTGGTAGTTACGCTTGAGCGTGTCCGAGTAGCCTGTAAACGTCAAGCCGGTGGGCTTGAGGTCCAACTTCAGGTTAGAGGGCTCAACATCGGCCACGCCGATGGTCAGGTAAATGAAGTTCTTCTCCGGGTCGGCCTTGGATGAGCGTTGCGCCCAGAGAACTGTGGTCGCAGATGATCAGTTTCTGTTGTGACACCAGCGGGGACGAGCCAGCGCCGGGGATTTTGCGCGCGATGCAGCAGCCAGTATATCTTGGAGCTCCGCCAACACCGACAAGCGCGACTCTGGTAGATCGAATTCAAATGGGGAAGCACTCACCCTCGGGTGTTAGTGTGGTGGCCATTGTGATGTGAGTCTGTACCGGTGACGGTGAATACGAGGGAAGGGTTTCGTGCGGAAGGAGGGGTAGCTCTCGCGATGCTCTAAAAAAAAAAGCGGCTGGAGCTGTCTGTAGGAAGGCGGACTTGTAGAAGAACCGGCTTGGGGAGGCGGCCGATTGCTTTACTTGGTTAACGGCAAAAAGTAGTGTTTTGGTTAATGGATTTGCGACGACGACGGAATTCGGAGTGTTGAGGTTGTGTGTCGTGGGGAAGATTGGAAGCGGTCGCGCGGGGTGGGAATGATTGTGAGGCTGCCAGACGGATTTGACACTCAATGCCTCGCAGTGCCAGGGGTCTTGGTGGAAGGCGTCAGAAGCCTGAAGATTCGTAGGTGCTTGTGACACGGACCACCACAGGGCTGAGCAAAGGCTACTTCTCTCTAACTGCGATTGGAAGAGGGAATGAGAACGAGTGGGCCAGGCTACGGAGTACCTCAGCAAAACATGCAGTTGATGCTGAAAGCATGAAGTTTGGTGAGGCTTCTAGAAACGCACGGCAACAAACCTTCTCCGTAAGTGCCTTTCCGTCTTTGCCTGTTTATTAGTCAAACTTGGCCCACGCCCAGGTTTCCCTCTCCGCTGCAGCTAGCCTCGCAGTTGTGCGCGCCACCGTCATGGCTGAACGGCCTTGTGAGTGAATGCGGAGTTTAGAAATTAACGTCTGACACTCGGCAGGTCCGGCTGCCGATGGATCATAGTGGAGATGTTGTTGGTTAGGGGGCCAAACAAGCAAAGATAACCAGCCGTTGCGACATGCAATTCCCATACCGCGGCAAGACTGGTCAGCCCTATCGCCAGGAATAAATCCCACACTGTTTCCTCCTCGGATCGGCAGAGGCCCGAAGCCGAGTTCGCTAGTATTCAACCAGCCCACGGGCCGAAGAACGTAAGGTAATGCAGCATCAGACCAGCATCGACACGCGGCCGAGAGGGCCACGGACTCCTGCCAAGAAAAGAAACCTCCGAGTAGACAGGCACAACACCGAGAGCAAGATGGTTGATCTTGGGTCACTGTTGAGGATTGTGGCATTGTTGCTTTCTGTTGAAACTCATGAAGAGGAAAGCTCAGAGCTGTTTGTCATTGAACCTAGAATAGTGTAGTAACTGTGGTGGGAAAATGGACCTGAGCACTGGCTGCACTAGAGACAGCAGCCCAGACCGCCAGTGCTTAGCGCCAAACTGCGGGGGGGGGGCTGGCAAGCGCAGGCCGCCGAGCGCGTGGTCAGTTGAGGCTCCCACTCTTCCCTTCCTGACTAGGGGCCGGAACAAGACCACCTGCAACCCGAACCCAACCCTTTTCGGTCATCACCAACGACGTCAGCGTCCGCGGCGCCATCTGGGCATCGAACCCAAACAACGAAGACCGACGAGGACAGAGCCGGCAATAGCAACAATGGAAACACTCAGGGGTATATTCGCCAAGCCGGACCCTGACGCCCAGGTACTTTGTCTCAACCTTGCGAACCAGAACCCCCGCAGGCAGGCAGCCAAGTCTAACTCGCGATACCCCCCTATGACAGGTCCGAAAATGCAGGACGGTCATCCGCTCCAACATCCGCAAGCTCGATCGCGACATCGCGTCGGCCAAGCAAGCCGAAATGAAATCTAAGAACCTTATCCTGGCTGCCAACAGCCGTGGGCAGCGCAACCCGTCGCAGCAGAAGCAGGCGGCAAAGGAGGTCCGCACCTTCGCGCGCGAGCTCGTGCGCAGCCGCAAGAACACGGAGCGGCTCATCACGTCTAAGGCACAGCTCAACAGCGTGCAGATGCAGGTCAACGAGGCGTTTGCGCTGCGCAAGATCGAGGGCAGCATCAAGGCCAGCGTGGGTGTCATGAAGGACGTCAACGCGCTTATCCGGATGCCGCAGCTGGCGCAGACAATGCAGGAGCTGAGCCGTGAGCTAATGAAGGCGGGGATTATTGAGGAGATGGTTGGCGACATGTTACCCGATGATGATCTGCTTGAGGACGAGGAGGAGGCCGAGTCGGAGGTCGACAAGGTGCTGGGCGAGATCTTGAAGGACAAGATGGAGAAGACCGGCGCCATGCCCAGTGTTCCGCTTCCGGCCCAGCAGCAGCAGACACCTGCACAGCTGGAGGAAGAGGAAGAGGAGGATACCGAGGCTATGATGGACCAGATGCGGAACCGGTTGGAGGCCCTGAGGAGTTGAACGTCGGTGCTGGTTGCTGGGTGTCGTTTGTCATGTTGCATTGGTAGGATAAGAAGCGGATTGCTTTGAACGGATAGGCAGGCCAGGGCATGGCGGCGTTGGGGCGTTCTGATTATCATTCATCCCGGAGGCGAGTTCCTGCTGTCCCACATCGAGCAGAATGCGCTTTCGCGCTCATGATATACACGGGTTGGTCCTGGATCTTGGGATCTTGGTGCTCCATTAGACGTTATCTCTCCGCAACTACACAGGCATTTCACTAATCACGATACCTCGAATCATGTATCTAGAATTTCTTTCCGGGCCCCATGTTACATGTGTCCTTCAATACCCCGGATAGTCCTTTCCCTGCGACCTCCCAATGACCGGGCACATGGGTTCTTTTGACCGACCAGCCTTCCTAAGGTTGCATGAACAGGACAGACATACTTTTCGTATTATTGGCTTGGTGTTTCGCCGTCCCCGATACATCCACTTTCAACATCCTCCATTCAGCTCAATCCGGCAGTATTGCTCGCCCTGGAAGGTCTGTCGGGATGTTCAACTGAAGAGCTTTCGCTTGGATATAGGACCCTGGAGTCTGTTACGATTCATTGGAAGGTGGCAGTCGGAGAATTAGAACCGACAGCGAGAGCGCTCTCGTTCTGCGCCTACGTCTCAGATCAACCCCCCAGAGTCGGACTCTAAGTCGCTGTGAAAGGTTCTGGTCTACACACTGGCTGTCCTTCAGGGCGCTGTTACACTGACTGAACTCTCCCTGGGAGATGTCATGGTGATAACAGAGTGTTGTGGAGCTTTTCCATCATATTTATTCGACCCCTTTGCGATATACCCCCAGTTTCACCGAATTCTACCAGGAGCACTTGTGAGAATGAAGAGAGGCGTGTCATGCCCGCCCTCTCGCGACATTGGGGGCATAGGCAGGCATCAACGATCCGTCCCTTGTTCTGGGGATCGACGTCTCTTTGTGGAGGAGCTTGCCGGGGATGGACAAAGCTGGCATTACATCACACCACTTCCAGTCACCATTCATAAAGGTACGTTCTCCCCTGATTCGGGAGTTGTGGCTCAGTGAAAAGTCTGCAGCCTTTTCCGAGTATTATCTCGAGCTCTATTTAGCCACCAAGCTCATTATACCTATTGCCCAGCTACGATATCAACGCTCAGCAAAACCATGCTCCGACCAACCTCCCCCCAGAGGGCAAAAACCAAGGGATATAACCCCTTTTTAATGGGGACATGCGCCAGCCGCGAATCGAACGCGGGGCCCATCGATGGCAACGATGGATTTTACCACTAAACCACTGGCGCTGATGTATTGATGAAGAGTATGACTCGGTAGTCGAGAATATGTGCCCTGGTGATGGGGGTGTGGTGGAGCTGAACGGATCTCCTCGAGTGTGGAGTTTTGATCTCACAGCACGGGGCCCAAGGGACTGTGGATATCAACACGTAGAGGCCGTTGCCCGTCTACCCTGTGGGAAAGCGGCTTTGTGGTGTAAGCGCGATTGCTTGTATCAATCCCCCTCGGGCGGGGAGTGACTGATGGGCTTGCGAGTATATCGCTTGCTAGATGCCAAGATATGGCCTCTCAGATCTCATATCTCATAGCCCCTGGTCTGAATTTTCTCATTACATACCTGGGCTTACTTAGTTTAGAGCGAGCTGTGACCTCAGGGTACCGAGACCCAATCAAGATATATATACATACCCAGACAATATGCCTAGTTGAAACTCCATCATCTCCTATCACAGTGAATACTGTGGCTTTGGGTGACAATGTTCTCAAAGTATGACAGAAAGTTTATGCTGAATCCGGTCTCATACTTGGATGTAAGAGTCAATATCTAAGGTATTGTACGGGCGTTATTCTAGACCGGCCCCAGTGGTTGCGTAAACAGTATGACAAGAGTCGAGGTAAACAAGGTCGACATGAGCTAATAGTTGACAGCGCGACGAGACGCTTTCGTCATACTAGGCTTCTCTACCTGAACTTCAATTGCACCAGCCCCACCGCTTTCTACGGAGAAACACCCGATGCTGCCTTTCAATAGATTATCTCTCGGATCCTCTGACAAAAAGAAGAGAGAATGTAGGTTTCCGAACAAATAAGTTATCTTACTGGGCTCCCGTCTTCAAACTACATGAACAAAGATACCATCTCTTCTCCAAGCTCTGCGGATAACCCGAGAGTTAGACAATTTCGTCTACCCGTCCCGGACGACGAAGGTATAACCGATATCACCTTGGTACCTAGAGTAGTGACGGAAGCCGTATCCATACAAAGGCGACCTACATCCACCACAAGCCGACATATACTTTGTTCTTTCACGCTTGACTTGGCCCAGCACTACCACTCTTGTCCTACAAACTTCGGGGACAACTCATCTTTCAGGCGAGCTCACAAAACCCAACACACGACTGATAGGTATTCAGACAACACGGCTGACCAACTGCCCTCCGACCCGATGCATACCTGGATGTAACAACCAGGACCGGCCAACTACCAACCATAAACCAAATCTAACTGCCAACAACCCGCTTGCAACGACAGTTCAGTCCCGACAGAGACGAGGCGCCCTATCATCGTAAACCTCGCTTCCGGGCCCAGCAATCGCAGCCCGTGGCGCACGCAGCATCGGGCCTCGCCGTACGCAACCGAACACCCAGCCAGCAAGACGAGAAGATGGGCATATGCACGCTCAACATCCCTACAGCGTAGGTAGCTACAGCTAACCTTCAGGACTCAAAGCGCCCATGCCGCCCTCCCATTAACAACACACTTCCGGCGCCAACGCACCTACATCCACCTGCACTCACAACCACCAATACCAACACGCCGGCCTAGCCAACAGCGCGCTTGAGTTTGGCATCGATTGACCCAACCCAACAGCTCACCCCGCGTCAGGCGCGTACGCAAGTAAGCCGTACCTGCTTCCCCCTCTGCACCCACCAGCGCCCAACATCGATCCCCAGGCGACTACAATTCGTTTCCCCTTCCTGTCTGCATCGAGCACGTTGGCAGCAACGTATTGACTTCTGACTGCGTCGTCTCTGCCCGCCTTGCCTTGCCGCGGGAGCTAGCCACGGTCATTCTGCTGTCAGCAGCCATACCTACCTGACTGGCTCTCAGCGCGCTTGGCACACTCGTAAGGAGGGGGGGAAACGGCGATGGCCAGATTATGATTCGATGCAGTGGGGATAAACTAGGTGGTATGGAGTGAGCGAGGGAGTGAGTGATTGCATTCTGCGGGTGATCGAAGTTCCAAGCCGGGCGGCGGCCAGGGAGAGCAGCTCTCCGCCGAACATGGAGGTGCATGAATCCAACGAATCGCCGAGTGGCGAGCCAGGCTTTGCGATCTCATCGCTTGCGGGCGCGGGCCATGCGGACGAACTACAATCTCGCACCCTTCCCTGATGGATCACGGTAGTAGCCAGATAGATACGCAGTAGAACGAACTACTGGCCATGTACACAAATATATGAGACGGGCCATCCGTGAATGCGATTGTGAGGATCGAAAAACCAACATCGCTTACGGGTGGTAAGCTTCGCCGGCACCGGGGCACCATGCATCCACACGCTGTGTGAGACTTAGTGCGCCGCAACCATTGGCCAGAGACTACCGCATCACAGCTTCATCACGAGTGATATTGGGACCGTAGGAATCCATACCGCAAGACCCCCTCTCAGCTCGTTCCGCATTGAATGGATCCCCCATGCAAACTTGTCTGTCCCTTTTTTGTTGCGCGAGGAGCGGGAAACCCAAAAACCCAAGAAAACGTGATTGCAGCACGATGTGGCCGACGTTGGATTGACCCCCCTTTTGTCTATTCTGGAGATGTGGGCCCAGCTGCTTGTAGCCGCCGCGACCTGTCGTTTTCCCTGTCTTTCTGGGTCACTTAATATCCCCACGACCATTTCTCGGGTTGGGAAGCTGACAGTGTTGCGGCAGTTTCGCCCTTTAGATGCTTCGTGCTCCTTCTCAACATCGTGCAGCGAAAAAAGCCCCGTGCACCCACATTTTCCCGTCTCAAAGGCCCATATCGCATAATGCGTCTGAGGATCTGTACGTGATGGATTCGGGGCCTGGCCATGCCAGGACCATGATTGGAGCTCGGAGAACCCGCCAGGAGCTTGGATCGTAGACCAAAGCCGCATCCTACCTGATAGTGGCCACTGAGCCCCGTAAAGGTCGATAAAGTGCCGCGCAGAGTTGCGTTCCCATCCTCAAAGTACCGTATACTTTGAGATGGAAGAGGGAGGCGATATCTTATCTGATCGAGCACTGCATGAATTCTGCTGGCTTTTACCCCTGCGAAGAGGGCCCCTTGCGCATGGGGGGAATGGTGATTACGATGCAGATTATTACCCACCGATGAGCCTGTCTTGCCTGTCTCGGGGAGTAGGTTTAATGCGCTCGGTATGGCGTGACGAGTGCCTGGACCACACAGAGGGGAAGAGGGAAACGTGATGTTGCACGACGGCCTCCAAACTATCGGCATCCGTGGAAGCGATCGTGATGGCGCCTGAGAGGACGCCGGGTATAGGGGGTGACAGGATGGTGAGACAGATGCTTGGCCAGCACGTTCCTGCCGCGGCGTGGCGGGCATTGCTTCACTCGAAGCAACAGCACAGCAAACTATTTTGCTGTGCGCTGTGTCTGGTGTTCGGTGTGTGTGCAGCCGTAGCGTCCGGTTCCAGACGAATGAGTAGGTAATGACATCCAAGATCTCGGATGGGACAGCTGAACGAAATTGTGTTAGGGAGATAGCGGAACCGGCGCGGAAGGTCTGGCCCGGGCCGGTGCTACCGGTGTTTCTTGTAGAAGTGGAGCTGTGCTGCCGGAGCCGATCCGAAAGCAACCGGACCTCGGGGCCCCGCACCTTTCATTTTCCCTGGTGCACTCCCAACGTGTCGTCTAAGGACCTTGGCGAATGGCAGTCGCCCCAAGCATCCCGTGCTGCTGGGAAAAGGCATATTCAACGGCGACCAATCATCTCGGAAAACCACGGCATCGCAAGACGATTGGCAGGCGCTTCGGTGACACATTCAGGCTGTGTGCCATGACTCTTTAGAGCCCATCGTCGCCATCCACTTGCCCCTCGAAAAGCTGCAACCGAGGTGTCGCTCAACTCATGAGATTGTTAGGACTTTGATTTGGCGGCGAGATCGAAGGCGCGAGGCTAGAGGGTGTCCGCGAAATACGCGCACGCGTCACCCTTTCGCCTGTTGAATCGGCTGACTGCGACTTCGCCTGTCGCCGAACTCCTGTTGGCCACGGTTCAATTCGACGTCCTAGCATGCGCACCTCATGGGTCCGAGTGGATAGTGTATCAACCAAGGATTGCTTCTCTGTTTCCCTGCTTTGCCCCCGGGTCAGCTTGAGTCTGTCGTTACTTGAGTCGCGGGCTTGGCGACGGCGTGCACCAGCGACCTTGGAAATCGCAACGTGATTTGGTGTTCTGGCATGTGATGGGGTCGTGCTACCCACCGTCCGCCAAGCGCACCGAAGAGTTGTGGAAGTGTTTCTGAGCCAAATATATCGCGGGGTAATATAGAGGCAATATCGACTGCGCTTTCAGCTCCGGGACGGGCCAGCTTCGATATCAAAAGGGAGCATTCAGCAGACAGCTTTAGGAGCTAGTTGACGCGATAAACAGGGTTGCCTGGCGATGGTCGCTAACGACGCGATTGCTCTTTCTCATCCAAGAATAGCGCAGTGAGAAATGCGAGTGTGGGCTCCATCCAGCCTGGCGCCATGGGAGGCTCCTTCCACGTTGGTGGCAGATTGGGGTGATGGAGCACTGGAGATAGAGGGGAGTTGAGGGGCTGGCTCTCATCCTTGCGGCGGCTTCCCCGTTTCCCCCACACTCTTCACCAAGGGGAGCCCTCGGCGCAATCCTGTCACCCCACGCGCTGTTTTTGGCGGTGGCAGGCGTTTTTGACCTTTCTCCCTCACCGATGACCGGCAATCTCTGGTCTCTCCTCTGGGCATTTGGGGGTCCTCAGAGCGGGATGAGCCTTTGATTGAAAACGATGTCGATCAATTCAACGTCCGGAAAAGGGGGCAGGCGTGAAAAAGGACTCATGTTTGCCAACCCACCCTTAAGCTGAGCCCTCGCGATTCGTACACTAGGCAAAGCTGCGTCGAGGACGGTCTACCGACGCAATGAGAAAAAGAGGCGCGATAATAAAACGACACGTCGCAAGCAAACGCGAGTCAAGGTGAGGAAACACGAACGAGGCACGGCTGGACAAACGCTCACCGCGTTCGGTTCTGCCCCTGTCCTTTCGCACGGACAGCCACCCAAGGGAGAGCAAGGCACGGGTTTGCTTCCGGCAAGCCACCCGGACCCATACGCGGCGGACACCGTGCGTCTTTCAGTTTTCACATTTTCTGTCGCTGTTGTCAATCGCCGATCGGCTGGGCATTTTCTGGTCGGGACGGAAAAGCCCCCGATTTGGGGAGCATCGTGGGACGCTTTGATGTCTGTCCGCCGCTTTCGGGGGCTTTCGACGTGAGGAGAAGCGGTGCCGCAACCACTGTGCTTGACAGCTGGTGCGTGGCTTCTACACTAACTCCTGTCCAACGCCCAACATTTCCAACGGGAAACGGGAAGGAACCAGAAGGGACCGGGAGGCGGTCAGGACTTTTCTCGGAATGGTTCTCATTCCCGCCCAGGGCCGTCCCGTGTCTCGCTCCTCCTGCCCATCCTCATCGTGCCTCATCGTGACCGCGAAAACCAAAAAGGGGTCAAATACTGCCAATATCGTGGAAGGACAAACGGAGCAAATTAAAATCATAAAAAGCAAACGGATTGCTACGGTGTTTGCTTCCTCTTTCCGCGAGCAGGCAATTACCCCCGAACGCCACACTATTCCGCCAGTCTGGTCGAAGTTGGGGGGAGGCAACGCCCCCATGTTTCAAAAACCCTGTGCCTTTGGGGGGAAGCCTGAGAAGGGGGTTGACAGTTGACCCCCGACCCATACGCGACCCCAGCCCAAAGGGACTGCCCCGTTTGGTTGTTTTGTTTCTCGCTGGCGGGAGGCTTGAACGTTTTGCGACTGGCGTTCTGCACGTCCACTTTCCCCGGAAGGGTCCGAGCCCGGCGCACGCATCTCCCAATTTCATCCTTCCCTCTGCCCCGAGTTTTTGGTTCGCAACGCTGGGGGATACGGACACGGGCCTTCGATCCTTGTTTGTATCGCGTAACGGGACATGGGACGGGGAAGCTGGAGAAGAAGGAAAAAGAACGATTCGGTCCCATTCGGCCGAGTCGGTTCCCAAGCTAGTGGAAGGACCTAGAACGGCTCCATTTCGGAACGAGACTTTTGCGTCTAGCGGTCGAGAACGTCCAAAGAGGGATCGGCTCTTGCAATTCGCGGGGAGCACTTTGGGAGGTTGCGTTTGTCCAAATTCAGATGCATCTGGGAGCTTGGCGGAACGGATCTAGCTGGGCGGGATCTGCCTTCCGGCTCCTCTTGCGCATCCGGTCGCGGATCGGCGGGCTGGAAACGCCTTTTTGGCCAAGATCTCCGCGTTGGCTGGGCTGGCCCATTGGGTTGGGTGGGGGTGTGTGTGTGTTGAAAAGCGGTCAAGGTCAGTCAACCTGACGGGAGTCCTCTGCCGTCGGGCCAGCAACCAGTGCAGCCGCGAGATGCTTCACTAAATGCCAACAAGCGTTGGGTACCGTGCCAGTTGCTGCAAGTGAAACGACGATGAAATATGAAAGGGTTCTGTCTCGAAGTCATTCATTCGACAGGAGCCCAGACGGTGAGCGCTGAGATGCATCAGGTCCTCGAATTGTTGGGTCCTTCAAAGGGTCTCTGTGCCACGAGCAACAAGTTTATTTTTGAGGCGAGGTGAGAGTCATGGTCGTGGGTTCGCAAGTCATACGAGACATCAACTCCCATCCCATCTCATCTCGTATAATCTACGATAGCAGATTGAAAATCGATACTCTTGATTAGAATAGGGTACAATACAATACAACCGTGTAACAATCAGCATGCCGCTTATCGATTTGCGACGTATACATGTGCTCAGCAAGACACCACCACACCGTCTGCCCGTCTCCGCTTCCTCTCCGCCTCTCCGTCCCGGAATGTTACCTCTTGCCGTAAAAGGGAATTCCCCAGGAAATTAATTGGACGTAGGCCCACCGACGACCAGAAAGACCGTACATACTCTGGGCCACACAAGGACGTAGCCGTGCCGTACTCTAACCATCCCCCGCCGCACCGTATTTCCCCAGATTTTCAACCAGGTCTGACTCACGGGGTACAGTGCATGTCCGCTTCGATCCTCTTGGGCTATTCTCGACGAACAGTTGTATCGCTGCAATGTAAATTGGGCATTCTGACGGGGCGGGACAACCAACATGATAGGCAACCACGAGAGCAGCCCTACATCTTATCGAGTAGCCATGGTGGCCCAAGTCTACAGCGCATCTTGCTTTCTAGGGCTGCTGCGCCATGCTGCGAGCCATCCCACATGCCCGATCAGGATGGTGGGTTGACCGCTGCCTTACCCCACCACCCTTCTCTCAGTCCCATCGGGATTGGGACGGCCTCGTCGGATAGTATCTAGAAGAATAACCACGATGCCTTTACCTGCCGGTCATTGTTGTCAGCGTCGGGCCATGACCTTGCAGGCAGAACGACGGTGTGGGTTTGCTGCAACATCGCGATGGGCTCAGGGTTGGTTCAACGACAAAAGCAGGATCAATCTATGTATTATTTAAGACAAACTCGCCGACCAACGGTCAGCAACTGGCCTCGTTGTTACTGTGCGCACCCCAAAATGGGAAACTTTTTTGCGGCGTCGCGATGCGGACCGATTCCAACACCCCGAGTGAGATCCGGGAAGGTCGGAATCCAGCATCAAAATCCAGCAGGAATCCGCGAATCCGCGTATCAGTGTATTGGAACTTTCGGTCAGACAAAAATGAAAAGGGGTTGGCAACCTGGAAGTTTGCTCGTTGTTTTCCTTGCTTCTGTTAGTGATATGTCAAACCATCAAAAGTAAGGGCTGAAAGTGAGGAGCAATCAACAAGCAAAGAAGCAATCATGCAAGCCAGTGGTGCCCATCTCGGTCCAATCAAATAATAGACATTCTTTTTCCTGGTAGCTCTGTTCCGTTTGATTGTCCGTCCGATTTTCAGGCGGTGAAAGAGGCGGATGTGGCACTCAGCGCGAGCCAGCCGTTAGGCGCAGATGAGCTGACCAGGGTGTGCTCGGGGGAGGACCCGGGGAAGGGATTGGGGAGGGGTGTGCCCCGGCATCGTCTAGGGCTCCCTGGAGGGCGGCCTAGGCGGCGAATGGGGCCGGGAGGGAGGATGGGGGCGACGTGTGTCCGTTTTCGCGCGGACCCTGCCATCCCCGTCATTTCGCGCACCGAGCGAACAAGAAAAGAAAAACCGCGCTGGTGGTTCTAGCGGGGCGAGGGAAATTGCGCTTTCCCAGAGCTCTGGTCGGGCTGCCTCTCTGCCTAGGGCGAAGGGCAAGGGAGGAGGCCCTGTCCGGAAAACAAGCACAAACAGGGCAAACGGTTTGGCCAGCGGTGAGAGCGGATACGTCATGATACGTTGCGAGGCCAACCGTGGCAGTGCCCAATAAAGGGAGTATTCGGGTTCTGCCTGTCTGTAAGGCACAGGACTGGGCAATGCGAGCGGTACGCTGAGTTGTTGCCAGTTGGTGTTCTCGCAAGGCGGTCAGACACCGCAAGTCTGTCCGGCGTGTCAGCGAGCGGACGGCGCAAGTGCGCTGTTTGTCCATGCGCGTGGGGGGCCCAATGGAAGGGCGCGAATTTCGAGAAATGGGCGGAAACGGGCAGGAGCCCAGGAGGGCGTGTCAGTGCCCACGTCTGCGGTTGGGCAGGGAAGTGACCACCCTGGGAACCCAGCGACGCGAACAAGAAACGCCAGCAACGCCGTCCGGTTGTATCACACCCCAGCAAGTTTTCGCAAAGGCACAGGGGAGACAGGAGCCACTATCTCACGGGGACCCTCCCGACGGCCACCGGCGACGCTTCCGGGCTGACTGGCGTTGTGAGAAAAGTACATGGCCCCCTGGATATTGCAGTATAATTGTTTGTGTCGCTGTGCGCCGCCCCGTCCGCCCCGTACTCCCCAGGCTCATACCCTTGCGCGTCGGTTACCTTTCCAGAATTCCAGTTCTTTCATGAAATCTGAAATCTCTCCGACTGCCCGTTTTGTCCTAGCAGGCTCCCAGAATTTAATCTGCCCCACGAGATCCCGTTCCTTGGGTCCGTCACCCTTGACACGCGCCTCCACACACCCACACGCCCACACGCCCACACGCCCACCCCCTTCTGGCCCCCCGTGCGAGTCACCAGGCATATAAGTCTCTCTGCCCACCCGTGAGGCTTCACTCCACCCCGATCTGTCTCGTCAACCACAACAAACCAACCTGAACAACCTCACGGCATACTCCAAGAGCATCTACCGCCAGCATCTTGCCAGTTCAGCAGCACTTCGCCCTAACGACTTACACCACACACAAGACCGAGTTCCGACACTTCGCCGCCATGTTCGGCTCATACGGCTCACCGAGCTCCTCCTACAACAGCTCATACAACTCCTACAGTTCATACAGCAGCATGTCTTCACCGATGGATATTGCGCCGACGCCGTTCTCATCCAGGAGTCCCGATGCCAGCTGCGCCTTTCCCTCTTGGCCAAGGCGGGCCTCGCTCTCCGAGTCGGACTCTTCTGAGGAGCGCGCTACATCCTACCTCTCAGACGAGGACCTCTTCTTCGACGTCTTCGATGACGATGCGCGCAGTGTCTCCAGCAACGGGAGCGCATCGCCGATAGTCTCGCCACCGACGGCAGCGAACATGATGACCGACGCCGAGGTATACGAGCTGCAGCGCGAGCGGGAAGCATACCAACGCGAGGTGATGCGCACGCTGCTCAACGAGAAGGAGCAGAGGCGACGGCAGCAGCAGCAGGCCGCAAAACGCCAGCGACGCAGCAGTGGCGGTTCTTCCAAGAAGGGCACCAAGAGCAAGCTCAGCGCGATGACTCCCATCGCCGAGGCTGAGTAGAGTTGAGCCTGTCTCGTCGCGTCTGCAATCTATTGCATGTGGCGTGGCTGGTACCACAAACCACTTATTAATCGGTACGTCTGACTAAGACAGGCAGTCGTTTCGCTCGCATTTCCCAAATATACATTCTAACCAGCTTGCAGACACTAAACATTAATTCTGTCGCCTCGTCGCACCATCCTGCGACTTGCGCAGTCCTCCCATTTCCCCTGCGCCCGAGACCGAGTCACAGTCTCGGCCTCACTTGGACGCACTCACCCGCCAACAAGTCCATGTCCCACCGCCAGCACCCCGGTCGCGCTGGTCGCAGATAATTTTTTTTCTTCACTTTCGCACGGATCCAAGTGCCCGGACGCAGACGGTCCGGTCGGGAAGCGACCCGACTGACCCAAACTGCGGAGCTCACATCTTCCATCCGAACTCAAGCGGCAGACGGGTGGGAATTTCGGGAATTCTCGGCCGAGGTACACAACCGCACTACGCTCGCCTAAATGGTACCTTGGCTGTACACCGACAACGCATAGTGGTTTCTCATTGGACACACTACGCGGCCAAGTGCCAGTCCACACCCGCCCCGATCCGATGGGAGATCACCAGCACCACGCTTGCACAACCCACATCACTGCACACCTGCCCAATCGAAGCCAGAGCCGCCCTTCCGCGGCAACACAGCGGTCAGTTCTAGTGCCAGTGCTTGGACACCTGTCCGCGCGATGCGCTGTTTCGCTTCTGGAATTCTTTGATACCAAGACGAGGCGGTCTGGCTTTCGCTTCCTTCCGTGCATCGGAACTATGGCATGGATAATTCGCGTTTTCAAGATTTTGGCGACCTCATCTTCTCTCAGGCCCATCGGTACCTTGTTTCCGGCGGCGCATTCGAAGATTCATTTGACGACGTCAGCGGATCATGATTTCCCGGTCGCCAGTTCCGCACCCGGTTTTTTTCTTCCACCCCGCGCACGTGGCTATCTTCCTCGGCCCTCACCTCACACACGCACACTTCATACATATCTTTTTATTTTTTATTATTACATCTTGTCTTTGGCGTTGTACTTCTATGTGCCGGATCGGAAAAATAGGGACATAACGGGGCATATCGGCCGTCGTGTCTAACAGCATCGTCATACAGAGGGAGAGATTGGCGGCTAGCTGCCTTGTTTTTCTTTATTTCCTTCAACTCTTGGCATACATACTATGGCATCGGGGACATGTGCGATTAATCGCGGTTGTCATCATCATCACGGAGTTTTCTATCAATCTTCCTTTTTATTATTTTTTTTATTGTCAACCTTGCTGCTGGAGCAAGCGAGCGAGCGATACCCTGCACTGGCAAACTAGCATGATACCCCCCTTTCATCCGTTTACGGATTGACTAGCATAGCGATATCTTTTTGGCTTTTGTTATTAGGTAGCTTAATATCATGTGTTTACAACACATTTAAACTATGACTTGACTCCCATCTTGTGGCGGTGTGACGGTAACCGAAAGAAGTCGCGCCGGTGTGATAGCTAAACAGCACTAGTTGTCGCCGACGGGCCCCTGCGGGCAACGGAGTAAGCGATTTGTTGCTTCGTTACTTAATTACTCATCGGTGAGCGGAGTTGTGTGATGGGGGAGACTAACGGGTGGCGGTTATCCTTCGGGATGGATCCGGCGCGTCTGATTCGATGCGCTGGATGCTGCTAACCAGCGGATCTTCGGCCGCAGCCGTAACGGCTGGCGGCTGCGGAAGCGGCTATCTTGGGTGACGGCCCGAGAACGGACGGAAGGGCGCGGACTCGCGGGGGGAGTGGGACTGGGTTCATGTTCTGGTTGCTGAGTGTTTT
>Ga0247770_1001491_pt1 | contig 17824 bp, 8 predicted proteins | sample UWRJL136409B6_FD_179943 | JGI IMG/M metagenome (GOLD analysis project Ga0247770, IMG submission 179943) | Plant litter microbial communities from Arlington Agricultural Research Station in Wisconsin, United States - UWRJ-L136-409B-6 | ecosystem: Environmental > Terrestrial > Plant litter >... | reverse complement strand
CCCACTTTTGATAGTGAACCGACCAGTCCTAGGTCGACTTGAATTTCCTTATCAGTTTTGACTGAATTTCCCATAGTAATTTTTTTTTGGACCACCCTTACAACAAATTGTCCTCCGGACAGGATAATAGGCAGAGTTAATAGCTCTATTCCACTTCCAGATTCACTATATTAAAGGGAAAGATAATAAGTAAGCTAATACTCTTAATTAAAGACAGGATTATAAGGATACTAACCTAGTCCTAATCCCCATTACCGTGTTTTAAAAAGCAAAAAACAGTATATTAAAGTATATACTATAAGTATTAGATAATTAAATGTTAAAATAAACTATTAATATCTATATAAACTTATAAATAAAGTATAATATCTATTAGTAATAATAAGACTTTTAAGTAAAAAGGTTAATGGAAGGGACCTATAAATATAAGTACCCTTTAAAAGATTTCTTAAGATATATATATGGCTACGGTAAGGAATACCTAATACACCTAAACCACAGTAAAACTAGTTACTAGCTAGGACAGTTATTAAAAGGTGTAAATAACACACTTAAACTAAAAGTAAGGCTTTAATATTAAAAGAAACTATATATTTATAACTTAAATAGATAAAAGGAGTATATTTAGCAGGTTTATAAGTCTTAACTTAAAGGATATATAAGCCAGGCTAAAACTCTTATACAGATTTAATAAGTGTACACCTTCCTAGGAATAAAGAAGTTAGTTAAGGTAATAGTTAATAACTGTAATGTCTGCTACCAGAAGCAGAACTAACGTTATAAGCTTTACAGACTCTTTAAACCACTCCCTGTATTATAAGTGTTATAAAGTTCTATCTCACTTAACTTCGTTACTGGGATTTTAAAGTTTAAAGACCCTATTATAAGAGTTACTTATAACTAAATCCTTATAATAATTAACAGATTAACGAAATAAGCTTACTTTTTACTAACCTTAAAGGACATAACAGCAGAACAACTTACTTATATCTTTAAAAAAGAGGTAATCTTATAACACCTTTAGTTAAATAATGTTATTACAGATCGAGATAAGCTAATTATATTAAAGTTCTAATAAAGGTTAATGTAAAGAATAAGTGTAAAAAGTAAACTTTTAACAGCTTTTTACTTATAAACAGATAACTAAATAAAATAAATTAATTAAATACTTATAACGTATCTTTAAACCTATATTAACTTTAAATAAGATAATTCGCTTAAATTATTACTAACAGTATAAATAGCTTATAACATAATACTAGTTAAGTTAATAAGTGTATCACTATTCTTTACTAACTACAGTAAGGAGCTGGAGCTCTGTTAAAGCTTACTAACTAGCACCTCCTAAGCTATAATCCATGTAAACTAGATATAAGAACTGTATAATTACCTATAAGCTAAATTAAAGTTTATATGTGAATAAATGAAAAGATTTACTAATAAATATTAAATTAAATAATTAGTATTTAAAGAAAGACTTTACTATAATAGTAAATAAGTTAAGGGACCGACTCTTTAAAAGGGGGATTATATCTACCTTTTTTCACAAAACCTACATTTAAAACAACTTAGTAAGAAGCTTAAGTTTAAAAGGTATAAACTATTCTAAATTAAGAAAAAGATCACTACCTCTAATTACAAACTAAACCTACCTATTAATATAAAATTACAGATTAAAGTTTTTTATATCTCACTTTTAAAACCCACTTTAAAGGGAGTTCCCCTAAAAAAGAAAATTAAAGTTAACATTAATAAAGATAAGTATAATATCGAAGAAGTTATAAATTTATAAAAAGGAAAGAACACATTTAAATATCTTATTAAGTAATTAAATTATAACCCTAAAAGTAACTTATAAGAACCAGTTAAGAATCTTAAATACCTTGACCTAATTATAAAGTTCTACTGAAAAAATCTAAACTAATTAAAACTAATAATAAAAATTAAAAATAAGATAAGGTCTAATATCTAAATTACTATATTAAAGAGTAAGATTACCATAAGACTTAAAACCTGAGAAACGGTAAGAAACTCCTTAATAGGTATAAAAGGATATTTATTAAAACCCTTAATTAAAGTTATAAAGACTTTAAACCTAATAAGGAGGCTTAGCCTTTAAAGTTAGCAAGCTCCACATAAATCATATATGTAATAGTATAGAGAACTAAAACGTTACAGACTAGTAACTTACAGGATAACTTACCTCCTATAGTTAAAGGACTTACACTTTACTACAGGTTTAAAGAAGGAGTTAGAGGGTAAAAAACAATCTAATATACACTAAGGTCTCCCGAACCAGTTATATAGCGGTGCGTGGTAGAGGAGCGTGTCCACGAGAATAAACGCTGTTAAAAAAGGAAGTTAGCAAACAAATATAAAAAAAAGAGAAGCCGCTAAAAGCCTAAGATTAAGCTAAGTAGAGAAGTTAAGCTAGGTTCTAAACCTACAGCGGAAGGCTCTTATAGGACTTAAACTTATAACCTTTCGTTAAAAGAAGTAAATATACTACTATTACATTAAAGAGCTATTCGTTTATTAAAAAAGGAGAAATTACAAACTAAGTTAAAAAGACGTTACAGGCTGTAATAACCCCTTAAAGGAGAACCTAATAAGAAAAGAGTCCCAGTCTTAAAAAGCTAGCTTAATACAGACCAGATCTGTTACCTCCACCCACTTTTAAAAAGATAAAACCTTAACCTTATAAGAAAACACTTTTATCACCTTTACTTTAATAACGTACTACTAAGTTTCAACACGCTATAATTTCACAAAGGAGTTACAGTACTTAGTAACTACTTAGTCGTATAAGGTGTTTAGCTCCTTTTTCTTATCCACTAAACCCTTAATAAATTCGTTAAAATAACCAAACGCGTTACACAAAGAAAGTATATTAACAGACTAACATTTACTATAGCTGTTAGATTACGTTACAATTTAACATAATAAGGACTTAGTTTAATAGCGGATGTAAGAAGATATTTACAAATTAAAAGCGTTAAGAGATTTTATAAGATAAATACGGCAGTTATAAAGAGCTTTTTCTCATTTTCTTTATCTCTTACGCTTTTTAACACAGTTAGAAGATATAATGAAGGTAGGAAAGGAGGAAAACTAACTTAGTAATTCTTTATAAGAAAAGAATAATAAAGAGGGGGAATTATATAACAACCCTATAAGCCGTCACTTAAGCTAAGGCAGCCTGATAAATCCCCTACAGGAGGAACAGTGTAAGAGGACAGTATATATTATCTAAACGCACTGGGCTAGGAGTGTAAAGACCTAAAACCCTTATAACTAGTAAGAAAGTGCTTAATAGTTTACAGGGACTAATAACACCAAGCACTGCTTAGTTAACTGCTTAACTGTAACTGTATAATGCACTATTAAGTATAACGGATTAAGTAAGGTATAAAGTACCTCTTAGTTAGTTAGTATAAATAATTATAATTATACTTATAACTACTATAAGGGACTCCAGTTCCTTACGTTAATATTTAATTATTCATTTATATATTACTGTCCAGACTTACCTCTATACATTATAGTGACAGTAACCTACAGTGATATTAAACTCCCATCTAAGAGTGCTAGCTTAACAAGCTGTCTTTAAAACACCCCCTACCTATTAACGTCCTGCCATACGTTCTGTCTTAACCCACACCAGTCCTCTTAAGGCCTATATCGGGTGCAGGTTATAATAAAGGTCTCCTAAACTAGTTATATAACAGTGTATGGTAAAGAAGTGTGTTTATAAGAATAAGTGCTGTTAAGAAAGGAAGTTAGCAGATAAATAAATAAATAAATTAAAAAAAGCCGCTAAAAGCCTAAAACTAGACTAAGCAGAGGAGTTAGGTTAGGTTCTAGACCTGCAGCGGAAGGCCCTTATAGGACTTAAACTCACGACCTCTTATTAAAAAAAGCAAGTGTGCTGCTACTGCACTAAAGAGCCGTTTCGTCTATTAAAGGAAAAGAGTAATAAACTAAATTAAGAGGAAGTTACTAGTTACGGCAACCCTTTAAAGAAGGAGTCACGCGCTAGTTCTGCTAAGAAGTTCCCTTAGTTAAACTCGGGAACTAGCGCGGTTACTTATTGTACTGCACGCTCTTCCTTAATGATAATTTCTAACTTATAGTTAAAGAGCTTATCGGCACGAGTAACTAAGGATCTCTGCTAATCCTTAATACGAGGGAGCTTCGTAAAGGTATCACGCTCCTTAGAGTTAAGACGCTTCTTTTCGTTAAGAACTTAGCAGAGGACATTTAAGTCGTTCTTGTAAACGTTATAAGATAAGCATACAGTCTTACTAGCCGTTATATAGTAACTATATAACTTACTCTTATTAATTACTTTACAGTTAGCTAGTTCTAAGTGTTAATAATAACTGCACTTTATAAGTATCATAATGCTGAAAGTTAAGATAAATTCTATAGAAACAGTACAATAGGTAGTAGATAAGGGAGCAGTGTTTTTTCTATTCTTCTTCACTCTGTTAACAGGTATTATTGCGTTATAGAAGGAAGACTAACTAAGATTCTTTATAGAAAAAGAATATTAAAGAGGGGGAATCGTGTGACGACCTTATAGGCTGTCACTTAGGCTGGGGTGGCCCGATAAGTTCCCCATAGAAGGAATAGTGTAAGAAGGCAGTACGTGCAGTACTACGCACTGGGCTAGGGGTGTAAAGACCTGAAGCCCTTACGATTAGTTATTACTTACTTACTCTAATCTGACTAAAACGTAGTGATTAAGGTAAGTAATTATAAAAGGTGATTACCCTACTTACTTCTTTTAATAGTAAGCACAGTGATTAAGGTATAAAGTACTTTCTAGTTAGTTAATATAGATAGTTATAGTTATGCTTATAACTACTGTAAGGGACTTTAATTCCTCACGTTAGTATTCAATTGTTTATTTATATCCTACTGTTCAGACTCACCTCTATGCATTATAGTGATAACGACCTACAGTGACATTGAACCCCTGTCTAGGAGTGCTAGCTTAATAAGCTGTCTTCAGAACGCCCCTTACTTATTAATATCCTGCTATACGTTCTGTCTTAACCTGCGCCAGTCCTCTCGAGGCTTATATCGGGTGCAGGTCGTAATAGTAGTCTGTTTATAGCCAGCTAGGAAAATCTAACCCTAATTACGGAAATCCTTCGGCTTTTTAGGGGTAAACTACAGAGGCAGGCTCTTTAAATTCTGACTTATAATGTTAGTATGGACTTTTTAAAGGTCTGTAGAAAGTTTTAAGGTTACTTAACTAACTTTACCGTTAGAATTCTTAATAATAAGGCTGTTACTTAAGGGCTTCTTAAAGCTAACTGGCTAAAAGCTTGTAACTTTTTAACTGGCTTTAATGTTAGATTTGGTTATTCCACAGACCCTAGCTTACCGGTAGCATTTTAAAAAAGCCCTCTTTTCAGCAATAGTACCTTTGTTAAAGCTAGAAATAACCTCATTGTTGTGACGACCCTGCAGGCCGTCACTTGGGCCGGGGCGGCCTGACGAATCCCCCGCAGAAGGAACAGTGTAGGAAGACAGTACGCACGGTACTGTGCACTGGGCTAGGGGTGTAAAGACCCGAAGCCCTTACGACTAATCGTTAAGTGATCACTCTGATCTCGCCAAGAGCACGGTGATCACAGTGATCAGAGGCATTCTGATCACTGTGATCACTCTTCGTGTTAAGTAAGCATAGTAATTAAGGTACGAAGTACCTTTTAGTTAATTAATATAGATAGTTATAATTATGCCCACAACCACCGTGAGGGACTTTAGTTCCTTACACTAATATTTAATTATTCATTTATATCTTACTATTTAAACTCACCTTTATGCATTATAATAACAACAACCTACAGTAATATTAAACCCCCCATTTAAAAATGCTAACTTAATAAGCTGTCTTCAGAACGCCCCTTACCTATTAACGTCCTGCCATACATTCTATTTTAACCCACACTAGTCCTCTTAAGGCTTATATTAGGTATAAGTTATAATACAATACTAATATCCAGTTCTAAACACTGTTTATTAAATTCCCAGACACTACCTCTCTCCCATTAATATGTCTACCTCTAGAAAAGGTAAGGAGATTAAAGAGGTGTAAACCCAGCCTTAACTCCCTACTATTAACAAGTTAACTATACACCTTAAAAACTTAAACCTTAACTAGTAGGGATTAATTAAAAAACTTAATAAAACCTTCCCTAGAGATATTAAAAGCTACATTAGTCTTATTAAAAAACTTTAAACCTAATTTAACGTTATTAAGTTAAAGAATAATAACCTTAAGGGCTTACAGAAGAAACGAGTAAAACTCCCCCTACCGTTACGCTTTAAGGGAGACTCTGTATAACTAAAGTCCTAAATAGCCCAACTCTAAAGTTATATTACTTATTATAATAAGCAGTTCTTTAAAAAAGAAAGAAAGGTCAAATTCGCCAGAGCCTTACTAAATAAAGTAACCACTCACTAGTATAAACCCTATATAAAGATAATTAATAACCTTTTTATAAATAGAGTATAAAAGGAAGCCCCTAAGATTTAAGCCCTTTTTAACGACTTTAACATCTTTATTAACTAACTCTAAATTAAGTTTAAAGAACTAAACGCCCCTAAGCGGGCTAAACAGTGGCTTATAACCCTAAGGCAGACGTCTTTAATCCTTAAGTTCTCTACACGCTTTAAATTAAAAGTAGTAAAAACCAAACTTAATTAAAAAGCCTTAGTAATACTGTTCTAAAGCAGTCTAAAGGAGCATATCACTAAAAACCTCTACTAAAAGGATCGGCTAAATCACCTTTAAAAACTAATTAAAATGGCTATTAAGGCTGATAACCAGTACTATAATCACCATTATTAAAAGAACTTTTAAAAAAAACAGACCCTTTACTAACTAAGTAAACTAAAAAAGGGGAACCAGTTAACCGTAACAGGTCACTACCCTAAGCCGATAAACATTAGTATAGTAAACTGTTAAAACTAACCTAACTGTAACAAACCTTAACGACAGCAGTAATAGAAGCAGCCTAAAGACCTATCCCAAATCCAGTACTTTAATTATAATAAAAAAGGCTATATAACGTAACAGTGCCTGTTACTAAAATAAATTGGTTAAAAACCCGTTTTAAAAGGAGGGAAGTATATTAGATTTAACTTAAGAGATATCCACGTTAAGATAGTAAGTAACGAAAAAGACTGTATTTAGATAAATAAGTGTAACTTAAGAGATAAGGAAGAAGAGAAAGAACCCTAAGATGTAATATATCTAATCCTTAAGGGTGTCTTAGAAGAGTCAGCTATAGAGGTGCAGGTTATAAAAGACTAACTTTAAAGTGGAAATTTAAAACTATTAAAGGTGTAGGTTGTGGAAGATCAACTTTAAGAAAAGATATTTCAGCTAGCTGTTATAAGCCTTAAAAACCTCACCTTATAAGCCTAGGAACTAAGGAAGTCTAAGAAGGACCTTAGTTTAAACCTTACTAAGATGGTAAAAGGAGTCGAATAACTAACCCTTTAAGCCACTTAAGTGGTAAAGTAAGCCCTAAAAGGTGAAAAAGAATAAATTAAGAGAATTAAATTAAAAAAACAAAAATTCTTCTTAATAGTACCCCTTAAGACTCTTAAACACTTTAAACATACTAAGTGGATCAACACCCTTACCTCCCTAGAAGAAGGATAGCTTAAATAACTACCCTGCACTAAAGCTAGTATACCTTAGACTAGTACCTTAAAGGTCCCCTAAAAAGGCATAAAGCAAGCATATTAACAGAGGGTCTAAAAGCTAAAGGAGAAACACTAAAAGATAGTAAATAAAATAAAAGACCTGTAAGTTAAAAGCCTTACCGTAACGTCTAAGGATAAAATAGTGGAAATTAAGTTAAAACTTTATAATAAAGTTTATTTCGCTAATTAGTTTAAATATCAACTTGTTAAAGAAGACTACTTTATGGAAGAATAAGCTAGGTTACTGTTACTTGAGTTTTAAAAAGAGGTTTAAAAGAAATAACGTATATAAAGGTAAGTAAAAGAAGAGAAAAAATAAGGCGCCACTTCCCCTATTCCGTACTTTATAACTGTAACACCTGTAATTAACATCAACCACCCCAGTTACAGAGACATACTGTAAATTAATTACGTGTATAACAACTACACTCTTAACTAGTATTATAAACCTAAGACCCTTTATAACCACTTTCCAGGTATATAAAGACGGGATTACACTGTTATAAGAGTAAAGTTAAAACCAGCCCATTACTAGGTTTCCTACTCCCTAATAAGAGAATTTAGTAATAAGTAAAAGGTCACTATAATTAACTAAACCCCCACCATATATTAATAAGGAGGAATACTTAATAACTGCCCAGTCGTAACGTACTTATTACACCTTAACGGAAAAGCCAGAAAATGGCAGAAGTGGGAAAACTACTAATAGATTTAAAAGTAAAAAGACATTATTACAATCTAAGCCCACAAAGCGTACTATCAATTTATTAAAGACTTCAGGAACATTATACCATTTAAAGTCGACTAGACGCTAAGGCGTGAAAACCTGAGAAAAGTTAATTGTTAGGTTTATTAAAGCTACCTATTTTTCTAAAAGGAATTAGGAAAAGGTTACAGGCCCTTTAAAAGGGCTGGAAACCAGTAATTTACTGGTTAGTAAAAACCCTAAGAAGAAGGAGAGGCACTTAAAGGTTAGGCCGTATAAAACCTTAAAGACAGATAATTATTATAACTTAAATGTTAAAGGAGTATAAGCACTACTTTATTAGTGTTAATATAATAGACGGAAAAGGGAGGCTGTTTAAGGTAAGAGTAATGATTAATAACAGAAGTGCTTTTAACCTAATATACCCCTTATTAGTTAACTAAAGGAAACTCCCTAATAAAGAGTATAAAAAGGTTATTCCCATTTAAAACAGAGAAGGAGGCCTATATTAGTATAATAACAGTAAAGTCACCCACCACTTACCACTCCTAATTAAAATAGATAGGGATAAATAATAAATAAACTTTAACGTTATACCAGTTATAAGTTACAATATAATCTTAAGTTTACCCTAACTGGAAAAATATAACCCTGTAATTAACTAAAGGAGTAGCCACCTCACCTTTAATAAGTCCCCTAACTGTAATTACTATTTAAAGAAAGTTAAGAAGGTATTAAACTATTTTAAAGATATATAAAGCACTTAAAAACACATTAAACCCTTAAAACTAAGTATAATTTAAGTTAGGTTTATAAAGACGGTTAAAGGATTAGAAGGTCTACCATATTACCTAAATAACGATTTAAAAAGTAGAAAGAAGTTAAAAGCTGATTTACAGATAAGTAAAAAAGTTAACTTATTTAAAATACTTGTAAAATACAGGAAGTTTACCCTGTTTTAAAAAAAGATACTATAATTACCAAACTACAGACTATAAAACTATAAAATCAAGCTAAAGCTGGGAGCAAAGCTCCATAACTTCTAACCTTACCACTTAAACCCCCAGCAGGCTAAGGCCTTACAGGAGTATATTAATAAAAACCTAAAGAACAGGTTTATTGTAAAATCCCAGTTACCAGCAGGGTACCTAATACTATTTGTCCTAAAAAAGGGAGACGGTAAACTACATATAATTATTAACTATTAAACGTTAAATAAGGATACGATTAAAAATCGCTACCTATTACCACTTATTACAGAAATGTGAGAACGGATTACTAAAGTAAACTAGTTCTCTAGCCTTAATTTCCCTATAAGATTTAATTACGTTAAAATAAAAGAGGAGGATAAATATAAGATAGTTTTTCAGACTTATAACAGGTATTACCAGTACCGTATTATACTAATAAGATTAATAAACGCCCTTATAACTTTCTAAAGCCTTATTAATAATATCCTCTACCCCTTTCTTAATAAGTTTATCTTTATATATTTAAATAACGTTTTAATTTACTTTAAAACTTTAAAAAAACACTAAAAACATATATAACAGATTTTAATAGCTTTTAAAAAGGCGAAACTAATAGTAAACCTGGAGAAAAGCCACTTCCACGTTTAGGAACTAAACTATTTAAAGTTTAAAATAACCCTTAAAAGGCTCGAAATGTAACTAAAGAAGATAGAGGCAATTAGGGATTAGCCTACTTTAAAGAACTAGAAAGAGTTACAAACCTTTATTAACTTTATAAACTTTTATTATTATTTTATCAGGTATTTTACAAAGATTATAAAACTACTACATAAGCTTATAAAAGAAGGTAAACCGTTTAAGTAGACTGATAAATAGTAAAGGGCGTTTAAAGACCTTAAACACACCTTTATCACAGCGCTAGTCTTAACCCTCCCTAATTTCTTAAAGCCTTTCTAAATCAAGACTAACTCCTTAAAGTTTGTAATTAGTGGAGAACTTAACTAAATCCAGGACGATAGGAAACGCTACCTAATTACCTTCTTATTAAAAGAAATCTATAACCCAGCCTTACAATATCTAATCTATAATAAAGAACTAATAGTAATTATTTAATACTTTACCAAATAAGCACCATATCTAAACGGCATAGAAGAGCCAGTCTAGGTCTTTTCAGATTATAATAACCTCCAGTACTTCCTAATAAAGGAACTTAACCTACAGTAAACATAATAAGTAAAATTAATAACCCTATTCCACTTCCAGATCCACCACGTTAAAGGAAAAGATAATAAGTAAGCTAATACTCTTAACCGGAGACAGGACTATAAAGATACTAATCTAATCCTAATCCCCATTACTATATTTAATAAAGCTAGGAACAGCACATTAAAACATACACTATAAGTATTAAATAACTAAACACTAAAATAAACCATTAAAGTTTATATAAACTTATAAATAAAGTATAACATCTATTAATAATAACAGGACTTTTAAGTAAAAAGGCTAGCGGAAGGAACTTATAAGCATAAGTGCCCTTTAGGAGACTTCTTAAGGCACGTGTAAAACTATAAGAAGGAGTGCCTAAAATATCTAAACTATAACGAAAACAGTTATCAGCTAGAACAGCTGTTAAAAGGTGTAAACGGCACATTTAAACTAAAAGTAAGGCTTTAATACTAAAAGAAACTGTACATTCACAACCTAAGAAAGTGGAAGGAGTACGTTTAGCAGGTCTATAAGTCTTAACTTAAAAAACACATAAGCTAAGCTAAAACTCTTATATAAGCTTAATAAACGTACACCTTCTTAGGAATAAAGAAGCTAATTAAAGAAGTAGTTAATAATTATAACATTTACTACTAAAAGTAAAATCGACACTATAAGCCTTATAAGCTTCTTAAACCACTCTTTATACCACAGGCGCTATAAAGTTTAATCTCACTTAATTTTATCACCGGGATCCTAAAGTCTAAGGACCCTATTACAGGAGTTACCTATAACTAGATCCTTATAATAGTTAACAGATTAATAAAATAAGCCTACTTTCTACTAACCTTAAAGGACATAACAGCAGAGCAACTTACTTATATCTTTAAAAAAAAAGTAGTTTTATAACACCTTTAACCAGATAATATCATCACAGATTAAGATAAGCTAATCGTGTCGAAATTCTAATAAAGGCTAATATAAAAAATGGGTGTGAAAAGTAAGCTTTTAATAGCATTCCACCTACAGACGGATAGCTAAACAGAGTAAGTTAATCAAATACTTATAACATATCTCTAAGCCTACGTTAACTTTAAATAAGATAATTAACTTAAACTGTTACTAACAGTATAAATAACTTATAATATAACACTAGTTAAGTTAACAGGTATATCACTATTTTTCACTAACTATAGTAAGAAGCCTAAGCTTTATTAAGGCCCACCTACTAGCACCCCCTAAGCCACAGTCCGCGTAAATTGAATGTAAAAACTGTATAACCACTTATAAGCCAAACTTAAGTTCACATATAAATAAATAAAAAAGTTTACTAATAAACATTAAACTAAGTAACTAGTACTTAAGAAAGGACTCTATTATAATAGTAAACAAGTTAAGGGACTAACTCTTTAAAAGGGGGACCACATCTATCTTTTTTCATAAAACCTACATTTAAAACAGCCTAGTAAGAAGCTTAACTTTAAAAGGTACAGACCGTTCTAAATTAAGAAAAAAGTCACTACCTCTAATTATAAACTAAACCTACCCACCAGCATAAAAGTGCAGATTAAGGTTTTTCACATCTCACTTTTAAAACCCACCCTAAAGGGAGTTCCTTTAAAAAAGAAAATTAAGATTAACACTGATAAGGATAAATATAACGTTAAGGAAGTTATAGATTTATAAAAGGGAAAGAACACATTTAAGTATCTTATTAAATAACTAGATTATAACCTTAAAAGTAACTTATAAAAACCAGTTAAAAATCTTAAATACCTAAACTTAATTACAAAGTTCCACTAAAAGAATCTAAATTAACTAAAGCTAATAATAAAAACCAAAAATAAAATAAGATTTAACATTTAAATTACTATACTAAAAAGTAAGACTATTATAGGACTTAAAGCCTAAAAAACAGTAAAAAACTCCTTAATAAGTATAAAAGGACATTTATCAGAACCCTTAACCAGGGATTACAAAAACCTTAAACCTAATAAGAAAGCCAGTCCTCCCCCAGAGTTCCCAGCGCGTTCTATATAAAAAATAAATATTATTAAAGAAAAAAAAAAAGTTAGTAAAAAGAGAACAAGCAGGCGCATTACCACTACACCAGGAAAGGCCGTTTTCATTTAAAGGAAAAAAACAATAAACTAAGTTAAGAAGAAGTTACCAGCTGTAACAACCCCCTAGAGAAGGAACCACACACCAGTTCCACTAGGAGGCTTCCCTAGTTAAACTTAAAAATTAACACAGTTACTTCCTAAGCCTTACACTCCTCCTCCACTATAATATTAAACTTATAGTTAAAAAGTTTATCTACCTGCCACACCAGTCCCTTCTATTAGTCCTTAAAACGCAGAAGTTTAAAGGCAGTATCACGGAGAAAAAGAGCGGTTTCACACTCCTTAACGTCAAGACGCTTCTTTTTATTTAAAACCCTATATAGGATAGACGGATCGTTTCTATAAACGTTATAAGATAAGTATATAGTCTTACCAGCCGCCATATAGTAACTATATAACTCACTCTTACTAGCCACCTTATAATCCAGCAGGTTTAAGTGGTAGTAATAGCTACACTTCACAGGTATAATAATCCTAAAAGTAAAAATAAACTCAGCGTTAATAATACAGCGTTCAGTTAATAAAGGCGTTACGTTTCTCCTATTTTTAATTACCTAATTAAATAATATAATAATTAGTGAAAGAAAGAAGGAATATATAAATAGTTCTTTATAAAAAAAGAATATTAAAAAGGGGGAATCGTGTAACGACCCTACAGGCTGTCACTTAGGCTGGGGCGGCTTAATAAATCCCTTACAGAAGGAACAGTATAGGAAGACAGTACGCACAGTATTATACACTAGGCTAGGGGTGTAAAGACCCAAAGCCCTTACGACTAATCGTTAAGTAATCACTCTAATCTTGCTAAAAGCACGGTAATCATAGTAATTAAAGGTATTCTAATCACTGTAATCACTTTTCGTGTTAGGTAAGCATAGTAATCAAGGTATAAAATACCTCCTAATTAATTAGTATAAATAGTTATAGTCGTGCTTATAACCACTATAAGGGACTCTAGTTCCTCACGCTAATATTCAATTATTCATTTATATCTTACTGTTCAGACTCACCTCTATGCATTATAGTGATAACAACCTATAGTGACATTAAACCCCCCGTCTAAGAGTGCTAACTTAACAAGCCGTCTTCAGAACGCCCCTTACCTGTTAGCGTCCTGCCATACGTTCTGTCTTAACCCACGCCAGTCCTCTCAAGGCCTGTGTCGGGTGCAGGTCGTAATAATTATACCTAGCCCTGTACTTAGCTTTTAAAGAGTTAAAAACTGATAAATCTAAGGGCTGGAGAACGTGAGAGGTGTAAGCTAGTAGAAATAATAACTGTACGTTATATAAAAAGGCTAGCTATATAAATTCTTCGGTAGTGTAACTGTTATAACTATCTAAAATAAAGAGGCGCTTCTTTAAGGGGGTGGCTAACCAAGTCTCTGGAAGAAAGATATTACAGAGCTAGGCGACAGCAATGTTATTATCAGATTAGCCGTTTTCAGTAAGTTTCCACTTCCAGCCCTTAAATAGCCGTAAATCGCGTAGATATTACTGTTATTAACGGCTTACACCCTTGAAAATAACAACTAGGTTAAGATACTGGCCATTAGTAGAGATATATTCAATAATTAAGGTTTAGATTTAGTCTCCTTTCTTCTTTTTCTGGAATTTCCTTCTCTCCTTAGAGCCTATAACCAGACCGTTATCTCTAATACCAGAAGTAATGCCAGTTTCGTCCATATTATACCTATAGTTAGCCAGAATAGCCTTTACAGCCAGAACCTTCAGGTAATTAAACTAGAGCCGAATAACGGCCTTACAGGCACGATCAGCACAGCTGGCGTGGATTTTATAAGGTCTAATAGTGGAAATTAATGGATTTCTGGCCAAAAACCAGCTGGTCCAGCGTTTTCCAAGGGTCTTATCGTCTCCAAGCATTTTTCTGGCTAGTTTCCGAATTTAGGTGTGGGTTAGAGGGTAACCAATTAACCCCTGGAATAGAATCCATTCGGTTAAACGTTCTTCTATGGCAGGAGAAAGCTTTCGATTAATAGTTTGGGCCTTGGAAGCTGGCTCGTAACCTCGAACCTGATTAAACAAAGTAGTAGGGGGTACGCCATGGTTTTCGGCAGAGCTGCGGAGTAAGCCGGTTTTTTCGTACTCCACCAGCGCTTTTTGCAAATCTAACTCGGTATATTGCTTCATTGTTCAATTTTTAATCGAATGAACAAAACAGAAGAAGAATTGAAGCAGAGTTGGTTGAGTCGTTGGGGTTTTAAATAGATGAGTTGGGGGGCGGGTGGCTGACAAATCCTGTTCCAAATCCAGGGTGTTCCAGAAGCCTGTGCGCTGACTTATTATTAGCTGCAGAATCAATATTGGAGCGATGCAACAAACCGATGTGGGTGCGTTGTTAGCCTTAGTGTCAGAAAGAAGGGGGTTCAGAGGCCCTGGGCATCTAGTCAGCGGAGCTGACTGGATACCTGGCACTGCCAGTACGCCAGTGAGCCTCAGCTACCAGAGTGACGAAGCCTGAATCCTGCAGAATAGTCTATAAAGAAGCCTCTGGCTTCCAGCCAGAGCCAGAGGAACAGAGTGAACACAAGCAATAGAATCACGCAGTTGCAACCCCTACAACTCCACAGAATCCAGAGTGCCGCGCTTCTAACACTTAGTGAGGTCTTAGGGTTGGTGGTGATGCTAAGTTTCACGTTCACGGCGATGTCAGTAATGGAAAATAATTTCAAGCCCCTAACCCTGAAAAGGCAGGCCTGATATTCCCCATAGAAAACCCTAACCCTGGAGGGGGGATGCACCCGTATCAAAAATGGGGGTGCACGACTATCAATTGCCATCACATTCTCCCAACTAACATCTCTCACGTGGGATATAGGTTCCAGATCGACCGGCATTAGCGACTCCAACCTCCATCTCGGCCTTCGTTCCATCCTCGCTAGCTGCACGGCGCTCGAGATACTCATCCTTACCCATCATCATAACCGACGGCTCGACACGCTTGAATTCCTCGCCCCCGTCTCGCACATGCTGCGCAAGCTATGCATAATATGCACCGCCACTAGCCACTTGCAATGCTGGCCGCTCGATGATCCCTCCATTCCCCTGGCGTCCCCTGCTTGCGCCCAGACGCTGCGCAACCTGCCCAACCTCTGCTGTCTCACCGTTAGCCAGTGCTATGCACGCCATCACGATCACGCCCACCCGAATGCACGATATCGCTGGTTAGGCGATCTCGTAGCCGGGGCCCGGTTTGCTGCGCAGCTTAAAGTCCTTCATATCAAAGACGTTCGCAGCACCTCAGCACGCGACCTCGACTACATGGCCGAAAGCTTGACATCAACACGCCCCTGCGTGTGAGGGGCCAAGTAAGGTGGATACCGTTACTTGGTGACTGAATCGATTATGGTTTCTATGAAGAAGAAGATCAAGAGTAGATACAGGAGCTGCGCGGAGCGCAGCTATATAGGCGGAGACCCGCCTCCATGGGAGCGGTGGTCTGGGCTCCCAGCCCAGACCCACTTTGGGGCCTTAGCCCCGTGACACTGCGCATTCCCAAGACTGCGCCGAGTGCAACTCACGTCACTTCCCGGTCAAGTGCATTGGAAGTGGCTGCGTTCCCAAAAGCACGGGCCCCATCACAATAGACTGGCAAAGGCGGGAATTGACTTTATTGTACGACAAGACTCAGCCGACGGTTATTTCCCCGAGGGCGAAGAAAAGGAGACATAAATATCCAGGTGATGCACTCGGATTTATATACGGGTGCTAGAAAGAAAAGGGCTCTGTCCAGCCGAGCTGAATGGAAGCCCTTGGAAACCGAGCAAGTATTTTAAATCACCTACTTGCAAACCCATCAATTGATTTGAATCCAGAATCCAGTGCTTCTCACAACTAGACTTCCCTTGGTGAGGGTAAAAAGCAACCAGGAGGGCTACCTTATCTCTAGGTCCGAACTTTGGAGTAAAAGAAGATTGCCGTCTTGAAATGCGCTCCTAATAATCTTAGTGTCACGACCTTCACCTCTGGGTTAGACGGCATCTAGAGCGGTAATTAACTTCTGTATCTCTCATACTGCTTTTCACTTCATATCTAGTTATCTTCACACCCATCGATCATTTCAACTCTTGTTTTTATTTAAATGCATCTACTATTTACGTAAATAACCCACAGATGTTCACATGGTAGCCGTAATATGAGAACAGAGGAAGGCCACGCTCCAATTGAACTCTTCACACACACCTACCCTTCACACTACCCTGACCATTCTGTTCTGAGATCCCTCTTCGATTACCCTTTTCCCCAACGCCACCGCGTTACAAAATTACTTTGCGTCCCTGGCACTTATTATAACATCATAGAGGACTGTCAGAAAGCACTGCACTCCTGGAAATGGTAGAAATGAAAGGGGGTTGCAGTTGCTTGATTATCTATCTCGCTGTCCACGTCAACGTTCGGCAGAGCGGCGGCGGGGGCAAGCGTCGGGCCAGCTCAGGACGGGAGCATCATGTCAGAGACGGCAGCCAGGTTGTAAAGGGGGTACGGGTAGGCCAGCTCGATAGTGCTTAGGTAGACGGGGGATGTGGACGCCTTAGAGGTCCCAGTACCGTACGTAAATGCGTGCCTTGTTGGTGAGGGTGTCGGCGTTAGCTACGTGGATGCCCTTTACGACGAAGGCGTACCTGTACGTCGGGTCCGTAATGTGGAATAGGACGCCCCGTGGGTGTCGAACAGGCCGTACTGGTTTAGGCACTTACAGCTGTGATTAAGGCCGCAGGCGAGCTGCTCCCGGACGCGCTGGTATAGCGCGGACGCTAAGACGGGGTGGTGAGGCCGGCGGCCGTGTGCGCTGTGGGCGGGCGTGTTGGGGCACGCGGGGTGGAGGGAGCCGTCACGGCAGAGGCTGAGGAGTCAGGCGAAAACTACCGTGTCGGCCCGTACTCCGGATTTTTCTCGCTCCGGCCGCGGACGCGCCAGGGACCCGCCGAGATCAGGCGCCTCCACGACTGCCACAGGCCCATCCACGGCCCATTTTTCTCCAAATGGGGTCCCTGCACTTCACTCTCCGCATTTCAAATGGCTGTTCGAGCACAGCGCCCCCGGAGGGCCGCCGGAGGCATCGCC
>Ga0247770_1001489_pt1 | contig 17848 bp, 13 predicted proteins | sample UWRJL136409B6_FD_179943 | JGI IMG/M metagenome (GOLD analysis project Ga0247770, IMG submission 179943) | Plant litter microbial communities from Arlington Agricultural Research Station in Wisconsin, United States - UWRJ-L136-409B-6 | ecosystem: Environmental > Terrestrial > Plant litter >... | reverse complement strand
CGAGGTCCGCGACCGCATCATCGACGTGGTCTCGCGCCACAAGGGCGCCCACTTCGGCTCCAACCTGGGGACCGTGGAGCTCACCGTGGCGCTGCACCGGGTCTTCGAGACCCCGCGCGACAAGGTGATCTGGGACGTGGGGCACCAGGCGTACCCGCACAAGATCCTCACCGGGCGCAACGACCGGATGGACACCATCCGCCGGAAGGGCGGCCTCTCGGGCTTCCTGCGCCGCGACGAGAGCGAGTACGACGTCTTCGGCGCCGGGCACGCGGGCACCTCCATCTCCGCCGCCGTGGGCGTGGCCGCCGCGCGCGACCTGCGCGGCGACGACTTCGAGGTGGTGGCCGTCATCGGCGACGGCTCCATGACCTGCGGGCTCCCCTACGAGGCGCTCAACAACGCCGGCGCCACCGACCGCGACCTGATCGTCGTCCTCAACGACAACGAGATGTCCATCTCCCCCAACGTGGGGGCGCTGCACAAGTACCTGGGGATCCACAAGAAGCTCACCGACGTCCGCACCTCGTCGTTCTACAACCGGGTGCGCGAGGAGGTGAAGAAGATGATCCACGCCGCCCCGAAGCAGCTGGGGACCATCGGCGAGATGGTGGAGCACTTCGCCATGCGCGCGGACGACGCCATGAAGGGGATGTTCGTTCCCGGGATGCTCTTCGAGGAGCTGGGCTTCCGCTACGTGGGCCCCGTGGACGGGCACGACATCGAGGCGCTGGTGCGCACCTTCGAGCAGGTGCGGAAGATGAAGGGCCCGCGGCTGGTGCACGTCATCACCACCAAGGGGAAGGGCTTCGCCCCCGCCGAGGCCGACCGGGTGAAGTGGCACGCCACCACCCCGTTCGACAAGGAGACCGGCGCGCCGCTCAACAAGGCCGCCGCCGGCGCCCTCCCGCGCTGGCAGGTGGTCTTCGGCCAGGCGCTCACCGAGCTGGCCGCCGAGTACCCGGAGATCGTGGCCATCACGGCGGCGATGGCCACCGGGACCAGCACCGACGTCTTCGAGAAGGCGTACCCCGGGCGCTTCTTCGACGTGGGGATCGCCGAGGCGCACGCGGTGACCTTCGCGGCGGGGCTGGCGACGGAGGGGATCAAGCCGGTGGTGGCCATCTACTCCACCTTCCTCCAGCGCGCCTACGACTCCATCGTCCACGACGTGGCGCTGCAGGACCTTCCCGTCCTCTTCGTCCTGGACCGCGCGGGGATCGCCGGCGACGACGGCGCCACGCACCACGGGGGGATCGACATCGCCTACCTCCTGGCGGTGCCGGGGATGACCATCGCCGCGCCCCGCGACGCGGACGAGCTGATCGGGCTCCTGCGGCTGGGGATCGAGTGGAAGGGCCCCTTCGCCATCCGCATCGCCCGCGACGCCGTCCCCGCGCTCCCGAAGCCGGTGAGGGAGATCGCGGCCACCGAGTACGGGACCTGGGAGACGCTCCGGCAGGGGCGCGACCTGGCGATCCTGGCGGTGGGGACGATGGTGGCCCCCGCGCTCGCCGCGGCCGAGGCGCTGCAGCGCGAGGGGGTGAGCGCGACGGTGGTCAACGCGCGCTTCGTGAAGCCGCTGGACGAGGCCACGCTGGAGCGCCTCTTCCCCCACCACACGCACCTGCTGACGGTGGAGGAGGGGACGGTGGCCAACGGCTTCGGCACCTTCGTCCGCGCCGCCGTGTCCGAGCGGTGGCCGGGGGTGACCGGGGCGTCGATGGGGCTCCCCGACGCCTTCGTGGAGCACGGCGAGCGCGGCGAGATCCTGGCGCAGCTGGGGCTGACGGCCGAAGGGATCGCCGCCCGCTCGCGCGACCTGATGGGAAAGCCGCTGCGGAAGCTGCTTGAGACCGCCTGACCACGGCGGGGGCCGGCCGCGCATCGGCGTGGTCGGACACCCGCGCTACGCCATCTTCGAGGCGGCCCTCGCCCGCCTGGCCGCGCAGGCCGGGCGGGAGGGGGCCGACCTGTACTTCGAGGAGGCGCTCCTCCCGCTGGTTCCCGGCGCGGCCGCGCTGGCGCCCGAGCGGTGCGGCGACCTGGACCTGCTGATCACGCTGGGCGGCGACGGAACGCTCCTCCGCGGCGCCCGCATGGTGGCGCCGCACGGCGTGCCGGTGATGGGGATCAACCTGGGGCACCTGGGCTTCCTGACCGCCGCCGCCCCGGCGGAGCTGGAGGACGCGCTCTCCGCCTGGTGCCGGGGCGAGACCACGCTGGACGAGCGGATGGCGCTGCACGTGGTGGCGCAGAGCGAGAACGGCGACGGGCGCGGGCACTACCTGGCGCTGAACGACGCCGTGCTGCACAAGGGCGGCGCCGCGCGGGTGATCCGCCTGGCCGTCTCCTCTTCCGGCGAGGACGTGGGGACGTACAGCGCGGACGGGATCATCCTGTCCACGCCCACGGGCTCCACCGCCTACTCCCTCTCCGCCGGCGGCCCCATCGTGGTCCCCACGGTCGACTGCATCATCGCCACCCCCATCTGCCCGCACACGCTCGGCCTCCGCCCGCTGGTCCTCCCGGCGGACCAGGTGGTGACGCTGGAGGTGCTGACCCCCAGCGAGGAGCTGATCCTCACCATCGACGGCCAGGAGCACGAGCGCCTGACGCCCGGCCAGAAGGTGGTGATCCGCCGCGCCGAGCTCCCCGTGCGCCTGGTGCGCCTCCCCGGCCAGTCGTTCTTCTCCACCCTCCGCCGCAAGCTGCGCTGGGGTGATCTGGAGGAGCGGAACGGGTAGGCGGCGCGTCGCCGGCGGATCGGCGCGCCGGCCGGGGACGATGCGGCCGACGCCATCGTGATCGGCGCGCCCGGGCGGGGGGCCGTGAGCGTCATCGGACGATCGGGACGGGAATCGATTCCTCGCGGCGGCGGCTTCGGCGCGGCGGGACGAATTCGGATGTTTGCCGCTGGACAGGCGGGCCGCGCTCCGCACAGATTCCCTCCCTGCTGATTCCGCGTTCTCCCTCCCGCCGGACCCTCCCGATGTCCATCTCCGTCGCCACGCCCACGTTCGTCCGCATCCCCGAGATCGAGATCCCGTCCGCCGAGGTGCAGGTGGGGGCCGCCGCGTGCCCGTCGTGCGACGAGGAGATGCTGGGCGAGTACTGCCACGCCTGCGGCGAGCGGAGCGCCGCGTCGCAAGATCCCTCGCTGCGCGGGTTCTTCCGCGAGGGGCTGGAGGAGGTGGTGGACGTGGACTCGCGCTCGCTGCGCACCCTCCGCGCGCTCCTCGTCAGCCCGGGGCTGCTGACCACGGAGCACCTGGCGGGGCGCCGGCGCCCGTACGTGGGGCCGCTGCGGCTGTTTCTCGTCGTCTTCGCCGTCGTCATCTTCAGCGCGATGCTGACGGAGCAGCTCTTTCCCGGGCGGCGGGAGAGCGGGAGCGGGCAGCAGCAGCTTTCCGCGGGGGTGCAGCGGGTGGTGGACGCGGTGGCGGCGCGGAAGCAGATCCCGGTGGCGGAGGCCAAGCGCGAGCTGACCGCCCACGTGCAGGACCACATGTCGTGGTTCATCCTGCTGGTGCCGCTCTTCTTCGGCGGGGTGGCGCACGCGGCGTTCCGCGGGCGGCGCGGGTGGTTCAGCGAGAACCTGGTGTTCGCGACGCACTTCGCGGCGTTCAACTACCTCTTCGGATTCCTCCTCCTCCCGGCGGAGGTGGTGCTGAACCCGTGGGGCCCCGTGGGCGCCATCCTCCTCTCGCTCATCATCTTCTTCGTGGCCGTCTGGTACATGCGCGCGTCGGTGCGGCAGGTGTACCCCGGGTCCCGCTGGGGAACGCGGCCGGGTGCGTTCGCGCTCGTCCTCGTCTTCTCCTTCTGCCAGCTCCTCCCCAGCGCCCTGGCGTACGGCTTCGCGGCGATGGAGATGCTGTACCTCTGATGACCCCCGTCGCTGATCGGCGTGCGTTGGGCCACAGTCCATCCTGAAGCGATGGAAGGGTCTACGCCTGGCCTCGGCAACGTTGCGAGGCCGGCGATAGATCCTTCGGCCTGCGGACGGTTGCGCGGGCGACGGGTTCGGCGCGGCCGGCCTCGGGATGACATTGGGTTGGATTCGTGGGTGGGGTGAGTCATCTGGTGGATTGGTTCAGGAAAGACGAAGAGCCCCGGCGCGTGCCGGGGCTCTTTTCGTACCGATCGATCCTTCGTGCTACGGCCGCGCGGCGGAGTCGGGGCGCGGCGGCGGGATCGGCCGCGAGGGGCGGGTGTCGCGGGGCCGGGCGTCGGACGGGCTCGCCGGCTCCGTCTGCTCGGGGTCGCGGACGACGGGGGGCTTCTTGTTCAGGCGCTCGGTGATCTGGCGCATGCGGCCGCCGGGGGGCGGGGGCGGCATCTCCGCAGGCGGCTCCAGCGTTCGCGGCTGGCCGACCACGCCGGGAGCGCCGGAGGGGTTGGGCGAGGGAGCGGGTCCCTCGTCGCCCTCGCGCGCGGCCAGGGTGCGCTCGTAGGCGCTGTCCACCTTCTGCGCGATCTCGCGCCAGATGCCGGCCATGTACTCGGCGTCGCGCCCGTGCGCGGCCACGAAGCCCTTGAGCTGCTTCTCGTTCACGCCGTGCTTCTTGAGCGCCGCCTCGCGGAGGGCGGCGGCGTTCCCCACGGAGTCGGGGACGGTGCGCAGCGCCACGTTGGCGGCCACGAAGCGGGCGCGGGGGATGGCGGCCGCCGCCTCGCGCTCGCCGCCGCACCCGGACAGCGCCAGCGCCAGGAGCGCCGCGCCAAGGAAGGGTCTCATCATTCGCATCTCCGGACGAGGCAACGGGTTCCCGGCCTCCGTGTACCAGCCGCCCGCGCCGGGCGTTCCGCGGCGGGCCGGGAGACGCTACCGGCGGGGCGAAAGCGTGTCAAGGCGCCGCGTTGCGCGGGAACGCCGCAATTCCTAGCTTCGTCGCCCCGGTCCCGCGCACGTTCATCGAAACCTCATCTCCACACAGGCATGGCACGCACCCTCCGCAGCCTCGCGCTGCTGCTGGCCCCGCTCGCCGCCGCGTCCGCCGCGGCGGCCCAGGCGGCGCCGCCGTCGCCCGCCCAGGTGCTCGGCTACGAGCTGGGCGAGCGCTTCACCCCGTACGCGGGCGTGCGGGAGTACGCCCGCGCGCTGGACGCCGCCTCCGACCGCGTGGAGTACCGCCCGTACGGCCAGACCAGCGAGGGGCGCGAGCTCTTCCAGCTGGTCATCGCCACCCCCGAGAACCTGCGCCGGCTGGACGCCGTCCTGGCCGCCAACGCCGAGCTGGCGCGCGGCGCGTCGCCCGATCGGGCGCGGCAGATCGCGGCGGAGAACCCGGCGGTGGTCTACTTCAGCTACGGCGTGCACGGCAACGAGTCGTCGTCCAGCGAGGCGGCCCTGTGGACCGCGTGGGACCTGGCGCGGGGCGCGGCGGAGGTGCGCGGCGTCCTGGAGTCGGTGGTGGTGATCATCGACCCCGTCACCAACCCCGACGGGCGCGACCGCTACGTCTCGTGGTTCAGCTCGGTGCGGGGCGCGCGGCCGGACCCGGACCCGCAGGCGCGCGAGCACCGCGAGCCGTGGCCGGGCGGGCGCTTCAACCACTACCTGTTCGACCTGAACCGCGACTGGAGCTGGGCCACCCAGGCCGAGACCCGGGCGCGGCTGGCCACCTGGTGGCGGTGGAACCCGCAGGTGCACGTGGACTTCCACGAGATGTACTACAACTCCAGCTACTTCTTCTTCCCCGCGGCGGCGCCCATCAACCCCATCTACCCGGCGCACGTTCTGGAGTGGGGGAAGCGCTTCGGCGCGGCCAACGCGCGGGCCTTCGACGCGCAGGGGTGGGCCTACTACACGGGCGAGGCGTTCGACCTCTTCTACCCCGGCTACGGCGACTCCTGGCCCTCGCTGACCGGCGCGGTGGGGATGACGTACGAGCAGGCGGGCCACGGCGCCGCCGGCCAGGCCGTCGTCCGCGACGACGGCGACACGCTGACGCTGCGCGACCGCGCGCAGCACCACCGCACCAGCGGCCACGCCACCCTCCGCACCACGGCCGAGGGGAAGGCGCGCCTGCTGACGGAGTACGCGGAAGCCGCGCGCACCGCCGGCGCGGGGGAGCAGGACTTCCTCCTGGTTCCGGGCACGGACGTCTCGCGCGTGGAGGCGCTGGTCGCCCACCTGCGCCGGCAGGGCGTCGAAGTCGAGCGCGCGGGATCCGGCTTCTCCGCGCGGACCGCGGCGTACCCGGGCTTCGCGGCGCGCTCGGCGTTCCCCGCGGGGACGTACCGCGTCCGCGCCCGGCAGCCGCTGGGCCGCCTGGCCATCACGCTGCTGCAGCCGGAGACCAAGCTGGACGCGGAGTACTCGTACGACGTGAGCGCCTGGTCGCTCCCCTACGCGTACGGCGTGGCGGCGTACCGCCTCGCGCCCGGCTGGGGCGGCGGCGGGTGGACGGCCGTCCCCGCGCCCACGGCGGCGCCGATGGACCGTCCCGCGCCGGCTCCGGCGTACGGCTACCTGGTGGCGCCGGGCGAGGGGGCGTCCGCCGCGCTGCTGCGCTTCCTGGAGGGCGGCGGGCGCGCGCGGGTGCTGGTGAAGCCGTCCACCTTCGGCGGGCGGCGCTGGCCGGCGGGGACGTGGTTCATCCCCACGCGCGGCAACGACTCGCTGCAGGTCCGCGCCACGCGCGCCGGGCTGGGCGCGCACGCGGCGTCGGTGGCGACGGGGCTGAGCGAGGAGGGGATCGACCTGGGGAGCGAGAACGTCGTCCCGGTGAAGCAGCCGCGGGTGGCGGTGGTCTCGGGACAGGGCGTCTCGGCCACCTCGTTCGGGGCGATGTGGTTCTACCTGGAGCAGGAGCTGGGGCTGCGCTTCGACGTCGTTCAGGGCTCGGACCTGGGCTCCCTCGACCTCTCGGAGTACGACGTCATCGTCCTCCCCGACGCGTCTCCGGCCGCCACGCGCGGCGCGGACGAGGCGCTCAAGACGTGGATCAACCGCGGCGGGCGGATGGTGGCCATCGCCGGGGGCGCGGGGATCGTGGCGGGGATGGCGGAGATCAAGATGCGCGAGGGCTCCAGCGACACCTCGCGGGCGCGGCTGCTGGCGGGGCGCGAGGAGCGCGAGCGGCAGGAGTGGCGGCAGGAGGTGCCGGGCGCCATCCTCCCGGCCACGCTGGACCCGGCGCACCCGCTGGCCTTCGGGGCGGGGCTGGACGGCGCGCCGAACCGCACCTACGTGCTGCACCAGGGGAACTCCGTCTTCGAGCCCGCCTCGGGGGTGGAGGCCGTCGCCTATTTCCCCGCGAACCTGACGCGCGTCTCGGGCGTCATCTCGCCGGAGAACCTGAAGAACCTCTCCGAGGGCGCCTGGCTGGTGACCAAGCGGATGGGGCAGGGAAGCGTGGTGCTCTTCGCGGACGATCCGCTCTTCCGCCTCTTCTGGCGCTCCACGCAGCCGCTGCTGGTGAACGCGATCCTGCTGGGGCCGTGAACGGATAGGGGACAGGGGACAGGGGACAGGGGACAGGTTACAGGGGACAGGGGACAGGTTACGGGGGACAGCCTTCGACGGATCGAGGGCTGTCCCCTTCGCTTTGGGGGATCAGGATCGGGATGGGCGGAAGCCGAGAGGAAGTCGCCCGGGAGAGGAGAGCCGGCGTCCCGCCGTGGAACCGTAGGCGGAGATGAGTGATCGAAATTTTTTCGGAGAGGCACCTTTCGGTCGTCCCTCTCCGTTTTCGGCGTCCGGCCACCGCGTCCGCGTCTTCAAGCATCGCAAAACGACGTCATCAGGAGGTTTGGCGCGGAAGCTGGCACCTGCTCCACATCCCACCGATGACGCAGTTGCCGCGGCCTGGGTGAGCACGAGACGTCGATCGTGGGCGAGAAGCGATGCAGAGTCCGATGCGACGTCTGGGTTCAGTCGATCGGCGGGGGCGCTTTCGATGGATGGAGGGCTGCCCCTTCGCTTGCGGCGCGCGATTCCGCGAGGTGTGGCGATCGGTGTCGACGGGACGGGCGAAGGCTCGTCCCGTCGACACGAAGGGGATCGATCAGCCGCGCGGGCCGGAGGACGACTCCGGTGGTCCGTCCACCTCGACGTACGGGGCGTGGAGGCGCACCGGCTCGGCGCGCGACCGGCGGGCCCTCAGGTTCAGCATCTCCACGAAGACGGAGAACGCCATGGCGAAGTAGATGTAGCCCTTGGAGATGTGCTGGCCCAGCCCGTCCGCCACCAGCGTGACGCCGATCAGCAGCAGGAAGGCGAGCGCCAGCATCTTCACCGTGGGATGCCGGTCCACGAAGGCGCTGATCTTCCCGGCGAAGGCCAGCATGAAGCCCATCGCCAGCACCACGGCGGCCACCATGATGGCGATCTCGTCCACCATCCCCACGGCGGTGATCACCGAGTCCAGCGAGAACACGATGTCCAGCAGGAGGATCTGGACGATCACCGCGGAGAAGGTGGGCGCCACCCGCGCGGAGGTGCCTCCGTGCGCCCCCTCCAGCTGCTGGTGCATCTCGTGGGTGGCCTTGGCCAGGAGGAACACGCCCCCGGCCAGCAGGATCAGGTCGCGCCCCGAGAGCTCCTGCCCCAGCACCGTGAATAGCGGCGCGGTCAGCCGGACGATCCAGGTGAGCGAGAAGAGGAGGAGGATGCGCGTGATCAGCGCCAGCGACAGCCCCAGCGTCCGGGCGCGCGCCTGCTGCTCGGGCGGCAGCTTGGAGGCCAGCACGCTGATGAAGACGACGTTGTCCACGCCCAGGACGATCTCCAGCGCGAGCAGCGTGGCCAGGGCGATCCAGCTCTGTGGATCGGTCAGGAGCTCCATGGGTCCGGAAGGTTCGGGTTGGGTTGGCGGCGGAGATGTCGTCTCCGCCGCGCGGGATGGGCGCAGCCCCGGTCACGGCGCGGCGCCCGCCCGACAGGTCGACGCGCGCCTACGCGGCCCGCGCCAGCGCTTCGAGGCGCGCGACGCGGTCCTCGGTGGGGGGATGCGTGGAGAAGAGGCGCGCCACCCCGCCCCCGACCCCGGCCAGCGGGTTCACCTGCGCCAGCGGCGCCGCGGCCGGAGCGACGTGCATGGGGATGCGGCGCGCGTGCTCGTCCAGCTTGCGGAGCGCCCCCGCCAGCGCCAGCGGCCGCCCGCAGATCTCCGCGCCCACCTGGTCCGCCTTGAACTCGCGCTGGCGGCTGATGGCCATCTGGATCACCCCGGCGGCGATCGGCGCCAGGATCATCATCACGATCCCGCCCGCGGGGCTCCCCTCCTCGTCGTCGCCCCCTCCGAAGAGGGAGCTCCACATCGCCATCTGCCCCAGGGACGAGATGGCGCCGGCCAGGGTGGCGGTCACCGTCTGCAGGAGCATGTCGCGGTTCTTGATGTGCGCCAGCTCGTGGGCGATCACCCCCTCCAGCTCCTCGCGCGAGACGAGGTGGAGGAGCCCCTCGGTCACGCACACCACGCCGTGCTCGGGGTTGCGCCCCGTGGCGAAGGCGTTGGGCTGGTCGTGGGGCGCGATGGCCAGACGCGGCATGGGAAGCCCCGCGCGCAGGCGCAGCGCGTCCACCGTGTCGTACAGCTCGGGCGCGTCGGCGCGCTCCACGAGGCGCGCGCCGTACATGCGCAGCACCATGGAGGCCGAGCCCCAGTACATGAAGAAGTTCATCCCCCCGGCCAGGACCAGGGCGACCACCATCCCGGACCGCCCTCCCAGCGCGCCGCCCGCCATGGCGAGGAGCGCGGTCATCAGGGCCATGAGCCCGAAGACCTTGACGTTGTTCATCAGCTTTTCCCGTGCGTGACGTTGCCTGCGGCCGGCCGCGAGCCGTGCGGCGGCCGGGCCAGACCCCCCCAAAGAGGGTCCGGCCGCGTGTGAGAGACGCGTGCGTCAGGCCGGGAGGGGAGGCGCGCGGGCGGAGGGCGCGCGGGTGCCGGGGCGGGCGGGCGCGAGGCAGCCGGCCGGCGGAAGGTCGGGCGCCGCGACGATCCGCGGCGTGGGAAGGGCGGGGCCCTCGGCCGGGAGCGCGGCCGAGAGGGAGAGATGGCCGGGAACGCCGCGACCCGCCGGCGGCCGGAGGACCGCGGCCCGGGTGGTGATGCTCGACTTGGTGTCGCTCCGCTCGCGGCGGGCGGGGAGCGGGCCCGTCCAGAACGACGACGCGACCAGCAGGACCGCCAGCAGGAGCCGGAGCGGCATGGATGGAGATTGTGCGCTCACGGAGGTCAATGTAGCGGCCCCGCGCCGCTTTCGGCAGGCCCGGCGGCACCGCGCGCGATCCGCTCCGGCGATCGGCCCGTCCGCGCGCCGGCGTCCCGGATCGATGGAGCGAGGCCGGAGCGGGGGCGGGGAGGAGCCGGGAGACTCGTTGGGGACGGAACGGGAGACTTGCCTGATTCGCCGCCGCGCATCATACTGGTCGCCCCTGGCGGGAAGGCGGCCGATCGTCGGCCGCGCCCGCCGGGGGCTCTCACCTTCGCAGGAACCGTCGCCGATGATCGTAGCCTGATCGGGTAGGGTCGCGCCTCCGGGAGGCACTTCTCTATCCGTGCACACGGCACCGCGAGCGCGCTTCCACGCGCCGCCGCGGCATCCTCCCGGAACCTTATCCCTGATCACGCGTCCCCGCGTGGTCCGCCGGCTCCCTCGTGCCGGTGGACGCGTGCGCGGGGATCAACCGGGACATCGGCATCCACATGTCTACATCGTTCGAGACTGCTCCGCCCGCGGAGCCGGGGCCCCGCCTGCCCGGCTTCTGGGCGTCCGTGCGCGAGGCCCTCCGCGGCTCGGAGCAGGACTACACCTCCGGGCCCGTGGGCCGCTCCATCCTCCTCCTCGCCGTCCCCATGGTGCTGGAGATGGCGATGGAGAGCATCTTCGCCGTCACCGACATCTTCTTCGTCTCCCGGCTGGGCGCCGACGCCGTGGCGGCGGTGGGGCTCACCGAGGGGCTGCTCAGCGTCATCTACGCGCTGGCCATGGGGCTGGCGATCGGGGTGACGGCCGTCGTGGCGCGCCGCATCGGCGAGAAGGACCCCGAGGCGGCGGCCGCGTCCGCCGTGCAGGGGCTGGCGGTGGCGCTCGGGATCTCGCTGGTGCTGGGGACGGCGGGGGTGCTGCTGGCGCCCCGGCTCCTGGCGGCCATGGGCGCCTCGCCCGAGGTGACGGCGATCGGGCTGGGGTACACGCGGGTGATGCTGGGCGGCGAGGCCACCATCATCCTCCTCTTCGTGGCGAACGCCATCTTCCGCGGCGCGGGGGATGCGGCCATCGCCATGCGGGTGCTGTGGATCGCCAACGGGGTCAACATCCTCCTGGGCCCGTGCCTGATCTTCGGCGTGGGCCCGTTCCCGGAGATGGGGGTGACGGGCGCGGCGGTGGCCACCACCATCGGGCGGGGGACGGGGGTGGCGCTGGCGCTCTGGCAGCTCACCCGCCCGGGGCGCCACATCCGCGTCCGCCGCCGCCACCTGGTGCCCAACCCGGCGCTGATGGCGCGCATCGTCCGGCTCTCGGGCTCGGCCACGGTGCAGATGATCATCGGGATGGCCAGCTGGGTGGGGCTGGTGCGCATCGTCGCCACCTTCGGGAGCGCGGCGCTGGCGGGGTACACCATCGGCATCCGCATCGTCATCTTCGCGCTCCTTCCCAGCATGGGGCTGAGCAACGCGGCGGCCACCATGGTGGGGCAGGCGCTGGGGGCCAGGAAGCCGGAGCGGGCGGAGGAGGCGGTGTGGAAGGCGGGGATCTACAACCTCTGCTTCCTGGGCGGCGTGGGCCTTCTGTTCGTGCTCTTCGCTCCGCTCCTGGTGAGCGCGTTCACCACGGATCCGGCGGTGGTGCCGCACGCGGTGGCGTGCCTGCGCGTGGTGGCGGCGGGGTTCCTGTTCTACGCGTACGGGATGGTGGTCACGCAGTCGTTCAACGGCGCGGGCGACACCTGGACCCCCACGGTGCTCAACTTCGTGGTGTTCTGGCTCTTCGAGATCCCGCTGGCGTACCTGCTGGCGGTGCCGCTGGGGATGGGGCCGATGGGCGTCTTCCTCTCCATCACGCTGGCGTTCTCCATCCTCGCCCTCGCCAGCACCCTGATCTTCCGCCGCGGCAAGTGGAAGACGCGGATGGTGTAAGCGTCGGATCGAAGGGAGTGATCCTCGACGGAGGGGTTCCCTCGCCCGGGTGATCGAAGTCGCGGGCGAGCGAACGCACGTCGGGCGCGCCGCCGGCCCCGCGCGGGTGCGTGAACACACCCGCCAGGACGACGGGAAGCCTCGCCACGGATCTCCGCGAAATCGGAGATCGAGCGGCGAGGCTTCGTGCGTGGTGGGGTGTCGTTCCGTGGCGGGCTACAGCGGGTCTCGCGCGGTTCGACTTGCCGTGTCGCATGCCTACGCGGCCCCCCTCCCCCCCGCCGCGCGGTGGGAGGGAGCTTTTCTACCGCGTCGCGGATTTCAGCGCGCACGAGATCCCTCGCACCCTCGCTCTTCCCCCGGAACGGGGGAGGACAGACCGCCCCAGCGGTCAGGAGGGGGCCCGCCGCGGCAGCACCGAAGCCCATCGAGCGCGACGCATCGTCGGCTCCCGTGGGGACACCGGAGGCACCGCTCGCAATCGCCGATCCAGATCGGTCATCGTGAGCGCAAAAAGCTTGTGAATACAGCGTTTGAGCCGCAAACGTGCGCGGCTGTGTTCACCTTTGGCGCCCTCTCTTGCGCCGATGGAGAAGGTAGATCAACATTCGTCCGCAACCCACCCGCACCACCCGATTCACCCCCCTTCGGAGAACGCACCGTGGCCGAAAAGATCTCGCTCGACCTGAGCCAGCTGGAGGTCGCCTCGTTCCAGACCGCCTCCATCGGCGACCGCTCGTCGCTCCCCGGCGGCGAGTCGTGGCCGGACGTCTGTACGTGCATCGGCATCTGCCAGCCCAGCGAGGACATCTACTGCTCGGGCGGGTGCCAGCCGGAGCTCACGGTCGAGGCGGCCTGAGACCCGCGGCCGGAGCCGGGAGACCTCCCGGTGCCGGCCGCTTCGTTCGCGTCCCGCCCGTGATCGCCACTCCACCCACCCCCATCAGGAGAACGCACCATGTCCGAGAAGATCACGCTCGACCTGGACCAGCTGCAGGTGGTCTCGTTCGCCACCTACTCCTCCGTCGCCGAGTCCGAGCAGCGGATCACCGGCGGCGAGCAGTCGTTCCCCGCGGTGTGCACGTGCATCGGCATCTGCCAGCCCACGGAGGACATCTACTGCTCGGGCGGGTGCCCGCCGGACTACGGCGTCGAGCAGTACTGAGAAGGCCGGGGATCCCCGCGATCCCCCTCTGGAAGCGATGACCGCCCCGCCGCGGCGCGCGCGGCGGGGCTCTCCCTCGACCCACCCCACCAGGAGACCGCCCGATGGCCGAAAAGATCACGCTCGACCTGGACAAGCTGGAAGTCGTCTCGTTCGCGACCTACTCCACCACCTACCAGCAGGCCGAGCGGCTCCCCGCCGGCGAATCGTTCCCGGGGGTGTGCACGTGCATCGGCATCTGCCAGCCCTCCGAGGACCTCTACTGCTCCGGCGGCTGCGCTCCCTTCTGACGCGCCGGCGCCCGATCCCCGGATGACGAAAGCCCCCGCCGCGACGCTCGCGGCGGGGGCTCTTTCTCGTCCTCGTCCCCGGGGCGATAATGGCCGGCAGGCTGACGATCTGGCATGCGTTTCCGGGCACGGAACTTCCTTTTCCATCCGGCAGCACGGCCCGCTCCGCGCCCGTCCCGCGAGCATCCGATCCGGATCATCGAAGGCGGGGCGCGGAGAACCGGGGCCGATTCGTAAGATTCTGCCAATCAAGGATTTGGAACTCATGATCAATCCCGATCGTCTGACTGTCAAATCGGCGGAGGCGCTGAACGAGGCGGCCAGCCGCGCGCGGCAGGCGGGGAATCCCCAGATCGAGGACCTGCACCTGCTGGGGGCGCTCCTGGACCAGGAGGAGGGGATCGTCGTCCCCGTCCTGCAGAAGGTGGGCGTCAACGTCACCCGCCTCCGCGCCGAGTCGGACGCGGCCGCCGCCCGGCTCCCCAAGCAGACGGGCGCGCAGCCGCACATCTCCCGCGAGCTGAACGAGGTGCTGGACGCCGCCGAGAAGGAGGCGCGCGACCTCAAGGACGAGTACATATCCACCGAGCACCTCCTCCTGGGGCTGGCCGAGAAGGGCTTCGCCGTGCGCGACCTGCTGAAGGCGCAGGGCGCCGGGCGCGCGCCGCTCCGCGAGGCGCTGGGGCAGGTGCGCGGCGCCCACACCGTCACCGACCAGAACCCCGAGGAGAAGTACCAGGCGCTGCAGCGCTTCTCCATCGACCTCACCGAGCGCGCCCGCCGCGGCAAGCTGGACCCCGTCATCGGCCGCGACGAGGAGATCCGCCGCGTCATCCAGGTGCTCTCGCGCCGCACCAAGAACAACCCGGTGCTGATCGGCGAGCCCGGGGTGGGGAAGACCGCCATCGTGGAGGGGCTGGCGCAGCGGATGGTCAACGGCGACGTGCCGGAGGGGCTGCGCGACAAGACGCTGATCTCGCTGGACATCGGCGCCATGCTGGCGGGCGCCAAGTTCCGCGGCGAGTTCGAGGAGCGGCTCAAGGCGGTGCTCAAGGAGATCACCTCCTCCGACGGCAAGTTCGTCGTCTTCATCGACGAGCTGCACACCATCGTGGGCGCCGGGAAGACGGAGGGCTCGCCCGACGCCGGGAACCTGATGAAGCCGGCGCTGGCGCGGGGGGAGCTGCGCGTGGTGGGCGCGACCACGCTGGACGAGTACCGCACCAACGTGGAGAAGGACCCGGCGCTGGAGCGGCGCTTCCAGCCCGTCTTCGTGGGTGAGCCCACGGTGGAGGACACCATCGCCATCCTCCGCGGCCTCAAGGAGCGCTACGAGGTGCACCACGGGGTGCGCATCACCGACCCGGCCATCGTGGCGGCGGCGACGCTGTCGAACCGCTACATCGGCGACCGCTTCCTCCCGGACAAGGCCATCGACCTGATCGACGAGGCCGCCAGCCGGCTGCGCATCGAGATCGACTCGCTCCCGCAGGAGATCGACGAGGTGGAGCGCCGCATCATGCAGCTGGAGATCGAGCGGCAGGCGCTCTCGCGCGAGAGCGACCCGGAGAGCCGCGAGCGGCGGGGGCGGCTGGAGGGGGAGCTGGCCAACCTCCGCGAGACCTCCAGCGGGATGAAGGCGCAGTGGCAGTCGGAGAAGGGGGTGATCGCCGAGATCCGCGGGAAGAAGGAGAAGCTGGACGAGCTGAAGGTGGAGCTGGACCGCGTCTCGCGCACCGGCGACCTGAACCGCGCCGCCGAGCTGCAGTACGGCACCATCCCCTCGCTGCAGAAGGAGATCGAGGGCTCCGACGCCCGCCTGGCCGAGCTGCAGAAGACCTCCAAGTTCCTCAAGGAGGAGGTGGACGCCGACGACATCGCCGAGGTGGTGGCGCGGTGGACGGGGATCCCCCTCTCCCGGATGCTGCAGAGCGACCGCGAGCGGCTGGCCAGGCTGGACGTGCACCTGAACGAGCGGGTGATCGGCCAGCCCGAGGCCACCACGGCCATCGCCAACGCGGTGCGCCGGAGCCGCGCGGGGATGCAGGACCCCAACCGGCCGATCGGCTCCTTCATCTTCCTGGGTCCCACCGGGGTGGGGAAGACGGAGACGGCGCGCGCGCTGGCGGAGTTCCTCTTCGACTCCGAGGACGCCATGGTGCGCATCGACATGAGCGAGTACATGGAGAAGCACGCCGTGTCGCGGCTGATCGGCGCGCCCCCGGGGTACGTGGGCTACGAGGAGGGCGGCCAGCTGACGGAGGCGGTGCGGCGGCGCCCGTACTCGGTGATCCTCTTCGACGAGATCGAGAAGGCGCATCCGGACGTGTTCAACGTCCTCCTGCAGCTGCTGGACGACGGGCGGGTGACGGACGCGCAGGGGCGGACGGTGAACTTCCGCAACACGGTGGTCATCATGACCAGCAACATCGGGAGCCCGCTGATCCTGGAGCAATCGGCGCGGATGGGCGAGCCCGGCGTCCGCGAGGAGGTGGAGCGCGAGGTGCTGAGGGAGATGCAGCGCCATTTCCGCCCCGAGTTCCTGAACCGCGTGGACGACGTGGTGGTGTTCGCGCCGCTGGGCCGCGCCGAGCTGAAGACCATCGTGGACCTGCAGATCCGCCGCCTGGAGAGCCTGCTCTCGGAGCGGAAGATCACGTTGCGGGTGACGGACGCGGCGAAGGAGCTGATCGCCGAGGAGGGCTACGACCCGGCGTACGGCGCCCGCCCGCTGAAGCGCGCCATCCAGCGCCTGGTGCAGAACCCGCTGGCCATCCGCGTGCTGGAGGGCGAGTTCGACGACGGCGACACGGTTGTGGTGGATCGCGATCCGTCGGGGGCACAGCTGGTGTTTCGCCACGCCGGCGCGGAGGCGCCGAGGGCCGAGGCAGAGGCGCCGGCGGGGGTGTGAGGGGCGGGGAGGAATCGGGAGGTCACCGCATCGACGAGGACCGCTCCCGTGCCGCGAGGCACGGGAGCGGTTTTTTGAACAGGCGGTGCGGCTGCCTAACGTCTCAAGGGCCAGGGGTGCGGGGCCGACGCGCAAGACTTTCCTCCACCCCAAAGCATGCAAGGCCCCGCATCCCCTGCAGTGATGGGATGGACTCCTCCCGTGCCAGGCAGCAAGCTACCCTGGTGCGAGACGCCAATCACGGACCGAGACGAAAGGAGGCCCGTCCCATGCGCAACGTAACGATCGCCGTCGACACCGCCAAGAACGTCTTCGAGGTCGCCATCTCCGCGGCCGCGGGGCGCATTTCGGAGCGCCGGCGCATGACGCGCCACCAGTTCGAGCGCTTCTGGAGCACGCGCGAGCGTTGCCGCGTGGTGATGGAGGGCTGCTCCGGCTCGCACTACTGGGCGCGGCTGCTGATCGGCCTCGGCTTCGAGGTGAAGCTGATCCCGCCGCACTACGTCACGCCCTACCGCCGCCGCAACAAGACCGACCGCGCGGACTGCGAGGCGATCCTGGAGGCGGACCGCTGCGCCGGCATCCACGGGATCACGGTCAAGAGCGAGGCGCAGCAGGCGATCATGGCATTGCACCGCGTCCGCTCGCAGTGGATGGCCACGCGCACCGCCCGCATCAACGCGATGCGCGGCCTGCTGCGCGAGCTGGGTGTCGCCTGCGCGCTCGGTGCCGAGCGGTTCCTCACCGACCTCCACCCGGTCCTGGAGCGCAACCGCGAGCGGCTCCCGGAGCGGATCCGCAGGATGGTGGCGCTGCTGTGGGAGGAGGTGCGGGAGCTGGAGGGCCGCATCCGGAGCGTGGAGGAGGAGCTGGAGCGGGTGGCGAAGGAGGAGCCGGTCATCCGCACGCTCCTCCAGGTCCCGGGCATCGGCGTGCTCACCGCGACCGCGCTCTACGCCAGCGTGGGTGACATCCACGACTTCAAGAGCGGGCGGCACCTGGCGAGCTGGCTGGGCCTCACCCCGCGCGAGAAGTCCAGCGGCGAGCGCCGGCGCCTCGGCAGGATCACCAAGCAGGGCGACCCGTACCTGCGCACCCTGCTGATCCACGGCGCGCGCTCGGCGCTGCTGGCGGCGGAGCGGGCCCGGCGCGCCGGAAGGAAGCTCACGCACCTGCAGGCGTGGGCGCTCGAACGCGCGGGCGAGGGACACACGAACCGAGCGGCCGTCGCGCTGGCCAACAAGCTCGCGCGGATCGCGTGGGCCGTCTGGCGCCACGAGCGCAGCTTCGACGGCGACCACGCACTCCAGCTCGCGGCCGCCTGAGCCAGCGCGGGAGACGAACGACGAAACGGCGAACGGCGTGGATCGGGTGAACGGAACCGCGT
>Ga0247770_1001487_pt1 | contig 17861 bp, 11 predicted proteins | sample UWRJL136409B6_FD_179943 | JGI IMG/M metagenome (GOLD analysis project Ga0247770, IMG submission 179943) | Plant litter microbial communities from Arlington Agricultural Research Station in Wisconsin, United States - UWRJ-L136-409B-6 | ecosystem: Environmental > Terrestrial > Plant litter >... | reverse complement strand
CCTCCTCCAACACTCGCTACATCACCCTCTCCTCCCCTGACCTCCTCCCGTCCGGCGACACCTCCGCCTACCTCCTCTCCGCCATCGAAGACATCATCGCCAACTACCCTCCCCGCTCCCGCTACCCCCACGAAGCCCTCCAAGGTCTCTGGTCCGGCACCACAGGATTGGGCTACCTCCTCCTCCAAGTCTCCTCGCACCTCCCCTCCCTTTTAATCTCCGGGCAGCCAGCCATCCATTGGGCTCGGGGATACATGTCCGGCTCACGAGGACATAACCTCCGCCTTGGGTCACACGGGTGTGGGATAAGCGATGAGCGGTTGGCCTTCGAAGCAGTGCGGGCTGCGGTGTCAAAAGAGATGCAGCATGTTCGGGAGTTTGTAAACTCCGTTGGGCAGGTCATGGGCGTGAAGGAGTACCCATATGAGACTTTGTATGGAAGGGCGGGGACGCTGTACCTGCTGAGGCTGGTGCGGCATTGGGTGCAGGGGAGTGAAGGGTTGGTGGAGCCGGCGATTGCGGAGATATCAAATATGATTTTGGGGAATGGGAGTGGGAATGAGAGTGGGAAAGGGGGGTGGAAGTGGCATGGCAAGCAGTACCTGGGGACTGAAAGCGCACAGGATCAACGGCAACAATCCGACCCAGCAAGGTCGCCAGTGGGCTTGCAGGGAAGCTCAAGAAATCGGGGGCTCGAGATGTGGCCGATGTTGGGGGCTCGTTACGACATCTTCCAACTCCCCTGATATGAACTTGGGAAACGCCCGACCTACCTACCATTTCGCATCTCGACACCGACGACAGAGATATGGGCCGGCCAACCAGTGAACGTGGTCGAGACAGTTGAGCCTGTCCCAGCGACTCCAGAGCCCGATGCCAAATCCCAGCAGCCGCCGGTTCCTACTGGCTTATGCGGTATCCTCTGCGCATGGCGGTGGGAAATCTCGTCCTTCGTCGTCAGCATGGCTTCCATGGCTCTGATCCTCGCTATCTTGGTTAACATTCATGACGTGGCCCTGAGCGCCTGGTCGCTGCCCATCCAACTCAACTCGCTCATAGCCGTCTGCACCACGCTCGGGAAGTCGGCTATGATGGTGCTGGAGGCCTCTTGCATTGGCCAGCTTAAGTGGGGATACTTTTCTCATCGCCCACGGCCCCTGCAGCATCTGCAAACAATCGACGACGTTAGGCGGGGTCCGTGGGGCTCCCTTGCGGTGCTACTCTCTAGTCCGACCAGGTTTTGGATTATTTCGGGAAAATGGCTTTTACAGCGATAGCTGACGGCCTATTCCTGAGTTTCTTCATGCTTATCATCTTCTCGACTCAAGTAGGCAACTTGAATCGTCCTGGTTGCTACCCACACTGCAATGAGGATGGCTATTGCGGTACCTTTGGCCCCTTACAGACCTGGGACATTGTAAAGGAAGGACTGGGTAACTTTAAGTTATATCCTGGCATTCTGTTTGGTTTTCTCGGCCTGCAAGTTGCCGTTTGTGTTGGTCTTTTGGTAGTTTTCTGGAGCGCTAAGAAGGTCCATTTGCAGGACGACAAGCCCCTGCCTGAGGTGAGGGATAAGACTACCCTGAGGGAAAGGGGTGAGGAGCAGGCTTAATGGGGAGAAACACGTCGAACGCATGAAATGGGAGGCCCAATCAATGGAATCGAGGACTTTGTACGAATCCCGCGGTTCGGAGTTGAGCACGGCAGGCAATATTCTAGCGCAGAGGGCGTCGTCATTGAGCGGAGAATAAATACTAGGAAACCACGGCCATATCAAGCACTCCACGAGAAGCATCCATAGCTGTGCTGAACCAGCTGAGTCGAGGCTTTACCGAGGCTCCTCAGCACACATCTCAACTCTGTCGCCAACGCTAATTGAACTACCCCTCCTTTCCCATCCCAATTTCCAATGTTTGGACACGCGGCGTCCCAAGCCGAAACTCGACATGCTTCACCCTAGCCAGAATCTCGCCGATGGTGGCATCCCGCTCGGCTGCCGCCTCCTCCTGGCAAAGAATAGGGGCACCCATCGCACTCGCCGTCTCCAGCGGACTCAGCGTCACGGGCCGCTCGAGCCGCCACCACCCCCACATCAAGACGGCCACAAGCACCAGTCCGCACGCGGTGACGGTCATCCCGGCCCCGAGGTACCGCCAGTCTGTCCGAAAGACGAGCGTCGCCGTCGTTTGTTGTGCCTCGAAGGTCTGCATCGTCCCAGTCTCACGCCCTAGCTGTACGGCGGCGCGGAACAAGAACTCATATAACGTCCCGAGGACGTACTCTGTCGGACTAGTCCATGTCAGGCGACACTTGGATTTGGGGCCTGTGCGGTCGTCTCCGTCGGCGACGTAAAAGATGTCTGCCATGATCCCTGGGCCCGTGTAGTACGACATTTCTGTCGGGGCTTCGAGGAAGGTCTTGGTTGCGTTGTCGGTTATGCGGATGTTGAGGAAGGCGTACATTGCTGTTAGGGGGCCGATGCCGGTTGGAGCCCCTGAGTCTAAGTCACTGGAAATAGGTATAGAAACAGGAGAGTCCCCTAGTGATGTGTAGCTAGAAAAAACTCGTACGCTGGGACTGTGACGGTTTTGTGTGAGCTCCTCGCGGCGCAGGTGGACGCTGCGGTTTTGGATCGTCACAGGGTACTCGATGGTTGCCGAGACCAAGTCGCAGGTTTCTTTGTGGAGGGTACCGACGCAGTCGTTGGTGATGTCGGCGACGTGCCATGTCGTCAGGCGGAGGTAAGGGGTTTTGTTGGTTTCGTTCTGGATTGTGGCAACGTTAATCAGGAAAACGGTTTGGTTGTTTGTTTTGGGCGTGGCGAGTTCGAGGCTTTGGGCCGTTGTCCAGCATTTGTACGCGAAACCTGCGCCAGCGACAAAGGCGGAGCAGGTGCCGTTGCAGATGGAGTTGGAGTCAGTGCCCGTCGGGATAGTAGTGTTGTGCCACCACTGCTGGATCAAGGGGTATGTGCGGTCAAGGTTGACGACGGCACCCCGGCCATCCCGGAAACCCAGCCAGCCGTCTGGGATTGTGCGCGCAACATCGAGAGACATGGTCTCGTGCATGTGTTGCGATTCAAGGGCTAGGTAGGATGCGCGCTGGAGGAGCGGCGGGCCCACAAACTGCATCAGGTTGGCGAGAAGGGCAAGCACGGCGACGGTGCGGGCGGGCGGTCCAGCGCGCATAGCGGAGCCGATGCCCAGCACGCGCCCGTGATCCCAAATGTAGTGCAGCTGCGAGAGCTTGACCCCCCGTGACGCGCACAGCCAGAACCGCACAGCAATCCCAGTCGCCAGGGCCGTGTTGAAGACGATATTGGAGGCTGCGGAGAAGATGGCGATGAGCACCGCGGGCTGTGCCGCCGTCCAGGACGAGACATGGTTGTCGTGCGAGGTGCCGATTACGATGGTGGATGCGATGAGGCAGACTGCCATGCCGCCGATGGCTACGATGCCGGGCCATGGTGCCTTTCGGATAAGTGGACCGGCATTAGGGAAGCTATCCTGGCGGTTGGCTGTGGCCATGTTTACTTTTTCAGGGGGTTGGGATCGGGACTTTTGAGTTTGGAGCAATTGGTAAAGGGGGTATTGTCACCGCTGTCATATCTGGCATTGGCTGTTTTGAATTTGACTCCGTCCGCGGTGTTCCGCGTCCTTTTGAAAGGTATTGTCGCTGCTGTGGCGAGGATGCGGGATCTCTCGACTGCCGTCCCAACTGCGTCTCGCAATATATGGTGCGGACCACCACCATGGCCCTTCTTACCCGCCATCTCGCGGTCCAGTGCGGGAGCTAATATATTTTGCATGCACCGACCCATGACCATGAGTCTGGGCTCGGTCAGGCTAGCCATCCTTTTGTGATTCGCGGCCTATAACACCCCGTCATGGCCGAGCTCGTGGGATGCAAGGACTTGAGTCATTCTCGGTGAGAGCTGAGGGGTGTCACAACACTCAGAAATGTCGCGGGTGCTGCGCCCATTCACTCAGATTTGTGTGAGCAGGTTTATTAGAGCCGAGGGTCGAGACAATCTCTTGTCCAGGATTCATATAGCCTACGTCGGTGCTCCAGGACGAGGTCCCAAAATTGGCCAAATCCAGGGTTCTCAGCTGTCTTCTCGTCTTGTCCTGGTAGAGACTGTTCGTCGACACCGGGTAATTTTGCCATCTCTGTTAGATTTCACCACACCACACACCGAGCATATCCCTCTTTTACAGAATGCACCCGAAAATCATCGCTACCGTTGCAGGCGGTTGTCTCCTCACCTTGTCCCAAGCGATCGCCATCACCCCGGGAAACCCACCACCGCCACGACGAGCACGGGCAGAGATAGCAAGCGACAGGGTGTGCGGGCCTATCAATGTAAGCGGCCCAAGTCTTCTACGCCCCAAGTACCCTCTATTGATCCTGAAGCTGACACAATTTTCACATGATTCAAGGCCATGTTTTCTCTAACCTACGAGCAATGTGCTTCCAAGCTTGGCGTAGTATGTTTGTGCTCTCCCAGCTTTGTGCACAACTTACATGCAAAATTCCGAGTCTGATCCCATTGCGACATTCCAGATCTATCAGCTCCTCGAAAACCTCGACGGGTGCGAAAAGTACCTCCCCGGCGGATCAGAGGAAGAGATGGATGCAACCAATGCGCCGACGGCAAACATAAAGACCAAGGTGTGCAGCGGTGTTCCCGTGTGTAATCTGATTTGTGGTCCTGGTTGAATTTAATTACTTTAACGAAGAGCTGTGCGTGCGATGGACACAGCCTCCGCCACGCGTCGGTGGTGTAATATAAGTGATGGTTGAATGATAGCTAGGGTGTGATAGTGCAGGCGGTGCAGGATAGTATTGGCTAATTGACGACTTGGATATAATACTCGCTAGATCCTGGTGCTGAAGAATCGATCAATGGATGCTTCTAGACCCGAAAAGTTACCTTTCTCAAGTCGTCAATTAGCCAATACTATCCTGCACCGCCTGCACTATCACACCCTAGCTATCGGTCGTTTTGTTAGTTGCGGACGAGACATCATGCGCTCTACAATTCTCCGGGTCCTTACCCTCGCACACCTCGCTGCGGCAGCCACAGTGGAGGGTTCACTCAGCCCCAAATATCGAGAAATGATCCTGGAGGCCCTGCTCGCGAGCAAGGAAGTGAGCAAGGAAGTTTTTGATCCATTTAAACCGCCCTCCTGGAGACCTGTAAGTTATATCTGTCCCTTAGTTCGTCTCGCTCTTTTCATCCTACCCTACTCTAGGACGTAGGTATCTAACAAAAGTGCTGACAATCTCTAATTACCAGAACCCGGAGCTCTCCAAGGACCCGGCGCTCTCCACCACATGCTCCAGAGAGGTATGGTCCAGCTCCTTAGCTTCTTTACCTGCTGTAACGGCCTCGCTACCTGCTATGTTGTTATAAGGAGACTTACGTGTACTTTGCTTGACAGCTCTACAATGTAGTGTTCGATCCCAAAAAACCTTGTTGGGGCTCCACATGCAGTAGCGGCACTGGTGCGCCCCCGGGCTGCCGGCTGGAAATTGTCTGCAACTGATGAGTGCGAGAGATTTCTTCGGGTGGTTGAGGTTTTGTGCATACGTATGGGTAGCTATAATGACTAATGCATGCCTGCACGCGCTATGTTACCGCATTTATCCTCATAGTCTAGATACTCGCTCCTTCGCTCTGTGTTCTGACGCGCTGGGGATAATGAGGCCCTTCTTGAAGAGCCTGCGGGTAACGGAGAGGAATGCATCCAATGCGGTGACAAATACCACCTCGATAAAAAAAAATCTCTGAAAACCCCCGTCTTTTGAAGCTCATGAATACAAGGAATACCGCGGCGCCCTTTAGTCATCTAGACAGATATATGTAAAGAAGGACTAGGCAATCTTGTATGTTACCTGAAGCGATGCAGCATATGGGACCAGTTTCCCCTTGAGATGTCCAGCCCATCATGGACCTTAGCGGGAGCAGCAATAGCAGTGGTAGAACCCCCTATGGGACTCGAGGCAACTCGGCATTTCCAGCCGTGTCATCGCGCGGTCGACACGCGTTGTGAGGGGAATACATCTGTACTACTCCAAGGAGACGAGGCCATCCTTGTCGCACAAGGCGATTGTCATGATCTCGCGCAGGAGCGGCCATCATCGCTATCGAATTCCTGTCACTCTGGTCCTCCAACATTGCAAGCTGCAAGCTAGAATAGTAGCAGACACTATTATGGATCCAAACCGCGCCAGACTGCTGAAGGTCGTTTGTATGCTTCTAGACTAATTAGAGGAGCAAGAAACAGGAAGCTAAACAAGCATCATATACACACATTTTTCTGGACGATACATCTGCTCACCCATAATACCATGGACATAGCAGGCACCCACCAACTCCCAAAGCTCCCCCCTCAGCCGCATAACAAACGGCACATCGCTCCCCTCTACAATCACCACCATGTCCCCCACCCGGCTCCCCCTCGGCGCCAGCCCAGCATACCCAAACGACGGCGCCACCGCCGTGGTTCGGAACACGGCCCTGTTGGTAGTGACATAGTTTGTGCGAAACAGAAAGCTGGACCGATGCGCAAACCCGCCTGTCGTAGCCTTGTACGCGCTGTACGCGCTGACCGCGATGGTGCGCAGCCAAGGGCTCTCTCGCAGGCTAAGAATGAGGTTCATCAGAGTAAGCGAGGCCTGGTACCACTGTGTGAACAGGGCGCGCTCGGCATCGACACCGTTCGGGAAGACGCCCGCCATCATGGTCTGCCACAGCACCTCAAGCATCGGCTCGCCCGTGAAGTAGAGCCGGGGCGTCTGCGCGGCCGTGACGGAGAGCCAGCTGGCAAACATGGTGAATTCGCGCTCCATCCGCTGGAGAATCTCATCAGTGGATGGCTCGGTGGCCCAGGGCGTGTTAGCTGGGGCTGGTGCTATGGAACCAACGCCCTCCGGTGAATGGGGAGGCGTGGTCAGGGTCAATGGGTCGTATTGTGCTAAGCCCATAGTACCAATTAGCACCAGCGGAATGCCTCGGACTATGAGATGGTTGCCGTCCGCGCTGGATTGGAAGGTGTACGCGGCGCCGGCCGATGCCTTGTAGACGCTCGAGACTAGGCCGCGCACGGCACTGACAGGGGCTCCCACGATGGCGGCCAGGCTGGTTTCGAGGCCAAGCAGGTCTGATATCGCGTTGGGGAGGTGCTAGTTGGGGACCCACGAGGGCAAGTTGGGGAGACGGGCATAATAGGAAGGCGGCTCCCACTTTCGGCGACGCTTGCAGGTCTACAAGTCTTGCGTTCTGGCGCCGCTGAGCACACTAAGGTTCTACTGCTTTTGTATTATCTTGATGGTAACGCTGCGATAGATGAGCTCGACCAGAACAACGTCCTCTTCGATCTCGACACCGTTCTGCAGCACTTTCTCCTTCTTATAGCTGATGAGTATATTGATCTTCCCCAGCCCGTCTCCCACGTCGCTTGCTATCTCTATAAGCGTGTAGATCTTGTCCTTCTATACTGTTGCGTGAAACGCCTAATGGTCTCTTAGTAGCGTGAGTAGCGGCCGTTTGCGTCCGACTCGCTAATCGGCCTGTATAAAGTTAAGCTTCTCCAGCCCGGCCGCGCCGCCCTCGACCTCCTTAGACACGGGCACCGATGCCGCCTGCGACACTATTAGGAAATCATACGCGGCCGATAGTGTCGCCTGTGAGAACTCGTCGCGGCCGCACAGGAACGTGACGGACAGCGCGACAGCGTACTCCTAGATCACCTACACGCGCTAGAACCACGGCTGCGATAAGAAGGCAAGCAGCGCGCGCGTGTGGCGCCAGCGCTCGTGCTGGGGCATGTGGAACCCAAGCTGCGCCCACGCCGCGTCAGTAAGGTGGTGCGCTGACGCGGCGGGCATGTAACGGATGAGGTCGGCCGCGGACGCGCAGAGGTAGAGAAAGGGGAGGGCGAGGGCGCCGTTGGCACCCGGGTCGCCGAGCCAGACGAGCACGTGCGCGGCGTGGCGGTACCGCGTGTTTATGAGCGGGACCTGCTGGGCCTTTTCCTCATCGTTGTCTTGGTCGATGCATAGCGCGTCGATCCAGAAGAGGCAGCGCGGCTGCTGTGGGTAGCTTAGCATGCGTGCATGGCGCTCACGGAGGGCAACAAGGGCCGCGTAGAGGCTGGGGCCGGCGTCAAAGGTCGCGTTGTTGCACAGGATCGCGGTCTTGGGCATCGGGTCGCCCCAGTTGTACGAGAGCGCGGTGAAGGCCGGCGTCGTGTCATCGAAGGGGAAGTGTGGCAGCCGGACCGAGATCTGCCCTGAGCCGGGGACGCGAGTGGCGGGCGGTGTGGGGCCGTAAATTCCGAACCCCGGGCCGGGGGCAAGCGGAACTCCGATTGGGAGCTGGTGGGAGGCTGACTCGATCTCCAGCAGGCGAAACTCGGTGACGCCGGGCCTGGTCACACGGAGGAGGTCGTACTTGTATGCCCGAGCCGGGTTGGGGGAGGCTGGACTGGGGGCGTTGTTTTGCGTCTCCGAGCGGTGCACTTGGTTAGCAAAAGGCCCAAAGGCAGCACCGAAGCCACCGAAAAAGTCCATGCTAAGTGTGATTTCGTTCGTTTATGAATTTCTGAAGTTGCAGGTGGTTCGGACGGATGTTCAGAGATAAAAGATAAAAGTGAGGAGAGAGCTAGTGGGACGAATTTTGAAGCCACGCACGTGAAGCTTAGGAGGGGTGAAAAGCGCCAAGTAGCTTGTTTGGATAAATTTATTCCTTCGCCGAGCAATGGGTTTTCAGCTCAGCGGAGCTCAGAAAGTCAGAAAGTCACACTTCAATTGGGTGGGAACATCTATTAGTGCTCACCATTCGACCAATCTAAGTCGGCACCCAATCGTCCACCCCTTGTCTAGGAATAGTACTATTGTGGGTGTCTGTTTAGGACTGGCAACACGAAAACAATGTCTTTGATCACTGCCATATGCTAACCTGTTACGAGAAGGACACCTGGAAATTGACCATTGAATTGGCTCTTGACCGCCTTCATCAGGGGGTTGCAGGCCTCCCGGATGATTGTGTTCCCAAGGCATCGGTCAGGCGGTTTGGGGACACCTGCTGTGTCATAGGCCCCAAGGGCTAAGTTGGCGAGTGAGACCGTAACCAAAGCATGTGAATGCGCTGTCTAATACTAGTCTTTTCCTGGACTAATATCCTCTACTATACATAACGAAACCCCACATTATTAACCATCTGAAATGTAGGGAGAAGAGGCCCGTCATCAAGAAGAAACTCAAACGAAGCGCTGAGCAGCCGCTGTCTGCGTATTTGCTGGGGTCTGCGTATTTGCTGGGGATTACGCCAGAGGATTGGTGTTCTAGATGCGGGCCGAAGCTCGAAGTTGGTGGCTGGATGGATGGACAATAACATCAGCATTTGTCTAGTGAGTTGTCATGAATCGCATACCTTCGCTTTGTTGACCTCTTCGATGACGCCGAATGCACTTCCAAAAGATGAGGATTGCTGAGGGAAGTCCAGTGATGAGTGCAAGAATTGCAATGGTTGCCTCAAGGGTCATCTCCATGGTCTAGTAGTGAAGTTGGGGATTGGCGGGCTGCTATGGCGAATGTGGTTTTTGCAGTGTCGATTGGTGAGGCTGCGAAGCGAGTTTGCTCCAAGCTCCCAGTGGGTGCCAGAGTTGGAATTGACCGGTAACTTGAGTCCCAAACAGGCGAGGTGTAAACGAACTTTCGACTGTTTCGAATGTACCTCATTCATGAGGCTCAAGCGTGGTTCACACCCATGTGACAAGATATGAATTGAATGGGAGTTGTTGGCTTAGAGAGGCCAAACGCGGCATGTGTCTATGGTGCGGGAGGATGAGTAGGAGGTTTGGCCGCGTGGGAGACTTGGGCTGCCCTTTCTCTTGGAAAGGGAAAAGAATGTAACAGGAGATGGGGATGTAAAAGTTCTCTGAAGGTGGAGAAAGTATCGATGCATGAAAGGGCATCTGTTTAGGTCTGGGAAGATCGTTATATATGCCCGGATGTGAATATCTTGGTACTAGTGACTGGGCCCGAGAGCCCTGGTTTTCATGTTCCCAGATAGTCTTGGACTTCGGACTTAGCCTCAAGCCTCTCCCACTACGCACGCACGATGCATACTTTCTCCCTCACGTGATGGCCCGCGATTGCTCCGTTAGGTGTCCTCCGTTACGGGCTTTATGTGGTGGAGCTCCTCCGTTTCGGCAGAAGTTGGCGGGGTGCTGCGCTGCCGCTGAGATGGGAGAAACGGTTCGCCGTTTAGAACATCCATTATTGCTCCCAATTGCTGCACCGCCGAGAAACGGCCAGAAAGCTGGCATTGAGTCAATTTCCTGTAAATAGTTGAAGAGGTGTCACGCCTCAGGAGTCTTAGTTTTCCTTCTCATGCATCATATCGGCGGTCTCATTCAACGAATTTACGGGCCCTGAGGACCCAAATCCGCTAAACCTGCAGCAAGGGGACGGGTTTGGCTTGTGTGTGCGAGTGTGAGTGAAGCTGGGGTTGGGCACCGGATTGCGGGGTCGAGGGGTCGATGATGGCGGGGCCGTGTATCGGGAGATGGAAGTACCCTTACGGAGTAATCTCCGGGGCTTCACCGGGAACTTGTCTCTCCCCTGCAAGGAGAACACATCGTCAGAAGTGGCGCTCCCCGGGTGGCCAAATTCGGGGTTGCTAAAACCCTATTGGACGTGTGGGTCGTGAGCAGACGCCATCGAGGTTGTGGTTGGTTTGCGACTGTTCGATTGGTCGGGTTCTGTGACGCAGTGTTGGGCTGGCTGCTTTTGACAGCTTGCGTGGTGTTTCAGCGGGCCTACTGATACTACATCCTGCAAATAGAGCACCTGCAAGCCGAAGTGCGCAGCGAGTACAGGTCTAGGGTCTCCAGATGCTCTACAACCAGCATCGAGGAGGCAGACCGGCGAATTGAAAAGTACTTCTGATAGCTAGAGGAGAACGCAGGATACAAGAATGGCGAAAGCACTCCCCAGTACTCCGTAGCTCTGCATCGACCAGTCCTGTGCAAAATGGTTGTTCGGTCCAGAGACGCTAATTCGCCCACTTCCCCCACTCTCCTATCGGGCGAGAGCGAACCTTGCTCTCAGGTACATTCCCCAGCAAGGGACCCATGTCATCCAGAAGCGGAAGATTTCCAGCCTTCGCACCCGCACACCGCCTCCGTGGCAGAGCACCGTTATTCTCCCCCCTTCCCGCCTTGGTCATCAGCGGGCCACTTGGTCGGTCGTTCCAAGCCCCTTGCCTGTGCTGCAGCCCATCTCTCAAACCGGCAAGGCTCCCTGGGCCCCCACCAAGTTCGAAATTGCACCCACTCTGTAGGCTTTCTCATCCTCAGGTTAGGATGTGGACCGTTACCCTTCAGCTGCGGCCCCCATACTTCGTGCCTTCCTAGCGCCAAGCCCTGCTCGCCAATTTCGGACAAATATTTCCCGGGACTTGTTCCAATGAATGGGCCTGTTTGGCGTTTCCTCTGCTTCCTGTCAATGAGATGGTGGAAACGCAGATAAGTTTTCGAATCTATTTGAGGAAGTGTGCTGGAGCCGAAGACCTGAGTCCGGTTCCCAAGCCGCCAGGATCCACAGAGGAGGCGGCGACGCGGCCCTTTAAATGCCGGTACATGTTACGTAGTGGGAGGGCGCCGGGGAACGGTGTATATAAAGAGATTGCGCCGCCGTTGCGGACTAGAGAATTCGACGCCTGTGTCCTAGTCCGGGTTTGCGGGCGCCGGACTGCTCGGCGCCGGACGGGTCGAGCGCCCAGCCGATCGTAGGGGCGACCCGTAAGCAGTACCAGGACGACGGGCTTGTTGGTGGCAAGCGCCGCCTCTACGAGCTCGCGCTGCACGCTGGGCAGCTCCAGCGACTTGGTGTCGTTGCCCTCGCCCACGGTGCTGCGGCCGAACAGCCCGACCTGGTCACCCGCCACGACGATCGCGACGTCGGCCGCCTTGGCCGTGGCGACGGCCTCTGTGAAGCCGGACGTGTCCTTACCCTCTACCTTGCAGCCCTGCGCGAGCTTAGGCGTGGACAGCCCCGCACGGTTGAACTTGGCGGCCAGGGCCTTGGTGACGGATAGGATCTCGAACCTGGTTAAGACGTCGGGGAAGTGCGTAAGTACGTGGTTTGCGAACGAATTACCGGCTTATTGTGGCTATAAGCTGAGTGGTAATACGCTGTTATTCGAGAGCAGTATTACCGACTTATTAGTAAGCCGCCAGGTGACGTTGCGGTGTGCCGGTAAGGTTAACGACAGTAAACGGTGTGTCCTTATACATATCCAGCTTAAGTGATCTCGCTCACCATCACGCTAGTCTACCAGCGTTACGTACTACACTGGGACACTAAGGGCATGCTCTTTAGCTAACTGCCTGTTTAAGACCACGTAAGTCGCTATTATTAAAACACCCCTAGTTGTAATAGCCCTAGATGATGAAGAAGTTAGGGTAAGCTAATAATTAATAGGAACGCCTAGATGTAAACTGTCAGGCCGAGTAATAGTAGTGTAATAGTCTGTTAAATCTACTAATATAAGGCACTGTCAGTTACGGCTGCCTTAGGCAGCTCCTTAGGGATGCTTTATAAACCTGTAAGGAACAGGATTACAGCGAAACCGATTTTAAGCGTCTTACCCTAGTCTGTCCGTTTACCTTACTGTTAGGGATAACGTACGTTTAAACGTTTTAACCAGCCTATTACAGTCTTTACTGCAAACGACCTTTTTAGTAATTTACGTTATTAAGGTAGCTTAAGAGCTTAGCTTATGTAAGGATCTTTTAGTTATTAGGTTTAATAATATCCTTATAGCTGTTATGTTTATATTACCATTAATGACCATTACGTAATCACTGTATAAGATAGGCGCTGAGGCGCTTTAAATAGTTATCGCGATATTAACGTTAGGTATTACAGTTAACTAACATATATATAAACAGTGGTTTATCACGGTCTTAAACTGGTCTGATAACAGTTTGTTATCCTTCTTAGGCTGTTAGGCTGTAGTAAGTTGACGGTGCTTAATAACTTAACCAGCCTACTCCCGCTAACGTACGGTAAGATCTTATTAGATAGTAGGTGGATTGATACCGGAGCGGTGTAGGTTTGGTGTGGTGTTTTAGTTATACACGCTGTTCCCACGCCTAACTGGTGGAGAAGCTCTGGCTTAACATACGTATTAAGATCCGGTACTTACACCAGTCACTCAGCTTAACCACAATCTACGTAAGGTATAACTAAAAGAAAGCGCTCTTACTGGCTAACCACCTACGTGTAGCAGGTCCGCACGCCTAACGAGCTGGTACGTCGCGGAATTTATAGGCTGTTAGAATATCCTGCCAGTAAGTGGACACCTCGCTACGCAAGAGCGAACTTTAACAAGATTAGCGTGCTGATAGAGGAGCCTGACGCTGACGTTAAGATGCTGCCTGGTGTGAGCGTCGGCGTAAAGCCCGAACTGCTACCTCTAGATACTCAGGTTCGCCGGTGGGAAAGAAGGGCTGGCCAGCGGAAACCCACCATAGTTAATGGCCTAGACTCCGGTGCCAGTCCCCATGTCCAGGACCCGTTTAGCGTGTTCACCCCCAGGGGATAAAAAGAGCCTGCCTATAGTAACCTGGAGTATAAGATGTTATAAATCTGTGTACAAGGTTAGCAACATGCCTCTACGACATCAAACATCTAAGGAAAAGCGTACCCAGTCTATCCTACTCTTTCTAGCAGCATGAACGGAGATTAGCGAACAAGGAAACAGCGTCTGTTGCCAAATGCCTTACCTTATCGTTTGGAAAGCAGTACTCTATGAACAGTGTCAGCCTTGGTCAAGGAGTGGAGGCGATGGAGACGTACGTACTGCCGGCATGATAACCATAATATCTCCTGCCATTCTCAAATTTATGGCTTGCAGCCTCCACATCAAATCCTAGCTGACAGGTGGATGCACCGGAAAAAGAAACAGCCAGTTTCTACCTGACCATCTCGGGGCGCGTTTTGGCTCACCACATAGGGGTTATATGGCGGACGACACTTACTGCCCTGAGGCTAGCCGGCGGCGCGTTGTGGACGTCAGTGGCCGAGGCAGATGGTGGGAAGGATGCGGAGCTCTCGAGTTGTGTGGCGTAACGGCGCTGTCGAGGTTGATCGTTTGGAGAGTCTTGGAGTCCAACGCCACTGCCGGTGATGATGATGCTTGCGGGTCCCCGCGGGCTGGGTTAGAGATGGTTTTTTATTTACTTGCCCCGGTATGGTGTTATATCTAACTTAATTAAAGCCTCGTCTTCTAGGCCCTATACAGAGCTCTCTCATCAGCACCTCTAATCTTGCAGCGCTGATCCGATCATCCCTATCCGGTTTAAGTAAAGCTTTAACGACCTCCTTAAGCGCTTTCCCTTACCGCAATTTCAACTACGTATCCTTAACCGCGTATCCGCTGTTTCTTATATCCATCACCCCATCGCCTTTCAAGCTCTTTTATAAGGCCGGCCCCCAGTAGCGGGTGAATATCTGCGATCTGCCAACTCTTCGACTTCTCAGGAAATGGGAGAAAACCAAGCAACTATAGCATGATAACACCTAAAGCCCACATATCGTACGGTGGACCCAGCGAGTGCTAATCAGCTAAGAACTCAGGTGGCAGGTACCACGGTGACCTGCCATTCTGTCGCGGGTCACTGTCGACAAAGCTGAGTCCAAAGTTGATTAACACAGCGCCACGCTCCTTAGAATACAAAATGTTTGCTGGTTTAAGATCACCATGAATGATTTCGCTATTGTGGAGAGAGTACAGCGCCGAGTTGACATCGCCTAGGATCCTTTGTGTGTATGGGTGGCCAACCTAGCGAAACATATAGCCGACTTTTCCTTACATATAGTCAACTCAAATCGCGACGTCTGTCTCTACTCTTTCAAAGAGGAATTTGTCGCTTGGTTGCTGCAGGCATATGGAGGAGTCTGCAGATTACCCATCGTTAAGAAATGGCTTCTCTAACACCTGTCCCGCGACTTTCAGACATCAGTAGTCACAAATATCGAGTTTCTATAGAAAGAACTATACGGTGTTCTGGGTCCCAAAAAACTGGTGTCATTTACACTATTTCGGGAGGCCCTATCATTTGAACGATTCAAGCCTAACTTAACTCGAGTGCCGGCTGGTGGGATAATTAAAGCCCTATCGCTACCTCTATAGTCTCACCCGACAATGTTTTCTGTCCGAGTCCGTATTAGTCGCAAATCCTGAGCCGGGGGTGAGCCGAACTGAGGGCCATGTCAGATATGACAGTAATTACCACTTGTCAGAAGTAATGAACGTTCCGTGCTTTTTAGTGCAGTGGTAATGCGCGACACTCTAAAAGAAGGTGGTTCTGGCTGGAAGCAAGAACCACACAAGCAATACAATCACGCAGTTGCAACCCCATCAATTCCACCAAATCCAGAGTGCAGCGCTTCTAACAGGAGCTGTGTCTATACAGAGCATTGAGGAAGAAGCGGCCTTCACGCCGCTTTAAGAACCCACTGCGTGTCAAATTCAACCGACTGTTTAGGTAAGCAGCGGTGGCGCGGCTGGTCCGCGCTTTACGTGCTCACGGTTGCTCTGCGAGCTTCTCGACAATACAACACTCTTTACGGCTTCCAATTACTGCGTTTCTGGTGACCACGTTGAATTCAACACTGCGAGGCAAAGACCACTCAGGGAGCACAGGCCACTGACTGTTTCGGACGAACCCAACACCACTCCTCCGATAATTCCCCGCTTCAGCTTCACTGTGCCGATCCTCGTCCACGGCACCTTCAATCTATTGCTTGTTGTTTCCTCAACAGCTCCGATCGCGTCGACCGTCTCTAAGACCCCGCCCATTTCCACGACGCGCGTTAATACCGTTTCTTTACCCGAGCGTCGGCTCCGGATCTTAGTATTTAACCACAAGGTTTAACTTTCTATCTAATCATCACATCAATTATAAAAGAAACTTGATCATATAGCTATTAATAAGTCTATATTAACCCTAAGGCGAGAAAAATAAATGTCACGAGAGCAGCCATTCTTATTATATTTTTAACATCTTTTTCTCACACTTAATGTCTATTTTTGGGAAAGTATAGCTATGTCGGCCACTATCTACCACGCCGATAAAGAGGGCCTCTGCACTCCGCCCAATATATATACGCAATTGCCACAAGTTGTAATAATGCTATATATAAAGTAAAATTCACTTACGCTACCTTCTTTCGAGCCTTAGAAACTTGCTCCTCTATACCTTCAGACTCCTTCAGCTGTCCTTACTTCTTATATATAGCCGTTAAGTGCTCTATACTGGTTAGTAAATAGTAATATTTTATACTTAATAACCTTATCTAGATTATAAGTACGTTAAGCCTAAGCTCCTTAGCTTCACGTAACTATCTATTCTTAAGATAGATAAATGCCAGACCGGCCATATTAGTTAAAGTATAATAATGTTCTAAACCTAGCTCTTTTTTACGTAACTCCATTACCTGTAAACTAAGCTTCTCTACCTTAATTAACTAGCCTTAACTCTAATATATTAATAATAGATAAGTTATACTTGTTAATGTAAAGAAGTGTTTTAAACTTAACATAGTTATGTAAATAACTACTATTTATACTTAAAGGGCTTTTGTGACGACCCTGCAGGCCGTCACTTAAGCCGGGGTGGCCTGACGAATCCCCCGCAAAAGGAACAGTGCGGAAAGACAGTGCACACCGTCTAGGCGCACTGGGCCAGGGGTGTAAAGACCTAAAGCCCCTATAACTAATAAGGTGCTGCTTGTAACATGCTAAGTGCTTATATTGCGAGCAGGAGAAACCTTACGAGTAAAACGCTTACGTAGTGTAAAATGCTTGCATAATAAGCACTTATGACATTATAAATAAGGTATAAAATACCTCCCAGTTAGTTAATATAAATAGTTATAGTTATGCCTATAACCACTGTAAGGGACTTTAGTTCCTTATATTAATATTTAATTATTCATTTATATCTTACTATTTAGACTTACCTTTATATATTATCCTGTCCGGAGGACAATTTGTTGTAAGGGTGGTCCAAAAAAAAAATTACTATGGGAAATTCAGTCAAAACTGATAAGGAAATTCAACTCGACCTAGGACTAGTCGGTTCATTATCAAAAGTGGGTCTGCTCGGGCCCTTCCGCTCGGGCCCCTACTCGGGCCCCAAATCACGTGATATAATATGGTTTCAAATACGTCACGTGACCAGGAATCCAAATCTAAAGTCAGATTCAGGGTTAGGGTTACGGTTCAGGAGTTATTAGCGTTTGAAAAAATTAAACAAATAGGTATTCAAAATCAAGAACAGGGACAGATCTAACCGAATAAGGTAGTTTTATACGTAGTTTTTTATGAAGAATTCGGAACTGGAATTCGCTTTACTATAAAGCTTATAATAAGAAAGATATTACTGTTTAAAGTCTAATAATAATTATTACTTAAATATAAACTTAAATATCTCTCTGGTTTTAATAGCTATTTCAAATCAGGCTTTAGATTAAGAATTACAGTTAAAATCTACGTATAATACTATCTTTTTCTATATTATAAACTAAAATAATACTTGTGAAAGTCATGGTTTTTTCACTTTAAACCTGAATATCTCCTTTTTCTGAACCCTAACCCTGAAAATAGAGTCAAAATCGGATTCTACATCACATAATGTATATTAAAACGTATCATTTGATTCTGTAAGCTTATGATTAAAAATTATTAAATTATTACTCTAATTCACCCAGTTAAGTTAAAAAAAACCTTTAGTTTTTCACAGATAGAAATAGAAATAGTATAGTGGTAAATAGCGTAA
>Ga0247770_1001486_pt1 | contig 17865 bp, 5 predicted proteins | sample UWRJL136409B6_FD_179943 | JGI IMG/M metagenome (GOLD analysis project Ga0247770, IMG submission 179943) | Plant litter microbial communities from Arlington Agricultural Research Station in Wisconsin, United States - UWRJ-L136-409B-6 | ecosystem: Environmental > Terrestrial > Plant litter >... | reverse complement strand
TGGGGCTGGCTTCTTTTTTCCCCCCCCCCCCCCCCCTAGAGGGAAAAACAGTAGTCCTAAAAAATGGACTTTGTAGCCAGCGTATTCACTCTCCGTTTTAAGATTCTGCGTATGGTAATTATGTCTACCTACTGCGCAACTTATCTTTTCCCAGTTGCAAAATACTGTTTAATCTATTTTCTACTACTTAGCGTACAAATACTCATTCTCAGGTTACAGCTAGATAAAGAGGCAGTTTGTGTGACGACCCTACAGGCCATCACTTAGGCCGGGGCGGCCCGATAAATCCCCCGCAGAAGGAACAGTGCAGGGGGACAGTGCATACTGTCCAGGTGCACTGGGCCAGGAGTGCAAAGACCCGAAGCCCCTACGACCAGTGAGGTGCTGCTCGCAGCATACCAAGTGCTCGCATCGCAAGCAGGAGAAACCCCACGAGCAGAACGCTCGCGCGGTGCAGAGTGCTTACATAACAAGCACTTACAGCACTATAAGCAAGGTATAAAGTACCTCCCAGTTAGTTAGTATAGATAGCCATAGTTATGCTTATAACCGTCGTGAGGGACTCTGGTTCCTCACACTAATATTCAATTATTCATTTATATCTTACTGTTTAAACTCACCTTTATACATTATAGTGATAATAACCTACAGTAACATTAAACCCCTATTTAAAAGTGTTAGCTTAATAAGCCGTCTTCAGAACGCCCCTTACCTGTTAACGTCTTGCCATACGTTCTGTCTTAACCCACACCAGTCCTTTTAAGGCCTGTATCAGGTATAAGTTGTAATATAATATTAACGTCTCAGTTTTGAACGCTGTTTATTAAACTCCTAAATACCACCTCTCTCCCACTATTAATATATTAACCTCCAGAAAAGGTAAGGAGATTAAAGAGGTGTAAGCTTAGCCTTAGCTCCCTATTATTAATAAGTTAGCTGTACGCCTTAAAGACTTAAACCTTAATTAGTAGGGACTGGTTAAGGAACTTAATAAAGCCTTCCTTAGAGATATTAAAAGCTATATTAGTTTTATTAAAAAACTCCAGGCCCGACTTAACGCTATTAAGCTGGAGAATAATAACCTTAGGGGCTTATAGAAGAAATAAGTAAAACTCCCCCCACTGTTATATTTTAAGGGAGACTTTACGTAGTTAAAGTCTTAAATAACCCAGCTTTAAAGTTATATTACTTATTATAACGAACAGTTCTTTAAAGAAGAAGGAAAGGTTAAGTTTGCTAGAGCCTTACTAAATAAAGTAGCCGTTTAGTGGTATAAACCCTATATGAAGATAATTAATAACCTCTCTATAGATAGAGCATAAAAGGAGGCTCCTAAGACTTAGGCCCTTTTTAACAATTTTAACGTTTTTATTAATTAACTCTAAATTAAGTTTAGAGAACTAGATGCCCTTAAGTGGGCTGAGCAGCGCCTTATAGCTTTAAGACAGACGTCCTTAGTCCTTAAGTTCTCTACACGCTTTAAGCTGGAAGTAGTAAAGACTAAGCTTAGCTAAAAAGCCCTAGTAATGCTGTTTTAAAGTGGCCTAAAGGAGCACGTCATTAGAGATCTTTATTAAGAAGACCGCCTGGATCACCTTTAAAAGCTAATTAAGATAGCTATTAAGGCTAATAACCGGTATTATAATCACTATTATTAGAAGAATTACTGGAAGGAACAGACCCTTTACTAGCTAAATAAATTAAAGAAGGGGAATTAGTTAACTATAACAGGTTATCACCTTAGGCTAATGGATATTAATATAGTAAACTGTTAAAACTAACCTAACTATAATAAACTTTAATAATAGTAGTAGTAGAAGCAGCCTAAAGACCTATCCTAGGTTTAGTGCTTTAACTGTGATAAGAAAGGCTATATAACGTGGTAATGTTTATTATTAAAGTAAATTGGTTAGAAACCTGTTCTGGAAGGAGGAAAGTATATTAGGTTTAACTTAAGAGAGGTATATATTAGGATGACAGGTAATAAAGAAGACTGCACTTAGATAAATAAGTGTAACTTAGGAGACGAGGAAAAAGAACCCTAAGACGTGGTATACCTAGTCTTTAAAGATGTCTTAAAAGAGTTAGCTACAGAGGTGTAGGTTATAAAAGACTAACTTTAAGGTGGAAACTTAAGACTATTAGAGGTATAGGTTACAGAAGACTAACTTTAAGAAGAGATGTTCCGGTTAGCAGTTATAAGCCTTAAAAACCTTACCCTGTAAGCTTAGGAATTAAGGAAGTTTAGGAAGGACCCTGACTTAGAAATCACTAAAATAGTAGAGGGAGTTAAAGAATTAGCCCTCTAGGCTACTTAAATGGTAAAATAAGCCTTAAAAGGTAAAAGAGAATAAGTTAAGAGAATTAAACTGGAGAAACGGAAGTTCTTCTTAATAATACCCCTTAAGACTCTTAAATATTTTAAACACATTAAGTGGATTAATACCCTTACCTCCCTAGAAGAAGGACAGCTTAGATAACTACCCTGTATTAAAGCTAGTGTACCTTAGACTAGTACCTTAAGGGTTCCCTGAGAAGGTATAAAGTAAGTATACTAATAAAGGGTTTAGAAGCTAAAGGAAAAGTATTAAGAGTTAGTAAACGAAATAGAGAACCTATAAGTTAAGGGTCTTACTGTAACGTTTAAAGACAGAGTAGTGGAAATTAAGTTATAACTTTATAATAAAGTTCGCTTCACTAATTAACTTAAGCATTAACTTACTAAAGAAGGCCATTTCGTGGAAGAACAAGTTAAGTTATTACTACTTGAGTTTTAAGAAAAGGTTTAGGAGAAATAACAAACTTAAAGGCAGGTGGAAGAAGAGAAGGAATAAGACGCCATTTCTCCTGTTTTATACTTTATAACTATAACACTTACAGTTAACATTAACTATCCCAGCTATAAGGATATACTGTAAATTAACTATATATATAATAACTGCACTCTTAACTAACATAGTAGTCTTAAGGCTTTTTATAACTACTTCTTAAGCATATAAAAACGGGACTACGCTATTATAAAGGTAAAGTTAAAACTAGCTTACTATCAGGTCTCCTACTCTCTAATAAAAAAGTCTAATAATAAGCGGAAGGTTACTATAGTTAACTAGGCTCCTGTTATATATTAGCGAGGAGGGGTACTTAATAACTACCTAGTTGTAACGTGTTTGCTACACCTTAACGGAAAAGCTAGAGAGTAATAAAAGTGGGAAGATTATTAACAGATTTAAAAGTAAAAAGACATTACTATAATCTAAGCCTGTAAAGTATATTATCGATTTATTAAGGACTTTAGAAACATTATACCGTTTAAAGTCGACTGGACGCTAAGGTGTGAAAACCTAAGAAAGGTTAATCGCTAGGTCTATTAAAGCTGCCTGTTTTTCTAGAAGGAATTAGGAAAAGGCTACAGGCCCTTTAAAAGGGCCGGAAACTAGTAGTTCGCTAATTAGTAAAAACCTTAAAAAGAAGAAGAGGTATTTAAAGGTTAAGCTAGATAAGACTTTAAGGACAGATAATTACTATAACTTAAATGTTAAAGAAGTATAAGCATTATTCTATTAATGTTAATATAATAAATAGAAAAGGGAGGCTGTTTAAAGTAAAAGTAGTAATTAATAACGGGAGTGTTTTTAACCTAATATACCCCTTTTTAGTTAATTAAAGGGAACTCCCTAATTAAAAATATAAAAAGGCTATTTTTATATAAAATGGAGAAGGAGGCTTATATTAATATAATAACAGTAAAGTTACCTACTACTTACTACTTTTAATTAAAGTAGATAAGGACGAATAATAAGTAGACTTTAACGTTACACTAGTTACAGGATATAATATAATCTTAAGTCTACTTTAGCTGGAAAAGTATAACCTTGTGATTAATTAAAGGAGTAGTTACCTTACCTTTAATAAGTCCCTTAGCTGTGATTACTATTTAAAGAAAGTTAAGAAGACACTAAACTGCTTTAAAAATACATAAAGCACTTAAAAGCATGTTAAACCCTTAAAACCTAACACAGTTTAAATTAGGTTTACTAAAATAGTTAAAGGACTAGAAGGTCTACTACATTACTTAAATAATAATTTAAAAGGTAAAAAGAAGTTAGAAGCTGATTTACAGATAAGTGAAAAAGTTAACTTATCTAAAGTACTTACGGAGTATAGGAAGTTTACCCTGTTTCGAAAAAAGATACTAGAATTACTAGATTATAGATTATAAGATTATAAAATTAAATTAAAACTAGGAGCGAAGCTTTATAACTTCTAGCTTTACTACCTAAACCCTTAATAGGCTAAGGCCTTAAAGGAGTATATTAATAAAAACCTAAAGAACGGGTTTATTATAAAGTCCTAGTCCCTAATAAGGTACTTAGTACTATTTGTCTTAAGAAAGGAAGATAGTCAGTTACGTATAGTTATTAACTATTAAACGTTAAACGAAGATATAATTAAGAATTACTACTAACTGTTACTTATTACAGAAATGTGAGAACAAATTACTAAGGTAAACTGGTTCTTTAGCTTTGATTTTCCCATAGGATTTAACTACGTTAAAGTAAAGGAGGAGGATAAGTATAAGACGGCCTTTTAGACTTATAACAGGTATTATTAGTATTATATTATGCTAATAGGATTAATAAACGCCCTTATAACTTTCTAAGGCTTTATTAATAGTGTTCTCTACCCCTTCCTTAATAAGTTTATCTTTATATATTTAAATGATGTTCTGGTTTATTCTGAAATTTTAAAAGAACATTAAAAACATATATAACAGGTTTTAACAGCTTTTAAAAAAGTAAAACTGATAGTAAACTTAAAGAAGAGTTACTTTTATATTTAGGAGTTAAACTATTTAAGGTTTAGAGTAACCCTTAAAAAGCTTAAAATGTAACTGGAGAAGATAGAGGTAATTAGGGATTAACTTACTCTAAAGAACTAAAAAGAATTATAAGCGTTTATTAACTTTATAAACTTTTATTACTGTTTTATTAGGTACTTTACAGAGATTGTAAGACTACTCTATAAACTTACAGGTAAGGGAAAGCCGTTTAAGTGGACTGGTAGATAATAGAAGGCGTTTAAAGACCTTAAATATACCTTTATTACAGTGTTAGTTATGGCCCTCCTTAATTTTTTAAAACTGTTCTAAATCGAGACAGACTCCTTAGAGTTCGTAATCGGCAGAGAACTTAGTTAAGTCCAGGATAATGGAAAATGCTACCCAGTTACCTTCTTATTAAAAGGAATCTATAGCTTAGCCTTATAATATCTAATTTATAATAAGGAACTAATGGCGATTATTTAGTGCTTTATTAAGTAGGCACTATATTTAAGCGGTATAGAGGAACCAGTCTAGGTCTTTTCAGATTATAACAACCTTTAGTACTTCTTAATAAAGGAACTTAGTTTATAGTAAGTACAGTGGGTAGAATTAATGGCTCTGTTCTACTTCTAGATTCACTACGTTAAAGGAAAAGATAATAAGTAAGTTAATACTTTTAGCTAGAGATAGGACTATAAGGATGCTAATCCAGCCCTAGTCCCTATTACTGTGTTTAATAAAGTTAAAAACGGTATGTTAGAATATATATTATAAGTATTAGATAACTAGATATTAAAATAAACTATTAACGTTTATATAAACTTATAAATAGAGTATAATATCTATTAGTAATAATAGGACTTTTAAGTGAGAAGGTTAGCAGAAGGTACCTGTAAGTATAAGTGCCCTTTAAGAGACTTTTTAAGATATATGTAAGATTATAATAAGGGGTGCTTAAAGTATCTTAATTATAACGAAACTAGTTATTAGTAGGAATAGCTGCTAGAAGGTGTAGATAGCACGTTTAAACTAGGAGTAAGGCTTTAGTATTAAGAGAAACCGTACATTTATAACTTAGATAAATAAAAAGAGTACGTTTAGCAGGTCTATAAGTCTCGACTTAAAAGATATATAGGCTAGGCTAAGACTTTAACATAAGCTTAGTAAGTGTACGCCTTCTTGGGAATAAAGAAACTGGTTAAGGAAGTGGTTAATAACTGTAATATTTATTACCGAAAGTAAAATTAACGTTATAAACCTTATAAGCTCCTTAAACCACTCCTTATACTATAAGCGTTATAAAGTTTAATCTTACTTAACTTTATTATTAGGATCCTAAAGTCTAGGGACTTTATTATAAGAGTTACTTATAATTAGATCCTTATAATAGTTAATAGATTAATAAAGTGGGCTTACTTTTTACTAACTTTAAAGGACATAACAGTAAAGTAATTCGCTTATGTCTTTAAGAAAAAGGTAGTTTTATAATACCTTTAGTTAGATAATATTATTATAGATTAAGATAAGCTAATTATATTAAAGTTTTAATAAAGGTTAATATAGAGAATAGGTGTAAAGAGTAAGCTTTTAATAGCTTTTTACTTATAAATAGATAGTTAAATAAAGTAAGTTAATTAAATACTTATAATGTATCTTTAGGCTTACGTTAACTTTAAATAAGATAATTAACTTAAGTTATTACTAACAGTATAGATAGCTTATAATATAATGTTAATTAAGTTAATAGGTGTGTTACTATTCTTTACTAACTATAGTAAAGAGTTTAAACTCCATTAAGGCCTGCCTATTAGCGCCCTTTAAGCTGTAATCTATATAAACCAGATGTAAAAACTATATAACTATTTATAAGCCGAACTTAAGTTTATATATAAACGGATAAAGAAGTTTACTAATAAATATTAAACTAAGTAATTAGTGCTTAAGAAAGGACTTTATTATAATAGTAAATAAGTTAAGGGATTAACTTTTTAAGAGGGGGACTATATTTACCTTTTTTTATAAAACTTATATTTAAAACAGCTTAGTAAAAAGCTTAACTTTAAAAGGTATAGACTGTTTTAAATTAAGAAAAAAGTTACTACCTTTAATTATAAATTAAACTTACCTATTAGTATAAAGGTATAGATTAAGGTTTTCTATATCTTACTTTTAAAACCTGCCTTAAAGGGAGTTCTTTTAGAAAAGAAGATTAAGATTAATATTAATAAGGATAAGTATAATGTTAAGGAAGTTATAAATTTACAGAAGGGAAAGAATATATTTAAGTATCTTATTAAGTGGTTAGATTATAACTTTAAAAATAACTTATAAGAGCTTATTAAAAACCTTAAATACCTAGACTTAATTATAGAATTCTACTAAAAGAATCTAGACTAATTAAAACTAATAATAAGAATTAGAAATAAGATAAGATCTGACATTTAAACTATTATACTAAAAAGTAAAACTATTATAGAATTTAAAGCCTGAGAAGTAGTAGGAAACTTCTTAATAGGTATAAAAGGACATTTATCAGATCTTTAACTAGGGTTATAAGGACCTTAAACCTAATAAGGAGGTAGGACCTTTAAAGCTCCCGATAAGCCCTATATAAAAATAAATACTGTTAAGGAAAAAAGTCAGTAAAAGAAAAATAAGTAAAAAGTCGTTAAAACTCTTATAGGAAGTTAAACTTATAACCTCTTATTAAAGAAGACAGTTATAAATTAAGTTATAAAGTGACTACTTACTATGGAGACCCTGCTAGGAAGTTCCCCTAGTTAAAAGACTCCATGTCGTTAGGAGGGGCGTTTAGCTTAGCTTCCTTACTTTCTTAGAACTTTAACAGCTCTGCTTTGTAACTAAACGCTTTTATAACCTGGTTCTTAAGATAGGACCGTTACTTATAAAAGCATATTAAGCGTATTAACGCCTTTTAGAGCTTAATAGTGGCTTTATAAAGCTGTTAAGTAGTAAACTTGACTTATAAGTTAAGGGTTTGCTTTTTAATAAGAAAAGCCTTTAACTTTACTTTATTAATATTAAAAGCGTTATATTGGGAAGGCTGGTGCCTCTTTAAATAATAGTTATAACTATCGGACTGGTTTAAAACTCGGCAGACGAGTGGAGGGTTAGTGGACTTATAAAAAGAATAAGGGGATATTTTACTATTAAACGTATGTATGTAGGCTGTAAGGTTTAGACGGTGGTTAATACTTTTACCTTATTCCCGTTTTAAAATCCAGGAGCTAGATACTTATTATATAGTGAAGTGATGAAAGGAGAAACTTACCTTTTAAGTTCTTTATAGGAAAAGAACGTTAAAAAGGGGGAATTATGTGATAACCTTACAGGCTGTTACTTAAGCTAGGGCGGTTTAATAAATCTCCTGTAAAAGGAATAGTATAGGGGGATAATGCATACTGTCTAGGTGTACTGGGCTAGGGGTGTAAAGACCTGAAACCCTTACGACTAGTAAGGTGCTGCTTACAGTATATTAAGTGCTTATATTACAAGTAGGAGAAACCTTACGAGTAGAACGCTTATACGGTGTAGAGTGCTTATATAATAAGTATTTACGGTATTATAAGTAAGGTATAAAGTACCTCTTAGTTAGTTAGTATAGATAGCTATAGTTATGCTTATAACCGTCGTGAGGGACTTTGGTTCCTCACATTAGTATTTAATTATTTATTTATATCTTACTATTCAGACTTACCTTTATGTATTATAGTGATAATAACTTACAGTGACATTAAACCCCCGTTTAGGAGTGCTAGTTTAATAAGCCGTCTTCGGAACGCCCCTTACCTGTTAGCGTCCTGCTATACGTTCTGTCTTAACCCGCGCCAGTCCTCTCGAGGCCTGTGTCGGGTGCAGGTCGTAATAGTTTGTTCCTCCCCATTACCCACCACTTGTCTTTTATCTCTCTCGTATCCCTTACATCCGTACTTCTCAGCTATCCTCCCTTGTACTCTCTAACACCTTACTAACCTTTACTCTTTTACCTTTACATTAACGTTAATTTACTTTATACTATATCATACCTACTTTAATAATGCTAAGAAAGAAGAGCGCCGTAGAGTTCTTCTGCTAAGGAAAGGCAAAGGGCTTAGAGAACTGCACGGAAGTAATAGACGGCTTTATAGTCTATAAAAAGATGATAAAAGAAGTAGCAGGAGACTATCGCTATATGATTAGCTTATAAAACTAAGAAGATCTATCAATTCCGCTAATAACGTGCCCTTTAACATTCTATCTATTTAGGTATACTAAAGACTATCCCAGCGCTAACGTTTCCGACCTTAAGTCTTTAACTTTATGAAAGACGTTGTATTTAATATTAATAAGGTGGAGGATAACCCGGACTTAGCAGGAAAACCATTATAGTATATTAGAAGTAGTTTACGGTCGGTTGGCGTTGTGAACATAATCTTCTCTCCTAAAAGGACACTCTTTAAGTTACAAATTATTAAACTTTAGAAACTCACAGGGCTGTAGTATAGCAGCTGTGGCTTAGAGGAAGAATTGCAGTACTGGTCTAAGCTAGCTATAGTGTTGTAAGCACTGTGAATAAAGGTATCACAGCGAATATTAACGCTAGAAATAAGAGGATCCGGAAGGCAGTGCCTTATATAATGACTGAAGTAGAATGAAGTTGCTTACTTAACTAGAATTAGACACAGGAGAGGAGAGGGCTTATTATAGGCTGTAGGAGGCTCTGGAAGGATTTTAAAACCTTTTACAAGGTAAAACTAACTAATATAATAATGGAATAGCATTGTTCTGAACTATTCTTTATAGTTCTGTTAATATAGTGGCAGACGTAGCCACTGTAGTGTTCTAGTTGATTTTGTAAGTCAGTAGCCCCACTGAATGTAAAGAGTTCTACCTAAGCAGTTTCTAAAATAATGACTTAGTACTTACTAAGTACCTCCGTCACCACTATAATTACCAGCAAATACAGGTATCTTCTTAGTACTACTACCCAGTTATCTAACTCTTACAGGCTATTATATCTTATGTTAATTTTAGCCCCAGCTGCCCTCCACTGCTGCGTACCCTACAGCCGTGGCTCGCACTGCGGAGCCAAACCTTCTAAAAGGCTCTAGGGCTCACAGGGCCCCTGTTAAGCCTTGAAGGCTCTGGAATCTAGGGCTCCACTGCTCTGACTCACTGTGTAGCAAGCTACACAGAGTCTTCTAGAACTGTATTAATAATAGAAGGCTCTAGAATTCTTTCAGAGCCTCTCACAGCCTATAACAGGCCCTCTCCTCTCTTATATCTAGTTCTAGTTAAGTAATGAACTGGTACGGTGACGTAACAGAGAAGAAACTATAAAGAGAACCACACCTACAGAACATTATAGTCGACCTGGAAGGTCGACTCCCAGATTACTAGTCCTCTAATTAGAGGAACATAAATGTAACTGACGTAGAAAAACAAACACGTACCTAATATGGAACAAAACCTAATATGTGACGGAGCCTATTATAAAACGGAGCCTAGCATGGAATAATAAAGGAAACACGACCGTGGATTAAGTTATCTTCTTTCGATCAAAGGGCTAGAATGTTACTGGGCTTTCAATGGGAGGTGTCACGGCACCAAACCCCCTGCAGGCCCTGTGGGGCCTAGGAACCGCGCCCGGACCGGGGCGCAGCCGAGGTGCAACCGGGTATCACCTGACTTGTGGACCTACCCAAATAGCGTGCAGCTTCACTGCTCCAGATAGTTCCCTTGCACAATAACAAGTCCATTAACTACGTTCTTGGTCGGCACCGTGACAGGAGGTCTGTTTTTGTAGTGAAAATCGTCAGATTAGTGATTATTAAAAGAAGCACGGTTTAAAGAACCACGCGGCGTGGCCTCTTTTTAACAGTGGCACGCGCCAGAGAACCTATCGCTATTGTCAGAAAGAAGGGGGTTCAGAAGCCCTGGGCATCTAGTCAGCGGAGCTGACTAGATACCTGGCACTGCCAGTATGCCAGTGAGCCTCAGCCACCAGAGTGACGAAGCCTGAATCCTGCAGAATAGTCTATAAAGAAGCCTCTGGCTTCCAGCCAGAGCCAGAGGAACAAAGTGAACACAAGCAATACAATCACGCAGTTACAACCCCTTCAATTCCAAAGAATCTAGAGTGCCGCGCTTCCAACAGCTATGTACATAAGTGGTTATAGTAATATTACATATAGAGCCTAAAAAGAATGATAGAGTCGTCCTAAACAAACGCCTTAAGTCAGTAGATAAAAATACCTTATAAAATAAGAGGAACCTTATAAACCCTCTTAATAACTAGTAATTAATCTTAAAGGCTGTGATAAAGCCCTGTGATAATATTATGATAAACACCCTTACTTAAAGCTACTAACTTGACTTAAGTAGAACAAAGGCCCTAAAAGCTACACTGGAAACCCTAGTCTCACCACTAGCTCCAAAACCGTGGCGTAACCATAGTGGAAGAGCTCTAAAGGAGGCAGACTACTCATTAAGGCCCTACGGAGCCTAGGATTACTAAGCTGATGGAAGATTGCTGTGAGCCCTGAAAACGCGTTTTCCAGCTTATTTACGCGAAGGGGAAAGTAGTGTCACAGGACACTTGTGACTATCCCAATGTAGACTAGCGTATCCCGATGTAGACTAGTGCCATGTCATGTGACCTGGAGGGGTCGCTCGCCCAGTTTATCTGGGGCCTCGCGATCCCCTCCATCTTCACCTCGTTGTAGAACCACAAATAATCAACCCCATACCTAAGGTCCGATTGGTGACCGTGGTAACAGTTGCCTCCCCCCCTTTTAGACCTCGACCTGAAGACATTTTATGTCAACTTTCACGTCTTTACCATGTTATACACTAATGATTTTTAAGGATAAAAGCTACTCTCAGTCAGTTATACAGGTACAACTTGGTGATTGTATCGTGTTCTTGTCAGAAAGAAGGGGGTTCTGGCCAGAGGCCAGAATAAGCAAGACAATCAAGCAGTTGCAACCCCCATCATTTCCACCAAATCCAAAAGTGCAGCGCTTCTGACAGTGCTGGGCCATTATCAGGTTAACCCGTGGTAGGCTTCCGAATTGTTGTCGTGAAACGACGACGGCGACGATGGTTGACACCGTCACAGACGTGCGAAACCTCTTAGGAGCCACTGCCTCAGCATTGCTGGACTTGGAAGCTGGGGCTGGTTTTCTTGGCCCCACCTTGACGGTCACGGCTCAAGAATTTTCGAGTTTGACGTTGCTAAGGAAGGCGCGACAATGCTTCCAGGAGAAGCCTGGTGGGCAGGGACGGCTGTCCCTCGCTCCCCGGCCGTGGCGGACTCCTCCCTGCCTCCTCTGTCTCTCACCTGTTACACTCCGCGTTCAACCGACCTAACACCCAGTCTCACTATCTCTCGAAAACTTGACAACCTCCTTCGCAATTATAAAATCATCGTTGCATCGCCCAGTCGCTCTACTTGGTCGGCAGCAATATCAATTACCGTGAAGAGGCCGAGTCCAGCCCATTTCCTATGGGGTTTGAAGGGTTTCCTGGGCGGGATCGATCCTCAATTCTAACTTTCCTAACTAGGGACTTGCTGTTTCCAGGAGTAATAAGAAACAATAAGTTGCGCTAATCCAACGAGAAAGCCAAGAAAACCGAACAGTGCAGCCAGGAACAAACCAGCGAGCGCAATTATGAGAGCATTCCGCTCTGAGGTGTGCCTTTCGAACCATGAGAACATCCAATGAGTCATCCTGTGTTGTGGGAGCGGGTTTCCCACGATCTCCTGAAGAGATCTCAGTCTCTCTGCCCAGTAAACTAGCTCGAAGCCATCGAGGTCCGATGGAGGCCGAATCGGGCCGTCAAATAGAGTGGCATTGGGATCAAACACCTCTTCCGGACGGTTTTTGTCGCCCTTCACGAGTCTCCGGAGTAGCCTTGAAGACTTTTTGTCGTGAAGCGGAAACAAGATGTAGTGAATGGTATAAAGTGTCTCCAGCAGGAGCTGTGGAGGCAGCGTTCCTCTGTGCCACATGATTAGTTTTTGCTAACATGTAGGATTCTACCTGCGATCAGTTTAAGGCGTACCGTGTGAGACTCTCTTCAATCGGCGCGGACAGCGGTAATGTGGAGGAGTGACCGATGTGGGCCTTGAGATACGCCATTTGGTGGAACACACTGAGTGTGCCAGCCCGTTTATTGTAGACAAGGTGCTGGGCTAGGTCGTTGGTCGGAACAATCTTGATTTTGTATCGACTGTGCAATTTCCACGCCTTGAGGCTTTTGCCTACTTTGGACACCTGGAGTGAAGTGTTGATGGGAAACGTTTGTCTAAAGAAGGCAGGAAACTGGTGGTCGTCCAGCCACTTTGTGGGGAACGTATCGTCATTCAGTCGCTTGAAACTGCTAGAATAGTCATCTAGAGACCCGCAGTCCACGAGAAAGCTGAGCTGGACAATAATTCTCATGCATCGGTGGCGCTCGGCCTCAGCGACGTTAGAGTACAGCTTTCTCTGGATCTCAGCCTTTGTCTTCGGCAAGGATATTTCGCAGCGGGTAGAGGCCGAGGCCTCCCAGATGTGTTGGTGGGATCCAAGAGCCGAGGGTGCGATGGTAAGTGCAATACCCAGTTCCCGTTCTAAACAGACTTTCGTCTTGTAGAAGTTCAGGAAAGCACTGTGTTCTTTGGGCTCAGGTTCCCGGACATGACAGAGAACAGACAATAGCTCGCATTGCTCCTGGTGAGTGGGCGGAGGAAGGCCCATAATTCGTCTGAGACTGGGCGTGGTCGCTCGATCTTGGCACGACCTCGAATTGTGGGGAAGGACCGAGTCGCTGAAATTTGATTTGGGGGCTCAAGACGATAAAATACCTCTAGAATTTAAGTGACGGGTGGTGGCTTAGACAGGACGGGTGGCTTAGACAACAGCTGCAGGAGACACGTCACTGGGATGCTTTTGGGAGCGGCCAATTGGTTGCAGGCTCTAGGTTTCATCCAAAAAATGAAGCAACGAATGAATGGCGGACGCACAACACCTAAGCCACATTATAGGTCTTGGCAGAGGCCGCCTGAGTGAGACAACTCTTGCTTCACCGCTCCTCCACAATCTTTCAACCTCACTGCACACACCACATGGCGAGACTTCAACATGAGTTGAGGTTCTGTCCGTTTCGCTTGATGCACATGTTGACCACCCCTACCAATCACCAAAACCAAGCCGCTGCTCTCTTCGAGACCAACGAATGATGAGGCAGCCGCTATGGAAATGTCCCCAAATACACCTGTCTACACGCCAGTTGCGGGGTCCGCAACTCAGGGAAACAAGACAGTGTCGAGGCTCGGGCATTTTATATTTCGAGTGCCCTGGGTGCCGAAGACGAAAGAAAGACCAACAACCGCAATCGCAACTACGGAGCCACAGGAGGCGACATCATCACTTCCACGCAAGCTTTCAGCAGAAGGTGAAAGCAAGGACAAGGTGACCGCCCCAGCTGAGGCTGCCGAACACCCAACTGCTCCCCGCTCAGCGGCTGGTGAGCAAGACCAAGAGTTGGGACCGTTCGCTTTATCAAAGCAAATACCCTCCGGAGGTATCGGACCCAAGCTGTTTTGTTTTCCCCTTGCAGGAGGCCTCATCACCTCCAGCCAGAGATCTCGGTATGAGCACGTCATCAGGGATTTTCTCATGCGGAGTCTTGAAGAAGACGTTGAGCTAAGCAGTCGCCCACCTGCTACGTTCGAACTCACGATGGCTGGTAACTTTCCGGAGAATGCCAAACCCACGATTGTCATTTTCCATCCAATGGGAAGGCAAGTGCGACGGATAGTCGAGCAGCCGCATATAATGAACCAATGCGACCCACCTTTCAGGGTGATCTGTCTGGACCCTGTCAAGCTTCTCGGCGTCAACACGGACCATGTCGACATCTTGTTTGATCCAGGGCTGTCCCTGTGCGCCTGTCCCGTTGTCCAACACGACTCAAAAGACACATGTCAACAAGTTTGCATCGTATCTTGCCTACTTTCTATCGATGGCAAGCCTTATGCGTTGACAGCGGGTCATCCGTTTGGGGTACTGGATGGTCGCTGGGACTTGGCGGGGAGTGCAGCTTCGGACACCGATGAAAACGAAACAGACAGTGACCCTGATAGGAACGACGCCGGTGCAGCTGACCACGGCAGGCTTGACGACCTGAACAGCCATGCAGACTCGAAGCTGCGCTACCCCGATGTGGCGCGGTCTTGTCAGGTCCGCTATCTTTCTCGAAGCAACCACCAGCTCAAAGAGGCCTCCCAATCTGGAGCAGATTGGGCTTTATTAGAGTTGAATTCCATGCGTCATTGGAAGGCCAATCGACATCTCGAAAGAAGACTCAACCATTCCAAGGACATTCTGCCTGCGGCCAGAGGGTTACAAGATGTGTTAATAACGACTTCGCCGCACAGGGATCCGTTCAGGGGTTACCTCTCTTTCCTCCCTGCAACCGGCTCTCATTGGGACCTCTCAGACCGTCCTTTCGAACTCTGGACCGTGATACTGGCAGAGGAGACCAGTGAGTGCCAAAGTCCCTTTCCCCTCTCAGACAAGATCTAACAGAGACCGACATGTTAGCTATCACCAAAGGTTTTTCTGGAGCCCTCGTCATCGATTCACAAAGTCACCATGTATATGGACAAGTCATTGCGATCAGTCCGCTGGGGGCTCTATACGTCGTTCCTCTCAACAGAACTATACAGCAAATAAAGGACGTTGTTGGGACTAGTAATGTCAAATTCGTCACAGAAGACCTCCTACCTCATCCTAAGACTATTCCAGCAGGGTACGCGTCCAACAGCGTCCCAGATATTGATGCGTTACAAGTCAGTCAGAGAGAGTGGGAAAGGACCTTTGGAGAAGATCCATACACATCCTTTTCCCTAATCAAGGCTCTAATGATCGAGCTCAATATCTCCTGCGATGACGTCCTCGGAAATCTGGGGGTCCTACTCGAACGGCTGACTTCCCATGGAACTCTAGTTTCTGACCTGAGAAACTTGGCTCAAAAGCCAGGGAACTCAACTTCATTTGCCATCAAGGTGGCGACGAATTTGGAAGCCAAGCACCCAGGAGTGTTCCAGTTCGAGTACTTTAACAGTGCTAGCCACCCACGCCATCGACTTGCCCGATGTGTGAAAACGGGGGTTTTGATTGACTGCATTTCTAGCATCGGTGCTACAATCGTGCCACAGAGCGATATCTGGTTGCAAGAGTATGAAAAAAGACCTAGACAGGAGCCACGGGATTGGGACCAAGACTCAGCGTATTTTGAGGATATTGAAGGAGAAAACGAGACTGAAGAGACAGAAGATGGTGCATTGGCCCGAAGCCAAAGCGACCCCATGACGGACGCCGAAGCCATGCGGAAATGCCTCCACGAGGTCGCACGCCATACAAGTCTAGTCTGCAGCTTCCGGTACGTGCTACTCATGAATCTTCACTCACCACTCTGAAAAGTACGGACATGAACTGAAAATATATCTCAACTATAATAGCTCCATCATAAATGGCCGGCCCGCATATCATTCTGTCATCCGATGGAATATCCCTGAGAAACGAATTGAATTGATTCCTGACATGACAAACAACAAATCCTTCCACTGCATCAACTTTGGCAGCAGCGGGGACAAAGACACTCTTGCAGAATGCATGCAGAACTTTGTGCAATTCGTCATGATATATGGAAAGAAGGAACAGTGGGATGAAGATCCGATACCTGAAATGAACGAGGATCTATGGACGGCAGCAGTTAAACTGTGGGGCCTGCCTTCCTGGTCGCCGATAGTCTGACTTGGCGGGCACACCTGCGTGCCTAGGTGGCCAATTTATATCGAGTGCGTAAATATATACTACCTTGTTTACAAATCGCGAGAGCTCAATCCGACGTTGATCTAGGAAAATCCCGTTTAGCTTTCTAGCTAGAATATGACGGGAGTTGAAGATGGTAGTCGAAAGCTGCTGTGGGTGGATGCAGTGGGCCGGGTTTCGAACGGAGCTTTGTCAACCAGAAGCTGCGAGATGGACACTGATAATGTGAAATGGGCGAGGAAGAAGCGGCAAGTCCGGAGCTGAAGCGGCAAAAAGGCAGGGTTGTTGCCGAATGATACGCCTTACGCGTTCCTGCCTCTGGCACCATTGGCCAACGTGACGCGTTTTGTTCTGAATCCCGTGACACTGGTACGTTCAGTAGTGACCGTGACCGTGACGGGCCCGCATCAGAGCATTGATTACAGCACACGAATTAAGCATTCCCTATCTGCCCACCTGTGGTACAAAATGACCAGCTTGTATCGCACTCTTACTCGGCGTGCGGAGAGATCCGACTGTTCGACATTCAGCCGTCGGGGAGGTGCGACTCGCCCATCATTTGCAGGCTGCGACATGCGTGTCTCCCGGTGAACCCAAAATGCGAGTGCTCGTCGTACGTCTGGGGCCGCGAGACTGGTGGCAGCGACATGCAGCGCGATGACAGGGAAATATCACCAGCAACCCCCCGAATATACCATAGAGTTATGGGTTTGGATAAGACGTACCTCCTGAATGTTGATGTATTGTGGTGGGCGTGTTGATTTGGGTTGAGCTGACGGCGCTGTTTCCTGCCGAATATGAGGGGGCGGGCTCTGGTGCTGAGCGGGGACGTCCGATTAGTAACCATCGAAAGATTGTGAGGGTAATGAGGGCAACAATACCTAGGGCCAAAACATGATTGTTATCGGAAAGATACATCGTCTGGGTAGTTCGGCGCTAGGAGCTCACCCGGAGTCCTGGTGGTGGGCGATCGCCGTCTGGGTTACCAAGGCGAGGGGCATGGAAAGTGGTCCCAGTCAGGCCGAGACAAGCGACGTTGCGCGCATGTCCGGCCGTCCCGAGGATCTGCTGAACCACAGCACGTTGTGCCTCCCAAACACCACGTCCTGTCAGAAAGAAGGGGTTCAGAGGCCCTGGGCATCTAGTCAGCGGAGCTGACTGGATACCTGGCACTGCCAGTACGCCAGTGAGCCTCAGCCACCAGAGTGACGAAGCCTG
>Ga0247770_1001485_pt1 | contig 17868 bp, 2 predicted proteins | sample UWRJL136409B6_FD_179943 | JGI IMG/M metagenome (GOLD analysis project Ga0247770, IMG submission 179943) | Plant litter microbial communities from Arlington Agricultural Research Station in Wisconsin, United States - UWRJ-L136-409B-6 | ecosystem: Environmental > Terrestrial > Plant litter >... | reverse complement strand
GCAAGCCTGGAGCGGTAAGGCGCCTGCGCGCCTGAGCGCCAAGAACTGCCGCTGCAGTTCGACACACCCCCCAGGTGCTCAGAACTGCGTTCTGAGCGCCTGAACGTTCGAAAAGAAGTTCGCTGTAAATAGAAAATAATGAGGTCCGGAGGCTAGTCAAGCCTGTAACTTCCTAAATTGTGCCGCTTAAGTTAGTGTGTGGTCGCGTTTTCGGCGCGCGTTAAACCGAAAGTGGTGAGCTTATGCGGTGGTCTGAGCTTCTTAACTCCATATTAAGAGCTCGCGATCTTTCCCCGTTTGTTTACTTTCTTTAGGCGAACATAAAAAAAAAATTGAGAACACCACCATTCTCGTCCCCCGCTTCCGGCCACTATGGCCAACGTAAAGACCGCGGGCTCACACCTTAAGAAAATGTAAGTCCTGCTCCTTCTACTCGAAAAAACTGTCGTTTCTACTTACTAACCTACTTTACACATCCAGTTCTCGTTAAAAGCGTAACTAGTCTCGTCTGTAAGTGTTTCCACCACTCTTTCTTCTACTTTAATTCTAACTAACTGTAGTTAAAAGCTTTTTAATAAGTAGAGAGCGTTTATAGTGTAAGTTTCGCTTATTTTTATTATTTAAGAGTAGCGGCTGACTTTAATTTAAGTGTTAAGAAGCTTACGCCCTGTACCTGCACCCTAACCCCGTTACCTAAGCCGTTCGGCTTAACCTTACCTGCTTACTTGCCCTCTTATTAAGAGGAGGATAAGGATAAGGATAAGGAGGAGGAGGAGCCTCCTGTAACTCCTTATCGCTCTGCTTATGGTACAGCTAGTTTATAAACCCCTGTGTAAGCTGCTCTTTTCTTCTTAATAAATGCTTAACTTACTAACTCTAAGATCAGTAAATCGGCTTAATCACCCACTCGCCACGCCCCCAAGTCCCCACGCCCCACCCCTACTAATAAGCGTGGTAAGGCTTGCCTTAGGTACCTTAAGAGCGCTATCGCTAGTAATAATAATAGCCGTTATTTCGACCATACAGGCACTTTAACTTACTATACTTACTGTGTAAGCGGACACTCTTACGTAAAGGTATACGTTCTCTATAGGCTTATTTACATACTTTACTAACCTGCTATTCAGTCCTTTCTTAATAAAGCCCTTCGCTAAGAAGTTCCTTACTGCCGTAGCGGCTAGTGTGCCGGCTTCTGTAAGTACAGTGTATTTTATAAGCTATTCCATTCTAACCGCTTATATTAGGAGCTTAAGAAACAAAGGGTGGTGCTATATACACTCCTTGCAGAGCCTTTAGCTCTGTAAAGCAGAGAGGAGTTAGTTAGGGGTGCTGTTATTAATGGTGTGGGGAGCTCCAGCTCTTTTAAGGAGTGGGCCATAGCCCTGATTGGCAAGCTTGTTAATCTGGCGAGCTGTGCTTAGGCATACTGTCTAGCTACCTGTCGTTTTTATTTTATTATTTATTATGCCTTTAGGCGTGGATGCGCCATCTTGTGTGGAGACTGTGGAAGCGGTGCTCCCTTAATCTTTCAGCTCCCTTATAACAGTTCTTTTACTCTTATAACTAATATGACTAGTATCCTTTAACTTCATAAGCATTATAAAGTGTTTAAAACGCTATTAAGAGAGCAGTTTAATAAATCTATTAGCTAGCATCTGTTACGTGGGCAGATACGTAACTTTAAATAAGCCTTTCACGTGCTTTTAATAAGCCTATATATTATGGATATCGATATGCTAGAGTTTAGTGTTTACTCTCTTATTCTCTCTAATTACTAGCTGTATCGTTTACTGGTTATTATAGAAGATCCTCTATATTAAGCTAAGCTTACAGGCGATATCTGCCATAAGCCTCTTAAATGCCATTATTTCCTTAACTGCGTATATAAGTGTAAGTAACTTAGCTTTAATTAAGGATATTATAACTGTATATTAGCAAGTAGCTCTTTAATTAATTACGCTACTAAAAAGCATTATAATGTACCCTTATAACAAACAGTGTATCTTTATATTATTTATAAAAGAAGCGTCACTAATAATTATAAGAACCTTTTACCCTACTCCTCTATATTTAATCCCCACATACTGTAAACCGTATAAGTACCTGATTATCTGCTTTATTACAGCTAAGTGCTTTAGGCTTAAGTTGATAAGAAACTGCGAGAGGATAGAGGCTGAAAAGGCTACGTTTAGTTGAATTATAATTACTATGTATAGGATAGATCCTATAAGCTTTTAATACTCCTTAACTTCCACCTTTAACACGCTTCCTATGTTCTTAAGGAGTTTTACACTAAGGAGGGGGATATTTAGGAACACACCCTTTAAAAGGTTATACTGTTTAATAATCTTCTTAATATATTAGTTATAGACTAACCAGAGCTTTTATTCACTTTAGTCCCTAATTACCTAAATACTGATAAAGCTGGAGATCTCTCCCTTTTCGTAGACTTTATACCATATACAGAGCTCCTGTATAATTACTTCTGCAGTTTTACAGTGCTTTTTTATAAACATTATAAGGTAGTCGTTTACATAAAAGAGTATAAACACGGTTTTACTCTTATTAAACGCGAGGTATAGCTCTTTGTTTAATAGGGTAAGGCCGAGCTCTTTTAATATTAATGTAAACTCCTTATACTACAGTAGTGGTAAGTCTCGTAGGTTATATAACGCTTATTTAAGCTTATAACAGAAGCCTTCTTCCTTAAAGCCATCTGGAAGCTTACACATTATTAAGGAGTTATTATCTCACGTAACGTATAAGAAGGCCTAGACTACATTAAACTGCTAGACTTCCAAGTCTCACTAAGTAGTAAACGCTATTATTATTTTAAATAAGCAAGTAGCTAAAGTTACTATATAGGTGTTCTGGAGCGTATTAACCTCTTAGAGGTCACCTTTTACACAGATTTTAACTTTACACTTCTTAAGTGTGTTATCTTCACAGAACTTATAAGTAAACACTTATTTAAGCGGGAGTAGCCGTGAGAGCGTTACGGTGCGCTTTATCTTACACCACGTTCCTTTATAAAGGAGGTGCCGTATCTTAGCTTAGCACGCCTTTTTAAACTCAGGGCTAAGTATGTGGTTTTCAAGATCCCTCCAGTACCTTAAAAGCTACAGTTTAGAGAGGTTATCTCTGTAAAGGCGAGGCAAGCTTAGAGCCACGTTAAGCCTCGCCTTTGCTTAAAGCACTGCCGCTTAGAATATAACGTGTAATGTCCTGTAAGCTCTACTCCCTTCTTTAACTGCCGTTTACTGATCAGGTAAGAACGTTACAAAGAAGCCTGTAAAGCTCTTGTTAAAAACTGGGTGGTTAATCCTTACTTTATTATAGATTTAAACAGTGAACGTATAAATTATTAACCCAGGTGATCCGGGGGGAGCTGGCTGCCCTTAAAGTCTCCTGCTCTGTTTTAAAGTAGGAGGGTAGTTAATTTATAGGCGTGTGTTTTATATTTCCAGCTTTACTACCGTAATAATATCTTCAGTTAAATCTTCTAATAAGGTATCTTTATACTCCTCTAAAGCTTCATGCTTAGAGGTTATAAACGTCTTATTATAACTATCCTCCTATAAGTAGCCGTTTTCCTTAGGATTTATACGTGGCTTTATATTATTAATAAAAGCCCTATCTAACTGTTTTAAAGTTTCTTATCATCTAAACCCTTATTTAAAAAGCTCTTTAATCTCTCTAAGCCTATTACAATCTATAAAAGGTGATCTAGCACGCTTACTAGCTAGGTGAGGGTATAAGCCCTAAGTCTAAGGTTAAGTTTTAACCTCTAACGTTAACTTTAGGGTTAAAAGTCCTGGTTTAGTACTTATAAAGCTTTCCTTAAGCTTTGCAAGCTTATCTTTAATCTGAAGGAGCACTGCTCTGTCTTTAGGCGCACTCACCCCCAAGTTCTAACCCTTAGGAGCATCTTTGTCATTAGATTTAAAGGTTAAAGCTTTATTATTAGTAAGTGTGGGTGTAGCGTTTAGGTTTAGAACGTTAGTAAGAAGCTCAGGCACAGATAGAGCGTCTTATATCTGTAGCTTGATTTTAATAAAGCTAAGCAGCCACTAAGTGACTTATATTAGTAATGCCTTTACTTCCTTACTCTCCTTCTTATAAAAAAGCTTCTTATTAAACATTACGTTACACGTTATAAGCACTGTTTTCAGTTACAGGCATTAAATATAATAGATGTTAAAGGTTACGTATCTAATTAAATACCTAATATGCCTTTAAGGTTTAATCTTAAAACTAAGTTTATCCTGCTCCGCCTCTTACCTCTTATTAAGAACGTAAGCTTAGTATTACAACCTACACCCGACACAGGCCTTAAGAGGACTGGCGTGGGTTAAGATAAAACGTATGGCAGGACGCCAACAGGTAAGAGGCGTTCCGAAGACGGCTCGTTAAGCTAACACTCCTAGACAGGGGGTTCAATATCACTATAAGTCGCTATCATTATAATACATAAAGGTGAGTCTGGACAGTAAGACATAAATAAATAATTAAATACTAGCGTGAGGAACTAAAGTCCCTTACGGTAGTTATGGTTATAACTATAGCTATCTATACTAACTAACTGCAAGGTACTTTATTTCCTGCTTATAATGCTGTAAATACTTATTACGTAAGCACTTTACATTATGTAAGCGTTCCGCTTATAAGGTTTCTCCTACTTACGATATAAGCACTTAGTATGCCGTAAGCAGCACCTTATTAGTCGTAAAGGCTTCTAATCTTTACACCCCTAACTTAGTGTGCCTGGACGGTATATACTATCTTTCTATACTGTTCTTTCTACAAGGGATTTATTAGGCCGCCCTGGCTTAAGTGACGTCCTGTAAGGTCGTTACACGATTCCCCCTTTTTAACGTTCTTTTTCCATAAAGAACTTAAAAAGTAAGCTTCTCCTTTTATTACTTTATTATATAACGAGTATCTAACTTCCGGGTCTTAAAACGGGAACAGGGTAAAAGTACTAACCGCCGTCTAAACCTTACAGCTTACATACACGCGTTTAATAGTGAAATGTCCCTTTATTCTTTTTATAAATCTGCCAACCCTCTACTTATTTGTTAGGTTTTTAACCAGTCTAATAGCTATAACCACTATTTAAAGAGGCACTGGCCTTCTTAATGTGACGCTTTTAATGTTAATAAAGTAAAGTTAAAGGCTCTTTTTATTAAAAAGCAGAACTTTAACTTATAAGTTAAGTCTGTTACTTAACAGCTTTATAAGGCCACTGTTAAGCTTTAAAAGGCGTTAGCGTACCTGGTGTGCCTTTATAAGTAGCAGTCCTGCTTTAAGGACTGGGTTGCGAAAGTATTTAGTTATAAAGTAGAGCTGTTAAAGTTTTAAGAAAGTGAGGAGGTTAAACTAAGTGCTCCTCCTAATAACGTGGAGTCTTTTAACTAGGGGAACTTTCTAGCGGGATCTTTATAGTAAGTGGCTACTTTATAACTTAGTTTATAACTACCTTCTTTAATAAAAGGTTATGGGTTTAACTTTCCTTTACTAACTTCTTCTCCTAACAGTACTTATTTTTATATAGGGCTTATTAAAAGCTTTAAAGGCCCGGCCTCCTTATTAAGTCTAAGGTCCTTATAACCTTAGTTAAGGTTTTAATAAATGTCCTTCTATACTTATTAAGGAATTTCCTACCACTTTTTAGGTTTTAAGTCCTATGGTGGTCTTACTCTTTAATATAGTAATTTAAATGTTAGATCTTATCTTATTTCTAGTTTTTATCGTTAGTTTTAGTTAGTCTAGATTTTTTTAGTGGAACTCTATAATTAGGTTTAGGTACTTGAGATTTTTAACTAGCTCTTATAAGTTACTCTTAAAGTTATAATTTAGCTACTTAATAAGATATTTAAATATGTTCTTTCCCTTTCGTAAATCTATAACTTCCTTAACGTTATACTTATCCTTATTAGCGTTAATCTTAATCTTCTTTTTTAGAAGAACTCCTTTTAAGGTAGGTTTTAAAAGTGAGATGTGAAAAACCTTAATCTGCACCTTTATACTAGTGGGTAAGTTTAGTTTATAATTAAAGGTGGCGACCTTTTTCTTAATCTAGAACAGTCTGTACCTTTTAAAGTCAAGCTTTTTACTAGGCTGTTTTAAATGTAAGTTTTGTGAAAAAAGGTAAACGTAATCCCCCTTTTAAAAAGTTAGTCCTTTAACTTATTTATTATTATAATAGAGTCCTTTTTTAAGTATTAGCTGTTTAGTTTAGTGTTTATTAGTAAACTTTTTTATTCGTTCGTATGTGAACTTAAGTTCAGCTTATAAGTGGTTATGTAGCTTTTACATCTGGTTTACGCAGATTACGGCTTAGGGGGTGCTGGTAGGTGGGCCTTAACGGAGTTTAGGCTCTTTACTATAATTAGTAAAGAATAGTAATATACTTATTAACTTAATTAACGTCGTGTTATAAGTTATTTATACTGTTAATAACAGCTTAAGCTAATTATCTTATTTAAAATTAATATAAGCTTAAAGATACGTTATAAATATCTAGTTAACTTGCTTTGTTTAGCCGTCTGTTTATAGGTAGAATGTTGTTAAAAGCTTACTTTTCACACCTATTCTTTATATTAATCCTTATTAAAACTTTAACACAATCAGCTTATTTTAATCCGTAATAATATTATCCAGCTAAAGGTGTTATAAAACTACCTTTTTCTCAAAGATATAAGTAAGTTACTTTATTATTATATTTTTTAAAATTAGTAAAAAGTAAGCCTATTTTGTTAATCTATTAACCACTATAAGGATTTAGTTATAAGTAACTCCTGTAACAGGGTCCTTAGACTTTAGGATCCTAGTGATAAAATTAAACGAGATTAAACTTTATAACGCCTGTAGTACAGGGAGTAGTTTAAAAAGCTTATAAGGCTTATAGCGTCGATTTTACTTCTAGTGGCAGATGTTACAGTTATTAACCACTTCCTTAACTAACTTCTTCATTCCCAGGAAGGTGTACACTTGCTAGGCTTATGTAAGAGTCTTAACTCGGCCTATATATCCTTTAAGTTAAGACTTATAAACTTATTAGACGTACTTTTTCTACTTTCTTAGGTTGTGAATATATAGTTTCTTTTAATATTAGAGCTTTACTTTTAGTTTAGACGTGTTATTTATACTTTTTAATAACTGTTTTAGCTAACAACCGTTTTTATTATAGTTTGGATATATCGGGCACTCTTTCCCACAGTCTTACATGTGCCTTGAGAAATCTCCTAAAGGGCATTTATACTTATAAGTTCCTTCCGTTAGCCTTTTTACTTAAAAGTCCTGTTATTACTAATGGATGTTATACTTTATTTATAAATTTATACAGACTTTAATAGTTTATTCTAGCGTTTAGTTATTTAACATTTATAACGTATACTTTAATATACTGTTTTTAACTTTGTCGAATATAGTAATAGGGATTAGGACTGGATTAGTATCTTTATAGTCCTGTCTCCGGTTAAGAGTATCGGCTTGTTTATTATCTTTTCCTTTAACGTAGTAGATCTGGAAGTGGAATGGGGCTATTAATTCTACTTATTATGCTTACTGTAGGTTAAGTTCCTTTGTTAGGAAGTACTGGAGGTTATTATAGTTTGAAAAGACCTGGACCGGCTCTTTTATATTGTTTAGATACAGTGCCCACTTAGTAAAGCACTGAATAATTGCCATCAGTTCCTTATCGTGGATCGGGTATCGTAGGGCTAGGCTGTGGATTCCTTTTAACAAGAAGGTAATTAGGTAGCGTTTCTTATCGTCCTGGACTTAGCTGAGTTCTCTACCGATTACGAACTCTGAGGAGTTAGTCTTGATTTAAAAAGGTTTTAAGAAATTAGGGAGGGTTAAGACTGGTGCTGTAATAAAGGTGTGCTTAAGGTCTTTAAACGCTCTCTGCTGTTTATTAGTCTACTTAAACGGTTTACCTTCTCCTGTAAGTTTATATAGTGGTTTTACAATCTTTATAAAGTACCTGATAAAATAACGATAGAAGTTTATAAAGCCGATAAAGGCTTATAACTCTTTCTGGTTCTTTAAAGTAAGCTAATCCCTAATTACCTCTGTTTTCTCCGGTTATATTTCGAGCTTTTTAAGGGTTACTTTAAACTTTAAATAGTTTAATTCCTAAATGTAGAAGTGGCTTTTCTCTAAGTTTACTGTTAGCTTCGCCTTTTTAAAAGCTATTAGAACCTATTGTATATGCTTTTAATGTTCTTTTAAAGTTTCGGAGTAAATTAAAACGTCGTTTAAATATATAAAGATAAACTTATTAAGGAAGGGGTAGAGGATATTATTAATAAGGCTTTAGAAAGTTACAGGGGTGTTTATTAATCCTATCGGTATGATACGGTACTGGTAATACCTGTTACGAGTCTGAAAAGCCGTCTTATGTTTATCTCCTTCCTTTACTCTAACGTAGTTAAATCCTATAGGGAAATTAAAGCTAGAGAACTAGTTTACCTTAATAATCCGTTTTTACATTTCTGTAATAAGTGGTAATAAGTAGCGATTCTTAATTATATCCTCGTTTAACATTTAATAGTTAATAACTATACGTAACTTACTATCTCCTTTCCTTAAGACGAATAATACTAGGTATCTTACTGGGGATTGGGATTCCACGATAAACCTATTCTTTAAGTTCTTATTAATATACTTCCACAGAGCTTTAACCTGCTAGGGGTTTAAATGATAGGGCTGGAAGCTGTAGAGCTTTACTCCCAGCTTTAGCTTGATTTCGTGGTCCTATAATCTGTGGTCTAGTAGTTACAGTATCTTTTTTCAAAACAGGGTGAACTTCCTATATTTAACAGGTACTTTAAATAAGTTGACTTTTTCACTTATTTATAGATTGGCTTTTTACTTCTTTTTACCTTCTAAATCATTATTTAGGTATTACAGTAGACCTTCTGGTCCTTTAACTGTCTTAATAAACTTAACTTAAACTGTACTTAGTTTTAAGGGTTTAACGTGCTTTTAAATACTTTATATATTTTTAGAACGGTTCAGTGCCTTCTGCTTTTAAGTGCTTTATGTATCTCTAGAACAGTTTAATGCTTTCTTAGCTTTCTCTAAATAATAATTACAGTTAGGGGACTTGCTAAAGGTAAGGTAGCTACTCCTCTAGTTAATTACAAGGTTATACTTTTCCAGCTAGGGTAGACTTAAGATTATATTATATCTTGTAACTGGTGTAACGTTAAAGTCTACTTATTATTTATCCTTATCCACTTTAATTAGGAGTGGTGAGTAGTAAGTGACTTTACCGTTATTATACTGGTATAGGCCTCTTTTACTATTTTAAATAGGGATAGCCTTTTTATACTCTTTATTAAAGAGTTTCCTTTAGTTAACTAGCAAAGGGTGTATTAGGTTAGAAGCACTCCCACTATTAATTACTACTTTTACCTTAAATAGCCTCCCTCTTCTATCTGTTATATTAATACTGACAGAATAATGCTTATACTCCTTTAATATCTAAGTTATAGTAATTACTTATCTTTAAGGTCTTATTTAGCTTAACCTTTAAGTGCCTCTCCTTCTTTTTAAAGTTTTTACTAATTAGTGAACTATTAGTTTCTAGCCCTTTTAAAGGGCTTATAACCTTTTCTTAATTCCTTCTGGAAAAACAGGTAGCTTTAATAGACTTAATAATTAACTTTTCTTAAGTTCTTACACCTTAGCGTTTAGTTAACTTTAAACGGTACGATGTTTCTGAAGTCTTTAATAAGACGATAATACGCTTTACAGGTTTAGATTATAGTAATGTCTTTTTACTCTTAAATCTATTAGTAGTCTTCTTACTTCTACTATTCTCTAGTTTTTCCATTAAGATGTAATAAGCACGTTATAACAGGGTAATTATTAAGCACTCCTCTTTACCAGCACGTAATAGGAGCCTGGTTAATTACAGTAACTTTCTGCTTATTACTAAACTCTCTTATTAGGGAGTAGGAGACTTAGTAGTAGGCTAGTTTTAACTTTACTTTAGTGATAGTGTAGTCCCGTTTCCATATGCTTAAGAAGTGGTCGTAAAGGGCCTTAGGTCCATAATGCTAGTTAAAAGCACAGTCGTTATACACGTAATTAATCTACAGTATATCTCTGTAACTAGGGTAATTAATATTAACTATAAGTGTTATAATTATAGAGTATAGAATAGGGGAAGTAACACTTTGTTCTTTCTCTTCTTTTATTTACCTCTATATACATTATTTCTCTTAAACTTCTTTCCAGAACTTAAGTAGTAATAACCCAGCTTATTCTTTTATAAAGTGGTTTTCCTTAACAAGTCGATATTTAAGCTAATTAGCGAAACAGACTTTATTATAGAGTTTTAATCCAATTTCTACCACTCTGTCCTTAAATGTTACAGTAAGGCCTTCGATTTACAAGTCCTTTATTTTATCTACTATCTTTTAATATTTCTCCTTTAACTCTTAAACCCTTTATTAATATATTTACTTTATACCTTTTTAAGGGACCTTTAAGGTACCGGTCTAAGGCATACCAGCTTTAATGTAAGGTAACTATCTAAACTATCCTTCTTTTAAAAAGGTAAGGGTATTAATCCACTTAACATGCTTAAAGTGTTTAAGAGTCTTAGGGGGTATTATGGAGAAGAACTTCCGTTTCTTTAATTTAATTTTCTCAGCTTATTCTCTTTCACCTTCCAGGGTTTACTTTACTGTTTATATAACCTAAAGGGCTAGTTCTTTAACTCCCTTAACCATTTTAGTAAAGTTTAAGTTAAAGTCCTTCTTAAACTTCCTTAATTCTTAAGCTTATAAGGTAAGGTTTTTAAGGCTTATAACAACTAGCCGAAACATCTCTTCTTAAAGTTAATCTTCCGCAATTTACACCTTTAATAGTTCTAAGTTTCCACTTTAAAGTCGGTTTTTTACAACCTACACTTCCGTAACTGACTTTTCTACAACACCTTTAAGGACTAAATACATTACGTCTTAAGGTTCTTCCTCTTCTTCCTTATCTCTTAAGTTACACTTATCTATTTACGTGTAGTTTTCTTCGTTACCTGCTATCTTAACGTAAACATCTCTTAAGTTAAACCTAATATACTTTTCTCTTTCCAAAACAGGTTTCTAACTAACTTATTTTAGTGATAGGCATTACTGTATTATATAGCCTTTCTTATTACAGTTAAAGCATTAGACTTAAGATAGGTCTTTAAGCTGCTTCTACTACTGCTATTATTAAGGCTTATCACAGTTAAGTCAGTTCTAACAGTTCACTATACTAATGTCTATCAGCCCGGGGTAATAGCCTGTCACAGTCAACTAGTTCCCCTTCTTTAGTTTACTTAACTAATAAAGGGTCTGTTCTTTCTAAAAGTTCTTTTAATAATAGTAATTATAATACCAGTTATTAACTTTAATAGCTATCTTAACTAGTTTTTAAAGGCGGTTTAGCTAATCCTCTTAGTAAAGGTCTCCGGTGACGTGTTCCTTCAGACTGCTCTAAAATAGCATTACTAAAGCTTCTTAGCCGAGCTTAATCTTTACTGTTTTTAGCTTAAAGCGTATAGAGAACTTAAGGATTAAGGACGTCTACCTTAAAGCCATAAGGTGTTATTTAGCCCGCCTAAGGGTATCCAGTTCTCTAAACTCAGTCCAGAGTTAGTCGATAAAAACGTTAAAGTCGTTAAAAAGAGCTTAAGTCTTAAGGGCTTCCTTTTATACTCTGTTTATAGAGAGGTCGTTAATTATTTTTATATAAGGTTTATACCAGTAAGCGGCTACTTTATCTAGTAAGGCTCTAGCAAACCTGACCTTTCCTTCTTTTTCAAAAAACTGCTTATCGTAATAGGTGACATAACTCTAAAGCTAGGCTATCTAGGATTTTAGTTACGTAAAGTCTCCCTTAAAACGCGACAGTAAAGGGAGCTTTACTTATTTCTTCTATAAGCCTTTAAGGTTATTATTCTCTAACTTAACAGTATTGTGACGACCCTGCAGGCTGTCACTTAGGCCGGAGCGGCCCGACGAATCCCCCGCACAAGGAACAGTGCAGGAGGACAGTACGCACAGTACTACGCACTGGGCCAGGGGTGTAAAGACCCGAAGCCCCTACGACTAACCAGCAGCTGCTCAGTCTTGGCAGGAGTGCTCACCTACTAAGCATCTGAGAAACCTTTAAGCAAGGAGTGCTTAGTAACAGGTTACTCAGTTCCTCACTAAGCAATAAGCCACTAAGTAAGGTATAAGGTACCTCTGGCTAGTTAGTATAAATAATTATAGTTATGCCCACAACTACCGTAAGGGACTCTGGTTCCTCACACTAGTATTTAATTATTCATTTATATCTTACTATTTAGACTCACCTCTGTGTATTATAGTAACAGCAACTTACAGTAACATTAAACCCCCTATTTAGGAATACTAACTTAATAAGCTGTCTTTAAAACACCCCTTACCTGTTAATATCTTACTATACGTTCTGTCTTAACCCATACCAGTCCTCTTAAGGCCTATATTGGGTACAGGTTGTAATACGATACTAACGTTAAAGTTCTAAACGCTGTTTATTAAACTCCTAGATACCACCTCCCTCCTACTAACATGTTGACCTCTGGAAAAGGTAAGGAGATTAAGGAGGCGTAAGCTTAGCCTTAACTCCCTATAATCGATAAGTTAGCTGCACGCCTTGAAGACTTAAACCTTAACTAGTAGGGACTAATTAAAAAACTTAATAAAGCCTTCCTTAGAGATATTAAAAGTTATATCGGTCTTATTGAAAAACTTTAGGCTTAACTTAACGCTGTTAAGCTGGAGAATAACGACCTTAAAAGCTTGTAGAAGAAATAGGTAAAACTCCCCTTACCGTTACGTTTTAAGGGAGATTCTACACAGCTAGAGTCCTGGATAACCCAGCTTTAAAGTTATGTCACCTATTATAATAAGCAGTTCTTTAAGGAAGAAGGAAAGGTTAGGTTTGCAGGAGCCCTACTGGACAGAGTAACTGCTTACTAGTATAAACCTTATATAAAGACAATTAATAACCTCTTTATAAATAAAGCGCGTAAAGAGGCCCTTAAGACTTAAGCTCTTTTTAACGACTTTAACGTTTTTATTAACTAACTCTAGATTAAGTTTAAAGAACTAGACGCTTTTAAGCGGGCTAAACAATGCCTTATAACCTTAAAGCAGACATCTTCAGTCCTTAATTTCTCCACACGCTTTAAATTAGAAGCAGTAAAGATTAAGCTTAGTTAAGAAGCCTTGGTAATGCTGTTTTGGAGCGGCCTGAAGGAGTACGTTACCGGAGACCTTTACTAAGAAGATCGACCGGATCGCCTCTAAGAACTAATTAAGATAGCCATTAAAGCTAATAATTAGTATTATAATTACTACTACTGAAAGAACTTTTAGAAAGAATAGACCCCTTACCAGCTTAAAAAGGGAAACTAATTAACCGTAACAGGTTATCACCCTAGACTAATAGATATTAGTATAGTAAACCGTTAGAATTAACCTAATTACGATAAACCTTAACGATAATAATAGTAGAAGCAGTTTAAAGACTTATCCCAGGTCTAATACTTTAACTGCAGTAAGAAAGGTTATATAGCGTAGTAATACCCATTATTAAAATAAGTCGGTTAGAAGTTAGTTCTAGAAGGAGGAAAGCACATTAGGTTTAACTTAAAAGACGTCTATATTAGGATAATAGGTAATAAGGAAGACTACTCTTAGATAGATAAATGCGAATTAAGAGATAAGGGAGAGAAAAAAGAAGAACTTTAAGACGTAATATACCTAGTCTTTAAGGGTGTCTTAGAAAAGTCAGCTACGGAGGTGTAGGTTGCAGAAGACTGACTTTAAGGTAGAAACTTAGAACTACTAGAAGTGCAGGTCGCAGAAGACCGACTTTAGGAAGAAATGTTCCGGTTAGCTATTATAAGCCTTAAAAACCTTACCTTGTAAGCCTAGGAACTAAGGAAATCTAAGACAAACCCTAACTTAAAAGTTACTAAGATAGTAAAAGAAGTTAAAGAACTAGCCCTCTAGGCTACCCAAACGGTAAAGCAAGCCTTAAAAAGTGAAAGAGAATAAACTGAGAGAATTAAACTAAAGAAACGAAAGTTCTTCTTAATAGTACCCTTTAAGACTCTTAAATACTTTAAGTACGTTAAATAGATTAGTACCCTCACCTCCCTAAAAGAAGGACAGCTTAGGTGGCTGCCCTGCACTAAAGCTGGTGTGCTTTAGACTGGTACCTTAAAGGTTTTTTAAAAAGGCACACTGAACTCTTAAAACTAAGTATAGTTTAAGTTAGGTTTATTAAGACAGTTAAAGGACCAGAAAGTCTACTGCATTGCCTAAATGATAATTTAAAAGGTAGAAAGAAGTAAGAAGCTAATCTACAGATAAGTAAAGAAGTTAACTTATTTAAGGTACCCGCGGAATATAGGAAGTTTACCCTATTTTAAAAAAAGATACTGTAATTACTGGACTATAGACTATAGGATTACGAAATTAAGCTGAAGCTAGGAGCGAAGCTCTGTAACTTCTAACCTTACTACTTAAACCCCTAGTAAGTTAAAGCCTTATAGGAATATATCGATAAGAACTTAAAAAACGGGTTTATCGTAGAGTCCTAGTCCCCAGTAAGGTACCTAGTACTGTTTGTCCCAAGGAAGGGAGACGGTAAGTTACATATAGTCGTTAACTACTAAACGTTAAATAAGGATATAATTAAGAATCGCTACCTATTACTACTTATTACGGAGATGTAAGAACAGATTACTAAAGCAAATTAGTTCTCCAGCTTTAATTTCCCCATAAGATTTAACTACGTTAGAGTAAAGGAGGAGGATAAGCATAAAACGGCTTTTCGGACTCGTAACGGGTATTACCAGTACCATGTTATGCTAATAGGATTAACAAACGCCCTTACGACCTTCTAAGGCCTTATTAACAGTGTTCTTTACCCCTTCCTTAATAAGTTTATCTTTATATATTTAAATAACGTTTTAATTTACTTTGAAACTTTAGAGGAACATTAAAAGCATATACGATAGGTTTTAACAGCTTTTAAAAAGGCGAAGTTAACAGTAAACCCGGAAAAGAGCCACTTCCACGTCCAGGAACTAAATTATTTAAGGTTTAAAGTAACCCTTAAAAGGCTTAAAATGTAACCGGAGAAGACAGAGGCGGTTAGGGACTAGCTTACTCCGAAAAACCAAAAAGAGTTATAAGCCTTTATCAGCTTTATAAACTTCTATCACTATTTTATTAGGTACTTCGCAAAAGTCGTAAAACCACTTCACAAACTTATAAGTAAGGGAAAGCCGTTTAAATAGACTAATAGACAGTAAAAGGCGTTTAAAGATCTTAAACACGCCTTTGTTACAGCTCCAGTCCTAGCCCTTCCCGATTTTTCAAAGCCTTTCCAAGTTAAAACAGACTCTTCAGAGTTCGCAATCAGCAGAGAATTTAGTTAAATCTAAGACGATAGGAAACGCTACCTAATTACCTTCTTATTAAAAGGAATCTACAGCCTTGCCCTGCAATATCTAATCTATAATAAGGAACTGATAGTAATTATTTAGTACTTTACTAAATAGGTGCTGTATCTAAGCGGTATAGAAGAACTAGTTTAAGTCTTTTCAAACCATAATAACTTCCAGTACTTCCTAATAAAAGAACTTAGCTTACAGTAAGCACGATAAGTAAAGTTAATGGCCCCGTTTCACTTCTAGATTTACTACGTTAAAGGAAAAGATAATAAGTAAGCTAATACTCTTAATTAGAGATAGGACTATAAGGATACTAACCTAGTCTTAATCCCCGTCACTATATTTAACGAAGTAAAGAACAGCACGTTAAAACATATATTATAAATATCAGATAACTAGATATTAGAATAAACTATTAATATCTGCATAAACTTATAAATAAAGTATAATATCTATTAGTAATAATAGGACTTTTAAGTAAGAAGGCTAACGGAAGGAACCTGTAAGCATAAATACCCTTCAGGAGACTTCTCAGGGCACGTGTAAGATTATAGTAAGGAGTGCCTAAAGTATCTAAACTATAACGAAACTAGTTATCAGCTAGAACTATTACTAGAAGGCGTAAACGGCACGCTTAAACTAGGAGTAAGGCTTTAGTACTAAAAGAAACCGTACATTTATAACCTAGACGAACGAAAGGAGTACGTCTAGTAGGTCTATAAGTCTCGACTTAAAGGATATATAGGCCAAGCCAAGACTCTTACATAAGCTTAACAAGCGTACACCTTCCTAGGAATAAAGAAATTAGTTAAGGAAATAGTTAATAATTATAACGTCTGCTACTGTAAGCAGAATCGGCAGTATAAGCCTTATAGACTTCTTAAACCACTCCCTATACTATAAGCACTATAGAGTTTAATCTTACTTGACTTTATTACTAAGATTCCAGAGTCTAAGGACCCTATTATAAGAGTTACTTATAACTAAATCCTTATAATAGTCGATAGATTAATAAAATAGGCTTACTTTCTACTAACCTTAAAGGGTATAACAGTGGAATAACTTACTTATATCTTTAAGAAAAAGGTAGTTTTACAACACCTTTAGCTAGATAACATCGTCACAGATCGAGATAAGCTAATTATATTGAAATTCTAGTAAGGGTTAATATAGAGAATAAGTGTGAAAAGTAAGCTTTTAATAACATTCTACCCACAGACAGATAACTAAACGGAATAAGTTAATTAAATACTTATAATATATCTTTAAACTTATATTAACTTTAAATAAGATAATTAACTTAAGTTATTACCGATAGTATAGATAGCTTATAATATAACATTAGTTAAGTTAATAAGTATATCACTATTCTTCACTAACTACAGTAAGGAGCTTAAGCTCCGTTAAAGCCTGCCTATAGGTGCCCTCCGAGCTATAGTCTACATAAACCAGATATAAGAGCTGTATAACTATCTGCAAGCTAAACTTAAGTTCACATACGAATAAATAAAGAAGTTTACTAATAAACACTAAACTAAGTAACTAGTATTTAAAAAAGGACTTTATTATAATAATAAATAAGTTAAAGGACTAACTCTTTAAAAGGGGGACTACGTTTACCTTTTTTCACAAAACTTGCATTTGAAACGGCTTAGTAAGAAGCTTGACTTTAAAAGGTACAGACTGTTCTAGATTAAGAAAAAGGTCACTACCTTTAATTATAAACTAGACTTACCTACTAGTATAAAAGTGCAAATTAAGGTTTTTTATATCTTACTTCTAAAACCTGCCTTAAAAGGAGTTCCTTTAAAAAAGAAAATTAAGATTAACGCTGACGAAGATAAATATAACGTTAAGGAAATCGTAAATTCACGAAAGAGAAAGAACACGTTCGAGTATCTTATTAAATAGTTAGACTATAACTTTAAAAGCAACTTGTAAAAGCCAGTTAAAAATCTTAAATGCCTAGACTTAATTACAGAGTTCTACCGGAAAAATCCAAACCGATTAAAACTAATAATAAAAACTAGAAATAAGATAAAACCTGATATTTAAATTACTGTATTAAAGAGTAAGACCACTGTGGGACTTAAAACCTGAGAAATAGTAGGAAACTCTTTAATAAGTACGAAAAGACATTTGCCAGAACCTTAGCCAGGGTTACAAGGACCTTAGACCTAATAAGGAGGCCGGGCCTTTAAAGCCCCCAAAGCTCTACTAACACTGTTAAAAAAAAAAAAGTCAGTAAAAAAAAAATAATAAATACGTTATTATTATATTATAAAACTGTAAGAGGAAAGAAGCTATAAACTAAGTTAAGAAGAGGTTATCGGCTATAACGATCCCTTAGAAAAAGAACTGGCAGGTGTTCT
>Ga0247770_1001484_pt1 | contig 17870 bp, 12 predicted proteins | sample UWRJL136409B6_FD_179943 | JGI IMG/M metagenome (GOLD analysis project Ga0247770, IMG submission 179943) | Plant litter microbial communities from Arlington Agricultural Research Station in Wisconsin, United States - UWRJ-L136-409B-6 | ecosystem: Environmental > Terrestrial > Plant litter >... | reverse complement strand
AGCGCAGCGGTAATGTACCTGCTTATTCTCTTTTTACTGACTTTTTTTTTTTTAACAGTACTTATTTTCGTACAGAACGTGCCGGGAACTCTAGAGGAGGCTTAACCTCCTCGTTAGGTTTAAAGTCTTTGTAATTTTAGTTAAGGTTTCTGATAAATGTCTTTCTATACCTATTAAGGAGTTTCTTACCGTTTCTTAGGCTTTAGGTCTTACAGTGGTTTTGCTCTTTAATATAGTAGTTTAGATATTAGATCTTATCTTATTTTTAATTCTTATTATTAGTTTTAATTTATTAGGATTCTTTCGGTAGAACTCTGTAATTAGGTCTGGGCATTTAAGGTTTTTAACTGGTTTTTATAAGTTACTTTCAGGGCTGTAGTTTAGCTACCTGATAAGATATTTAAACGTGTTCTTTCCCTTTCGCGAATCTATAACTTCTTTAACGTTGTACTTATCCTTATCGGCGTCGACCTTAATCTTCTTTTTTAGAGGAACTCCCTTTAAGGCAGGTTCCAGAAGTAAGATGTGAAAAACCTTAATCCGCACCTTTATACTAGTAGGTAGGTCTAGTTTGTAATTAGAGGTAGCGACCTTCCTTTTAATTCGAAATAGTCTGTACCTTTTAAAGTTAAGCTTCTTACTAGGTTATTTCGAATGTAAGTTTCGTGAAAAAAGGTAAACGTAATCCCCTTCTTAAAGAGTTAGTCCCTTAACTTATTCGCTATTATAATAAAGTCCTTTTTTAAGTACTGGTTACTTAATTTAGTATTTATTAGTAAACTTCTTTATTCATTTATATGTAAACTTAAGTTTGGCTTGTAAGTAGTTATATAGCTCTTGTATTTAGTCTGCGCGTACTGTAGCTTGGAAGGCACTAGTAGGTGGGCCTTAATAGAGCTCGGGCTCCTTACCGTAGTTAGTAAAGAATAGTAATATACCTATCGACTCGATTAGCGTTATATTATAAGTTATTTATACTGTTAGTAACAGCTTAAGCTAATTATCTTATTTAAAGTTAATATATACTTAAAGATACATTATAAGTATTTAATTAACTTACTCCGTTTAATTATTTATCTGTAGGTAGAATGCTGTCGAAAGTTTACTCTTTACATCTATTCTCTATATTAATCCTTACTAAAACTTCGATACGATTAGTTTATCTTGATCTGTAACGATATTATTTAGCTAAAGGTGTTGTGAAACTACCTTTTTCTTAAAGATATAAGTGAGTTACTCTGCTGTTATGTCCTTTAAGGTTAGCAGAAAGTAGGCTTATTTTATTAATCTGTCGACTACTACGAGGATCTAGTTATAAGTAACTCTTATAATAGAGTCCCTAGACTCTGGGATCCTAATAACGAAGTCGAGTAAGATTAAACTCTATAATACCTGTAATACGGGGAGTGGTTTAAGAAGCTTATAAGGCTTATAGTGTCGATTCTGCTTCTAGTAGTAAATATTATAGTTGTTAATTACTTCCTTGACTAGCTTCTTCATTCCTGGGAAGGCGTACGCTTATTAAACTTATGTAAGAGTCTTAGCTTAGCCTATATATCCTTTAAGTTGAGACTTATAGACCTGTTAGATATACTCCTTTCGTTTATCTAAGTTGTGAATATACAGTTTCTCTTAATACTAAAGCCTTACTTTTAGTTTAAGTACGCTATTTACGCCTTCTAGTAGCTGTTCTAGTTAATAATTAGTTTTATTATAGTTTAGATGTTTTAAGCACTCCTTATTACAGTCTTATAAATACTCTAAAAGGTCTCCTAAAGGGCACTTATATTCGTAAGTTCCTTTTACTAACCTTCTTACTTAAAAGTCTTATTATTACTAATAAATATTATACTCTATTTATAAGTTTATATAAACGTTAATAGTTTATTCCAGTATTTAATTATCTAATACTTACAGTGTATACTTTAATGTACTGTTTTTAACTTTATTAAATATAGTAATAGGGACTAAAACCAGATTAGCATCTTTATAATCTTATCTCCAACTAAGAGCGTTAACTTACCTATTGTCTTTTCCCTTAATATAGTAGATCTAGAAGTAGAACAGGGCTATTAATTCTACTTACTATGCTTACTGTAAATTAAGTTCTTTCGTCAGGAAGTACTAAAGGTTATTATAGTTTAAAAAGACCTAAACTGGTTCTTCTATACTGCTTAGATACGGTACCCACTTAGTAAAACACTGAATAATCGCTATTAGTTCCTTATTATAGATTAGGTATCGTAAGGCTAAGCTATAAATTCCTTTCGATAAGAAGGTAACTAGGTGGCGTTTCCCATCATCCTGGACTTAGTTAAGTTCTCTACTAATTACGAATTCTAAAGAGTCTGTTTCGACTTAAAAAGGCTTTAAGAAATCGGGGAGGGCTAGGACTAACGCTGTAATAAAAGCGTATTTAAGGTCTTTAAACGCTTTTTACTGTTTATTAGTCCACTTAAACAGCTTTCCCTTACTTATAAGTTTGTAAAGTAGTTTTACAATCTTTATAAAGTACTTAATAAAATAGTGATAGAAGTTCGCAAAGCTAATAAAGGCTTGTAACTCTTTCTGGTTCTTCAGAGTGGGCTAATCCTTAATTGCCTCTGTCTTCTCTAATTACATTTCGAGCTTTCCAGGGGTTACCTTGAACCCTAAATAGTTTAATTCCTGAACGTAAAAGTAGCTTTTCTTTAGGTTTACTGTTAGCTTTACTTTCTTAAGGGCTATTAGAACTTATCGTATATGCTTTTAGTATTCTTCTAAAGTTTCAGAGTAAATTAGAACGTTATTTAAATACATAAAGATAAACTTATTAAGAAAAGGGTAAAGAACACTGTTAATAAGGTTTTAAAAAGTTACAGAGGCGTTTGTTAATCTTATTAGTATAACACAGTATTAATAATACCTATTGCGAGTCTAAAAAGCTATCTTATATTTATCTTCCTCTTTTACTCTAACGTAATTAAATCTTATAGGAAAGTCGAGACTGGAGAATTACTTTACCTTAACGATCTGTTCTTACATTTCTATAATAAGTGGTAATAGGTAGCGATTCTTAATCGTATTCTTGTTTAACGTTTAGTAATTAACGATTATATGTAGCTTACCGTCTCCCTTCCTTAGGACGAACAGCACTAGGTACCTTACTGGGGACTGGGACTTTACGATAAATTTATTCTTTAAGTTCTTATTAATATACTCCTGTAGGGCTTTAGCTTACTAGGGGTTTAAGTAGTAGGGCTGGAAGCTGTGGAGCTTCGCTCCCGGCTTTAGCTTAATTTCGTAGTCTTATAGTCTATAGTCTAATAATTACAGTATCTTTTTTTAAAATAAGGTAAACTTCCTATATTTAGTAAGTACTTTAAATAAGTCGACTTTTTCACTTATCTATAGGTTAACTTCTTACTTCTTTCTACTTTCTAAATCGTTATTTAAGTAATACGGTAAACCTTTTAATCTTTTAATTGTTTTAGTAAACTTAACTTAAACTGTGCTTAGTTTTAAGGGTTTAGCGTGTTTTTAAGTGCTTTATATATCTCTAGAATAGTTCGGTACCTTCTTAGCTTTTTCCAAACAGTGATTACAGCTGGGGGACTTACTAAAGGTAAGGTAGCTACTCCTTTAGTTAATTACGGGGTTATACTTTTCTAGCTAAGGTAGACTTAAGATTATATTATACTTTATAATTAGTATAATATTAAAGTCTACTTATTATTTATCCTTATCTATTTTAATTAGGAGTAGTAAATAGTAAGTAACCTTACTATTATTATACTAGTATAGGCTTCTTTCTCTATTCTAAATAAGAATAGCCTCTTTATACTCTTCGTTAAAGAGTTTCCTTCAGTTAACTAACGAGAGGTATACTAAGTTAAAAGCACTCCCGCTATTAATTACTGCTTTTACTTTAAATAACCTCCCTTTTCTGTCTGTTATATTAACATTAACGGAATAATACTTATGCTCTTTTAATATCTAAGTTATAGTAACTATTTGCCTTTAAGGTCTTATCTAACTTAACCTTTAAGTGCTTTTTCTTTTTCTTAAGGTTTTTACTAACTAGCGAACTACTAATTTCTAGCCTTTTTAGAAAGCCTGCAGCCTTTTCCTAATTCCTTCTGGAAAAACAGGTAGCTTTAGTAAACTTAGCGGTTAACCTTTCTTAAGTTCTTACACCTTAACGTCTAATTAACTTTAAACGGTATAATATTCTTAAAGTCCTTAATAAGTTAATAATACGTTCTGCAGGCTTAAATTGTAGTAATGTCCTTTTACTTTTAAATCCGTTAGTAATCTTCCCACTTTTACTATTCCTTAGCTTTTCCGTTAAGATATAGTAAGTACGTCGTAACTAAGCAGTTATTAAATACCCCTCCTTATTAATACGTGGTAAAGGCTTAGTTAACTACAGTAACTTTCCTCTTATTACTGGATTCCTTAGTTAGGGAGTAAAAGACCTGATAATAGGCTGGTTTTAACTTTACCTTTACGACTGTATAGTCTTGTCTTTATGTGTTAGGGAAGTAGTTATAAAGGGCTTTAAGTTTATAATACTAGTTAAAAGCGTAATTATCGTACACGTAATCAATTTACAGTATATCTTTATAACTAGGGTAGTTAATATTAACTGTAAGTGCTACCGTTATAGAGTACTAAACGGGGGAAATAGTACTTTATTTTTTCTCTTCTTCCACTTACCTCTACGTGTGTTATTTTTCTTAAACTTCTTCCTAAAACTTGGGTAGTAGTAACCTAGCTTGTTCTTTTATAAAGTGGTCTTCCTTAATAAGTCAATATTCAAGCTAATTAACGAAACGAACTCTATTATAAAGTTTTAACCTAATTTCTACTGCTTTATCCTTAGACGTTACAGTAAAGCCTTCAACTTACAAGTCCTTTATTTCGTCTATTAGCTCTTAATGTCTTTCCTTCAGCTCTTAGACCCTCCACTAATATGCTTACTTCGTGCTTTCTTAGGGGACCTTTAAGGTACCGGTTTAAGGTATATTAGCTTTAATGCGGGGCAGTTACTTAAGCTGTCCCTTTTCTAAAGAGGTAAAGGTGTTAATCTACTTAACATGTTTAAAGTGTTTAAGAGTCTTAAGGGGTACTGTTAAGAAGAACTTTTATTTCTCTAGTTTAATTCTCTTAATTTGTTCTTTTTCACTTTTTAAAGCTTACTTTACTGTTTAAGTAGCCTAGAGGGCTAGTTCTTCAACTTCTTTTACTATCTTAATAAGGTTTAAGTTAAGGTCCTTCTTAGACTTCCTTAGTTCTTAAGCTTATAAGGTAAGGTTTTTAAGGCTTATAACCACTAATTAAAATATCTTTTCTTAAAGTTAATTTTCTATAACTTACACTTTTAGTAATTTTAAGTTTCCCCCTTAAAGTTAGTTTTCTACAACTTACACCTTTATAGTTAACTTTTTTAAAATACCCTTAAAGACTAGATACATTATATCTTAAAGTTCTTTTTCTTCTTCCTTATCTTTTAAGTTACACTTATTTATCTAAATGTAATCCTCTTTATTACTTACTATCTTAATATAAATATCTCCTAAGTTAAACCTAATGTGTTTTTCTCCTTTTAAGACAGATCTTTAACTAACTTACTTTAACGATAAGTATTACTATACTATATATCCTTTTTTATTACAGTTAAAGTATTAAATTTATAACAAGTCTTTAAGCTATTTCTATTACTGTTATTACTAAAGCTTATCGCAGTTAAGTCGGTTCTAACGGTTTATTATACTAATATCTATTAATCTAAGGTAGTGATTTATTACAGTTAATTAGTTCCCTTTCTTAGGTTTACTTAACGGGGGGACTTGATTTTTCCAAAAGTTCTTCTAATAATAATAATTATAATACTGATTATTAGCTTTAATAGCTATCTTAACTAGTTCTTATAAACGGTCCGGTCAGTCTTCTCAGTAAAGATCTTTAATAACGTGTTCTTTTAAGCTGCTTTAAAACAGTATTATTAAGGCCTTTTAGCTAAGTTTAGTCTTTACTGTTTTTAATTTAAAACGTGTAAAGAACTTAAGGACTAAAGACGTCTGTCTTAAGGCTATAAGGTGTTATTTAGCCCACTTAAAGGCGTTTAGTTCTTTAAATTCAGTCCAGAGTTAATCGATAAAAATGTCAAAGTTATTAAAAAGAGCTTAAGTCTTAAGGGCTTCCTTTCGTGCTTTATCTATAAAGAGGTCGTTAATTATCTTTATATAAGGTTTATATTAACAAGTAGCTATTCTATCCAGTAAGGCTTTAACAAACTTAACCTTTCCTTCTTCTTCGAAGAACTGCTTATTATAATAAGTGATATAACTTTAAAGTTAGGCTATTTAGGACTTTAACTGCATAAAGTCTCCTTTAAAGTGTAATAGTAAGGGGAGCTTTACCTGTTTCTTCTATAAGCCTTTAAGGTCGTTATTCTTTAGCTTAATAACGTTAAGTTAGGCCTAGAGTTTTTCAATAAGACTGATACGGCTTTTAATATCTCTAGGGAAGGTTTTATTAAGTTCTTTAACTAATCTCTATTAGTTAAGGTTTAAGTCTTCAAGGCGTGTAGCTAACTCGTTAATAGTAAGGAGTTAAGGCTAAGTTTATACTTCCTTAATCTCCTTACCTTTTCTAAAGGTCGATATATTAATAAAAGGGAGGTAATATCTGGGAGTTTAATAAATAACGTTTAGAACTTTAACGTTAATATTATATTACAACTTATACCCAACATAGGCCTTAAAAGGACTAATACAGGTTAAGATAAAACGTATAATAAGACGCTAACAGGTAAGGGGCGTTCTAAAGACGGCTTATTAAGCTAGCACTTTTAGATAGGGGTTTAATGTTACTGTAGGTTACTATCACTATAATATACAGAGGTAAGTCTGAACAGTAGGACACAAATGAACAATTAAATACTAGCGTGAGGAACTAGAGTCCCTTACGGTGGTTATAGGTATAACTATAACTATCTATATTAACTAACTAAAAGGTACCTTATACTTTGATTACTATACTCTCGTCAAGAGGTAGTAAGCAGAGTGATCACTATTCGGGGTTGCTTACCTTGATCACTAGGTCTTAGCGAGATCAGAGTGAGCAAACAACGATTAGTTATAGGGGCTTCGGGTCTTTGCACCCCTGGCCCAGTACGCAGTACCGTGCGTACTGCCTTTCTGCACTGTTCCTTCTGCGGGGGATTTGTCGGGCCGCCCCGGCCCAAGTGACGGCCTGCAGGGTCGTCACAGCCACATGGTTTAAAGAACTACATAACTTTTAATTAATAACTAACAACTTTATTATAAATACTTCTCATTTAAAGCCTAGTAACATTCTAACCCTCTGATTAATAGAAGATAACCTTATTAAACTTAAGGAACTTACATAGCTGTAGTATAGGCCTGTAGTCTTTAAAGAAGAAGTGCATACTAGTCCAAGCCATACTACAGTGCTTACAGCACTGTAGGAATCAAACGAAGGCCTAAATTACAGGGCAGTGCCACTGTAAATAAGGGTGTTATAGCGAATATGAACGCTGGAAATAAGAGGATCCGGAAGGCAGTGCTTTATATAATGAACTGGTGCGATAGCGTAATAGGGAAGAAACTACAAAGAGAACCACACCTACAGAACGTTATTATCGGCCTGAAAGGCCGACTTCTAAACTACTAGTCCTCCAATCGGAGGGACACAAATGTAACTAACGTAGAAAAACAGATACATACCTAATATGGAACAAAACCTAATATATGACGGTGCCTAGCATGGAACGGAGCCTAGCATGGAACAATAAAGGAAACGTGACTGTGGATTAGGTCATCTTCCTTTAATCGAAGGGCCAGAATGTCACTGGGCTTTTAATAGGAGGTCTTCGTAGTGAAAATCGTCGGATCGATAATTGATGAAAGAAGCACGGTTTAAAGAACCGCGCGGCGCAGCCCCTTTTTGACGGTGGCACGTGCCAGAGAACGCATCGCTATATACATAAACGGCTACAGTAATATTACGCACAGAGCCCAAAAAGAACGACAGGGTCGGCCTGAACAAACGCCCCGAGTCAGTATACAGGTAGTAGAAATAAATGAGTGGCGAAGAAGTGGAACATTTTCAGGAAATAAACAGTCGGCGCTAATGGTGCGAGCGAGGGTGGGGTGTTGATTTGACGTTTGTTTAATCGCACACCTTTGGGTGGCCGAAACCGGTAGAGAATTTGCAGAGAAACGATATTACACAGCGCGTGTAATTTACACCTGCTTTTCGATGGCTGACATAAACGGTCTTTCAATGGTACCATACCAACAGGCGCTTGTGCCGCCAAGCCGCAGCAGCATCTTCACGCTTGGAAATGCTTCGCGCCGCGGGATTGATTGGAATCCATGTTCCGCGATAATCGTGATTCAAAACATAATTGGTTGCGAAGAAGGACTTTGTAGTCCCGATTGCGCGGTGGGCGAATGTGGGTCTTTTGCGCCTGCCCGATGGTGCCTGCAGATTCCTCTATCGGCCTTTCCCTAGACCCTCACTGGCACTGAACCCCTCTCCAAAGAACAGCGGGCGCTCACAAACAACAAGGTCCGGGCATCCTTCTCGTCATCGCAAAACACTAGCCATGTTCATCACACTGCGCAGCGCGGGGCAGGGCTCCGGAAAACAAAAGGAGACGGCGGCGGGCGGGATGGAGCAGGTTGCACAGCGGATCGCGGCCCACACGCGCCCCGGCGAGCGTGTGCGTTCGCTCCGCCGTGTCGCCTGTCTGGAGTGCCAGGCTAAGAAGGTACGCGAGCATGTCACCCGACGTTCTAGGAAGTTTCCGACCTGGCCCACCACAGTGCTAACTCGCTTTGTAGCTTCGCTGCACCGGAAGCACGCAGGAGAGATGCGATCGATTGTGTCTTCCCGTCGAATAGCTCCTCCCAGACCGCAAATGCGCCGAGCTCACCAAGACCCTCACGGCCCGACACAGGGCCCGGCACCGGGGACAGCCCTCCCAGCCCTACAGGCAGTGGAGTGGGTCAAGCAGATCCCGTATCACTCACCGCCCAGTCGCTGGCGCCAACCGACCCAGGGCAGCCGACACTTGCATCGGTAACCCCGCGCGGTGAGCTGCCGGATGCTCTCTTTTTCGACCGTAAGTCCAACTCCAAAATCACTCTCAACCTCGGGCGGCATGGCTCATCGATGTAGTGGGTATGGAACTCGACGTAGGAATCGAGGAGCTCGACCAAGGAGGTGCTCCTCTCGGCGTCCAAGACAATTATGGCCTTCCCCTATTCAGCTCTGAAGGTGATGACTATCGACAAACCATGCTTGCCCCGCCTGGGAACTCCCTTATCCAGCAGCCTGAACATACACAGCCTCCCATCGCAGGACCCAGTGCATCGAGTAACTTCTCGTTGGACGCCACGCCGTTCTCTTTCAACCGCTCCCAGAGGATACCGGATCTCCAAACCCCACAGCGCAGTGGGCAAAGCAACGTCGCAGGGTGCAGCTGTCTCGGCGATCTCCTCGGCGTCATGCAACACCTAGATGAGGATGCATTCAAGATCACCACGCTGGCCATGGATCAGGTCCTCCAACTACAGAAATGGATTATTTTTCAGTGTTGTAGGCCTCTCGACTGCTCAAGCTGTTTAGGGCAGGCCACGGTTACCACGGTGCTCTGCGACCGGTTGACGGAGATGTTCGAATGCCTCTACAAACGCCTTAAAGTCCCTGCACCCAACGATATTCCTGAGCCACCAACCGATGGTTCGAGCGTCGGGTCTCCCTGGTCTCACCAATCCGCTGTATCGGCTACCTCAGCTCCAGTAGCTGCCCAGCTCTTTGACAGCACAGGACAAGCTGCCAGCAGAGCCGCATGCAGTCCTATCCTATTTTCTCAGGAATTCCGAAACCAATACTCAGACGAGGAGCAAATCCACATGATACGCGTCCTCCTTCGACTTCAGATCAGAAACTTTAGGCAACTGCTCTTACGATTGCAGGACACCATAGACGTTGCTGCCAACCAGGCTCGGAAGTCCAAGGTGAAATCTCTTAAAGACAGACTCACAAAGGCATCAACCGACCTTGATAACGCCCTGCATTCAGTGTTGCAGTCATTATCTGTTGGATGATCAAGCAGTTTCTTTACTCCAGTTGGATAATCCATGTCGCAGCCAAGGCAGTATGAAATACGAGAGCATATCTGAAATATATTTTATACATCGTAATATTTGGTGTGTTCTTTAATCCACTCCTAGTGTCTTTTCATAGCCCCCCTGCAGTCACCTTTCGTGGCGTCTTCCTCCATCCGGCGGCGACCGAAACAGCACTTAGCAAAGTGGAACGGTCAAAAATGCGATTGGTGCTGTCATTCATGTCTGAGCCCAAGTAGCTTTGGTTTGCCATCGACGACAGGGAAAAATAAACAGACTTTTGTAATGAATTCTTAATCGGGCAGTCCCCGAGCACTGAAGTTCGGTCAGCCAGTCACTGAGATGCAGTCTTCCCAAACAGGCAATTTACTCGGACCCCCATTTTGGGTTTAGGTTTAGATGTCGCCTTGGGGGCTACGATCCTGTTGGCTCTCCAATCCCCACAGCAGGGACAGTCCAAATGGATTGTCAATCATATCTGCCCGTATCTGCGAGACTAGGTTCCCGGTGCTGACTTGTGGTAACAATACAGTACGGTACGGCAATACGAAAGCCCCAGCCAAAGGAGAAATACCTCGCAGCCGTGCCAAGAGCATGTCTTTACGACCCTTGGATTCTGAGCGGGATCCTTCACCCATGGTTACCCACTGTCTTGTAGATCAAGACTAGGCGAAACACACATTGTTTCTACTTTAGGTATCTGCCGGATCTGATAAGCATGTGGCTAGTATACCTACCTTCTAAGCAGTGGTGTTTGAATGCGGATTTGTAACTCTCGGTGCAGTCAACACCCCATGCCCCAGCGAGTCCACGCCGATAAAAACGCGAACCATGGCGTCCTTTGGGGGCCATGGAAGTTCGGAAGCATTCATCGCCATCGGAGAGTGAACTTAGCATCACATCCTCATTCTCACATTTGCCTTTTGGATCTGAAAACTCCCTAAGGACGGCCGAAAATATGCCTTCCGAGCAGCGGGACGCTGTCGCCACCGAGGCGCCTGCTGAGAAGACAGCAGACTACAACTCGGCATCGAAAGTTGAGGCAAACACCCTGGCCGAAACGGATAACGACAGCAAAGGGTGCAGAGGCTGAGCAGCCACCAAGAGATATTCACGGGGCCTTGGTGAGCACTAGAGGCTTGGACTCAGGGGTTGTGAGAATCTTGGCTAACGTTCTTGAATCTAGTGGGCTCTGGTTGTCATCGCCATTTTGTCGAGCATCTTCCTGTACTCACTCGACAACACGGTAGTTGCCGACATCTCGCCCGCTGCTGTCAATGCCTTCGGAGATGTGTTCAAGCTGCCGTGGCTGTCTGTTGGGTACGTTGCAAACTCAAGCGATGCCGATGGTACCCAAAAGTCTGACCGTGTCCGGTGCTAGGTTTCTTCTCGGTGGATCGGCCGTTGTCCTCCCATTCGGCAGGTTGTATGGCGCTTTTGACGCCAAGTGGCTCTATATCGCCTCGATGGTCCTCTTTGAAATCGGGAGCGCGCTCTGCGGTGCAGCGCCCAACATGGACGCCCTGATCATCGGTCGCGTGCTGGCTGGCATGGGCGGCAACGGGATGTATCTCGGTGTCATGACGCTGCTTTCCGTGAACACTTCGGATCGCGAGCGCCCGGGTTATTTGAGCTTTGTTGGTCTTGTCTGGGGTATCGGGACAGTCCTAGGGCCTGTTGTTGGCGGTGCCTTCGTCGAGTCCCCGGCAACGTGGCGGTGGGCATTCTACATCAACCTTGTCGTCGGCGGGTTGTTTGCACCGGTCTACCTCCTCTGGATCCCCTCGTTCAAGCCGAGAGCTGGCACCGCATCCAAGATCCTCGTTCGCGAGTTTGACATTGTCGGCAGCGCCCTCAGCATCGGCGCCATCGCCACGATTGTAATGGCCATCAACCTAGGCGGCGCTCTCTACGCCTGGAACAGCCCGCAGATCATCACCCTGTTTGTCGTCTCTTTTGTGCTGTTTATCGTCTTTGGGATCCAACAGACCTTCACCATCTTCACCACGGCAACGACGCGCATCTTCCCTACCCAATTCCTCAGCAACTGGAACGCCATGTTGCTCTTCTGCTGCGCTGCCGCCGTCAACACAGCTGGATCCATCCCCATCTACTACGTGCCCCTTTATTTCCAGTTCTCGCGCGGCGACAGCGCCATCACGGCCGCAGTGCGTCTTCTCCCACTCATCTTCATCCTCAGCGCCGCCATCCTCGCCAGCGGCCATTTTATGTCCCGTTGGAGTTACTTTCAGCCGTGGTATATCTTCGGCAGCGCCCTCGCCCTCATCGGCGGTGTGTTACTCTGTATGTTTCCCCCCATCCCCCACCTACCTAGGTACCAGTCGCATCTGACTAGCCCCCCCTACCTGAAGCACAAATCACCTCCACCACCCCCGAAGCCCAAATCTACGGCTACGAAGTCCTCGTCGGCCTCGGAACAGGCTGCTTCATCCAAGCCGGCTACGCCGTAATCCAATCGGTCGTCCCCCCAGCCGAAATGGCCTACGCCATCTCTTTCATGATGCTCGCCCAGCTAGGGGGCATCGCCTTCGGACTGGCCATCGCTGGAGCGGTGTTCATCAACGACGCAGTTACCAACTTGAGTGCGGTACTTCCTGATGCGACGCGCGAGCAGCTGCAGTTTGCGCTGGCGGGGACGAGCGGGCATTACCTGAGTTCTTTGGGGGAGGAGGTTAGGGCCAAGGCGACGGATGCGATTGTGAGGGCGCTGGGGAAGGTGTTTGTGCCAGTTTATGTGGGGGCTGCGGTGTGTTTGGTGTTGTCGGTGATGTTTACGGTATGTGGTTTCTTTCCATTGTTCCGGGTTTGGTTATGCCTGCCAGCGATCCCACAGGAATGGGAGGAGTTCCCCATCAAAAGCTGACGTGGATGTGGATACAGACGCGGAAGATGTTCAAGGATACGGTTGCCATTGCGATGTGATCGTTTCCGGTGTCGATTGTTTCGTTCGAATACCCAGAAAATGGATCATCTCGCGGCGCAATAGGTGCGCCTGCGCTTGATGACGAAGCACCGGGATGAGTAAAATATCTGGGATAGATTTCCTTTGCAAAATGCATACTGGGCCAATGGAGTTGTGTGTTGAGCCCCATCTTTCTGTTCCTCCTCAGGGGTACGTACATCCATGGTTATAGAAGAATATTAGATCTACGCGTCTTCAGACTTTTTCCAGCAACGGGGCATGGTCGCCATATGACCTGTCCGGGATTACTCCCGATTTCAGTACAGCCGCGATCGAAGACCAGGAACGCACTGCCGACATCCGACTCAGCAATCCGATTGCATTGAGTTGTCGCACAGAGACACAACGCTCCCTGGCCAGAATCTGCCAAATTGGCGAGTTTATATCTGTCGGAGAATCTCATCAGTCGACGTAACCGTGCAGCTCGCTCTGGACGCAGATATATGAAGGGCGCCGCTGGCACCTGCAGGACGCCCCTCGCCAACGTTGCACGTACGATAATCGATGCTTTTTTCGGACTCCCCTCCTTTTAAGCGTACCAACTGATCGGCACACTCTCTGGGCCGCTCCCGTTTGCGGCTAAAATACAGGGATGGCCGTAATGTCCCGCTGCTCCCCGCACATGGAGTCTATATCTCTCGTATGCACGGGAATGGCATTCGGGAGGATATATCCCACAGTCGCTATAATTCTGTGTGGGGAAATTTCTCTGGCTATAGGGGGCTATCCAGCAAATTGTCTGCTCGATCCGCATCGCTCACCACCAAGCATTTCTGGTGGTGGGACGCCCAGGGAGACAGACAAGCTCGTGGCTAAATAAGGGAGCCAAACTTGGCATTAGCCATGCTTTGTCTTGGAGAGCTTGTCTAGTGGTGCCTTCATATGCCGTCTTGGGGCTGGCGAGCACGCGTCAGCAAATCACTGTGACCGGCTGCAATTAGGGGTAGGGCTTGGCCTTCTTTTTTTCCCCTGGACGAGATTTTCCCCTTCCCTTCCCAGCACGGGGAGCGAGATGAAGGGCGCAAAGGCTCGGAGAGATTCTGCGTCGTGCCTTGCAGGCTGAGTCTGGACTGGTGGTTATAAGAAGCGTACCGCACCCCCTTCCCGCAGACCACGATCCGGGATGAGAGAAAGAGATAAAAATCGCGGCTGTCTGTCTTTTAGGATTCTCTGTTTTTCTCTCTTCTCCGTCCTACCTACTATCCCATCTTACCTCTCACCACCACGACCACCAACAAAATGCTCCCCCTAACCACCCTCCTCCTCCTCCCCCCCCTCCCCCCCCCCCCCCCCCCCCCCCCCCCCCCCAAACGGAACATGCGGCCTCCTCCTCGCGGGCGCCAACGCAGGAAACACCTGCCCCGGCGAAACCGCGTGCTGCTCGAGCTACGGCTACTGCGGAACCAACGACCAGTTCTGCCTGACCACGGCAGGCTGCCAGAGCCGGTACTCGAACTCGAGCAGCGCGTGCCATGCGCCGCGGTCGGGCGTGTCGATTACCATTGATGGCACTTGTGGGAGTGTGGGCGCGGGAAAGCAGGGGTATCGGTGTTCGGCGAATGCGACGGTGGGGTGTTGTAGTGCTTCGTGAGTACTTTCCTTTTTTGGGCCTTTGGGGGCTTTTCGAGGGGGAGGGGGAGGGGGGAGGAGGGAAAGGGGACGGGGAGACAGGCAAAAGACAGGAGGGGAAAGGGGAGTACAGAGAGGAGACTTGCTGACGTGTTTGAATTCTAGCGGGTACTGCGGTAACTCCAAGGACCATTGTGATGTGAATGCCGGATGCCAGACGGGATTCGGCACTTGCACTGGGACCAAGACGACGCCGAGGAACTTTTGGGAGGTTGCGGTGGAGGCTGCCACTCGGTTCAGGGCTTGAGCGACTACCTACCGCGCGTGAAAAGGGGGTGAGAGAGAGAACAGGTATCAAAGGTGCGAGAGTTGTAAATATCGCCAGACTGGAAACGCATGCTCAAGTGCTGTACATACTGGGTCGTAGATAAAACAGTTCGCTGGTATTACTATGGGGCTGTACGGAGAGGGTGAGACGCGAGCTAATCATATCCAGACCTCGTCGTTTGTCCGCTTTTCGTTCATCCACGAAATCACCTGGCCATAGTCCTTGCACACGTGCTTCGCATCCCAGCCGTCGCTCCCCAGAAGCCCCTCGGGGAAGGTGGTCTGCTGGCCCTCGAGCGCCACATCGCCGCAGCACATGATGCTCTGGCGGATATAGTCGATGCAGTGGGCGACGTGCCATGGCTTCTCGGCGTCAGGCAGCAGTGAAGTGTTGTTGAGCGACAGCGCCGCTACTACTCCCGCGATCGCGTGCAGGCAGTGTAGCTGGTGCGTCATGGACGTCGTGAAGGTGTAGTCAGGATAGCCCTCCAGCGGCGTGGGGAGGTTGTCGTAGTCTTTTGTGTTGTTGATCCGCAGGTAGCCCAGTCCGACTGCCGAGGAATCATGTTAGTCGCCGTCACGGTTCAGACACAACTCGACAAATTCTCGGGGGCAACTCACCCGGGACAGTCCCAAGCCACTTCCTCAGCGTTCTGGTCGAAAAGAAGTCTGTCGCATTTTCCGGCACAAAGTCATGGTCTGGTGCGAACTTCTTGATCTGCTGCGAGAACCGCGGCGCAAAGCCCGTCAGATCACCCGCGAATTCCAGCCGCGTCGATGCGCCCCATCGCCGGTCTACCACGAGTGCCAATATCACCAGCAGCAAGACCGTGTCCAGGATGGACCGGAACGACATGACGGCGCTCTTGATTTTCTGCCGCCTTGATTTCCGCAGGCTGACCATCGCCGGGTGGTCGCGCGCTGTGTCGTCGCTCCATGCCTTTTCGACCTCGCCATCGTGGTCCGTCATCAAGGAGTTATTTTCCTCGGGGGACTCGGCGGGGTGTGCCTCCCGATCGCGGAGGTCGTGGTATTTTGGTGATTTCAGGGCGTTCATCATGGCTGTAGGGTACGCGGGAAGGCGTTGCAGGGTACGCAGGGATGAGGCGAATGGCAATGCAAAGTGGTCAACTCTTCTGGCGACACACGGTGGGAAATGTGATTGAATTAAAGGTCTAGAAATGATGTTGGAGGGGAATGTTGGAATGTTTTTGCTGGAAAAGAAAGTTCGATCAGTCGATGTGTGCAGGGGCACAGGACTTTGAGACCGCCGGTCCGATGCACTAGGTGTTTCACGTTGCCGCACAGGCGTCACCCAGTGTCCACCCGGGCTTTTCATGCTCGAGCAAAAGCAACAAGAGCAGAGAGCCGGGGTCAGGCAATGAGAATAAATGTAATAATAGTCGGGTGCCTGAACTCTTCCAAAAGACATGGCACGTCCTGGCCTTCTTATCTCCAGTCAACCGCACCCTCTTGGCTTGCAGACCCCACGCGCTAGCAATGTCTAGCAGCGACTTCTTCCTCGGCGGCCTGTGCAACCAATCTCGTGTAGTAGAGTTGCTGCACGACTTACCTCCCTCCCTACCTAGAGACCTTGAACCTGAGTAATCAAGACGGGCTGGACGCATCGTGAGTCCAATCATTGATTCTGACGACCCTGCAGTGAGAATGTATTGATCCCGAGCCGGCCAATGGGGCTGAATGCCCTGACACCCACGCGAAACGTGGACCCCAAACGACCCCAAACTTGGCTGGCTTGGCGAAACATGATCGTCGCTGGTACGTTTGTTTAATCATCTGAAGTCGGGTGTGAATTTCACCAAACGTAGATCCCTTAGCGCAGAGCATAAGCTACCTAACTTCTTTTATTTATAATTAGCAGCGTTAGATGCCCGCTGGTGTCATTAAGCGCACCATCCAGAGCCGTGCAGAGCTAGCGTCTTCGCGAGCCGCTCTAGAGGTATCTAAAGAGCCAACCAGACGTTGCCATTTCTCAAGCAAGGTCAGGGCACAACTCCAGTTGATACAGTCTATGTAACTCTATTCGACTTCATGGAAATCATGATCAAATGGCCGTGAGCCTGGAAGTCTGGAAATCGTCCGTGACCCCCAAACGCGTTGTATTATGCTTTCTGAACTGCCAGGGTGCATATTGTGATTGGCTGGAACCCAACATCCCACGCGTTCTCCCACCTAACATTCAATTTGGAGAAACGCCTTCCCCGGCCATTTTGTAGATGTCTTGCAATGTCTCATTCAATGTCATCCCATTTTTTCAACTCCCATGCAGTTTACCCAATCCAGGCTTGACGGCACACCGATTGTGGAAATTCACATGCAAAAGTCGCGATCCACTGTGACCCCTATGACGTCAACCCCACGACTCTCAACCTGCTCTTGGCAGCAACGAGGGCGTATCCCTTCTTGAATCCCTTCCACCGTGAAATTCACCAAGTGAAATGAAAAATCGCCAACATCACAGAGGAGATATTCCTCCCGCACAGTCGCAAACATGACATTCCGCTCCGAGATGTACAACCCGATCCTGCACCCCCTGCTGTTCACCTTCCAGCTCATCCAATGGCTTCTGGACAAGATCCTCTCGCCAAACCCGCCCACCCCCAAAACCCACTCGACCGTCCCCGAGTCGCCGTCATCGGCGCTGGCATCACAGGCGTCACGAGCGCCGCGCATTGCATTGGCCATGGCTTCGACGTGATGATCTTTGAAGCCGGATCGAAGATAATGTCGGCGGCATCTGGAGCGTGCGTCCCCCCCACTCCCCTTAACCGCAACCCCCCCTAACCCCCCACACAGAAAGTCAACAACACCTCCGGCCTCCAAAT
>Ga0247770_1001483_pt1 | contig 17879 bp, 24 predicted proteins | sample UWRJL136409B6_FD_179943 | JGI IMG/M metagenome (GOLD analysis project Ga0247770, IMG submission 179943) | Plant litter microbial communities from Arlington Agricultural Research Station in Wisconsin, United States - UWRJ-L136-409B-6 | ecosystem: Environmental > Terrestrial > Plant litter >... | reverse complement strand
ACAACGGCCGCCCTCCTCGCCCACCTCTACGCCGACCTAACTCGCCTCTCCTCGGTCTCCGCCCCCTATATCCGTCTCCACACCGCCGACCGCGACCTCTTTACCCCGCCGAAACCCCCACTCATCGGCATCGCCGCCGCGCAGGCCCACGAGGAAAATCTCATTGCTGCAACGGGCGGGACACTTGTCATGGATGTGCAGAGTATCACGGCCAATGAAGACTTTGGGTGTGTGTTGGGGGTGTTGAGGGCGACGAAGGAGGGCAGGGGGGATTTGGCAGTGCCGTTTTGTGGCGTTTGGAGGTTTGAAGGGGGATGGGCGGTGGAGCATTGGGAGAATGCGAGGGGGGTGGAGGAGTTTGTTAGGTGGTTGGGTGAGTAGTGGAGGGTGGAGGGAGGTAGTCAGTGGTGGTGAGGTGGGGGGTGGGGTGTCAGAAGGAATGGATTCGGTGGTTGTCAAGCACTCTGAAGCCTGAGAGCATCATAGGTAGGAGGGGCCTATCAATCAATCTGGGTATCCTTATCCCCTTGTTTAGACGTCCCAACCTTGACGCTTTTCCTCCTTCTGCTGGACCCTCGTCGTGTCCCAGTTAACCGGAGACAATGCCGCAGGCGTATCTGGCAACTCAGCTATTACAGATCAAGTACAAGTTTCCCGCAAATTCACCTCCGCTTGTGGAAGCCGGGCCTCCGAATCTAGACGCAAGGGTTGCCGATTCTGGAGCGAATTTGCGTGGTAATATCCGCCTTGCTAGATGCACTCCCCGATTGAGCAAGAAAATAAAAAATAGGACTTATTTAAAGCTGGCGCTTACCACGTATTATACATTTAAAGTTAGCGCTTGCTAAGGTGCCAGTGTGGAAGAGGGATATTGTTGGGGATGTTCCAAGGGTGGTTAGTCCCTGAAGGGGCGCTTTGAAGGGGTCTTTAGCCCCTCGTGTATCTTTTACAGTTTAAGATTCAATGTTGTTCCATTTGCCCTCTACCATTGCCACTGTTTCGTACCCTGTACTTAGCTCTACGGCACTCCTTCACCCTCACTAATCAAGCCTCTCTACCCGGTAATGATATGTGCCTAGCTACTTCCGAATAGCGAGGCCTTGTTACTCTCAACGCCAACCCCATATCATCATTATCATTGCTTTCCCCCCCACCACCACACCAAGCAACAAAAATACGGCCAGTACCTGCCCAAACGTCCACTCCCGCTCCTCATCTGGCGATTGATTCCTAGCCATCATCTGCTCGAGCGTCACGATCATGTACACAATAATACCCGTATGTATCAACATATCCACAACCTGCCCAGACAAACGTTAAGGACCTGGTGCCAAGCCGGAATTATCCGCAAGTTGGCCCCCACAGCCCCACATAAGCTGACATCTATCTGCATGGGCGGTCGGCTCAAACCGGGATCATGAGCTGCGGGGTAACACCAAGGGGCGGTCGCTATGCGCTTAGGAAATCGACTGAACCAACGGAAATATATCATCTAGACTCCCAAGGTTTGACCCCGCTCGCTCTACGTTCCCAAGTCCCTAGTTACTAAGCTTCGCGTGATTTCGGGGTTTCAAGCTCTTGTCCAAAGTGAATCAACTCGGTGTCTCGCTATCCCTTACTACTATCCCCTACCGAACCCAAACATGCGCCACGCTGGGTTCCCCATCTCTTCTTCCCTGCTGCTCGTGGCCCTATTTTCAGTCGCAACACTCGCCCAGGATGCATCAGACTCCAGCTCTCAGGCCGATAAAGGTCAGGGGCAAGGCCGGTGCAATGGCCCGACCGATGTAGCCCTCTCGGTGGGCTGCGTACGGGGGTTCACCGATAACGGGGTTAACAAATGGCTCGGTGTACCTTTTGCCGCGGCACCAACCGGTGACCTTCGATTCCAAGCTCCCAGGGCGGCCCCTCGGTCGGCTCAGACAATCAACGCAACTAGACTAGGCAATTGCTGCTGGGGCGCTGTAGGATCTTGCCTGCAGCTGTCACCTCCCGAGATGCCTAACGCTAACCTCTGCGCAGATTGCGCCCATCTTTCTCAAGACAGCCATCCCTTCATCTCCTTTCGACCCCCTCGGCGGACCGTTGAGCGAGGATTGCTTGACCATGAACGTATGTTATCCACCTAGCTAGCATCAGTAACACCTTCGCTGCGCCAGCTAAAGCGATGGTGTAGATTTATCGCCCACAAGGCATCAGCGGGAAGTTGCCAGTAGTTGTTTGGCCGTTCGTGAGTCTCAAGCAGCAGCAGCAGCAGGAGCTCCTTGAACAGCCCAATAGTGCTAACAGTGCACGGTTGGCACCAGTCGGGAGGTTTTCGATGGGGCTGTAAGACTATCTTCCGATCTGGCAAAGACGCCTACGAGAAAACCTGACCATTTCACTTCATCTCTAGGCGCCAGTACCTGGGATTTTACCAAGTTCGTCCAGCGCAGCGTGCAGATAGGTCAGCCTGTCATGGTCGTCGCGCCGTAAGTCTCTCACACCTTAGGTTCTTACCTTTGCCTCGTATACCCACGAGATCCATGCTAATGGAATGTGTAATTAGTAATTACCGCCTGAATGTGTTCGGCTTCCTTTGCGGACCCGATACTCCGCCGCAGGACCTCAATGCCGGCATTCTCGACCACTTCTTTGCGATGGACTTCATCTCGGACAATCTCGTGGTCTTGGGTGGTGACAAGAGCAAAATCACCGTCTGGGGGCAGTCGTACGGAGCCACAATGCTGGAGATGGAGATGCTCTATCTCAACAAAAGAGACTTTAAACCATCAGCCGGCATCCTAGACTCCTGTACAGGCCCAATGTGAGTAGTGTACCGGGTGCTTCTCACCACGCTGACCTAGGGTCCAGAGCTGAACTAGGGGCAGGAAAACGACGACTACGATATCCGAGTGTACCCCTCGCACTTGGATTAACCTCCTAAGCCTTTCGAACTGTATTACTGCACCGGATAAGCTAACCTGCCTCAGAAATATTCCAGAGCAGGTATGTTTCACAACCCGAGGGTTTCAGACCCAGCAAAATGCTGACCGTTCATCCTAGGCACTGTTCAACATGACCTTGAAACTTGCGACTATTCTTCCCGGAGACGCGTTCCCTGTCATTATCGACGCCCGTAGTCGGTTTGATCAACGGCCGTCTGTGAAGATCCGCAGTGGGAACTTCACAGCACTTCCCATAATCAGTCAGCCCCATCTCCACCCCAGATGCTAATGGAAAAGCCCTCTAACCCCTGCATCCAGTGGGTCGCATGGCTCAAGATGGGTCAGTCTTCGCTGCGACGCAGCGCACAGTCACGCCAGCAGCTGGGCAAGAAGATACCGTCACAAATAAGTTCCTTGCCACGACGCAACTTAACAACCTCACATGGTCGGACGATTTCTTCACTAAACTAGACGCCCTATATCCCTACCCGTCAAACGATACAACTTTTAAAGGGACATTCCAGACGGGCCTCCCCCTATTCGACCGCCTCTCTCTTATATTTACAGATGCCTACTTCAGCTCCCACATGAAGCTCCTTATGACGGAAAACTCCCGCAAGGGGAAGGATACCTATGGTTACTTCTTTAACGAACCTGTTCCCGTCGGGGGCGTTACTCGAGAGCTCGGCGGTAGGTGCCAGGCCGGGAGCTCCAAGATATTTTCAAGGCCCCAGCTCACGGCGCGCTAGTTTATCACGGCACCAATCTGGTCTACGTTTTCGGGAACGCAAACAACACGGAATATGACGTCTTCGCCCAAGCCTACCAGGACATTTACATTAACTTTATAAACAGCCGCAACCCAGGGCGTAGGCAGTCACTCTTAAAGTCACAGAAGCTCCGTCTAATTAAACTTACTCGCAGTCGAAATCTGGACAAAGTACACGCCGTTGTCGAGACAGCTGCTACAAATACAGAAATCTCACACTGGCATGATAGATGACGGTATGCTCCGGATGCTTTCTCAATTGCAAGGCCATCTCTAACTCGGACACCTCTGGCAGACATCCGCAAGGCGCAGGTAGACTGGTTCAACACCCCCGCTGTCCAAGAAGTGTTTCAAAAATAGAGCGCGTGCACTCGGTCTCCTCCACTCGTGGTCTAGCGGTTGGAGATAGGTAGACAGTGATAGCGAGACCTAGCGGCACTCTGTTCGGATTCGTGACGGAAGCTGGATAATCAGATAAGGGGGCTGTCGCGGTCGATGGAGGCTCGGTTTGTTCCGCAATGGGAGACGGTATCAAAAACAAACTAGGCCGAAAAAGGAAACCAGAAAGATAGTCAAGGAGTGCAGACTGCCCCGAGTCACTGTCTTTCTGAAGTTGCAGTTTGGGTTTGCTGGGTCGCCGGATGTCGGACTCATCGCACAAAGGGACGAAATGCGGGTATTTGGATCTCGACGGCTTTGATGAGAGATTACCTACCTTCTCCAATCGTAGAATCCGTTAGAGGCCATCCTCCTTTCCGATTCACGAGTCCCGGGCTGGATTGAAGAGGTTTATGGACTAGAGGACCAAAACTATATCATGCTATGGTCATCGAGTGGCAAGGCACCGTAGCTGAACGTCTGGGTTTGGGCCTTGTCCACGAGTTGGCAATCCGGGATATTTTTGCTCCCGTTCCTGTCTGAACAGAGATTGTGCTAGGTGGGGGACTATTAAGAACAACTTGAGGCCGCAGTTGACTTGTCTATGCTGAGATGGATGTTGGGTGGGGATGTGAGACAACGACCGTGAGAGAAATTAATTTTCATCTTACTGCAGATAAATCCGAAAGGATGCATTTACCGTTCGCTCTGTGGTGCTGAGTGGATGAGTGACCCTAGTCAGAGCTAAGGACGGGCGCTGATCCTTCTGCCAGCACACCGAGAGCCTTGCCACGTCTTTCACCTCATTTACCGATCGTGGCGACTCGACCTCGATGATGTAAAGTGGCTAGATGGAATTCCTGCTCTGCAACCTATCGGCGAGCTGATACCACATAAGCAGCTCGAGGAAAGATGGCTATCCAGTACTGTTGTGGGTTTGTGGGAGGGTGTCATGGCACGAAGACAACAAGCCAGACTGTCAGAAGCGCTGCACCCTTGGTTTGATGCATTTGAAGGGGTTGAAAATGCGTGATTATATTGCTTATTCAACTCTTTTCTTCTAGCTCTAGCTAGAAGCCAGAGCCTTCATTATAGACTACTCTGCAGGATTCAGGCTTCGTCACTATAGAGGCTGAGGCTCACTAGCGTTCTAGCAGTGCCAAGCAATCAGTCAGCTCCGCTAACTAGATAGCCAGGGATCCCTTTCTTATTTTCTAAATACAGTTTACAGTTATTGTAATTCATTCCTTATACGTAAACGCCATCACATTGTTGAACATAGTGCACACTAGTCGGGGCTTAGGCCCTTAGAACTAGTTAAAGGATAGTGCTATTTTTAAATTATATTGTTTTCGAAAAATGAAGCTTTTTATTAGTTACCGCCTTTATTTAAGGTGTGGGTGGTGTAAAGAGGAACGGCCATAAGATTTGCCATATAAGGCGGAGAAGAACGGAAAGTATAAGTAAGCATAAATGGTTAACTGTTAAGTAAAGTGGTGAAAAAGATAGAAGATTTTCAGAAAATAAACCGCCGGCGCCAGTAGCATAGGCAAGGGCAGGGTGTAGATTTAGAGTTGTTTAGTCACACACTTTTGAGGTGGCCAAAATAAGTAGATAATTTGCAGAGTAACGATATTACAGATTGATACCCATTAACTCGTGACGCTGAGATTTTGTGCTAAGTTCCTGTGGAATACCAGTATCCTTGACACCATCCATTTCGGGGACTGGGGGGGCCTTCTGCCGACGACTCGGGCGTTTCGCCTTTGCTGGCGTTCGCTAGCCTGGATTTCCTCCAGAACCAAAATCCGCATATTGACACGATGACCAGGAGAGTAAATAAGACGACCATTGGGGCAACAAGTCTGATGTCTACCCTGTTGGAGACCTGTAGGCCCTGGGTCGATGACGCTGGCGAAGAGCTCGACACCGGGATGGATGTCGATGATAAGCGCGACGTGATCGATAATTGGAAGCTTCTCGTCGTTTCAAATGTTAGCACTCATGACGTGGGACTCGGCGTGGTCAATGCAACGATAGTGGGGTTGGGCGTGGGTGAAGTTGTTGTTGGGGGTTCCGGCGTGACCGGGGTTATCGTTAGGGGCACCATGTTGGTTGGGGTGGGAGTTGCAGGAGGGCTCCTGGGTGAGTTAACTCTTTTCCTGGGGCTTTGAGTCGGGACTCTTTGATGGAGTAGTCCATACCTTTTGATCCTGCTTTGCGTTAGCAATACGAGATGGAAGAGTGGTCAACAACTTCTGGTGAACTAACCTGCATGAAGGCTGGCCTCAGTACACCATCCCAAGATATGACGCCCTTAATCACCTCATCCAGTCCAACATCTACAGTAGAAATATTCTTAAAGTCGGGATATAGAAGTCTACTCCCATCTTCCGTGTAGTAAAGATGCCACAGAATGGAGTCTTCCAGCTTCTCAGTTGGCACGACTGCAGTCGAAAATCCTTTTAGCAGCCGTCTGCCGAGGAACTGATGAATCCACGGTAATTCACCCAGAGTAGGCATCATGCTGACGGGTAGTTCCAGGCGTGTCCCGTACCTACTCCGCTTTATAATGGGATATCCCTCTACGATAACCGGATTCCGGAACAGCTTATGCCAGCATTGTCCGATGGCTGTCGTATCAGCAATCTTTCAAATGGAGAATCCTAAGTAACCGCCACTAATGGGTTAACCAGGGAGCCCAGGCTAGTGGAATTTAATTATTAGCACGCAAAAAGCCACACTGTTCTTATCGTCTAGCCCCCTGAGAGCGGCTCCGAGCCATCCGATCTGCTCAGCCACCTCAGCAACGCTATCCACAGATCCTTCGATTATTACCTCGAGGAACCCATTTTCTAGCTTCAGGTCCACCGTGATCTTATCCGGTAACATTCCTGTGATACTGTGTTAACTGCTACAGCCAAGTGCTCTGGCATAATAATCATGGTTTAGGATGCACCTTCACCTCTCCCATCCGTATTTAGAGCATGCTTCAAGATGGAAAGAAGGTTTGGTCCAGAATCAGGCCATGTCTGGCAGAGATACATCTCACAAGGCAGGGCCTGAGCGTCCGTGGCAGACCCTGTAAGCGTGATAGTTCTCGCTAGAAGAGTCCCTAGGGACTCGGTGGAGTCGGGGAACTATTACTGAAGAAAATACCTCGGGTCCCAAGGCGCACCAAGTATTATTAAGCATCTCTGTGATGCCCGCCTGGCACTGACCGCCTTCCGGCCTACTTCGAGAGCCTGTATGATTTGGATATAGATCCGGCCCTCGTCCCCTCCTAACCAGGCGCCGGAGCGAGGGAAAGCATACATCTTAAGGACGCTGTCAACCATCGGTAGGCTACCGAGTTGAAAACAATCTCGGTATAGTTGTTTGCATTGGGTAAAGGCGTGTCGTCATCCTCCTCCTCGTTAGACTCGCTTGCGTTTGATGTTGTATCTTGATGCCGTGTGTATTCCCGATTATGTCCGAGTCTGTCAAGCCATGACTGAATAGAGGTGTATATGGCAGACATGTCTATCTTCTCTCTGAGCTTCCCTGAAGATTCTGAATCCGTGCTCTGGAACCTCGCCAAGAGAGCAGATTGCAGTCGAGACGCGATATTCCTATCAAAAATAAGATTAACAACTATGCTGTCAGCCTCTTCAGTGCCCAACTTACCCTCTCTGTTTGTGGACAAAGTACATGGCCTCCCTCTCAGCCATGCTCGACCCCGCGTACCCCAGCCTTAGTGCAAATGCCCTCAGGAGACTGGGCAAGCTGTTCACAATCGTTTGCAGAAACCTCGGGTTTTCGAGATCCGTCTGAGCTTCAGATGAGACATAAATGGTTCGCGCTTAGGCAGTTCTGGAGAACCTGGCTGCTCAACGCCAAATTTCCGATCAGCGAGGTCAACCAGGGTGAATATTATAGTGCCGAGCTCATCGTTCAACCGATGCTTCCGCCTTGGGTCGAAGAAATGTCGGCCGCCGGCAAGTCGGAAACACACCAGGGCCTCCGCGCGGCCATTTCCGAAATGTTGTGTCCGGTTTTTGCGAAGACCTCAAGCTGAGCACCATAACGGCTGTGGGTGGCCAGTGCTAGCATAGAGTGCGCGAAGACATCTTCAACTTCTTTCGGACCCACCCAAGTCTTACACCAAGAAACGTGCCCACATCGAAGAGATCATCGACTTCGTCGACAGGGGTGCGTGTGCTGAACTACAGGTCATGGCCGCGACGTACATAAAAAGCGACCAGTATGTTAGTCAAATGGCTCAAGACTGTGAGGCGGCTCTCGGTGACGTGATAAATGTTGTCACACCAGGATTGAGCTCGGCCGGAATCGACTTGACTAGAGTGAGGTCCGAGACACTCGGCGTAGAAAAGCTGGTAATAGAGAACTCGTGGGAGAGTATCCGCTTTTCGTCGTTTTTTCAGTTTTGCGGGGCGTTTGAATCTACCTTCAAGGGTACATTGAGCAGGCCGTATATGCTGATATCGGACCCAAGCTCGGTATGACCATCGAGCCCTCCGGCTATGAAGCGACGACTGCATTCATGGTGCGCTATCTGGCTGGGGATTGAGTTAAGAGAAGGATCGCTCTGGTGTCAAGAGGATATTGGGAGGTCATGAGTGCCATGGGCATTCTCTTTGCCGCTAATATGTTGAGAGAACTCAGCGGCGTGGCGGAAAAGATGCCCTTAGAAGCCGGGGGATTTGGAAAGTCCATCAGCAAAACTGATGGCAACTGCAATCGAGCTATCGAGAGAGGCACTTATGTGTTCCAGCGTTAGTACAAGCCCAGGATGGAAATTGCCCGTGTGACAAGCCCGATCCTGGGGTGAGCAGGCCAAGGAGTGCAGGGATGCAGGGGAATGTGACGGCAGTCGGCTTCCATCAGCACACCTGGCAACGGGTGTACTGCGTAGGCGCACGTGCCGCATGATGACCCTGGTCGATAGCTTTCTCAAATAGTCTTCGCTTGCAGGCACCTTCCAATCAGTGCACACAGTGTGAGAGGCTAGTGTGAAACTGTCTCTCGCACAGTACACGGTGGGGGGAATCCCTCGGCGTGCCGGCCCAACTAGTGGCCTGCAGGTTCGTCACAGCTGCGCGAAGAGTCTTGTCAGAATCTAGCACACGAGCTAATTGTTGCAATAGCTGTTGATTACGTTGTTTTTCTCAAAACCTGTAGAGTCTCTAGCCTCCTGATTACATCTCTGGTTGCCAAGGCAGCAGCCTCCGCAAAATGGCCCCCACCGGCCCCATATAAGCTGACCAGTCTCCAGAGGTTTGCCGCTGAGCTAATGTTTCAGCTTGCCGCCAAGACCCCATTTTAGGGAAGCAGGGCGTTTATCTTCAACCTCAAAACCTGGCTTGCACCCATTTTCTCCGCAACTTCACAGCAATCCATTATTATCGAAATCGATTGCACATCGCCCGAATGAAGCAATCCAACCTTGAGGGAAATGGTATTTTCATCCGAGAAAACCCAATAGAAATCGCATGGCACCGATCACCGCATATATTGGCATTCCAACATGCCATCCTAGACTTCGACTGGTCCGCTGCTGATACGCTTGCGGATTGGTCCGATGGCCAAGTTCGTCGCTTCGACGAGCTCCCCCCCGCGGAGATAGGTATTCCCGATCTCGAGCGCGCCTGGGTCAGCGAAACCCTCAAAGACTACGCTGATGTTGTTGAGAGAGCCGAACAACTTGCCGGCGCAGGCGTGTTTGGCAGACAACATGAATGGAAGACTTTTTTCCGCGGCGTTTTTCTAACTCCTCTAACCCAAGAGTCGGCGCACGTCAGACATATGGACCCGAGGAGCTCTAATGGGCACGTCCAATTGCCTACCAAATGTGCCAACAGAACCACGGCTAACACTGTGAAGGCTATCACGAACCAAATTTTACTATGAAGCAACGGTCGTGTAAGTGGTAACCCCATTTCACAGCTGAACGAAACTGATCTGGAGTCTCAAGTGCTCGCGATCAGCCCTGGTCTCTCTTTGAGCACCCACAGCCGTTTCAGGCGAAACATCGTGTAGGGTTAACCGTGCCAGCGCCCGACTGGGCTGCATTCTACCCCTTTTACGACACCGATTCACCCGGCTCTCCTACCGAAGAATGGCATCCAAGATACAGCACTGTTGGAAATTTCTCTCGGGCGACACTGGAATTTCTGGCTCAGCGGGGCTTAGAGTCTAGCGCCTTTGACGTCCTTCGAAGAGAGGACAGCAACGTCAGGAGTCCATCAGATTGTGGTTGCTTCCCTTGGCTGATTGTCGAACATGCGAAGGGAGGCGAGGAAGCACGGCAATGCTACGTGCGAGCAGCCAATTCTGGATCGGCTGGGGTGTTAATGTTTCGGCAGCTGTCAAAGTACACACCTCGCAAGTCAGCAGACGCGCATATTCCACCTGTTGTGGTCATGACTACTGTTGCGCAGGCTGTTAGGATTTGGGTGACATATTCCTGCAACCTTGGAATGACAATTGTTAGTCCCCTTCACTATGCCTCCTGGATGTCTGTGCTGACCTTTCCTGCAGAAAATGGCCTGTATCTGGGAAGGAAACATGACAAGGATACTAGACCTTGTCAGGTTGCGGGTAATCCTTGAGAACGTGCGCACTTGGGCGATGCGTGAACTGCGGCCCTGGATCTCAACACACATTGACCTTTGGAAAGAGCATTTCCCCAGGGTTACTATCACAGCCTCCGGTTCACGAGTGGTGCCAGTCCCGACGCCGATTCCAAACGAGAATGGAGGCATTAATCGAGAACCGATTGGTCAAGCGAAGCACAAGGATGACATCTGGTTGAAGGGTATCAAAATTCGCTGGCTCAAAGACCCCAAACGGTCGATACGTGTGAAATTGCCGAACCCCCGAAATTGGGGTGCCCATTCCGACGTCCGCTACTACCAGCCACACTGCGAGGATGCTCACGACGATTCATCTAGCACTTCCAATAAACAGCAAAACGGGAGGCCTACGGCCACCCCCGGTCCGAGTGACGAAAGCTCTAACTCGGATGACTGGGAGGACACGGATTGGGGGGACACGGACTGGGAGGATACTGACTGGGAGGACGCGGACGCAGTAGAGGAAAGTCGAGAGGGCTCTGCGTCGAATCGCCAGGTGTGTGCCTCAAGACGTACGTCTGGCCGCCCCCGAGATGGCAACCTTGTCATCCCACGAAATAGAGCAAGACGTCGAGGCGACAGAAGCCGGAGACAAAAGCCCGTAACAACGACCGCCTAGTAGACGAGCGGCCTGGGTTGTTGGAGGTATTGGGCCACGCCACAAATGGGTGATACTTCGGGGGTGGCTGCATTAAGCATAATAGATATTGGGTAAGCTGCCATAACTACACAGATTGCGTCAACGACTCGACATCTTTTGGGGCTGCGAAAGGTCTAGTACGAGTTGGAGCTGATGGCGAAACTGGGGAACATTTACGTCGTAGTTATTTGAATTTAGGAATGGATGAGAGCGTAAAAGGAGGACGGCAAAGAGTTTAGTTCCCCTCCGTAGCTATTGGAAGTCACTTAACCCACAAATTTCTTGTGAATCCGTTAGACCTCAATTTAAGGTGCGGCGATGCCGCGGCGCTTTTCCCGGGTGCATGTATTTATTGACGTTTCGGTCCCCACGCAAGCATTTGAGAACAGAACGGGATCGGCACGCTGTCCGAATCAGCGTCTTGCTAAGTCGTAAAGATGATGAAATATATCTGACATTTCTCAAAGTGGCGTGTCAGTGACGTAGAGCAGTCGTGTCCGTTACACTTCTGGACGAGTACTTGGACGTCAGCTGTTCACAGGTGACATGGTTGTTCCTTAGGCCACCACAATCTTGCTGCCGATGAACTCGCGATGACGCAGCGTTCTCGCGTCAAAAAGATGCATTTTATCCGGGCGAGCTTTGCTTTTGGTAACGATGTTGTTGCGGAAAAGCTGGATATCGCCCAAGTCAGATTAGCCGCGACAGATTGATGCCCGCAATCTTCTGGCCAGCTGTCTGGCCAATTGCACCGCCGATCATCGGCCCATCACGTGTTTGACTCGCTCCTTCCTCCGCAGTGCTCTGCAGGTGAGATTAAGGATAGTCCGACATGCACTAGCCTGTCCGGTTTCTTTATCCCTCCACTCCTTTCAAACCACATGTTACATGCTTCGCTGGCTACTTGATTTGAACTGAGGGTTCCAGGAGTCCTAGTGCGGTTCACACAGCAAATGTAACGTTTCTCGGTAAATATCTGGTCGATGTGCAAGTCGGCTCAGCGCAAGGATGCGGTTAATCGGCTTGCCGGGCGGGTAATAGAATAGCTGCGCATTCTGCTCATTACCTACATAAGATGTCACGGTTTCCACTCAGTTCAACTTCTACATGCAACCTGTCATTCATGCTGCCTGCGAGACATAGGAATCGTAACATCAATGGGGTTGGGTTTGCGTCTTGGCGAGCACTCTGATCGTATACATCACTGACGACGGGAGCTCTTCGATTTTCGCTGTTGATTTCTATGGTAATAGTCGGCTAAAAAATGAAGTTCTCTACGACCAGCCTTGCGGCTGCCGTCTTCTCGGCCGTCCACGCGCAGAACAGTATCATCACTTGGTCCTCCACGACAAGGATTAGCGAAGCTTTTTCATCCTCGATCACAGTCCGATACGGCAGCACGCCGATCAGGCCGGTCCCGACGTCAACCGCCCCCATTGAGATGGCGACATCCTACATCAACGAACCGGTCGCAAGCAGAAACATCAACCAGACGACCTGGTTGACAGTAGTCGCAACAGAGCCCCTGGAATCGCGATGGGATGTGGTCTACACCGCCGGAACGACACCTCCCCCTACCGTGACGGTAGACGGAACCACCACAGAGACCGTCCGGACAAACCCTACTGTTGCAACGGTCACCTTCTCGCCCACCACATGCACCAACGGCCTTTCTCCACCCAAAAGTACCGTGACCACTTACACCGGCGAGTACACGCCCTTCCCAGGCCAAATCACCATCACCAAAAGCTCCTGGCCCACCGCCGTCACTACATACTACTTCCTAACCGGCATCTACAAAGTCTTCACCTTCACCGGCAGCACCACCACCTTCACCTCTACCTTCACCGGCACAACCTACCTCTCCACAACCGTTGGTACCCGGACATTTGACATCAACGATGACGGCAAATACTACACACGCACCCGCTACCGCCACACCGTAACCCACACTAACCGCAACCACCAGCTCGCCTACACCACAATCCCCATCCCCGTCGCCTGCGACCCCTCCACCCCCACCACCGTAACTCTTGCCGCCCAATGCGCTCCCACCAACCTCATCCGCGAGCGCGACGGCCGCGGCATCGAGGTCCGCGTGTCCCCAAACAACTGGACCTTCCCCATTGGCTTCCCCAACACGCTCATTGGCATCCCCGGTCTGGACGCCCCTGCCTGCTGCCAGCTGTGTGTTGACAATAAGGGATGTGCCGTGAGCCAGTGGGAGGATCGCTGGAGGGGGGGGTGCAGTCTGCTCTTTTTTAACTCCCCGGGGTTGAATGACACGTGTGGGACGGTGCCGTTGGAGTATTTTGGGGATGTGTGGTCGCTGCCGGAGCAGGGGAGTTTTGTGCAGACTGGGTGTGGGAGTTTGACGTATTTGGGTGTGAGAGATCAGTATTGTCCGACGTGTCAGGTTAGTTAGGGGGTTCGGAGGCGTTTGCACGCAGAACAAACGGTTTGAGGACGTTAAGATTAATGATTGAGGATCAGTAACGACATTGATAATGTCTATTTCCATCTTAACCAACCAAGCTGAATAGGCTGAATTTTTCAGGCTACAGGCCTCTCTGATCTGTAATAGGCCTTAGCTGGAAAGTAATACGCCTCAATTGCATCATTTGTAGTCTTGTCTGTGCTAAAGTATACCGTAATTATATTGTACAACGCCTTGTCTACATCGTACGATACCCAATCAGCGTTATGTTAAGCCTCTCCTACATTCTTATACACCTTAAATACATCGTATAACGCCTTTTATACATTTCAATAGGTGTTAATCACATTATCCGACCCCTTTGTGACAAAGATAAAGGCCTAATAAACATTCTCATCATGCATTTCACCCAAAATTAATTGCGTATAATAAAAAAGACAGGGTATTATTCATGTACTCACATGGCTACGATCTGTGGCCGGCAGTTATTACTCCAAACACGTCCTCCACTTCATCAGTCACTATCATAAAAATAACCCTTTTTCTCACCCTCCTCAGCCCACTGGTCCATGTCCGAATCCCAGTCGTCGCCGTCGTCTGACTCGCGCTCTTGCTCGACCTCTTCAAAGGCATACGCAGGAGCCGTCGAATCTTTTCCAAAGATTGCGCTCTGACGGAGTTGCTAGCTACACATCCGCTCGATTATACTGACCAATGCGCCTGTAAGTCGCATCATCCGCGCCGAGACACTCACCCATGGTGGTCAATTGTACATGCGTCATTTCGACCGGCGCTATGTCTACCACTACGCTCGCATGAATATCCAAATGGACAACATAAATCCCTACATTGTGGCAAGAAGCCTATCAGCGCTATGGTTTTTAGAATTTCCAGGGGGTACTTCTTCGGATCTTGCAGTGAAATATCACACATTATTGGAAAGATTGTGGCGTAATCCTCGCCGAGAGGACAGCACAAGATGGTGGTCTCCCCGGCAAGTGTCTGGCATGTCTGAGTGTTCGGGCAGCTGAAGCCAAATTGTACGGACGGAATGCCCTCCCCTTAGCACCAAGAGTAACCTTCCGGCGACGTCATATTTCAGGCTGATCTAGCGACGGGAGGTCCGAAAGAAGATGGTGAGAATGGTGTGACCTCACCAGAGCCGGGGAGCGAATTCATGTTTGTTTATAACCTGGTCTGCAATGGGACCTCGGCGCCTCTCATGCTGCGCACACCGCACGGCAGCCGCCCGTGTGGTGTAGCTGAAATGAGATTCCACGCACAACAAACCCAACAGACATTTGGCTGCGGCCGACTGTGAAACAGGCAGCATGCCACAGTTTGCCTCGCTGATGAGGACAAGGTCGTACTACGAAAGTGGGCAAGGATCTCTTCCAACAAGCAGGAAAATGTGACCCCGTTTGTGTGGCCCTCCTCAAACCCCCTCCCGCTTCGTCACTCTTACATCACTGGCACCGCTGATCCCCCGCGAGAAGACGTTTTCACGACCACACATGAGCTTGATCCTAGCACTGGGATATACCGCCCCAAGTTCGAGTGCTTGGGGGACTGACACAAACGATCCGAGTCCTGGTGTGTCCCTGCTGAATCCCGGGGCTGAAGGGGGGAAGGATGGTGGTGCCGGCTGAGATGGACGCGTTGATGTGTTTCACATACAATATTTATGTTCTCGGACCCCTGCATTGCTGTTAGTGGCACTTTCACGAATAAGAAAAGGAAAGAATGGGGCTTACTAAGACTGTGTATCTGAAAGTACCCATCTACAAGATACTACCACCACGGCTCTTGCCAGCTCGCGATAACCATGGGAAGTTTTCATGGGACCAAATTATCCTTTCAAACCCAAAGCTTGCCCGCCGACTCCAATGTCAGCAACTTATGTCAATACTCTACTTGCCCTCATGCGGCTTCATACAGGCGACCCTGCTTCCTCGCATAACTTCGACACTATATCTAGAGCGATAGCCGATTCGGCAAAGGTGTGGCCGGCTGCTTCATGGTTGAGGGTAGGGCGAGTGGGATCCCGACCCCTGACCCCGACCCCAACGATCGTGGTGTGCCAGTGGGACTCGCACTTGTGGGGTTTGTATTTGCTGAAGTGTTGGTCGATGAAGAAATGTTCACTCCGTACCTAGTTTAACACCAAACCACCAGACAACGACTCCATTCCATGACACTTACGGAATTGCGCCCAAAGGGTTGATGCTTTGATCACCGTCGCGGATACAGGCTCCCTTCTCCAGCTCGCCGCAAGAATGCCCGAAAGTGCAGCAATTGACACCGCATTTTGGCAAAGGCCGCTGTCAGAGCTGTCGTTTTCACCACAGCGTCGGGTCTCTTGCTTGCACCCTGCCCTGTGATATTGCAAATGATGGACTGGACTTTCTGCAGTTCCTGCCTTCGGGCAACACAGCACTGTGGTCCCCGCAGCGGGGACGATGTAGACCTGCGAAGTCGGACAAGTGAAGCTAAGCTGGGGATCCAAACCTGTATAAAGTGAAATCCTGCTTCGACCCCCTCAACGCCGATAACTTTCCACATCACCACCAGCGGCAGGCCAATGCTGAGATCGCAACGGCGCCAGAGCCGCTTGGCCGCCAAACGAAATTTGCTCGCGTAAACCAAGGCCGACGGCGAAGCAGACAACTCACGTTTGCGAGGAACGGGCCCAAGCCGCCAGGCGCTCGACCCGATGGACTTGTGGGAGCTTCTAAATTTACGGTCATCCCTTCCATCTGACATGCGGCCGGTTATCTCCACCCAATAGGATCTCACATGGCAGCCTCACCAATCTGTGTAACACCCCACATCACTACCACACTTGCATTCCAAGCAGCGAAAATTTGGCCTAAAATTTCCCTCAATCCCCCAACTCACGACGACCACAATCGCGACCATCCAGTATCACACGGTAAACAACAGCTACTCAACCACCACAACCACGATCACAGCCAACAGCAAACACAACCAACCGCAATCATGCCCCCCGCATTTGAAACCCAATCCTACTGGCACACCCGCTTCACCACCGAATCCCACTTCGAATGGCTCCTCCCCTCCACCGCCCTCCTCCCCATCCTCACCTCACTCCCCTCCGGCCTCTCCACTCCCATCCTCCACCTCGGCTTCGGCACCTCCTCACTGCAACTCCACCTGCGCGCCGCCGGATTCACCGACATCACGAACGTCGATTACGAGCCGTTGGCGGTCGAGAGGGGGAAGGAGGCGGAGATGAAGGAGTTTGGGGATGTGAAGATGGGGTATCAGGTTGTGGATGTTACGGAGATGGAGATGGGGAGGGAGTATGGACTGGTGGTGGATAAGGGGGCGGCGGATGCGGTTGCTTGTGGAGGGGAGGAGGGGGTGAGGAAGATGGTGGAGCGGGTTGGGGAAAGTTTGGGAGAGGGAGGGGTGTGGGTTTGTGTGAGCTACTCGGGGGGGAGGTTTGAGTGGTTGGTGAGTACTCTGATCTGGTGGGGATGGGTGTTTGCTGACTTTGAATGCCGCAGGAGGATGGGGGGGAGTGGGAGGTGGGGGTGCTGAGGAAGGTGGCGCAGAAGAAGTTGAAGGAGACAGATCCGGAGATTTTCATCTATTGCTATGCACTGAGGAAGAAGAAGGGATGTGGGATGGGGGGCTCGAAGATTTGAGAGTGGGAAGCGAAGTAGGGGGATTCGGGGGAGGTGGGTGGGGAGGGGTGAGTGTTGGGTCGAGAGGCAAGGGGATGGAGAGGATCATCTGCAATCTGGAAGCTCTCCGGCTAGCCATTCGACACTCGATGATAGCCATTAACCCAGCGTAGTTTTTGAACGACGATTTTTCTTGAAATCTCAGGGTTGCATCAGATACTACCTACGGTAACAAAAATAACCCACGTTGTATCGTGGCCGGATTGGCTCGTTCGGCTCCTGCCGCTTGACAGAACGGGAGACCTGAAGCGACTCAGGCAAGCGGTTGACAAAATAAAGCGAACTGCAAAGATCGGTGACCCCTGCGTTTGTGGCCTGATCCTAACAGCCACTACCAATTTTGCAACACTTCAACCCTCTAGTTCTCTCGCCAATTGAGAACT
>Ga0247770_1001481_pt1 | contig 17922 bp, 17 predicted proteins | sample UWRJL136409B6_FD_179943 | JGI IMG/M metagenome (GOLD analysis project Ga0247770, IMG submission 179943) | Plant litter microbial communities from Arlington Agricultural Research Station in Wisconsin, United States - UWRJ-L136-409B-6 | ecosystem: Environmental > Terrestrial > Plant litter >... | reverse complement strand
TGGAGGAGAGCGGAAGATCAGCGTCTCGCGGGGGCCTCAAACGAGTGGCGGTAAGGGCGCTCCGGCGCGCGCGAGATGTGGATCGGGCGCCCCAGGTGAGGCGCCACATCCCCGCCCCGAGTGAGCGCGGCCCTGGATCGGAAGCCACAAGGGGGAGGTGGGAGATGTGGATCGGCCTTGACCGGAACGATGGCGCCGCGCCATCGTGAGCGGCGATGCGCGTATCTCCACATCTCGGGGAAGGGAAGACCGCTTGAAGACGATCAGATCGGCCGTGCCGCTCGCGCTGGCGCTGGCGATGGCGATGGCGGGATGCACGCCGCCGGCGCGGGAGGGCGGGACGTCGCCCGTTCCGCCCGCGCGGATGGCGGTGCTGGGGGAGGAGGTGGCGCTGATGCCGGGGCAGATGACGAACGTGCGGGGTGAGCGGCTCATGATCGCCTTCCTGCGCGTGGCGGAGGACTCTCGCTGTCCGCAGGGCGTGCAGTGCGTCCGCGCCGGCGAGGCGAAGGTGGAGTTGATGCTCACCCTGCAGGACCGCGTGGAGAACGGCATCCTCAGCACCGCCGCCGAGCCCCGCTCCGTCGCGCTCGGCCCCTACGTCGTCCACCTCGTCCGCCTCGACCCCCTCCCGACCACCGCCGGCCCGCCCAGCCGCTACACGGCCACGCTGCGGGTGGAGAAGCCGTAGCTGGTCAAATCCGCCGGCGGCGGGCGCAAGGATGCCCGCGCGGCCCCGACGGGGAATCCGCCGTCCCAGCCATCAGCCGCATGGCATGAGAGAAGGGGCTGCCGCGCGTCGCGCGGCAGCCCCTTCCAGTCCCTCACCAGCCCTCGCGGGTTACCGCGCGGCGGCCAGGTCGCGCACGGCGCCGGCCAGCATCCGCACCTTGGCGGCGTCGGACGAGCGGGCGGCGTCGGCGTTGAGCGACGTCGCGAGGCTGGTCAGCGCCGTGCGGCGCGCGGCGCCGGTGGCGCGCTCGGCGCCGGTGAGCGCGGTGCGCACGGCGGAGACGCGCGCGGAGGCCAGGCCGTTGCCGCGCTCCAGCTGGTCCACGTAGGCTCGCGCCAGCGCGAAGCTGGGCGCCCAGGTGAACTTGGGCTGGCCCTGCACGTTCAGGTACTCCATGCGCACCGTCCTGGCCGCGTCGATCTCGTTCTGCGACAGGTACTGGCTGGGCACCAGCTCCAGGATGTCCAGCCCGCGCGAGATCTCCGAGCTCACGATCATCCCGTTGTACCAGTACGCCGACCACGTCCCGCCGCCGGCGATCCGCGTGGAGTCGGCCGGGCCGCGGTCGAAGAAGGCGATCTCCATCGGCTTGGCCGCGTCGGTCCAGTCGAAGACCGAGATCCCGCCCTGGTACCACGACTGCACCATCACGTCACGGCCGGGGATGGGGATCAGCGAGCCGTTGTGCGCCACGCAGTTCTCCGCCGACGTCTGCGCCGCCGGGAGCTTGTAGTAGCTCTGGAAGCGCATGTCGCGCCCGTTCTCCAGGGTGAAGATGGCGTCGGCGCCCCACTCCGGACGGTCGGTGGCGCGGCACTTGGCCTGCCCGCCGCCGCCCCACTCGTCGCTGAAGAGCACCTTGGTGCCGTCGTTGTTGAACGTCGCCGAGTGCCAGTACGAGAAGTTGGAGTCCGCCACAGCCGCGATGCGCCGCGGGTTGGCCGGGTCGCGGATGTCCAGGAGGAAGCCGTACCCCTCGCAGGCGCCGCCCGCCAGCCCGATGGCCGGGTAGACGGTGATGTCGTGGCACTGCGTGGGGCCGGGGCGCGGGCCGGGGCCCGACTGCTCGCCCACCATCCGGTCCACCATGGCCTGGATGTTGGCGCGCAGCGTGGCGCTGTCCGCCGCCGTGGGCGTGCCGGTGCCGCCGCGGGCCTTCATGATGCTGTCCAGCGCCGGGGCCACGATGCCGGCGTTCAGCACCCGCTCGGTGCCGAAGACGCGGGCCGTGAACTGCCCCCGCGCGCGCGCCTCGGCGGCGATGCGCGCGGCGGCGGCGATGTCCTCGGGCGCCTCGCCGTGGCGCGCGGGCGCCTGCAGGCCGCTGAAGATGCGCGGCGAGCTGACGATGGCCGCCCGCTCCGGGTGCGCCACCGGCACCTTGATCACCTCGATGCGGAAGAGCGCCGAGTTCGGATCGTCCGCCGCATGGCTGCATCCGGCCAGCTCGCTGGGCGAGCGCACCCCGGCCGAGCCGGAGATGTAGACGTAGACGTTCTCCGCGTCCTTCGGGTCCACCAGCACCGTGTGCGTGTGCGAGCCGCGGCAGGTCTGCACGTTGCCCACGTTGCGCGGGTTGCGGATGTCGGTGATGTCGAAGATGCGCAGGCCGCGCAGGCGGTCCCGGCTCACCGTGTCGGCCACGCCCTGCGTCCCGCAGTCCAGCCGGCCCCCCAGCCCCTCGCCGGAGATGAAGAGGAGGTTGCGGTACACCGAGACGTCGCTCTGCGAGGCGGGGCAGAGCAGCCCCTTGGTCAGCGTGGGGCTGGCGGGGTTGGAGATGTCCCAGATCTGCCAGCCGTTGTAGTTCCCCTGGATGGCGTAGTTGCCCAGGAACGCCAGGTCGGAGTTGGTGGACGTGGCGAACTCGGCCGGCGGCCGGGTCTTGGAGACCAGGCGCAGGTTGGAGATGGCCTCGGCGGCGTCGTGGAGGCCGGCGCGCAGGCCCACGCGCGGGTCGCGCTGCTGGGCGCCCGCCGCGGCGGACGAGAGCCCCACGGCGAGCGTCAGGGTGGAGACGACGGCGGCGGCGCGCGCGTAGGCGCGCGGCCGGAAGGCACGGGACATGGTGGAATCCTTTGCTGAGGGTGCGGAGCGGGGCATTCTGGCCTTCGGCTGGGGGTGGGTCACGGCTGCTGCGGGGCGAACAGGAGCTCCGCCAGCATCCGCTGCATCCGGTCGATCTCGGTGATCTGGTCCACGTTGACGTCGGACGCCAGCTTGAAGACGGCGTCGTCCTGGCCGGCGCCGTGGCTCCCGAACAGCTCGGTGACCATGGAGACGGCGCCCTGGTGGTGCCGGATCATCAGGGAGAGGAAGAGCCGGTCGAACTCCGGCCCGCGCGCCTCTTCCAGCTCCTTCATCTGCTCGGGGGTGAGCATCCCGGGCATCATCGCCCCGTGCTCGCCGCCGTGGTCGTGGTGCGCGGGCGCGGCCTCGGGGACGGGCTGGCCGCGGTCGCGCAGCCAGAGCCGCATGGAGCCGATCTCGTCCTCCTGCGCGTTGATGATCCGCGCGGCCAGCCGCTGCACGGCCGGGCTGGCCTGGCGCTCCGGGACCAGCCGCGCCATCTGGATGGCCTGCGCGTGGTGCCCGATCATGCTGGACATGAAGCGGACGTCCGCCTGCGTCCAGCGGGCCGGGGCGCCCGGGGGCGTCGTGCCGCCGTGTGTGTGCGAGTGCCCGCCCTGCGCCGCCGCGGCCGTGGAGCCGCAGGCCAGGGCGAGGGCGAGAGATGCCGCGGCGATCCCGCGGAAGTGCGATGCTGTCATGGGCGCCCTGCCGGTTGTCGCCTTCGACGCGTCCGCCCGGATTCCCCGCGCGGATCGCCGGAAGCGACGGCCGCGGGATGCCGATCGGACGCTCGATAAAAACGGAAGCCACTCTATACAGCGGGCTATACGATAGAGTTTCATGGCCCCGCGCGCCATCCATCCCCCTCTCCCGCCTCTCCCTTCGGCCCCGATCGCGCCGATGCGTGCGCCGCCCCGCTCCTCCCGGGTCCGCGTCCGCGTCCGGATCGTGATGTCGATGGCGATGTGATCCCGGATGCCGCATCGGGTTGTGCGATCGATCTCACCGATCCCCGGTGTTCGTGCTCGCTCGGGCCGCGCCAACTGCGTCATCGGGAGGATGTGGAGCAGGGCCGCCTTCCGCGCCGACCCTCTGATGACGTGGTTGGCGATGCTTGCAGGCGCCGACGTGGCGGGCGGACCCCGATCGCGGAGAGGGAAGGCCGAAAGGTGCCTCTCCGAAAAAATTTCGATACTCATCTCCGCCCGTGGCTCCACGGCGGGACGCGGGCTTTTTCTCTTCGGATGCGAGTGCATTCTCGGAGTCTCTCTGCACATTCATCCAGGGAGCTGGTATGATGTCGACGGGATGCTGGCCGACCTCGCCGTCCCTCTCCCAGGACGTCTTCAGCGTCCCCGCCGCCTGCCGCCCGGCATCCCCGAGCGTCCTCGCCATGGTGGGCGGCCGCATCGTGCACGACCGGCGGACGGAGGCCGCGCCCCGGGCCGATCCGCGACGATGGGCGGCCGGCGATCGGCCGATCCGATCACGCCGATGGCGGCGGAGGAGTCGCGCGACCGCGGTCCGCGTCGTATCTTCCCGCCGCGCAGCAACCGGCTTTCGCACTCACGCACACACGCACTTTCGCACTCCGGTCATGATCGAGCACGTGGGACACTACGGCGGCGAGGGGCGGCGGATCGGGATCGTCGTCAGCCGCTTCAACGACTTCATCACGCGGCCGCTGCTGGCGGGCGCGCGCGACTGCCTGCTGCGGCACGGCGTGGCGGACGACCACATCGAGGCCGCCTGGGTCCCCGGCGCGTGGGAGATCCCCAGCACGCTGGCCCTGATGGCGCGCACCGGGCGCTTCGACGCGCTGATCGCGCTGGGGTGCGTGATCCGGGGCGCCACGCCGCACTTCGACTACGTGGCGGGGCAGACGGCCAGCGGGGTGGCCGCGGTGGCCGCGGCCCACGACGTGCCGGTGATCTTCGGGGTGCTGACCACCGAGACCATCGAGCAGGCCATCGAGCGCGCCGGCACCAAGGCGGGGAACAAGGGGTGGGACGCCGCCATGGCCGCGCTGGAGACGGCGGACCTGTACGAGACGCTGAAGAACGGGGAGAAGAAGGGGTGAGAAGCCGCAGCAAGGCAAGGGGCTGGGCGCTCCAGGGACTGTACGCCTGGGAGTCGCGGGGCGGGGACGCGGACCAGGCGATGCCGACTCTCCAGACGCTGTTCTCCACCCTCCGCGTGTCGCCGCACAACCGGCCGTACGCGGAGGTGATCGTCCGGCTGGTGGCGGTCAACCTGCAGCGCATCGACCGCATCATCCAGGACTCGCTGACCAACTGGCGGCTGGAGCGGCTGGCGGCCATCGACCGCAACGTGCTGCGGCTGGGGGTGGCGGAGATGCTCTTCGTGGACGACGTGGCGCCGCGCATCACCATCCGCGAGATGGTGCAGCTGGCGGAGAAGTACGGCACCCGCGACTCCCCGCGCTTCGTCAACGGCGTCCTGGACGCGGTGATGCGCCACGAGGTGCCGGAGAAGGCGGGCGGCGTGGAGCGGTGAAGCTCCTCGTCCTCAACTGGCAGGACCTGGAGAACCCGCAGTCGGGCGGGGCCGAGGTCCACCTGCACGAGATCTTCGGCCGCCTGGCGCGCCGGGGGCACCACGTCACCCTCCTGGCCTCCGGCTGGGAGGGTGCGCCGCGTCGGGCGGCCGCCGACGGGATGGAGATCCACCGCGTGGGCGGCCGCCACTCGTACACGCTGCTGGCGCGACCGTACTATCGCCGCCACCTGGCCGCCGAGGGGTTCGACGTGGTGGTCGAGGACCTGAACAAGGTCCCGCTCTTCACCCCGCTCTGGGTGCGCCGCCCGCTGGTCCTCCTGGTGCACCACCTCTTCGGCGCCACCGCCTTCCGCGAGGCCTCGGCCCCCTTCGCCGCCGCCACCTGGGCGCTGGAGCGGCCCATCCCCCTCCTCTACCGCGATCTCCCCGTCGAGGCCGTCTCCGAGAGCACGGCGGACGACCTGGTCGCGCGCGGGCTGGACCGCTCGCGCATTCGCGTGATCCACAACGGCGTCGACGTCGACTTCTTCCGCCCCGATCCCTCGGTCGAGCGGACGACGGTCCCCACCTTCCTCTCCGTGGGCCGCCTGAAGCGCTACAAGCGCATCGACCACGCGGTCGAGGCCGTCGCCCGGCTGAAGGCGCGCGGCACCCCCGTCCGCCTGCTGATCGCCGGCCGCGGCGACGACGAGGCGCGGCTGCGCGAGACGGTGGATCGGCTGGGCGTGGGAGGTCTCGTCGAGTTCGTGGGATTCGTGACGGAGGAGCGGAAGCGCGAGCTGATGCGCGCCTGCTGGGCGACCGTGCAGCCGTCGCCCAAGGAAGGGTGGGGGATCACCAACGTGGAGGCCGCCGCCTGCGGCACCCCGACGGTGGCGAGCGACTCCCCCGGCCTGCGCGAGTCCGTCCTCCACGAGCGCACCGGCCTCCTCTACCCCCACGGCGATGTCGGCGCGCTGGCGGACGCGATGGGGCGGCTGGCGGCGGATGCGTCGCTCGTGGCGCGCTACGGCGCGGAGGCGCGGCGGTTCGCGGAGGGCTTCACCTGGGACCGCGCGGCGGAGCTGACGGAGGCGCACCTCGCGGAGGTGGCGGCGGGGGGATCGGCGGCATCGATCCGAGGGCGGGGTTCGCGCTGAGGGCCGGCGGTGGATCGTGGGGGGTTCGACGGGCCGTCTACAATGCCGTGGCGGCCCCCTTCCCCCGCAAGCGGAAGAGGGGAGAACTGCTCGACGCTCGACGGACTCCGTCGCATGCCTGCGCGGCCCCCTCCCCCCGCCCTCCCCCCGCTGCGCGGTGGGAGGGAGCCTTTTCTACCGTCCGGCGGCCTTCGGCGCGCACGAAAGTCTTCGCACCGCAAACCTCTCCCGGAACGGGGGAGGACAGACCGCCCCAGCGGTCAGGAGGGGGCCGCCGCGGCATGCGAGATCGCCCGTCGAACCGCCCGGATCCGCGGTCGTCGTTCGTGCGACGCCGACCAACGAACCGCTCCGATGGCCATCTTTCATCCCCGAGTTCCTCCCCGAATCTCCGAGCTTCCCGCGACGGAAGCACTCCGGCCCTTGTCATCCGGGCGCGGGAGTGGCATCCTGAGCGCATCCCGACGCGATGCTTCCCCACCGCCCGAACCGGAGCGCGCCCCCTGTCCGTCAAGCTGACCGTCGACGAGCTGCTGAGAAGCAAGAAGGAGTCGCTGGCGCTGGAGCTGCTCACGGACGGCCGCGGGCTCCACCGCGAGATCAACAACCCCGACATCTCCAGCCCCGGGCTGGTGCTCACGGGCTACGCCGAGCGCTTTCCGGCCGACCGCATGCAGGTGCTGGGGGAGACCGAGGTGTCGTTCCTGGAGTCGCTGGACGAGGACCGCCGCGCGCAGGCCGTGGGGGCGTTCCTGGACTTCGACATCCCGGTGATCTTCATCACCAAGGGGCAGGACCCGCCGGCGCCGCTGCTGGAGATGGCCAACCAGGTGGGGACGCCGGTGATCCGCAGCGGGCTCAAGACCAGCGACTTCTACACGCGCATCAAGCCGTTCCTGGAGGACCGCTTCGCCCCCACCACCACCATGCACGGCTCGCTGGCCGACGTCTACGGGGTGGGGCTGCTGTTCATCGGCGCCAGCGGGGTGGGGAAGAGCGAGGCGGTGCTGGACCTGATCGAGCGCGGGCACCGGCTGGTGGCCGACGACTACGTGATCGTCTCGCGGCGCGGGCACGAGATCCTGATGGGGAAGGGGCACGAGCTCCAGCGCCACCACATGGAGATCCGCGGCGTCGGGATCATCGACGTGCAGAAGCTGTTCGGGATCCGGGCCATCCGCTTGCAGAAGCGGATCGAGGTGGTGGTGCAGCTGACGGTGTGGGACCAGAACGCCCACTACGACCGCACCGGGCTGGACCCCCAGTACACCGACATCCTGGGCGTCCCCATCCCCAAGGTCACCATCCCGCTGGTGCCGGGAAAGAACATCACGGTGGTGTGCGAGGTGGTGGCCATGAACCACCTGCTCAAGTACGCGGGGGTGGACGTGGCCGGCGACTTCAACCGGCGGCTGCAGGCCCGGATGATGGGCGGCACCACGGAGTACCTGGAGGAAGACTATGAGTGAGGCGGTCCGCGGCGTGGTGCTGGCGCACGCGTCGCTGGCGGACGGTCTGGTGTCGTCGGTGCGGGCCATCTCGGGCGCGGACGAGGAGGCGCTGCGCCCGCTGACCAACGAGGGATGCTCCCCCGAGGCGCTGCAGGCGCGGCTCGCCGAGGCGCTGGAGGGGGCGGGGCCGGCCATCGTCTTCACCGACCTGGGAAGCGGGAGCTGCGCCTTCGCCAGCCGGCGCATCGCGCTGGAGCGGCCGGGGACGGCCATCGTCACGGGGGTCAACCTCCCCCTCCTCCTCGACTTCGTCTTCCACCGCGACCTCCCGCTCCCCGAGCTGGTGGACCGGCTGGTGGAGAAGGGTCGCGGCGGGATCACCGGGGTCCACCGGGAAGCGCATGCCGATCGTGCTCTTTCGCGTTGACGAGCGCCTGATCCACGGGCAGGTGGTGGTCGGCTGGGGAAGCCCCCTGCACGCCGACCGCCTGGCCGTCGTGGACGACGAGCTGGCGGCCTCTCCCTGGGAGCAGGAGCTGTACTGCCTGGGCGTCCCCCCGGAGATGAGCGCCGACTTCCTCTCCGTGGACGCCGCGCGCGACGCGCTCCCCGGGTGGCGCGTGGACGGCCGGCGCACCATCGTCCTGGTGCGCGACGTGGCCACGGCGCGGCGGATGGCCGAGGGACGCCTGCTGGAGGGCGAGGAGGTGAACCTGGGCGGGATCCACCACGCCGAGGGGCGCGACCGCATCCTCCCCTACCTGCACCTGCGCCCCGACGAGCGGACGGCGCTGGAGGAGATCGCCGCGCTGGGCGCCGCCGTCTCGGCGCGCGACCTCCCGGCCTCGCGCAGGGTTCCCCTGGAGGAGCTGACCCCGGCGTGAACGGCGGATGACCCCCGAGCCTCCCCTCCTCGCCGCGCTCGCGCTGCTGGGCGGCGCCGTCGCCCTGGACGGCACCGCGGTGGGGCAGTTCATGCTCTCGCGGCCGCTGGCCGCGGCCACGCTGGGCGGTGTGGTGGCGGGCGACCCCGTGGCGGGCGTCGTCGCCGGGCTGGTGCTGGAGGCGCTCCACCTGGCCGTCCTCCCCGTGGGCGCGGCGACGTACCCCGAGAGCGGCCCCGCGGGAGTGGCCGCCGGCGCCGCCTTCGCCCTGGCCGGCGAGTCGTACGCGGCGCTGATGGCCGTCGTCCTCTGCGCGCTGGGGTGGGAGTGGCTGGGGGGGAAGACGGTGAACCGGATGCGCCAGTTCAACGTCCGCTTCGACGGCGTGGGCCCGGAGGGGGTGGACCCGTCCGTCCTGGGGCGCCGCCACGCGACGGCGATCGGGGTGGACTTCGCGCGCGGGGCGGTGATGACGCTGCTGGCGGTGCTCCTCTTCTTCTGGCTCCTGGGGGCGGTGGCGTGGGAGCGCTTTCCGCCGCGGTGGGCGGAGCTGGTGCTGGGGCTGGTGACCACGGCGGCGCTGGCGTCGGCGCTGCGGCTCTTCGGGCGGGGGCGGTGGCCGTGGTTCGCGGCGGGGGCGGCGCTGGGGCTTCTCTGGCTGGTGGCGGCGTGAGCGGGCTTCCGCCGGGGGTGCGGCGGCGGATGCTGCTGCGCAGCTTCACGGTGCAGGGGTCGTGGAACTACCGGTCGCTGATCGGCACGGGACTGGCGTTCATCCTGGCCCCCGCCCTCCGGCACGTGTACCGCGACCCCGAGGCGCTGCGCCGCGCCGTCGGCCGCCACGCGGAGCTGTTCAACAGCCACCCGTACCTGGCCGGCGTGGCCGCCGGCGCCGTGGCCCGCCTGGAGGCGGACGGGACGCCGCCGGAGACGGTGACGCGCTTCAAGAACGCGCTCCGCGGCTCGCTGGGCACCATCGGCGACCGGCTGGTGTGGCTGACCTGGCGCCCGGCCGCGGTGCTCCTGGGGCTGGTGCTGGTGCTGGCCGACGCCCCCTGGTGGGCCGCCGTGGGCGCCTTCCTGGTGGCCTACAACGCGCTCCACCTCTGGATGCGCGTCTGGGGCCTCTCCGCGGGCCTCCGCGACGGGCTGGCGATCGGCAAGACGCTGCGCGAGGCGCCGTTCGAGCGGCTGGGCGACCACGCCCGGAGCGTGGGCGCCCTGCTGGCCGGGATGGCCGCCGTCCTGGCCGCCGGCGGCTTCGGCGACCCGCCGAGCACCCTTCCCGGGTGGGCGCTGGGCGCGGGCGCCGCGGTGCTGGGGATCGTTCTGGGACGCCGCGTCCGCGCGGCGGCGGCGGCGGTGCTGCTGGCGGTGCTGCTGGCGGGGCTGGTGGTGGCGAGGTAAAAAAAGAAAGTCCTTCGTGCTTAGTGCGTAGTCCCTGGTAACGGCGCGATTCGTCGGATCGGACGCGCGGATACGGGGATCGGGCACCAAGGATCAAGGACCAAGCACTAAGCACTAAGCACTTCTGTTTCGTCTTTTCGTTCAACCGACTGAGAGCGGATGGAATCCTCCTCCGAGGTACAGATCACCAACAAGTACGGGCTCCACGCGCGCCCGGCGGCCGAGCTGGTGAAGCTGGCCAACCGCTTCGCCTCCGACGTCTGGATCCGCAAGGACGACGTGGAGGTGAGCGGCAAGAGCATCATGGGGGTGATGATGCTGGCGGCCGAGTGCGGCTCCACCGTGCACATCCGCGCGCGAGGGGACGATTCCGGGGCCGCCGTGGACGCCCTGGTGGAGCTGGTGCGGAACCGCTTCGGAGAGGACTGACCCCTTGGCCCTGCTGCGCGACGGGATCCCGGCGGCGCCGGGAATCGTGATCGCCCCGGCGCGGGTGCTGCGCTGGGAGGTGCCGCGCGTCCCCCACGGCGCCACCGTCCATCCCGACGGGGTGGAGGGGGAGGTGCGGCGCTTCCTGGACGCCTGCGCCTGGGCCGCCGACCGCATCCGCGAGCTGCAGACGCGCACCGCCGAGGCCATGGGCGAGGTGGAGGCGCGGATCTTCGAGCCCCAGGTGCTGATGCTGGAGGACGCCGACCTGATCCAGGGGACGGTGGCGTACATCCGCGACAACCACCTGACGGCCGAGCGCGCCTTCGAGTGGCGGGTGCTGGAGTGGGAGTCGGCGCTCTCGCACACCTCGCATCCGATGGTCCTCGACCGGCTCAACGACCTGGCCGACGTGCAGACGCGCGTCCTGCGCCGGCTGATGGACCTGGCCGACCCCGACGTCACCCATCGCTCCGACGAGCGCGCGGTGATCCTGGTGGCGCGCGAGCTGACGCCCTCCATCACCGTGCAGCTCGATCCCGCGTACGTGATCGGGATCGCCACGGACCTGGGGACGCGCACCTCGCACTCGGCCATCCTGGCGCGCTCGCTGGACATCCCCTGCGTGGTCTCGCTGGGCGACCTGGCGGAGCAGGTGAGGGACGGCGACGAGATCATCCTGGACGGGCGCACCGGCCGGGTGATCGTCTCCCCCACCGAGGAGGAGAAGGCCCGCTACCGCGAGCGCGACTTCGCCATCCGCGAGTGGGAGCAGGAGCTGGTCCTGCTGGCGCACCTGCCGTCGAGGACGCGCGACGGGGTGGAGGTGGAGCTCCGCGCCAACATCGACCTTCCCGGCGAGGCGACGAACGCCAAGAACCACGGGGCGTCCGGCGTCGGCCTCTACCGCACCGAGTTCCTGGTGGTCGGGCGGGGGACGGCGCCGGGGGAGGAGGAGCAGTTCCGCGCGTACCGGCACGTGGCCGAGAGCTTCGGCGGGGCGCCGGTGGTAATCCGCACCTTCGACCTAGGCGGCGACAAGTTCCCGGCGTTCCTGCACATGGCGCCGGAGGAGAACCCCTTCCTGGGGTGGCGCGCCATCCGCGTCTGCCTGGACGAGCCGGCCATCTTCCGCACGCAGCTGCGCGCGCTGCTCCGCGCCATGGCGCACGGGGACGTCCGCATCATGATCCCCCTGGTCAACGACATCTTCGAGGTCACGGAGACGCGGCGGCTGCTGGAGGAGTGCCGCGAGGAGCTGGCGCGCGAGGGGCACGCGGTGCCGGAGACGTACAAGCTGGGGGCGATGGTGGAGACGCCCGCGGCGGCGCTGGGGGCCGCGGCGCTGGCGAAGCACGTGGACTTCTTCTCCATCGGCACCAACGACCTGGTGCAGTACACGCTGGCCGTGGACCGCGGCAACTCGCGGCTGGCCAAGCTCTACAACCCCTTCCACCCCGCGGTCGTCCGGCTGCTGGAGATGACGGCGCGCGCCGGGCGCGAGGCGGGGATCGAGGTGGGGGTCTGCGGCGAGGTGGCCGCCAACCCCATCGCGGCGTTCATGCTGATCGGGATGCGGGTGACGGGGCTTTCGGTGGGGCCGGCGTCGCTGGCGGAGATCAAGAAGGTGATCCGCTCGGTGACGTACGAGCAGGCCGCCGAGGCGGTGGAGGAAGCCCTCCACGCCACCACCCCCGACGACGTGGTGCGCGCGCTCACCAGCCGGCTGGGAGCGCTGCTCGACCTCAGCAAGTTCGCCGGCCCCTGGAGCCTCGCGGGCGAGGAGTAGGCTTCGGCCGGCTACGAGTCTGATCGACGATCGGCTGCCGATCCGCGCTCCCAGGCGACGGATTGTGCGGCCGATCTCTTTTCGATGCGGAAATCCCGGTGGGTGGCCGGAGTGGAGGTGTGGTTCGACGGTCGATCCACAATGCCGACGCGGTCCCTTCCGCCGGCCCCTCCCCGCAAGCGCCCGCAAGCGGGAGAGGGGAGAACTGCAACGACAGCGCGCACGAAGCCTCGCCGCTCGATCCCGGACGTCACGGAGATGGTTGGCGAGGCTTCCCGTCGTTTTAGCGGGTGTGTTCACGCCCCCGCGCGCACCGCAGCCGGCGGACGATGATCCGGTGCGCTTCGACCGGCCGTATCGCATGCCGCGGCGGCCCCCCTCCCCCCGCAACCGGTGGGAGGGCGCTTTTTCTACCGCGCGGCGACCTTCGGCGCGCACGAGATCCTGGGCGCGGCAACCTCTCCCGGAACGGGGGAGGACAGACCGCCCCAGCGGTCAGGAGGGGGCCGCCGCGGCGTGCGACGCGGCCCATCGATCCTCCCCGGGCCGTCGCTGCCGTTCCCCGGAGGCATCATCCCGGCCTTCCCTCCGCTTCTTGTCCCTCCGGCGCCGAACGGGTATCTTCTCCGCGCCAACGCACTTCCGCCACTTTCCCGCTGACAGGACCGATTCGTGGCACATCGCCAGCTCTTCACCTCGGAGTCGGTGACCGAGGGGCATCCCGACAAGATCGCGGACCAGATCTCCGACGCCGTCCTGGACGCCATCCTGGAGGCCGACCCCACCGGCCGCGTGGCGTGCGAGACGCTGGTGACCACCGGCGTGGCCGTGGTCGCCGGCGAGATCAGCACCAAGACCTACGTGGACATCCCGGCGATCGTGCGCGGGACCCTCAAGTCCATCGGCTACACCGACGCGGCGTACGGCATCGACGGCCACACCTGCGCGGTGATGACCACCATCGACCAGCAGTCCCCCGACATCGCCCAGGGCGTGGATACGGGCGGCGCGGGCGACCAGGGGATGATGTTCGGCTACGCCTCGGACGAGAACGAGGCGCTGATGCCCACGCCCATCCTGCTGGCGCACCGCCTGGCCGAGCGCCTGGCCCAGGTGCGCAAGTCCGGGAAGCTCAGCTGGCTGCGCCCCGACGGGAAGACGCAGGTGACGGTGGAGTACGAGGGCGACCGCCCCGTCCGCGTGGACACGGTGGTCATCTCCACGCAGCACGACCCGGAAGCGACGCAGGACCAGATCATCTCGGAGATCACCGAGCACGTGATCGTCCCCGTCCTCCCGGCCGACCTCTTCGACGCCGCCAAGGCCACCATCCACATCAACCCGACCGGCCGCTTCGTCATCGGCGGGCCGCACGGGGACGCGGGGCTCACCGGGCGCAAGATCATCGTGGACACCTACGGCGGGATGGGGCGCCACGGCGGCGGCGCGTTCAGCGGCAAGGACCCGACGAAGGTGGACCGCAGCGCGGCGTACGCGGCGCGGTGGGCGGCCAAGCACGTGGTGGCGGCGGGGCTGGCGCGCCGCTGCGAGATCCAGCTGGCGTACGCCATCGGCGTGGCGGAGCCGGTCTCCATCCGCGTGGACACCTTCGGCACCTCGCAGGTGGACGAGGACACCATCGCCGACGCGCTCCGCGAGGTGTTCGACTTCACCCCCAAGGGAATCATCGGCGCGCTCAACCTGCGCTCGGCCATCTACCGCCCCACCGCGGCCTACGGCCACTTCGGCCGCACGACGGAGATGTCGGGGAACGGCAACCAGGTGAAGCTCTTCCCCTGGGAGGAGACGTCGCGGGTGGACGCCCTGCGGACGGCGGCGAAGGTCTGAGGAACGGAAGGGAAAAGAAGGGGACAGGTTACAGGGGACAGCCGGCGAAACGCGGTCGGCCTCGCGTCGACGCGGTTGCGGGCTGTCCCCTGTAACCTGTCCCCTACTTTTTCGGGTCGATGGGAGGCGGGCGATGAGGACGATCGTCCGCCTCCTTGTGTTTTGGGCTGGCCGTTGCGATCCTGAATTGGGGGCGATCAATCAGCGGCGAGATCCGGATGCGCTGGCTGTCCCCTGTATCCTGTCCCCTGTAACCTTCCGTTGCGGCCCGGAGGTTGCCGGTAAACGGATGGCGCTTCCGCCTCCTTCTTCGCGTTCCGCCCCGCCGACTGATGATCAAGGTACGGGTGCAGAGCCTGGGGCTCGACCAGAACACCAAGTCGCCGGTCGTCATCCTCCAGGAGGAGGACGGCGAGCGGGTCCTCCCCATCTGGATCGGGCCGGCGGAGGCCAGCGCCATCGCCATGGAGCTGGCGGGGATGAAGTTCGCCCGGCCGCTCACGCACGACCTCTTCCCCACGCTCATCCGCGGGCTGGGGGGAACGCTGACGCGGGTGCTGATCAACCGCGTGGAGGACAACACCTACTTCGCCGAGCTGGTGATCCACCGCGGCGAGGAGATGTTCACGGTGGACGCGCGCCCCTCGGACTCCATCGCCATCGCGCTCCGCTCCAAGGCCGAGCTGTACGCGGGCGACGACCTGCTGACCTCGGCGGCGTTCGAGATCGTCCCGCCCGACCCGGACGACGTCCCGGACCTGGAGCCCGGCGGCGAGGGCCCCGCGCCCGGCCTCTCCCCCGACGAGCTCAAGGAGCACCTCCGCAAGCTCAATCCGGAGGACCTGGGGCGGTTCAATCCCTGACGTCGAAGTGCCCGGTGCCCAGGGTTCGGTGCCCAGGGTTCGGTGGGAGGCTCGGCCGCGGCGACGACGGGCGATTGAAATCGCGGCAACGACGGCGCAAAGTCCGCCTTCGCGGACTCCGAGGCTTCGGCTTCGGAGCGTTTCGTAGATGATGGTGTTCCGCCAGGCTCTGTTCCCCGGTTGAAACCGGGGGCTACGAACGGCTCGGTGTCCGCCTTCGCGCGCCTTCGCGGACTGCGGCCTCGGCTCTGGTGTGGATCGGCGGGCTGTACCCTGTCCCCTGTAACCTGTCCCCTATCTCCTTGACGTTCCGACCGGCGGTCCTCGCCACTCTCGTCCTGGTGTTCGCGCTCGCGTGCGCCGCCGCTCCGGGTTCCGCGGCGGCGCAGTCGTTGGTGCGCGGGCGCGTGGTGCGCGGCGGGGCGGGGATGGCCGGCGTTCCCGTGCAGCTGCACCGCGTCTCGCGCGACGCGCAGGGGGTGGCGGACAGCGCCGTCAGCGGGGCGGACGGGGGGTTCTCGCTCCGCCGGCCGGCGGTGGACACGGCGGGCGGGTTCGAGGTGGTGTTCGCGACGGCCATGCACCACGGGGTGCGCTACTTCGGGCCGGCGGTGCAGGGGGGCGCATCTCCCGACGGGTACGAGGTGGCGGTGCACGACACCACCAGCGCGGCCGCGGCGGCGGACTCGGTGCGCGTCACGCGGCGCGACGTCTTCCTGGTCCCGGACTCCGCGAAGGGCGGGTGGCGGGTGGTGGAGAGGGTGCGGCTGCGCAATTCGTCGGACCGGACGATCGTCCCCGGCGTGCGTCCGACGGTCGGGCTGACGCTGCTGTCCGGCGCGCAGGCGTTCGTGGCCGGCGGCGGCGATCCGCGGACGCCACCGCTCGCGATGATGGGCATCGGCAGGCAAGCCCTGGTGAAGGATCCGCTCCTTCCGGGCGAGCGCGACGTCCTCTACCGGTACCATCTCCCCGGATCGGCCGCGGGGGCGGAGCTGGCGCCGTGGGAGGCGACGGACACGCTCTACCTGTATCTCCCCCGCGCGGCTTCCGGGGTGAAGGTGACGGGGGTGCTGGACGTGTCGGCGGTGACGGTGGAGGGGGAGCCGCTCACGCGCTACGGCGGCGCCATCCGGCCGGGGACGCGGATCGGGGTGGAGTGGGGGGAGCGGGGCGGACCGGGATCGAAGCCGGGGCGGGTGACGGCGGCGCTGCTGGCGGCGGCGGTGGCGGCGGGCGTGGGCGCGTGGATGCTGGCCGCGCGGCGCCGGCGGGCGGCGGAGTAGGGGCCATGGCGCTGGTCAACACGCGGGCGCTGGTGCTCCAGTCGTTCCCGTACAGCGAGTCCAGCAAGATCCTGCGGCTCTACACGCTGGACTGGGGGCTGCGCTCGGTGATCGCCAAGGGCGCGCTGCGGCCCAAGAGCCGCTACGGCGGCGTGCTGGAGCCGTTCACCGAGGGAGTGGCCACCTTCTACCTCAAGGAGGGGCGCGACCTGCACACCCTCTCCGGCTTCGACCTGCTGCGCAGCCGGCAGGCGCTGGGGCGCTCGCTGGCGGCGTTCGCCGGCGCCTCGCTCCTGGCCGAGCTGGTGCTGCGCTACGCGACGGAGGAGCCGCATCCCGCGCTCTACGAGACGCTGGTGGCGGCGTGGGACCTGATCGCCGAGGCGGGGACGGGCGGGGAGGACGCGGCGCGCGCGGTGCTCACGGCCACCTGGACGCTGGTGGCGCTCCTGGGGTGGGAGCCGCAGACCGACCACTGCATCGTCTGCGAGCGGCCGCTGGTGCCCACGGAGGCGGTGCGCTTCGACACGCGGGCGGGCGGCGTGGCCTGCCTCCGCTGCCGCCCCGCGGGGCGCGTCATCGACGCGGCGTCGCGCGCGGAGCTGACGCGGATGGTGCGCGGGAACACGCCCCAGGGGCCGCTGTCCAACCCCGGCCTCCACCGCGCCCTCCTCCGCGCCTTCCTGGAGATGCACGTCTCCGAGGAGCGCCCCTTCCGCTCGCTGGACCTCTTCCTGGACCAGGTCGGCGGGGATGGAGGACCGGCCGCCGCGTCGGAGGAGGGGGATGCGGAGGACGCGGATGCGGCGGAGGACGGGGGCGATTGGCGGTCCTCCGCGGAGCCGCGCGGCGAGTGATGGAAATCCCCCGCGGGACGGCCGTCTACGTCAGGGTGCGGGAGGGTGTCGCGTGTCCGCCGGGGGCCGGCGAATCCTCCGGGCACCTCTGGTGTACTGGGCCGCGCCGGGGGTCCCAGGTGGACGCCCGGCGCTTGCTTGACCCGCGGCGGACGGCACCGATATGTTGCACCATTCCGGCACCAGACCCGTCCGCGGATCACCCGCCTGTGGAGGAGAGCACGCGCGTTTGAACGTATGAACAGAGAGAGGTGGTGATGCTTCGCGCCCCGCCTGTTCTGCTCATCCTCCTCGTGATCTTCGGGCTCTCAGCACCTCCCGTCACACGGGCGCAGGATTCCGGCAGCGGAAGTCAACCCGTCGTCGCATCGAAGGGATTTCGGCTGGAGCAGAACTACCCGAACCCCGCCAACCCGAGCACCTACATCCCGTTCTACCTGGAGGACACGCTGTTCGCGAATGGAGAAACCCGGGTCGTCTCCATCCGAATCGTCAACATCTTTCGTCAGCTGGTCGCGATTCCCAAGGCGGTAGGGCACCCTCGCGGCACCAACGTCCCGGTCAACAACCTCCGCTACACGGAACCGGGGAGGAAGCAGACGCAGTGGGACGGCCGCGACGTAAACGGCCGCCGGGTGCCGTC
>Ga0247770_1001480_pt1 | contig 17942 bp, 10 predicted proteins | sample UWRJL136409B6_FD_179943 | JGI IMG/M metagenome (GOLD analysis project Ga0247770, IMG submission 179943) | Plant litter microbial communities from Arlington Agricultural Research Station in Wisconsin, United States - UWRJ-L136-409B-6 | ecosystem: Environmental > Terrestrial > Plant litter >... | reverse complement strand
GTATATAGCTGGGTAATGAGAAGGAAACTACACCCGATGAGGGGCCTGGATGAAATATTCAATACGTGGTGACCGGTGGTGCGATCATGAGCCTCAATCCGGATCTAGTGAAGTATGGCCTATCGTTGGATCTTTGCTCATGATAGCCCTTTCCCGCCGCTTGGGTGCCCCTGGCAGGATCGTGAGTAGCCATGATGGTCAAGGATGACACAAAATCGTTCGCATGTCTATGTCTTCGAACGGCTCCTGATGGTCCATTTTCGAAAGCACATCGTGCAGCCGCAGTGACCACGAGCAGAGCAATCAGGGCGACGATTTCAATCACCATACAGGTCAGATTCGCTTGTGCAGAGCGTCCAACATGACCTCTCGTGTCTCCAGTCTCTCGGCAATCTCGGGAATTCTGCCGGCGGTGTCGCGCTGCGCGAGGATGAAGCCACCAATCAAAATGCGGAGCCTGCTATGGCGTCCGACGAAAGCTCCGTGTGCCAAACTATCAACATGGGTGGATTGAGGGCCAGATCGTCAGGTTCCGCATTATTTTTGCCTCTTGTTAGATATATAGTCAAGAAAAAGGCATCTGCACCGATGAGGAGTCTGAATGAGCAAAAATATGCTGGGTAGTGCGATGATGAGTCTCATGTATAGGTTGCTAGATTTCGATTGTTGGCTGTATATATACTGCGAGATGCTATGTCTCGGGCTGCCTGACAGTAAATGACTTTGTTCCGCCCATCGTTTCCGCCAAGCTTCACGGGGAGAACGGAGATATATATTTGGATATGAGGCTGGTGTTTTACTCCAGTCTGAAAACATGTTTCTACAAGTTTGCTCAGCATGAGGGAGCTTTCCTCAGGATGTTGCATTTGTGGTTGCTACCCAAAAATAGACACCTGCCACTGTTTTCAATGAGTCAAGGACTGAATCACAAACTTCTTGGAAAAGGTTTGCAACTGGAAAACTACCTGACCCATATTTCTCAAGGCATTACATACGCACAAAACGACTAGTATGAGCCAGCAATGCTGACACATTTAAAAATCAGCTAGCGATGCTCTTAGAATCTCGTGTGCCAGTGAGGCTCCAGTCCAGCACCGGCCTTCCCCCTTTGTCCGCTGCATCTCTTGCATAATGCATCATGTCTGTGTTCTGCCTCATCAAATATCATTCTTCTAACCAGTTGAATCTGCCCTTAGTTTGACGCGCATAAATTGGAAATTGGCAAATGTTCGACACCACCTAATTTCAACGAGTAAAGTCTTCCGGGTCACTCGGGAGGTTCCTGGCCACAAATATGTTGCCGGTTCCCTCACCAAGTGCCCGGTCTGAACTTTCTTCCTCTTTCTTCACCATCTGCCTTTATCGAAAATATCGACGCACTCACGCGTTTCCGCCTGCAAACTGTCTGTAGTCCAATTGTAAGTCATCTTCCTCAATCAATCAGCCCTCTTCACCCTGCGAATGAAAGGACGACAGGAGAGACGCGATACGTGTTGAGAGGGATAGAGAGACGGAGGCCATACGAGCTGAGAGGCATAGGGAGACGATGCTACGAATTGTTGACAGCAACCGCATCAACGATGCGAAAATAATGGCAGTCACAATGATGGTCGCAATGGCGGGCATAATTGTGGGAATATTGGCTGTATTTCACATATGGTCCTAAGGCGGATAGGTGGTCGCGAAGACTGTGCCCGTCATCGCGGGCTGAGAAATCTCCCCGCGTTCTAGCTAGGTCCCTCTAATTGAACATTACGTGTGACCTGCTGCATCTGCCTATGGTTTGGTGTCGTGAACATGGCGGGCGATGGCGTTGAAGTGTCGTCGTTGGCGCGGGTGTTCTTCGGCAGATCTTGCAGTTCCAAGTCCGTGCACGTGTGGGCGCGACAGCTGAGAAACCGGGGCTCGCCGCCGCGGTGGCGTCCCACTTTCCTGGAAGCAGCTAGAGAGCCAACGAAAAAGTGTACACATCGCATCCCGCATTCGCTGGGCCTCCTTCTCTCCGCTCATTATCAACCCCTTCAGACCGATCGCCGTTCTGTTTGAGCGGTCAACATCGATGCCGTCAGGATAGGCGCGTGTTATAATTTCTCTTTTGCCTGCCATGGCGCCGCTCGTCGATAATGCGCAGATCAAATCTGCCGACCTGCTGCGGCCGCTACCGCTCCAGCGACATGCCTACATCTGGCCCTTCGCGATAATATGGCCCGTTTTCTTGCGGTTCTACCTGAGCGCCGAGCTCTACGAGAAGCACATCCAAGCCCCCGAGTGGACCTTCGTCTGGGTCGGCGCCATCATCACAGTCCAGTCGCTGGTCTGGCTTTGCACCCATTGGAGCGTCAACCTCCGCGCTGCGTTCACGACCAAGAAGGCGCGCTCCATTGAGGACGCCGAGTTGATCAAGGTTATCCCCATCGCGAACGCCGGCACCGCCGACATCTGCAAGCTTGTGCGCGACAAGGTACCCCTACCCATCCCCGCGCTATCCGGTTCCCCAGAGTTGAGCTAACTTTGCCGTCTGGCACAGGTCGGCGGCAACACGTCCCTTTCGTTCCTGTTCCAGAAGCGCCGCTTCCTCTTCAACCCCGAGACCAAAAGCTTCAGCCCGCTGAAATACCACATCGACGCCGAGCCGACCCCGAAACTCGAGACTTTCCAGAAATCGAGGGGTATCACCAGCGCTGCCCAGCTCCAGCACCTTGAACAACATTATGGCACGAACACCTTCGATATTCCCGTTCCCACGTTTGGCGAGCTCTTCAAGGAGCATGCGGTCGCGCCGTTCTTCGTGTTCCAGATCTTCTGCGTTGGCCTGTGGATGCTGGACGAGTACTGGTACTATTCGCTCTTCACCCTGTTCATGCTCGTCATGTTCGAGAGCACCGTGGTGTGGCAACGCCAGCGCACCATGACCGAGTTCCGGAGCATGAGCATCAAGCCATACGATATCTACGTGTTTCGTCTTGGAAAGTGGACTGAGGTTCAGAGCGACAAGTTGTTGCCAGGCGACCTTGTCTCTGTTTCCCGGACCAAGGAGGACGGCGGCGTTGCCTGCGATATGATCCTTGTGGAGGGAGCTGCCATTGTGAACGAGGCTATGCTTTCTGGCGAGAGTACGCCTCTCCTGAAGGACTCCATTCAGCTCCGACCTGGCGACGCGCCTCTTGATACCGACGGTCTTGACAAGAACGCCTTTCTCTGGGGTGGCACCAAGGTCCTGCAGATCACGCACGGAAATACGGACGAAGAGAGGCCGAAGCTTGTTTCTGGGGTACCCGCGCCACCGGACAAGGGAGCAATGGCAATTGTCACCAAGACCGGGTTCGAGACGTCCCAGGGCAGTCTGGTCCGAACCATGATCTACTCGACAGAGCGTGTCTCGGCCAACAACGTCGAGGCACTGCTCTTCATTCTCTTCCTCTTGATCTTCGCCATCGCCGCTTCTTGGTATGTCTGGGATGAGGGTGTTAAGAAGGATCGCAAGCGCTCCAAGCTCTTGCTCGACTGCGTCTTGATCGTCACTAGTGTCGTGCCCCCGGAGCTCCCGATGGAGCTGAGTCTTGCTGTCAACACCAGTCTCGCGGCGCTCGCCAAGTACGCCATTTTCTGCACCGAGCCCTTCCGGATTCCATTTGCTGGCCGCATTGACGTGGCATGCTTCGACAAGACCGGCACCCTGACTGGGGAGGACCTGGTTGTCGAGGGTATTGCTGGTCTTGGTCTTGGACATTCTGGCACAAGCACCCCCAGAGAATCCGATGGTGCCCACAGCAACATGACCGCGGTACATGAATCACCCATGGAAACGACACTTGTTCTCGCTACAGCCCACGCCCTTGTGAGACTGGACGAGGGAGATATTGTTGGCGATCCCATGGAGAAGGCGACCCTGAATGCTTTGCGCTGGCAACTTGGAAAGAACGACATTCTCACCACCAAGCAAGATGGAAAGGCTGATTCTTCCTCCACCATTGGCTCCGTTCAGATCAAGCGTCGATTCCAGTTTTCTTCTGCCCTGAAACGTCAAAGCTCCGTTGCATCTATCAAGGCCACCGACTCCAGGACCGGTAAGAAGCTGGCAGGCACATTCGTTGCAGTCAAGGGTGCGCCCGAAACCATCATGAAGATGCTTGTCACGGTTCCCGCAGACTACGAAGAGACCTTCAAATACTTCACCCGCCGTGGCTCCCGAGTACTGGCCCTCGCCTACAAGCACCTTACTAGCGATAACGAACTCGGCACACACAAGATCAATGACCTCAAGCGGGAAAATGTCGAGGCTGGCCTCACATTTGCCGGCTTTCTCGTTCTTCAGTGCCCCCTCAAGGACGATGCTAAGGAGGCAGTTCAGATGCTCAACGAAAGCAGCCATCGTGTTGTCATGATCACCGGCGATAATCCCCTCACTGCTGTCCATGTTGCGCGGGAGGTTGAGATCGTGGATCGTGAGGTTCTCATTTTGGACTCACCCGAACACACTAGCCACGGAGAGGAGACGCTTGTCTGGCGCAGTGTGGACGACAAGGTCCGCATCAACGTTGATCCCACGAAGCCTATCGATCCGGAGATCATCAAGACAAAAGACCTGTGCGTCACCGGGTACGCTTTGGCCAAGTTCCAAGGTGAAGTTGGCTGGAAATCCCTGATCCGCAACACCTGGGTCTACGCGAGAGTGTCGCCGAAGCAAAAGGAAGACATTCTCCTTGGCCTCAAGGATATGGGTTACTACACTCTGATGGCTGGAGATGGCACGAACGATGTTGGTGCGCTGAAACAGGCTCATATTGGCGTCGCCCTTCTCAACGGAACTCCACAAGATCTTACAAAGATCGCGGAGCACGCAAGAAACACCAAGATGAAGGATCTCTACCAGAAGCAGGCTGACCTAATGACTCGTTGGGGCCAGCCCAAGCCCCCTGTCCCTGTCTTGATTGCGCACCTCTATCCTCCTGGCCCGTCTAACCCTCACTACATGAAAGCTATGGAGCGTGAGGCGGCAAAGAAAGGCGTCACTGTCGCTGAGTTGGCCAAGGCCAACGGAACAGACATCGAGACGGTCACCTCCCCCGCGGCCCAGCAGCTCATCAACCAGGATCCCAGACAAGCCAAGGCAGCTCAAGCAGCAAAGAATGCTTCGAACTTCGCAGACAAGCTGACAGCGGGGATGATGGATGTTGAGATGGATGACGAGCCCCCGAGTCTCAAGCTGGGCGATGCCTCAGTAGCCGCACCCTTTACTTCCAAGCTCCGTAACGTTGTCGCCATCCCGAACATCATCCGCCAGGGACGATGCACGCTGGTCGCCACCATTCAAATGTACAAGATCCTCGCCTTGAACTGTCTCATCAGCGCCTACAGCCTGAGCGTCCTCTACCTGGAGGGCATCAAGTTTGGCGACGGGCAGATCACGATCAGCGGTATGCTCATGAGTGTTTGCTTCCTGTCCATCTCTCGCGCCCGGTCCGTGGAGGGTCTATCCAAGGAGAGGCCTCAGCCCAACATCTTCAACTTCTACATCATTGGATCTATTCTCGGCCAGTTCGCAGTTCACTGCGCTACTTTGATCTACATCGCCCGCTACTGTGATATCCTTGAGCCGTAAGTTCCCCGTATTTCCCTCCCATCTACCCTCTGGCTAATATGGCTCCTCGCAGTCGCTCTGAAATGGTCGATCTCGAGGCCGAGTTCACCCCGTCGCTACTCAACAGCGCCGTCTACCTCCTCCAGTTGATCCAGCAGATCTCCACCTTCGCCGTCAACTACCAGGGCCGCCCATTCCGCGAGTCTCTGTCCGAAAACAAGGGCATGTTCTACGGCATCCTCGGCGTCACAGCTATCGCGTTCTCCTGCTCTACCGAGTTCATCCCCGAGCTCAACCAGGCCATGAAGCTGGTACCGTTCAAGGACGAGTTCAAGACCACCATGACCGCAGTCATGATCATTGACTACGTCGCGTGCTACCTTATTGAGATTGTTCTCAAGTTCCTGTTCAGCGACCTGCGCGCACGCGATATCGCGGAGCGTCGCCCCGATCAGCTGGAGCGCGAGAGGGTGCGCAAGGCAGAGGTGCAAAGGATCAAGCAGGAAGCGGATGAGAAGAAGGAGCAGGAGAAGGTGGCTGAGTTAGAGCGCAAGTTGGCAGAGCGCGCGGCTCAGCTGCAAGCATGGAGGACTGGTCGGCAACAGTAGAGAGTTGGGTAATAGAACTAGAGAGGGTTGTGAGCCGTTTCTGTTGTACTGTATCTAGAGGGCCGTAAGAGGTGCATACACACACACACTACAATTTTCCATTTTGTTTATGACTCTCCAGCATTTTGAGTATGGGAACAACTTGAATACACCAGTGAAGCTATCGGTAAACTATGATACACAGTCCACGAACGCCTCCTCTATTTTTCTCCGTACGTCTGTGTGTGCGAGAAAGGGAGAGAAGGCAAAATGCAAACGTCTACTCCGGATCCATCCTCACCGTCTCGCCACCCCTATGAATGAATCCAAGCCGGCGCTGCAGAAGCCTGGAACGCCATGGCCTAAGCAAAGAACAACCCAAGCCAAAATTTTCCTTTTCCCAGGCTGGACTGGTCGCCAGCACAATAACCGATACCCACCGTCGCAACGGCACACACTGCTCAGCGAATGCACACTCCTGCCCTAATATGATCACACCCTCCTACTTCCCAACTCAGCCCGCTCGACACCAATTGCGCGAGGCATTTATTTGCCGGGGTTGGTACCAACAAAGGCCTTGCCCTTCTCAATGTTCTTCTTGAGGTCGCTGAAGCAAGCCTCGAGGAGCTGCTCCTCGATGGCGTCAACCTTGCCAAGGGGGAGGATCTTCTCAACACCGTTGGGACCGAGCTCGACCTTGGAGCTGAAGAACTCGATGCCCTGGTCCTTGTAGAGGGGGCTGTCGACGAAGGTGGGCTCAATGACACCCTTCTCGCCCTTAGCGGCGCGGAGGACGCTGTTAGCCATGCGGGCACCAGCCATGGCCATGCTGAGGGTGGCAGAGCCAGCACCATCCTTGGCCTTGACGACCTCGTCACCACCGAACTGGACGCGGTTGATGAGCTCAGCGTTGGCAGAGAGATCGGGGTGGTTGCTCTGGCTGAAGAGGGGCACGATGGTGACACCGCTGTGGCCACCGACGACGGTGATGTTCTCGTTGACGGGATCGGTGCTCTTGACCTCACTGACGAAGCGGCTGGCACGGACAACGTCAAGGGTGGTCACGCCGAAGAGGCGCTTGGGGTTGTAGACACCGCGGGCCTTGAAGATCTCGGCGACGATGGGTACGGTCGAGTTGACGGGGTTGCTGATGACCAGGATTTTGGCCTCAGGGCACGACTCGGCGCACGCCTTGGCGAGGTCGCGGACGATCGAGGCGTTGGTGTTGAACAGGTCGTCACGGGTCATGCCGGGCTTGCGGGGGACACCGGCGGGGATGAGGACAACCTCGGCGCCCTTGAGGGCATTAGCAAGGCCAGTAGGCGTAGGGTCGTAGCCCTTGACGCTGGACTTGGTGTTGATGTGGGAGATGTCGGCAGCGACACCTGGACGAGGGATAAAACATCAGCTCGCGTCAATTGACGGCGCCAGGGCGAGACAATCACGTCTGGAAGTGGAGATTGCTGTGTAACGTACCGGGGCCACCACGGATGTCGTAGAGAGCGAGCTCAGTCACGAGGGGGTTGAGCTTGAGGAGGAGGGAGAGAGGCTGGCCGATACCGCCGGCAGCGCCGAGGACGGTAACCTTGGAGAGCTATTGTCCGAAGAGAAGTCAGCAGTTGTCCTCAATTGGAACCTGCATCGACAGGCGATAGTGCTGCCTTGTAGGCGCAGGCCGTGAGGCCAGATCGGAGCGAGGAGCGAGCAGCTTACGTTTCTGGCCGAGGCCGTGAAGGCACGGCGCTGGATTCTGGAAGCGGCAAACATGATGGCGGATTAAACGACGAAGAGATCGTGACGGAGAAGAATGATGCGTGGAGGCCCTGTGTCGCGCGATCGAACAGGCTGGGTATCGTATAATGAAGGATGTGGGAAGTGAGGAAGAGACGAATGCAGAGTGTGACGTTGACCAGGAGAACCGGACGATGTCGCTGGCTGATGTGGATGGTTCGTTGAGGTAAAAAAAAGTGTTCTTGTCCGAATCAGGATTAGCGCGAATTGGCACTTGTGGAAGCGGTGATTTCTCGGAAGTGTCGGGCCTCGGAATATCCCGCCGCGACACTCGCGCAACTCGTGACTTTGGCACCTTTGAGGCCCGGACCTGCCAATCGCAAGGGCTCCAGGATCAAAATGCCACGCTTCCGCTCTCGCGCTCGCTCCCGAAACAACTTCTTCCATTGCGCATGACGTTGACAGTGGTTCTCTTAAAATCCCAGGCATCATATCTTGCAGCAACCACGGATTCAGTCCATTGTGCATCCCCACTTCAAGCGGCATCCTCGGAGCGGAGGTGGTACGGACGTAAACCCAATCGGCATTGTTTGCACTGGAATCTGTTGAAGACAGCTGTTCCCCCCCCACCCCCCAAAATAATCCTTGTCTGCCGCAACGAGAGTCCAAAGGATGCCCGCTCACTAGGCAGACGACCCAGTAATCCCAAAAAGAGATCACCCTTCCGTCGAACGCCGTCTACCGTTGATATGCACGCGGTTTCCAAAATGACTTGGCATTTTTGTCTGCAAAACACTGCTAAAAAAATGCCAACTCATTTTGGAAACCACGTGATATGCTGGACCTGCTTTTTGATGTTGCATTCAGTCTGTTTTCCTACCAATCATGTCGCTGTCATTGCGTTCGGATCATTCCTCCATCTGCACACAGTGGCTGCCTAGCGCTATGCAGTCTCCTGTCGCTTATCACGACCGCATACGCCTCCCGTTCATCCAAACCCCTCCAAAGCGCCCTCACCACCGCCTTCGAGGTTCATTGACATGCCCCACCGACTCTGAAGCATGGCCGGTGAGGAGTTGTTGCCATGAGACTCCTTCACTCCGAGACATTGCGGTTCCGGGAATTCTTCAGCGACTGTCCCCCGTATGCAATCCTGTCGCACACATGGGGCGCTGAGGAGCTCAGCCATGCGGACATGCTCAGTCGCAATGACGCTATTCAGGCACGTCGAGGGTATGCAAAGATTGAGGGCTGCTGCAAACAGGCACGCAAGGACGGCTACAAATATGTCTGGATCGACACAATTTGCATCGACAAAACCTCCAGCGCCGAGCTGTCCGAGGCGATCAACTCGATGTATAGCTGGTACCAGCGGTCCTCTGTTTGCTACGTTTACCTTTCCGACATCGACTGCCTGGGAGGGTATGGCTGGTTCCTCAGCAGTGAGAACGCTGCCCACTTCAAGACAAGCAGGTGGTTCTCCAGAGGCTGGACCCTGCAGGAGTTGATCGCACCAGCCCGTGTTGAGTTCTACTCACGCAACTGGGTCGAGCTTGGCACCAAAGCGTCGCTGGAACGGCATTTAGAGGAGGCCACGGGAATCCGAGTGGAAGTTCTCAGGGGTGCAAGCCCTTCCATCTGCTCGGCGGCGGAGAGAATGAGCTGGGCAAGCAAGCGCCACACAACCAGAGTTGAAGACATCGCGTACAGTTTGCTTGGCATATTCAGCGTCAACATGCCCTTGCTGTATGGGGAAGGGAAGAATGCGTTTCTTCGGCTTCAGCTGGAAATTCTCCAGCAGAACGAAGACTACTCTCTCTTCGCATCGCCAGGGCCGTGGACGCCAGGTCCGTGGACACACGGAGCACAGCGAGGGCCTTCCAAACTTTCCCAATCCCCGCTAGCCCTCTCTCCTGATTGTTTTGATGTCAGGTCACTCCAACAAAAGCTTCATACCGTTAACGACGGCTACGAGGAGCCAGTTGTCGACCCGGTGGCAGAGATAGCACCATCTCTGTCGTGGTCGTCGTTCGTCAGCTTCCGCCATCCGACGCGGGACGTAACGGATGAAGAACAACATCTCTTTGGGCCGATACTGCATCCTGCGACGGTGACCAATCGAGGACTACGGCTGACAGTACTTGCCAAACGTTGGAGCAAGCTGAGGACCATGCATCTGGTTTGGACATCCTATGTTCATGTTGAGATGGACGCGTACCTATGTTCTTTCTTTCGAACAGACCCAAATGCGAGCTATGGGTCAACATCCGCCCCACTCATGCTGCGAGTTCAAGCTCATGGGCTCGCGCTCGTACCATTCCGTGTTCTAGAGCAGTTTGAGCATGGAACCTTGTTTGTCCAGCCTCGAAAAATCCCAAGTTACAACCGTACACGGACAATCAGCGTTATTCCCACTTGGATTTGTCACAACGACCCAATGTACGAACAAGAAGGCGGCATTATCGTGGAGGCCTCCTACCCGTCGCGAGAGACGGTCACAGAAGCCGAGGAATCACAGCGGAACTGGCTTCTGACGGTGGCCATACTGAGCATCAGACCGGCTCTTCCGAGTGACTACAAACAAACTCGAGCCGCGCAGAGACACGAGCGCGATGATCTAATCAACAGAGGATCTTCAATCCGCATCGCAGTGCTGCTTGGATGCCGTGGCTCGAACTTCTGGTGTACAATACGACACAGCCCGAGTGATCAATTAGTGCTCAAACAGCAAAGCAACGCTTTGCTGGCGTTTCAAGAATACGGCGAGCAGGTCAGGCAGCTTCCACCCGAGACTGTTCACTCAGACCGGGCTTTAGAGATTATCCCTTCTGGAGATGTGATCATAGCCAGCGTCAAACCCGGTCCCGAAAGGGGGCAGCATCCGCGCAAGATTCGAGTCGAGGTAACACTTGTGAGAGACCGAAAACAGCCGCCAGGCAGAGACCTCCGAGTTGCGAGGTCGTCTGAAACCATGAGGCCGGTGGAGAGAGCTTCCACTTCAACTTCAGCACGAGGCGCGAAGAAAGAATCGGCTATAGAGGTAACGGGGCCTGGGGGGTAAAATCACAGTTGTCTGCAGAGGCTCTGGCGGAATGTTCGGAGACAAAGCATGCCTTATTCATCACATCTGCTTCCCAGATATCAGCATACAGCGATCTTTTTGCAATCGCTATCCCTGGCTATTTCTGAACGTCAACGCAAGACACTAAGATTCTATATCCTGACAGGATATCCTAAAGATGGACATGCGTCTTGACAACTCTCTTCTTATCCCGATACCCATCAAACACCGGATTCACTCCCTCCGGAGTGAGCCCCTCCACCACCTCATAACCGAGAGGCTTGATCTTCCCCGTCTCCAAATACCCCAGTACCCGCTCCCAAAACGGCCCAGCCAGGCCCGGATTCAACTGCGACAGCCCAATAACATTGTGCACGTCGAACCCGGCCGTCTTCCCCTTGATCCTGGACGCGTCAAACGGCGCACCACTATGAAGCAACCTCGCCAGACCACCACGCTTCGTGTTCGATAGCGCATCAATCACAAGCGTCTGCTCCGGAGGCGGAGTCACAGCGTCCAACGCAAAGACAAGCTCATCGCCCACAATCTCCCGTATGCGCCCCAACACAGCATCATGTCCACCATGCCGATCAACCACATGCGTCGCCCCAAACCCCTTGAGCTCCGCCTCCTGCCCACCAACAACCACAATCCTCCCAATCCCCGCAAGCGCAGCAAGCTGCACGGCAAACTTCCCGCAGTTAGACCCCCCACCGATAACCAGCACCGTCGCACCCGCGTAGTCAAACCCTTCCGCCTCGGCCGCCCACGGCGCCGGGATCTTCAGCGACGCAAACAGCCCAAACAGCGGCGCGATGATATTAGTCGGCAGCGTGGCTGCCTCGTCGTCGGTCATGCCCTCTGGAATCTTCGCCAGTGCCACTGTATCAGCCAGTGCGTACTCCTGCAGGCCTTGCTGGGTGAAGCCCGGCGTGAAGGTGGCGTGCGAGACGATGCGGTCGCCGATGGTGAGTCCGCTGACGTCGGGGCCGAGACTGGTGATGGTGCCGACGACGTCGTTGGCGAGGACGGCGGGGAGCTTGCCGGCGATGAAGAGCCCGGTGTCGCGGGCTTTCTGGTCGTGGGGGTTGATTCCGGCGACGGAGACTCTGAGCTGGACTTGGTTGGGCCCGGGGGAGGGGATGGGATGGTTGTGGATCAGGGTGAGGGGCTGGCCGATGGCGGTGACGACGAGGGCGGTTTGGGTGGCGGCCATGGTGAATGGGGCTTGTTTTGCGAGGAGGCGGGAGATAAGAGACGTCAGTTGCATGCTGGCTGGGAAAGAGGTTGAAGGGGTAGGGGGTGTTTTATGAGCCGCGTGTTGGACCTCGCGGTTCCGAATACGCGGTCCCGGCTGGGAATTACTAAGCTGATCCTACGTGTTGAGTTGAGCTGATTTGTCAGTGGGAGTAGTCCGGGTCACACTCCCGTTTCTACATTGTGAGGGGTATATTCAGGTGATCACGTCACTGATCGGCCTGAGTCAGGATTGGACGACTGATTAGTATTAGATACAGATCTTGTTGGTGCCAGATGCGGGTTTACGGTTCTGATGGTGAGCTTGGTGCATATCCGAGTCGCACTTCATCTAAGTACTCCTTCCTAATTCAGCTCCGTGGGGATTGGAAGATTGAATAACATTAAATACGGATATTAGTAATCCCAAGCATTGGTCTTTGTGTCGATTGTGAGCTAACGTATAATTATCCTACCTGGTTCCTAGTCCACGTCTATAAACTCCTCAAAACTTCACGTGTTCTTCGAACCCACCCAATAAATATCCTTCCAGGTGAACACTATTCTACAACGCTTAAAAGAAGAACATAAGTAGGATAGCAGGCACCTAACTGAGCCCTAACAGCACCAGTCCATGACAAGAGTATAAACAGACTCTCTTGACAGAAATCGCCAAAGAGACTACATGAGACCAACACGAGCACTCCAAAATTTTGATATGATCCCCCAACCGGTCAATGTAAAACGTCAAGCATCTCAGCCAACGATGCCGTCACTCAGCAGTATGTCCGCCCACGAGCCCATTCCAGTCCAGGTCCCACTGGGGATCAGCTGTTTCAATGGTGTTGCCTGCAATGTCGGGATACTCTCCTCCAATGTAATGTCCCATGTCGTCAGACCCTGGGCCAAAGACAATGCTCGGTGACTCCCTCATGGCGTGTCGAGCTTGGGGGGGTGGTTTAAGCCGAAACCGGCGTACTGGATTGCTGTTTCTGTCGATCAAAGCTAAGAGATCCAATTGGAATGCGGCTCGGTTCTCCAGCGGGACGTTGTGTTGCTCCATCAGGCCAGGGACTTCCTCTGTCATGGTCTTTGCCAGCGACTCCAGCTGGCTGAGCAAGGGTTCGTCGTAAGGTGATGAAGGCAGGTCGCAGGCGTGAAGCGGGAACAGTTTGCACCAAAGTTCGTTCCACCTTTCTTCATTCGATAAACCGGAAGTTGTGTTCAAAATCCCGCTTTCGGCTTCGTCAAGAGTGAACGGATCTGATTCGCGAGGGTCCTTCCACTGGCATCGTTGTGGATGCATATGTTCGCGCAGGGCATCGATATTTTCGGAGGGAGTCCAACAGAAAGTGCAGTAGTGCTGTGGTAGAACATGGCTTCGCTTAATATGTTGCTTAACGCGATTGATGTTTTCCAGCCTTTTACCTGAACAAGATTGATGGTAACGTAGTGGATCCAGCTTGAGAAATGGACAGGCGTAAGACTGTTGCCAGTCAGTTGTGCCGCGTTCAGGGGGGTCCGATCGGCCTGGTCCGTCCCCGTCTTCACTGTCACCGTCGGATGAACCATCGCCCGTCTGCTTGCGCGACCGCTTCTTCGAGTTCTTTTTGACTGCCTTCTCTTTGCCTTTGGGCGCCGTTCTGGACGTTGAAGGACCGATCCCAGGATCTGCAGCCAGAAGAGAAGGGTCAATTGAGTTAGTGGGGTCGCTGCGGTTGCTTGGCGCTTTGTTGACCGCTGGGCGTTGAGAATGGCCAGGTGAAGAAGCAGCACCATTGAACGTGGATGAATCCACTGGAAACTTGGTCGCAGCTGCCCTCGCGCCCAATTGATACCCGAACTGCAAGCAAGCCCACAAGGGTGCTAGGTCCACGTAGTGCCAAACCGCCGGCGCTGCTGCACCGGGAATAACCTGCGGCGCATCGCGCAGCGCTCCTCCTGCAGCATGGACTTCTGAGCATATCGGAGAGGCGGGGTCAAGCGGATTGGCACCTATTCTGGAGCCTCTGGGGTGACCTCGATGCAAGTCAGTCAAGATGCCCCATACTCGATTTGGTCCTGCCGAAAATCAGGACAAAAGCACCCCTACCATGTTCGACTGCAGCGCCGCGAGGAAGCGCATTAGACTGGGAACGAATGGGAAACAAAGAGTTTGCTTGCCCGTCATTGACGCTCGATTTGCGACTTCCGGCGCGCGACAATGCGATACAAGCTTGGCGAATGCATACCAAGAAGCAACAGACCAAAAAAAGCCAGAAAGCGTCAAAGAGAGCAAGATAGGGCGGGCTTGATGTTAGGGCCTGGAAATAAGAGGTGAAACCCGAAATTACACCTATGAAGGTCATCGTGGCTGATACGCCGGTGCAAAGTTTTGACGCCTTTGTATCACTGAATCTCGGGTTTAGTGTTGTGTCTCTTTGAAGATCAATTCAAGACACGGTGGAACATGGGGTTTTCGGCATGGTATCGGAACGCGTGGCGTCCCCAATAGTGCGGGAGCATTGGCAGAGGCCGCCTGATCCTAGTTTACACAATTGTGTCAAACAAGCGAGACACAAATGTGAGGGCATCGCCAGGCGCAATTCTCCAGCTCGAAACGAACCCCAGGCGTGTGTCTAACATTGTCTTGCTGCACGGTACCAACAGCAACAGCGTACCTATCTCGCCCTCGGGCAGTCACCTTCAGGCGTATCCCGCCAAGCACAATATCAAGCCCTTGCAACGAGGAGGATCTCGAATAAGTTCGGCTGCAGCGATGGCTCTTGGATGATGGCCTAGCTTTTCGGGGAATGTTGCGAGGGGACAACCAAGACGAGTCTGGGTAATTGCAGCCAATGACTTGCTGGCTGACGCAGCCCAACCGATAACACCACGCCCCTTGCAGGGGTCAACTCCAAGTCAACCTTGGCGCCAAAATCTCTCACATTTGTGCAGCAACACAGCCCAGCGCCGCATCTGCTTGCCAGAGTGGCAAAACCTGTGCAAGACTTGCGCGACTTGTGCGCCAGCAACAACACGCCAAAACTGGGTTGATCTCGCTTTTGGGGCTGCTCACAGAAGCTGGCGGCGTCAGATGGTCCAAAACGCCTTCTTCCTCGACCCAGACGCTTCCGGCTGCTTCAGGAGCTGGGCTCCGCAACAGATATCCTTTCAGGAACGAAGAAACAGAGTCATAACGTCATGGAAATCCCCAGGGATCCAGAGCACCGGGTTGCGGAGGAACCCGATGGCTGGATTAGCTTCGACATTGACTCCTCAATTCCAGAGGACATGCCCGCTGTGTGCCATTTGGAAGGAGGTGTGGGTGTGTACAATGAGAACCTGCCCCAAAGAAACAATCCGCTTGTCCCTGTATACCAGGAGGAGCCACTGGAGCATACAATTTTCTCTTTTCTCTCGACGGAACCGCTTTCCATACCGGTAGTGCCATCACTCTCGGGAAGTTCAGGGCCCGACACACCTGAAGCAGCCTTGACTCCTCTTCCCTGCCATCACTCACTATTTGTGCCTCACGAGATCGACTTGGATCTGTTGAGCGTTGGAAAGTCTCATGGTATGTTTGGCTACCTTAATTCCCTGCGCCTTTCGGACGGTTCTCTAACTCCATGGCCTTCGAATCACTAGGACATCGAACTAGCAGGTCACCAAGCCATCTGAGTGAAGTGGCAAGCCAAGGAAGGCATCGACCTTTCAGTGCCCCGGATGGCGCCAGTCTCGGCTCAGCACAGAGTCCATTTTATTTCATTCAGGCAACTGGACATCACGAGCTCCAACAGTGGCCATCTCCTTCCTCCACGGTGTATTTCACGAGTACTCCACGGATCGCGGGGCTGGCTGCCTCCAGTGCTAGTGACAGTCGCCGGTCCACCGGATCCGACAGTCAGAAGCACGACCTGTCCGAAACACCAAAGGGGACCACAGACAAAAGACGAAGACTCACCGCCAAGCCTAGCGCAACTCCAGGGGAGGAAAGTAGCTCGGACGAGAACGACAGTGGAGATGGTACCGACAAAAAGCCCAGTCCTCAGCCAGGAAAGAAAACTCAGCGGCTGGCATGTCCATTCTTAAGACGAAACCCACTCGCTCACAAGAATTGCTTGAACATCAAAATCAAACGGATTCGAGATTTGAAGCAGCATCTTCGCAGGGCGCATTACCCACCCAAGTTTTACTGTCCAGTGTGCTTGAAGGAGTACGCCTTACAGGATCCGTGGGAACAGCATATACAGTCCCGGCAGTGTCAACCCCCGGCCCAAAAACCCGAAAGGAACAACAACGTCGTGTCGAAGGAGGCTCAATATATGTTAAGCCAACGGGCGAACCGGAAGCAAAGCGAAAGGGAGCAATACTACACCATTTGGGATGGATTGTTTGGGGAAGACACCCCAAGGCCGCTGAATCCACATCTCGGGGACATGGTGGAAGAAGCATTGAACTTAGTTAGTGACTTTTGGAGGAATAAGGCATCTGAGATGATCCCTCCTCTCCTTGAAGCAAGACCGGGATATTCGGGAAAGGCTAAAGAGGTCGAAGATCTAATGTTGGATTTGTTTGACGAGGTCAAGATCAAGTTTGGTCAGACTTTCGGTGAAGATACAAGAGGGGACTCAGACTCAACATTGAAGCAATGCCGAGGTTTGGCTCCAACCCTGGCACCGGAACCCTCGAAGATATCATCGCCACCATGTTCAGACCTCCAGCAACGAGACACACTGGCAGGGAATTTGCTGCCAAGAGTGTCTCTCCCCAACCGATATTCTGAAACATCAAAGATTGAGTTATTCGGCGGTAGTAATCAATTTGGCGACGCATACTGGTACAATTTTTTTCCGCAAGCTGAAGAGAACGGCTTTTCCGGGATAGACCATGGGAGTCTGTCTTGTCGGGATGCCGAGGAGCAGCACTCGGAGGTGACACAACCTGAGAACTTGTGGACATCAGCGTATCATGACATCTTCATCGAAGATGAGGCGTCTAGGTGACACACGATGGTGTTCATAGGTACTACCGGCCTCATGATACATGGAAACAACCTTTCAAGGAATCCCGGGCAGCATCCAAAGTCAGCGGGTGATAGTAAGCCAGTCAGTCCCGTTGGGTGTCCTACCTAGCTAAGGGGGGGTTGGCGTCTATAGTTTAGTGCAATATACGAGGCAACTGATGCTAAAAATAGCTTCAAGTTTGAACGCAACTCAACGGTATGCGCCAGACCTTCTGTAGCTACCTATTTTAGTCATGCCAGTACGGCCCTTCAGCTCTGCACATCGAGAAACACTGATGGATGGAAATAGCGTAATCTCGAGTGATGGGTGCTTCAGCAACCCACGAGCAATTGTGCTGGAAAAGGGCGTCTGGAATGGAAGGTGAATGTGTCGTAAATGCCTGCGCCATGCCGATAGATATACAAATTTCTCGTGTAGGGACGGATTTGCAATGCAATGCACAGACTAGGTACCTTAGTTAGGTCGGTGAATTGCAGTCTCGCCGCCAAGTGTTGAGGGGTGGCGGACAGCCGTGGGAATTGATTGGTTGTTTATTGACGGAACGCGGCAGCCAAGTAGGTGGGTTGTGCCCTCCAAGAGCACATGTGTGCTCGTTCAGCTCATTTTATCGACCACTTTTGCCTAACGCGGCAAGTCAGCGCCCGACCCGCCTGAATAAACCTCTCAGCTTGCTTCCGTTTTAGCAAACCTGATGCCTGGTTTTCGGTCGCGTCCAGCTGATCGAGCCAATGTTGGGTACT
>Ga0247770_1001477_pt1 | contig 17955 bp, 11 predicted proteins | sample UWRJL136409B6_FD_179943 | JGI IMG/M metagenome (GOLD analysis project Ga0247770, IMG submission 179943) | Plant litter microbial communities from Arlington Agricultural Research Station in Wisconsin, United States - UWRJ-L136-409B-6 | ecosystem: Environmental > Terrestrial > Plant litter >... | reverse complement strand
ATAATCGAATTAAGTTGATTATGCGACAAGGATATGGCTTTTCTAATTTTGACAATTTTCGAGCTCGTGTATTAGCTTGCTTTTCTAATTAGATAAAAATATCACCGTAAGTTCCAGAGAGCCAAATAGACCCTCGCTCAATGACCCTAAAAGGTCTTTGATCATAGTCTGAGCTGCGAGGTCATCCTCAACCCACAAAATTTTCAGAGATTGGTTACGTATTAACACAACTATAGCGTTCGGAGCGGGTCGAAGGAAACTTTTGAGTTTTGATAGCGATACTTGCGATCGGGCTAATCTGTCGGTTTATCAAATTCACTCTACACTCAAACTGTCGATTTAGCCCTCAATTAAAGCTTACATCAATTCCGGCGCAGGCCGGAATGATATCAAATCCGCGCTTCGACAGTCGGGCGTAAAGTCGAATCAAGCTCGCAACAAATAATTCGCGCAATTTTCATTTGTTTGACTCACAGTCAACAGTCAACAGTCAACAGTCAACAATCATTCCGGTGCAACCGGAATTGATATTACATATCCGGCGGGAGGGAAACGATTTCAAACCAATACTCACATAAAGTCTTCATTACTTCAAGCAATCCTTCAAAAGTGACTGGTTTGGATATGAAAGAATTGGCACCCAAGCGGTAGCAAAGCAAGATATCACCGCTGCGGTGCGAAGTTGTGAGGATTACCACCGGAATTTGTTGCAAATGGGGGTCAGATCTGATCGAAGTTAGTGTTTCTCGCCCGTCAAGCCTCGGCATATTCAGATCCAAAAGTATCAGGTCTGGCTGGTGCCAATTGCTGCTACCAACATATTGACCGCGACGGTACAAATAGTCTAGCACTTGTTCTCCATTTTCCACAAATTTGCTCCTAATTCCTAATGGAACTTCTCGCAGTGCTTCCTCCACCAAAAAGCGTGTATCCTCGTCATCGTTTGCTATTAAAAGAGTAAATTTTTTCTTTTTATAATTCACGCCTTTGCCTCACTAAGAACGACTTTTGGGAGGTGGCGGGACTTTGATCCGTGTGTGAGCGCCTGCAAATCATCTGTTGCCATCATCTGGCAAATCAGGCTGACAATACTGAATTTGTGTTGCAGCAATTTACGGTTTTCGTCGATTTGCAGAGGTTTGCGAATTATGCTTGTTTCACTTGGCAGTCTGTCCGAGAATCGGCAAACTGCAAAGACATCACAAATCCTTGTCCGCGAACTACTAGAGAAACTACTGCATCCCAAAGCAAGATGCTCTGGATACAGTCGAAAAAAACTGAGAAGTCTTACGAGCACCGCTGATTTATAAATTGTATAAGGATCGAGCTAATACATTTATCCTGATAGATTCTTAGCTCGATGTCATCCGTGAATATGCTACACTTTATAAGCATTTTTGTAAAGAAAAGATAAAGATATTTAAAGCTTAAGTAAAGGACGGGTGACTGCTCCAGGCGGAGTGCTGACTTCACTTTGGTATAGGAATAGAAAAATAAAAAGTCGAGCCTCGATTGAGTTCTGATTCTACCCAAAGGCGGCCGCCATGCCGCTCGACAATTCTTTGACAAATCGCTAAACCGATACCAGTTCCAGAATACTGTTTTTGGCTGTGCAAGCGCTGAAAAAGCTGAAAAATTCGCGGATGGTACTGTTCGGCAATCCCAATACCGTTGTCCTGCACTGAAAACACCCAGCTATCCCCCTGACGTGAAGCGCTGACCTGCACCATCGGCGCCTCGCTGCTGCGGTACTTAATAGCGTTGCCAATTAAATTTTGAAACAGTTGCAGCAGTTGAAAACTGTCACCTCTTACCCTTGGCAAATCGCCCTTAGTAACAGAAGCTTGCTCTTGGCGGATGGCTAACTGCAAATTAGCGCAAGCATCCTCAAAAACCAGATTGCAATCTATCACATCAAAAGGTTTCTCACTGCGACCTACCCGCGAATATTCCAGCAAATCATCAATCAGTGCCTGCATCCGCCCGCAAGAGTTAACAATATTGCGGATAAATTTATTTCCTTGGGCATCCAGTTGGTTGTGACAGCGCTTTTCTAATAGTTGAGCGTAGCCCGCAATCGTACTCAAAGGCGCTTGTAAATCGTGAGAAGCCACGTAGGAAAACTGTTCGAGTTCGGCATTAGAACGAGTTAATTCTTGAGCGTAGCGGGTTTGAGTGTCTAAACTCGCTTGCAGCAGTTCTTGTACTAGCTTGCGCTGGGAAATATCCTCGATAGCACAAATCAAATACTGCGGCGTCCCATTGGCATCGCGCATTGCCGAAACAGTAACATTTGCCCAGCGCACTGCCCGATCTTTGCAGAGCAAACGCTTTTCCAGAGAAAAAGTTTGAATGTTCCCGGATAACAGCGATCGCACGTATTCTCTGTCAGCTTCGATGTCATCCGGGTGAGTAATTGCCTGCCAATTTTGCTGCAACAATTCCGATTCTGCATAGCGGACAATTTGGCAAAAGCCGGGATTTACCCGCATAAATTGACCGCTAAGCGCAGTTTTAGCTATGCCGACCGCAGCTTGCTCGAATATGGCGCGGAAGCGTTCTTCGCTGTCTCGCAGGGCAATTTCTGCTCGTTTGCGATCGGTAATGTTGCGAAATGTTACTGCCAGGCCATCGTTTAACTTGACCGCAACAATGTGCAGCCAAACAATTGTATCTCGCTCATGTTCGTAAGAAAATTCTCTGTCTACAGTTTCTCCTGTTTCTACTACAGAAACATATAAATCAAATAACCCATTATTGCGAAGTTGGGAAAGTTCGGCCAACAAATTCTTCCCAACTATCTCATTTAATAGCAGACCATAAAATTTTTCGGCGGCAGGGTTGATCAACAGCCACTGGAAATCCACAATATTTCCCTCACTGTTGCGGACGGCAGAATAAGCCACCACACCGTCTAAGGAACTATTTAATATGCTAGCAAGCAGGGACTGCGACTGTTGCAGTTGATAATTTTGCTCTTTTAATTGCTGTTGCAGTTTTTGCAAGCCGACTTGCTTGTCGATGCGCGCTAAAACTTCTTCTACTTGAAATGGTTTAGTAATATAGTCGGCGCCCCCAACTCTAAAAGCTTGTAATTTATCGTTCATTTCATCTAATACGCTTAAAAAAATCACCGGAATTTGTTCGGTTTCCGCTGTCGCTTTCAGTCTCCGACAAACTTCATAACCGTTCATTTCCGGCATTCTAATGTCGAGCAAAATTAAATCTGGGCAATGGGCGATCGCAACATTCAACGCCAGTTGACCGCAAATAGCTCGGTAAACTTGATACCCCTGGGCTGTTAGCAGCTTGGATAAGAACCGCAGATTGCTCGGTTGGTCATCAACCACCAATACTTTAATTTGGCTATTATCCATTTATTTTAAACTCGATTGAGTTAAATCTATTATCTTGTCGATTCGGTAATCAGTAAGTAAATCTTTTAAAGCATGAGCTAAAGTTGGATGACTTTCCCAAATGCGATCGACAATTTCACTCGCCAGCTCTTCATTAACATCATTAGCTGCCTCGTAGAGTTCCTGCACCCAACTTTGAGGCATCTGGGCCAGCAGCCCTCCGAAAAATGAATCCGGTTTTTCGCTCACAAAATAACGCCCTAACCCCCCGACTGGAAGCCGGGGCAACTCTTGATAAAGATAGCGCACTCCTAAGTAGCAAGCCATCTTATCAAAGAGGATTTGTTCTTGAAAAGGTTTTCGCACAAAATCGTCGCAACCTGCAGCAATAATTTCGCTTTTTCTTTCCTCAAAAGTGCTAGCAGTCAGAGCAATAATTACAGTTCGCCGCTGAGTTTGTTTCTCTTTAGCTCTAATTTGTCTGACAGCTTCAAAACCGTCCATTACTGGCATTCGTGTATCCAGCCAAATTAAATGAGGCTGCCAACTTTCCCAAATTTCAACACCTTGGTGGCCGTTTTCCGCTTCTCGGACTTCAAAACCTATTGGTTGCAGCATTTTAACCAGCAGCCGCCGATTTTCTTGATTGTCGTCAATTGCTAAAATCCGATAAATCGGTTGATCTACTTCTAATCCGATCACCCGCTGCAATGTCGGGACAGTTATTTCAGACGAAGTAGCGGGAAATACTCGGATATTAAATTTAAAACTCGTTCCCTCACCTAAAACACTTTTGAACCCAATATCTCCGCCCATGATCTGCACATATTTTTTAGTAATTGTCAAACCCAATCCCGTACCGTCAGCCGCATTTCTGCCTGCTTCAGTTTGCACGAAAGCATCAAATAAAGTATCAACTTCGGCTGCTGCTATACCAACTCCCGTATCTTCAACTTCAAACAAAATTAAAAATGGCTCGCCCGAGGTAGAGTGAGGATAAATTTCCGATTCGGCGAGCTGCTGCTTGCTTTCCACGCTCACGCGCAGCCAAACACGGCCGCCGTCGAGAGTAAATTTTATGGCATTTCCCAGCAGGTTAATTAAGCAGACGCGCAGCTTTTTTTCGTCAGTTTTTATATATTGGGGAACATTCGGCTGCACGAAAAATTTCAGTTGCAAATTCTTAGTTTCAGCTTTAATTTGAAACATCTCTTCGAGAGTGTCAAGAAGTTGATAAAGGTCAAAGCTGCGTTCATCTAAGGCAATTATCCCTGCTTCTATTTTCGACAAGTCTAAAACATCGTTAATTAGTTCCAGCAAATGTTGACCGCTGCGGTTAATAATTCGGAGATTTTCGAGATTTTCCTGGCCCAGGAAAGAGTCGCGGCTCATGACTTCGGTAAAACCCAGGATGGCGTTCAGGGGAGTCCGCAATTCGTGGCTCATGTTGGCAACAAATTGACTTTTTGCGAGTGATGCAGCGGCCGCGGCTTCTTCGGCTTTTTTGCGTTCTATTATTTCTTGTTGCAGTTCGGTATTGCGATCGAGCAATTGTTTTTTCAGTCTTTGGATAGTTAGTTGGTGTTCGATTCTCGCTAATACTTCTGCTACATGAAATGGTTTTGTGATAAAATCCACACCTCCAACTTGAAAGGCGGTTACTTTGTCCAATACTTCATCTAAAGCGCTGATAAAAATAACGGGAATTTCTGATGTTTTCGGATCTGCCTTGAGCTGCATGCAGACTTCGTAGCCGTCCATTTCCGGCATTTTGATGTCGAGCAAAATCAGGTCGGGAGAACCCGCTCGCGCCGCTCTGATTGCCATTTTGCCGTTAATTACGCCCCGAACTTTGTAGCCGCGATCCAACAGCGTTGCTGATAAAAGTTGCAAATTTTCTGGAGTATCGTCAACAATTAATATGTTGCCTTTATTCTCTTCTGTTTTATTGGTGGTCATCGAGCGCTATTTTCTGTTAAATTGAGAATAGTTGAGATTATGAAAACAGGTTAAATCGTCATTATAGCACTGCCTCGTTAATCAACTACTTTTATATTTACATAACTTATAAAAGTACAGATTTTAGATTTTAGATTTTAGATTTGGGAAGGACAGATGATTACCAGGGTTGGGAGCTTGGCTACAGATAGATTAGCCGATCGCCCGCAGGCGAGTTTACAAATAGTCGATCGACCTAAATCATCAATCATCCCGAACCCGCCCCTCGCACCTCGAACCTCAACATCCATCCCTTAAATCCGTTATACAATCCGTTGCCGAACTTCCTTCAAAAATTTCTAAACTCCTCAATCAAATCGATAATCCGATCGCACCGGAAGTTATTCGCCAAATCCGCGAGCGCCCTGCTAAAATCAGCATTAATCGGAGGAATCAACAACAGCAGCCGAAAAATCTCCTCGTTATCAACCGCATCCGCCGCCGCGTACAATTCATCAACCCATTCAGCAGGCATAGCTTCAAAAAATGAAGCATTGAGCGTAAAAGGAAAATCAGCCGTTTCAGTTGCCGTAGAAACCTCGCCCGACGCCACAGGATCAGAACTTGGCGAAGCTTCTCGATCGTAAACATACCGGACTCCCAGATACTTAGCCATCTTTTCCAGAATCACTTGCTCCCGAAAAGGCTTCGCTACAAAATCATCACAACCAGCAGACAAAATCAGCGATCGCTCCTCATCAAAAGCACTTGCCGTCAGAGCAATAATCACCGTTGCTTGACCTTTCAAATGCGCTTTAATCTGTTTAGTAGCTTCATAGCCGTCCATCACCGGCATCCGCATATCCATCCAAATCAAGTGAGGTTCCCAACTCGACCAAATTTCCACAGCTTGAACGCCATTTTCAGCGTCCTGCACAGCAAACCCGAGGGATGTCAGCATTCTGACCAACAGCAAGCGACTTTCCAGGCGATCGTCAACAGCTAAAATGCGGTATTCCGGCTGTCCTGGTTCGAGACTCACAGCGCGACTAGCTGTTTGAGCCACCTGAATTTCCCGTGCATTAGGGAGCGACACTTTAAGATCAAATCTAAAAATGCTGCCGCGACCGACGCTGCTTGTCACAGTTATTTTTCCTCCCATTAAATTCAGGAATTGTTCGCTGATAGGCAAGCCTAAACCCGTTCCCTCTTGAGCTTTTCTCCCGGTTTCTGTTTGTGCAAAAGGTTTAAACAACTTGTCCATTTCGTTCACAGAAATTCCCAAGCCCGTATCTTCAACTTCAAATAGTAAGCAGCAAGTGTTAATTAGCGGAATCTGGCCCTCATTTTCATTAGCCAACAACTCATGTTTAATTCTCAAATTGACACCACCTTCCGCAGTAAACTTAATAGCATTACCCACTACATTAATCAATACTTGGCGCAACTTGCTTTCGTCTGTTTCTACGTATTGAGGTAAGTCTGGCGTGGAATCAAAAATTAACTGCAACCCTTTTTTTTCGGCTTGCAGCTTCAGCATATCTTCAGTATTCCTTAGCATTTTATGCAAGTCAAAGGTGCTGTTATTAACTGTCACAAGCCCAACTTCAATTTTTGACATTTGCAGAATATTGTTGATCAGCTCGAGCAAATGTTCCCCGCTGCGGCTAATAATTCCTAAGTATTGCAGTTGGTCGGCACCGAGGGCTGGGGAGCGAGCCAGCAGTTGCGTGAAACCGAGAATTGCGTTGAGGGGAGTTCGCAATTCGTGGCTCATATTCGAGAGAAATTCACTTTTCGCCCTGTTGGCTCTGTCGGCTTCTTCTTTGGCTTTTTGCAGGGCTATTCCTGCTTGTTTCCGCTCAGTAATATCGCTAGTTGTGCCAGTTGTGCCAGTGATGTTTCCTTCTGCGTCGAAGCGCGCGATCGCCTTCGTATTTACATCAATCAATCTGCCGTCTTTTCCTAATACTATACTTTCGTACTGAAACACAGCATCTCCCGTCAGCAAGCACTGCTGAAGTTCCCAATTCCGGTCTATTTGTCCTGGCGCTAAGAAATCGCTAAAAGAAGACCCGATCATTTCTTCAGGGTCATAACCGTAGATTTGTTTAACGGCTTGGTTCACAAAAGTAATATGTCCTTCAGCATTGCAAGACCAAATAATATCTTGGGAAGTTTCAACTAAATGGCGGTATTTTTCTTCGCTCTCTGCTAGGGCTATCTCTGCCAGCTTGCGGGGGGTAATATCCATCAAAGTTGTAAAGAGTTTTGTCACTTGCCCTTGTTGGTTAACAACTGCTTCTCCTCTGGCTTCGATGTAGCGGATGAAGCCACCTTCACTTGTTTGTGCCGGGCAGTTATCCGCAGCAATTGTCGGTTCCCGCCGCAGAATTCGATATTCCAAACTGTAGCATTGCCCGCTAGCAATAGCAGCGTCGATGGTTGTTTGCCACTTCTGTCGATCGTCCGGATGCACGTATTGCGAAAACTCAGTTAGTGTTGGCGGCACCTGGGTTGAATCGAGCCCGAAAATCCGAGATAATTCTTCCGACCAAGTAGTTGTGTTAGCCGAGAAATCGCATTCCCAATTGCCGACGCGGGCGATTCTTTGCGCTGCTGCTAAAGAAGCCGCTACAGTTCGGAGTTTTTCTTCGGCTAATTTGCGATCGCTAATATCTTGAATCACAGAAATCACCGAGGTTTCGCCATGAATATCAATGATTTCTGCTGACAGCAGCCCGGTTCTGAGTTCCCCACTTTTAGTGCGAAAATTAAATTCGTAGTTGAGAACTTTTTTTTTCTCGTCTAACATTGTCAACAACTTGGCGCGGGCTTGTTTACTTTCCCAAAGATTCAAATCAAGCGCCGTGCGATCCATAATTTCTGGGGTAGAATAACCGATTGTCTGGCAAAAAGCATCATTAATTTCTAAATAACGACCATCTTTAAGTCTGGTAATAGTAATCGGGTTGGGAGAAGAACGAAAAGCTTTGGCAAACTTTTCCTCAGACAAGCGTAGTTGTGCAGTCCGCTCCTCCACTAAAGTTTCCAATTCTTGATTCAGCTTTTGGAGTAGAGCGTTTTGTTCCGCTAATTGCTTCTCCATAAAATAGCTGTTGACCGCTTCTTTCACGGTCAATTTCAAATCTTCTGACTGCCAAGGCTTCGATATGTAGCGGTACAATTTAGCATATTTAATAGTATTCGCCACTGCTTCGAGGTCTGCTTGCCCCGTCAGCATAATTTTGATAGTTTTTGGCGAAATTCTGTGAATCTGCTTCAGCAATTCGTCTCCTTTGATATTAGGCATCAGATAGTCGGAAATTACTGCCACGATTTCGCAGCCCTCTGCCAGCAATTCCTCGATTAGCTCTAAAGCATCTTCGCCGCCTTCAGCGGTTTCTAATAAGTGTTCTTCTCCCAGGGCTTTTTTTAACTCAATTTTCAAACTTTCAAGAATTATCGGTTCGTCATCCACGCAAATAATCACAGGTTTATTGTTCATATTTTTGCCAAACCCGATTTGAGAGTTTCCACTAATTCTTTGCGATCCCAGGGCTTATACAAACAGCGGTGCAAGTTTGCTTGCTCTTTCACCCGTGCTATTGCTACTTCGTCGGCTTGCCCGGTCAGCATGACTTTCACAATCTTGGGATATTTTTGGTGAACCCGAATCAAAAATTCGTCTCCTTTAATACCTGGCATTAACCAGTCAGATACTATGACAAAAATATCACTTTCATCTTCTTCTTGAATTTCCTCGATAATTTCCAGAGCTTCATCAGCATTTTCTGCTACTTCATAGAGGTAAGCATCCCCAAATTCTTTTTTAAGTTGAATTTTTAAACTGTTTAAGATCACAACTTCATCATCAACGCACAAAATTACTGGTTTTGGCATAAAACTTTACTTCTCTTTAATTTGAAAATTTGGGGTATTCCCCCATTTTTTAATTGCTATCCGGGATTCCGATGGGCAAGGATATAGTAAATTTTGTTTTACCGGGAACGCTTTCTACTTGCAGTTCACCTTCGTGTTTTTCCAGAATTTTCTGAACTATATCCAATCCCAAACCGCTGCCTTCTCCTGGAGGTTTAGTCGTGAAAAACGGCTCAAAAATTCTCGGCATAATCTCTGGGGGAATGCCTTGGCCACTGTCGGTAATACTGACTAATATTACGTTATCTTGGTGTTTGACATCAATTTTCAACACTCCTTTGTGGCCCATCGCTTGTAAAGCATTGTGAAGCAAATTCGTCCACACTTGATTGAGTTCATCAGGATAGCATAGCACAAAGGGCAAATCAGTACCATAGTTTCTGACTACTTCCACACCGTGTTTGAGTTGGTAGTGGTAAAGCGTTAAAACAGTCTCAATACTGTCGGTAATATTAGCGATGACCTTGGAACCAGACTGGTCGTAACGAGAGTAGCTTTTCAAAGCAAAAACGATTTTAGCTGCCCTATCTGTAGCCGTAGCAATATTTTTAGTGCTTTTTTGTACTGTAGCGAATTGGTAGGCGGTTTGTAAAATATTTTGACTTTGGCTGTCTTTCAACAAAGGTAAAAAAGTTTCTAAATTGCATATACCAATATCTAATAATGTACAAGCAAGGCTGTCCGCGTTCTCAATTTTTTCGGCTTCTAATTGCCGCTGCAAAAGTTTTTTCAACTGACGTTTTTCTTTACTAGATAAGGTGTCTGTTTCTTGGCTTGACTTGTGCAGCAGCGCAAAAAAATCCTGCTGCCTTTCCGGAGATAGTTGCTGGAAAAATATCGGCAACTGCTGCAATTGTTCGGTCCAGAAGTCGGCGATGTTCTGCACCGAGGAGCGAATCGCCCCTAAAGGAGAATTGATTTCGTGAGCAACTCCGGCAATTAACTGTCCGAGGGCTGCCATTTTTTCTGATTGAATCAGTTCTTTTTGAGTACGCTTCAGTTCTTCCAAGGTATGAAATAATTCTGCATTTTTTTGGCACAGCGCTGACTCGGCTATTTTGCGGGCGCTGATGTTGCGGGCAACCCAAATCACTGCATCTTTTGAGAAGAGAGAAATGCAGGCAGAAAACCAAATTTTGCGGTCACCAACTGTTAAGCTGTAGTCGAAATTGAGCGTTTGTTGCATCTCTAACACTTGCTGAACTAACACCCACCAATTATCCGGGTTGTTGTCGTCAAAAAAATGTTCAATTGTCAGGCTGACTAGATCGCAATCCGGCTCGGAAAACGCAGCAGTATTTGTCGGCAAAACTTCTATGTTGCCCTGATTGTCTAGGACAAAAACGATGTCGGTCATCGCTTCAAAAACGGCACGCACTTTGCTTTCAGAAAACTGCATTTTTTTTTCTAGCAATTGGCGACCGCTAATTTCTTGCTGCAATTCTTCGTTGCTGGCTGCTAGTTGAACCGTGCGATTTTGAACTCGCTGTTCGAGTTCGGTGTTGAGGCGGCGGACTTCAGCTTCAGCGGTGGCGCGGTCTTGTATTTCCTGTTTTAACTGACTGTTAGCATTACTTAATTCTAAAGTTCGCTGTTTAGTTTCTTCTTCTAAACTTTTATTTAAAATCCTCAGCTTTTCCTCGACTGCGGTTCTCCGAAGTGCTTCTTTTTGCAATTGTTCGTTAACTTTTTTTAACTCCTGGAGCTTTTCGGCAACTGTTTCCTGCAAAAGCTCGACATTCGCTTGCATTTCTATCGGATCTAAGGCTTGCAGCAGGGTACTTTGGGTGACAATTCCGGCTAAATATCCTCCCTCGTCCACCACCACCAAGCGCCGGATGCGGTGCTGCTGCATGAATTGGTGAGCCTGCCACAATGTGGCTTTTACCTGCAGCTGCATCAGGGGAAAACTCATAGCGGCGGCGGCAGGAGTGCCGGCGAAATCAAGTTCAGAAACTTGGAATTTAACAATGTCGCTTTCTGTAATTATGCCCACAGGTTTCTGGTGTTTGTTGTCGCTGTCAGTGCAAAGGACTATGCAGCTTTGGCGCTGGGTTATCATCTGTTTTGCGACTTCTAAAACAGATGTGCTAGTTGAAGTAACTATTACTTCTGTGGTCATAATTTCTTCTGCGCGCCACATTTTCAGCAAGTCGCCCGGTTTCAGGATTTGACGGATGCTTTCGCAGGTGATGGCGCCTAGCAAGTTTCCGTCTTCGTCTGTGAGGGGCAAGTGACGGATTCTTTTCGATCGCAATATGCTCAATACCCTGAAGATATTCCCCGCTTTATCGAGAGAAATGGCGATCGGGTTTTCAGTCATTACCTCAGAAATTGCCACCCCTGCTAGCGGTCTTTCCCTAGCAGTTATTTTCACAACATCGCGCTCTGTAAAAATTCCGAGCAGTTGCTGGCCCTGAGCGATTAAAATGCAACTGGCGCTCGCCTGAGTCATGGCAGCGATCGCGACTTTTAAGGGTGTGTCTGGAGGCAGCACTGGCGGTTTGGGGTCGATCGCCTGTTCTAGCAAGCTTTGGGTATCAGAAACTGTGGTTGACATGGGCAAATCAAGGGGGATAGATGCAGGTGGAACCGGCAATTAATACCATTTTAGATTTCAGATTTTACAGTTGCGGCCCGCTGACCGCAATCAAGGTTTGACATCGGTCTAGAGTTGCATTTTTAGTCGCACATCGCTAGGATTTTTAGTGCGATAGCGTTAAACGGCGATCGAGATTAACACGTTAAAGGTCGTTTGACCTATAACTGACGCTACTTCTATTTTAACCGAATGTTTTTCCACAAACTTTTTAACAATATCCAGTTCCAACCTGCTGCGTTCGTTGGCTTTTTTTGTGGTAAAGAACCGCTCCAAGATTCGCGGCAAAATCTCCGGGGAAATCCCCTTGCAGCTATCCGTGACGGCCAAGAGCAGGATCGGGTTTTCATCTATCACCCCTACTGTTAAAACTCTGGAATTGTCCATTGCCTGAATAACATTGTAAATCCAATTTGTCCAGACTTGATTTACTGCGCCTAGATAGCACAGCCATTCAGCGAGTCGGTTTTGATAATTTCTGGCAAGTCCTACTCGGTATTTTATTTAGTTGTAAAAAAGGGTTAATATAGTTTCACTGCCGTCATTAATATTGGCAATTACCTTTTTTTCCGTACAGTTATAGCGACATTTTTTTTAAAAGCAAAAACTACTTTTGCTGCTCTATCTGTAGCAGTGGCAGCCGATGCTCTTCTTGGCGCGTGGATAAAGTGCAGGGAAGAGCGGCCTGACTCAGGCAGTTAAGCACCGCTTGATGAAATATTTGATTGCACTGCAAGTTTATTGATTGTTTGAGTTGAGCGAGCAGGTTGCTAGACTCGGCAATCTCATGTTAGAGGTCGGTAAGCTTTTGCCCGACAGAATAGGAATATTGAGATTTGTGTTTGTCACAATAAGCGACAACTTCCAAATCTCCCTTTTTGAGCGCACTTTGATAGCTTTCTCGAAACCTTGGCAGGGTTTCCCTGACATGATACTTGCTCTCAGAGAGCCAAGCTGCTACTACATATAATATCCTGCCTATGAGGCTTTTGGTATTGAACGTCGATACTAAGTTTAAAGCCAATTCGCCTAACTTATTTGCAGAGTCAATGTCTGGAGATTCGCAGTGTAAAACAACGCCCCAAGACGGGTAGAAAAAGGCAGAAATCGGTGAATTTCCATACTGCCACACTTCGGACAGTTTTTGATGGCAAACCGTAGAATAACGGTTTCAGGGCGATAAGTCCGAGGGCTTCGCTTGCCGAGGTACACTATAGTCTTTCGGGTAAATCAAGGGTTTCAGACTACAACCTCAAAACTTAGTTCGCTTACGCACGCAGACCGAAGAAACCTGGTTTATTCGTATATTTCTCCTTCCTCGACGCAAAATTTTTCGTAGAAACCGGGAATAAGCGGCCCCATGCTTAAGCCCTGAAACTGTCCAAAGTGTTGCAGTAACTCCTACCCCAGAAAATCACTTTGTCCGCAATTGTAAATAATAACCCTGCCTTTGTGCGCCAGCATTCAAGGCAGGGTTATTATTGAGTATTCCGAATTCTCAACGTTGACACTCAAGCGGGCCGGGGCCGTGCTCGATGCAAGAATCGATCGATGTGCGACCCTTAAAGGCATTGTCAAGGTGCCTCCTTATGCTCAAAATAACTGACTTTCGTCGCTGCAATTGCGCTTACTTTTGATATGGGGATTTGTTTTCGGAGTCCTTCACTCAGCCTGTTAGGTGCGCTCAACAATTCACTATTACTCGTTCAAGCAGGCTACGGCAATACCGAGACGAGCTAAATCAGGAGTTTCACCTTATTAAATTGTTGCGACACGCAGACAGTTATTCTTACTTGCTCCTCAACTATAGCAAAAGATTAATCGGGAATAAATTCCCTCGGATCCTCTTTCCTCAAGCGGGCCCAAGGTACTGAGCTTCCCGACTACCGTATTATTTTTGTAAAGCGAGCCCGCTGCTGCCGGATTCGGCTACCGACGAGTACACTACTCGCCCAATCGAGTTATTTTAGCGCTGCGTTGGGCCAATATCAGCAGTACATAAATAGTCATTACATAGCCGGCGGCCAGAATGGGAATAATTAGAGGAATATCGCGATAAATCATAATTAGAACCAAAAGTCAAGGACGAGGAGGAGGAAGAGGACAAGTTCAAGACCTACTACATTAAGTCAGCACGCAAGACCATGCCTTGGTTCTGAAGGCTGCTTTTCCATATCAAGCCTGCGGGAACATTTAGGCGTTCCCGGTCAATAATGATTTACTGCTTTACAGATGCTTAAACAGCCTAAAACCATCCACTTTAGCTGCTTTGAGCTACCGTGCATATAAGATGCGCTAGTCTTAACTCCTGAAAAATTTTAGCCACGAGGAACTAAAAATTTGTACCAGAAATTTTCGCTGCGATCGACTAACTAGGCTGGCTCTAAGAAACTCTTACAGGGTTCTAGAAGCTACCTGCCAGTCTGGCTGTACTTAATGTATAGAATTGTTTAAATCCTTAACTCCTATAATAGCACAGGGTTTCTGGGATTTAGAGATTTTTGGGCAATGTCCTTAACAATTCTATACAATAGGAGCAACCCCTCTGGCAGTCGGCTACTCGCCTCTGGCAGTCGCGTGACTCGGATCGGGCAGCAGATGACAAATAACTGCCGATCGCCTAGATTTTTCTTTCCTATTGCAGAGAATTACCTTAAAATAAAGATATGATATGTAAAATTTTGTTACTTTACCGCTTGAGTCGGCGTATCCATGATCTCTAGCACTCTCCTATTTTCCTCGGTTGAAGAAGACCTGCGACTGTTGACAGAAAACTTAAAACAGTTAGTGGGTGCCCGCCATCCCATATTGTACGCGGCTGCAGAATACTTATTCGGCACAAAGGGAAAACGGGTGAGACCCGCAATCGTCCTGTTAATAGCCCGGACAACTATGCCCGATCGCCCAATCACAGAAAAACACCGCCGCCTCGCTGAAATCACGGAAATGATCCACACAGCAAGTTTGGTTCACGACGACGTGGTAGACGAGTCGGATCTGCGGCGGGGAGTACCGACGGTACACAGTCGGTTTAACAACCGAGTGGCAGTATTGGCGGGAGATTTTCTGTTTGCTCAATCTTCCTGGCATTTGGCAAATCTGGACAACCTGCCAGTAGTCAAACTGCTTTCGGAAGTGATTATGGATTTAGCGGAGGGGGAAATTCAACAGGGACTAAATGGATTTGACACCAGCTTGTCGATCGAAGCGTACCTCGAAAAAAGTTACTACAAAACAGCGTCTTTAATCGCCAACAGTTCCAAAGCAGCCGGCTGTCTGAGCGAGGTTTCAGCGGAAATAGCAGACGATTTGTACAACTACGGGCGCAATATTGGTTTAGCCTTTCAAATAGTAGATGATATATTAGATTTCACCGCTTCAACGGAAACTTTGGGGAAACCCGCAGGCTCGGATCTCAGAAGCGGGAATCTGACAGCGCCAGCCCTATTTTGCCTAGAAGAAAAGCCTTACTTGGAAGTTCTCATAGAACGCGAGTTCGCCGAAGAAGGAGATATAGAGCAGGCCCTGGCATTGGTAGAAGATTCTAAAGGCATAGAGCGATCGCGAGAACTAGCCAACCATCACGCACAGAAAGCCGTCGAATACTTAGCTTCGCTGCCGCATTCAGAGTCCCGCCAAGCTTTGATTGACTTGGCAGATTACGTTTTGAGCCGACTTTATTAGAGGTGAAAAAGTTACATACACTTTACGAGGAATTGGTAATGGGGAATTGGTAGTGGGGAATTGCAATGAGTAATGCCCGATGCCCGATGCCCAGTGTCTAATGCCCTATTACCAATTAATAGGAAATTGAGTTGTTTAAGCAATATCCGGCGGTGGAGCCGATCGATACTGTTGCAAGTAAACGTTAATTAAATTCTGCACTTGCTCGCGAGGGATTTCGGTTCCGACTTCCTGATTGCCGGGACTTTCAAAAAAAACAATGCTGTCGAGACCTTCAAGAGCTATCATCTGAAATAAAATGTGAGTGACAGGCAAAAGAACCGGTCTGAGGCGATCGCCCCCAGCAGCTGCAGCCTGCGACGCATCTTTAAGACTGCTCCAAGCATAAATCACCCTCTTCTCCCGTCCTGGTTCCTTGAGATTGCTCAAAACCACGATCGCCCAACTTTGGTCTACCGCTTGCAGGATCGAGTATTCGAGGTGCTGTAGCTGTTGGGCAATTAACACCAGGGCCGGGGCGATCGCCTGTAAGATTTGTGGCGTCGAACCGTCGCGCGGAGCTTTTTCGATCAATGCTTGAATCTGTTGGTCTAAATCCATCAGTCAGTTCTTTGATATCTAAAATTAAAAATTTCAGGTTAGCAGGTGCGCGTCCAAGTATATATTACCAGCACTGCCCCATAGAAATAGTACGCCATGTGGGGAACGAGCGTCTCGATCGCGAACCCGCCGGGAAAAAGGAACTAAGGACTTGAGTCCCCCCGCTCTAAAAAACAGACTTGCCACATCAAGCTATTTCCACTATAGTTCAATACGGTTTAGTTAAGGCTCAAATAGTAGTAAACTAGATATTATATACAAAAATGGAAATAAAGTACAGTACATCTTAAAGAATGTTCATTAGTCTCTCCCAGTATCCAAAGTACCGAGATATTTAAAGCCATACAGATAGCGATGACTGCATCTGCAATCCCGTCTTCGATTGCGAAAACGAAGGTTGAAGAGAAACGTCATCGCCAAGAGCCAGCACAACTGGTAGTGTGTCTGGTCATAGCAATGAGCCTGTGGTCAAAAGATTCAATGCGGGATGTACTAAAAAATCTAATTGATGGTCTTAATGAAGCATAGGTAAAAATTGGTAATAATTGGCGTATCCTTTGTAAATCAGCCATTACCCAACCCCGACAGAGATTAGGAGCAGGCGTAATCAGACAGTTAAGCTGCGTAGCAGCTAAACCGGATAAAATAGCATTGCCTTTATTTTTGATTTTTCTATCCCATTTAATAACCATTTCTCCTTCATTTAATAATCTCTGTAGCAATTCCGACAATTCTTCTACTGACTTAAACAGTCGATGTGCTATATATTCTTTCGCTAAATGCCAGAGCAATTCAATCAAATTATAATCGGGGCTGTAAGCTGGCAAAAATTCTAAAATAATATAAGGCATTTCGGCTGATATTTTACTCAGAATGTCTTTCTTTTTATGAAAACTAGCATGATCTAGAATAATTACAATCTTAATTCCAGATTCGGCAAAATTTTCAGCTTGATTACCCAGTTCTCTCCATTCTTGAACTATCGAATCATTTCAGGCATTAATTTGGGGAGCATCCCGCTTTTTAACTAAGCAGAAATACTGAGTTTAATGTGGTTATTTAAATATGCACATCTGAGTCTTAAAATTTGAGGCACATTTTTTTCGTTCCACTGTGCACCTACAATCTTAATTCTTGCTCCAATCTGTTTAATTAAAGACTCTACAGCTCCCGAACCAATGTCAATACCCTGCTGTTGATAATTCTGGTAATCTGGGATTCTTGACGGGGTGACAACCCCGTCAAACCCCTTAGATGACGCGGGTTAGACCGATTTATGGTAAAAAAAGATGGGGTCACGATTGTCACGCTTGCCCCATCTGTAAAAAATGTTACCTCCATCTTACCAAATTTGTTTCCAACGCCAACTGAAAAACACCGAATACTTAACTCTAACAATTTTAGTTTTTTTACTGCAAACTCATAAACAAGTGAGTATTGAGGCACTGGCGACATTCATGTCCTATCCAATCCAGTTTGAGAGCCGACGGCGTGGGATTCAAAGATTTCTCAAGTTACCAATTCTCAAGATTGAGAATCTCTGGTTTCCTCTAGTTAAATATATTTTTAGAACTCAATTTCCGAAAAAAAAAGAGCTGAAAGTCGCCGTTGATAGAACGCAATGGCGAGACAAAAATATCTTTGTCATTAGCCTGATATGGCAGCAAAGAGCCTTGCCCTTATACTGGCAGATATTATCTAAACGAGGCTGGGTAGTGCTTTTTTGTAAAGGACAGAGGAAAACAATCTCTCTTATTATCCAATCCCCATTTTTTTTCTGATTTGTTGGTTGTATTCGTGGATGAAGTTCCAAATTGCCCCAATATGATTCTCTAG
>Ga0247770_1001476_pt1 | contig 17966 bp, 16 predicted proteins | sample UWRJL136409B6_FD_179943 | JGI IMG/M metagenome (GOLD analysis project Ga0247770, IMG submission 179943) | Plant litter microbial communities from Arlington Agricultural Research Station in Wisconsin, United States - UWRJ-L136-409B-6 | ecosystem: Environmental > Terrestrial > Plant litter >... | reverse complement strand
CGTCGATCCATACTTTTCATCCGAGCACCGTTTGGGTGTAGTGGCTTGGGAGATCCTTCTTGCCGGAAGTCTCTTCCATACTACTACTTCCAAACGGTGCTCGCTTTTTCCACGCAGGATCCGGGTATAAAGCTCACGCAGGTGAGCCCGGCGGAGCCCCGCAGCGGGGCTACCCGCGCCACCGCGTCGGCGGTCATCAGGTTGCCTTGCGAGTGGGCCGTGAGCACCACGTTGTATCCGGCTCCGCGCCAGGCCTGTGCCAGCGCCGCCAGCCGCGCCGCGTCGCCCGGCACCGTGGTCGGGACGCCGTACAGCTGGCGCGCGAGCTGGGAGATGGTCTCGAAAAGGTCGTCCGTGCCGGCGCACCCCAGTTCGGCCTCCCGCTGCGTGTTGTTCATCCGCAACACCCGCCATGCGTAAGCGAGCCCGCGCTGGCTGAAAGCCGTGACCGCCTTCCATGCGCAGTGGTTGCGGGAGAGGAAAGACATGGCAGAGTGGTTGTAGTTCAGCAGGTACACCACCCGCGGTGACCCCGCGCCCGGCTGCGCTCCCGAGGCCAGCGCCGTGAGCCGGCGGCCCGACTCGCGCGCGGCCTGCGCCATGGCGATCACCCCCTCGTCAGCCCCGCCCAGCGAGGTCCAGATGCCATTGGTAAACACGTAGGCCGTACGCACTTGGGCGTTGGCCGGGGCGGCCGCCGCGCCGGGGAGCGCGCTCTCGCCCATGGCGAACACCTTTCCGTCCAGTGCCTCGCCCACCCGGCGGATTGCGGCGCTGTCACGGGCCCAGTCGACGGCGAGGCGCCCCACCACCGCCACGTGCACCCGCGCCGAGTCAGCGCTCACCCGTGCCGCAAGGTCCACAACCGTCCCCAAGTACGCCTGGTAGGCGGCGGCCGCATCGGCCGACGTCAGCACCTGCCGCGCGGCGGCGAGCACGGGGTCGCCAGCGGGCAGTGCGGTGGCCGCCAGCGGCGCGCTGGCGATCAGGACGCGGTGGCCGTCCATGGTGATCGTGCCGGAGGCTCCGCGGACAATCGAGTCCACCACTACGTCCGGCGTGCCATACCCCGGCTTGGCGGACACCGTGTACGCCACCGCCGTCCCGGACGGGTACTGGCCCGGCGCGGGTGTCACAACGACGCCTTGCCCTGCCATCACTGACAGTGTGTACTGCACTGTAGGGGGAGGCGGCGGAGGCGGGGGTGCCACAACCGACTTCTTGTCGCCACAGGCGCCGAGCACGATCAGAGTGCATAGGACGACGAGCCTACGCGGGATTCGAGGGTACATGAAGTCGATGAGGTGAGGGGAAATGTTGGCAGGTGGCGGAGAATTTGGCTGTCCCGTATGCCTGCACAAACCGGTTCAGCAAAGGCGCGCCTAATGGTAATATCTAAGACGAAGCAGAAGTAGTAATTTCTTATTGATATCGAGCTAGGGGAGCGACTGCTCTGGATCCTCCCGCCATTTTTCCCCTTGATCTAGGAGCGGAGTTGGGCGGTGCGATGTGGAATTCGTAACCGCCGATCTACAGAGAAGCGCCGACGCACGAACTCAGGCTGCAGCCGGGAAGACCTCGGGTGGTCGCTCTCGCCGCCGAGGCGGAGCGCGAGGTGGCGAAGGGGGCGGTTCTCGCCAACTCCGAGACGGCGCAACGCGTGTGCTACACGCCAGTCTGCGATTGCTACACCGTCCGCTGGATCTGCTACACCCAGCCGGAAGGCGGATGCGTCTGAATACCGGCGCTCCGCTGGCGATCCAGCGAACGAACGGGCGACGGGCTTCACCCGAGGCCCCCTGCTCGTCTTTTCGTCCAATTAGATTTGTTTTAGATTGATATCGACGTCTAGGAACCCCTACGAAATGGGCGATGCACATGGCATTCACGATCAACAACCCGGAAGCGGACCGGCTCGCGCACGAGCTTGCTGCAGTGACGGGCGAAAGTCTGACCGAGGCTGTCACCACTGCACTGCGCGAGCGCCTTGTCGCAGTCCGGAAGCCCAAGAAGCGCGTGCCATCGATGGCGCGCATTCGAGAGATCCAGGCCTTTGTCGCGTCCCTTCCCGACCGGGACAACCGTACGCTGGAGGAAATACTGTACGACGAAGACGGTCTGCCCGTCTGAGCGGTCCCGTGCTCATCGACTCCTCGGCCCTGCTCGCGATCATCTTCGGCGAACCTGAGGCAGATCGCTTCGTGGAGGTGATCGCGGCAGACGACTTACGCGCGGCCGCAGCACCGGCGCTCGTTGAAGTCACGGCCACGCTGCTCACTCGAAAGTGGGCAAAAGGACAGGCCGCGTTAGATGAGCTCCTGGAGGAGCTCGACATCGAAGTGGTGGCGATGACGGCAGGCGCCGCCGAGATCGCCCGCTCCGCTTACGCGCGTTATGGAAAAGGCGTCGGTTCGCCGGCGGTGCTGAATTTCGGCGATTGTCTCGCTTACGGCGTGGCGATGGACATGCGGGAGCCGTTGTTGTTCAAGGGGAACGATTTTTCACGAACGGACCTCCCGGCGGTTCGGTACTGATTGTTGCGGTCAAGAGATCAACATGCGAGCGGCGGGCTTCACGCGAAGCCCGCCGCTCGGTCATTCCGGGTGGAGAGAGATCCGCGACTCACGCCCGGACGCCGCCGGGCCCGCCGTCACTCCTCCGGGGGCGGGTTCATGGAGTGGAAGCCGGCGCTGCGGCGGAGGGGGGTGACGTGCGAGGCGAAGAGGAGCCACTCGCCGCCCTCGCGCACGTAGACGTCGGTGAAGCGGTAGCGGCGCTCGAACTCGCCGTCGGGGGTGCGGCCGCGCATGATGGACTGCGCGGTCACCACGCCCGTGTCGCCGGTGACGCGGATGGTCTGCTCCTCGATGACGAGCGTCTGCAGGACGAAGAGGCCGGCGCCGTACGTCTCCACGGTGTCGGCCTTGGTGAGCATGGCGCCGCTGGGGTCCACGCCCAGGTAGTCGTCGTGGATGCGGCGCTCCAGCGTCTTCACGTCGTGCTCCAGCTCGGCGCGGGCCAGCGTCTCCATGGCCTCGCGCACCTCCTCCTCCGGGACCCGCCCGATCCGGTTGATCTCCATCGTCGCCATCGTTCGCGAGCTTCTTTTCCGCCCGCGCGCTTGCCCGCGCGCCGTCCACAGCGCAAGCTAACGCGGCACGCCTCGCGCGTCACGCGGCGCGGCGCGCGATCGCCATCTTCCCACTCATCCCCGGATCGACCAGATGCGAGTAGCCGTTCTCTTCGGCGGGACCAGCGCGGAGCGCGACGTGTCGGTGGCCAGCGGGGCGCAGGTGGTGAAGGCGCTGCGCGAGGCCGGCCACCAGGTGGTCGCCGTCGACACCGCGCGCGGCGTGCTGGCCGGCGGCGACGAGCAGCGCCTGCTGACGGCCGGCGTGGCCCCCGCGCCCCCGGCGGAAGCCGAGCTGGCCACCCTCCGCGCGAGCTCCGGATCCCCGCTTCCCGCCTCGGCCGAGATGAAGGACGTGGACGTGGTGTTCCTGACGCTGCACGGGGGGACGGGGGAGGACGGCACCATCCAGGCGCTCCTCGACCTCACCGGCATCCCGTACGTCGGCAGCGGGCACGCGGCCAGCGCGGTGGCGATGGACAAGGACTGGTCCAAGCGCCTCTTCCGCGCGGCGGGCGTCCCCACGGCGGAGTGGCTCATGGCGCCGGTGGACGCGGCCGAGGCGGAGGCGGCGCTCGGCCTCCCCATCGTCGTCAAGCCGAACAAGCAGGGCTCCACCGTGGGCCTCACCATCGTCCGCTCGCGCGACGAGCTGCAGCCGGCGATCGACGAGGCGCTCCGCCACGACGACGAGGTGATGCTGGAGGCGTTCGTCGCCGGGCGCGAGCTGACGGTGGGGATCCTGGAGGACCGCGCGCTGGCGGTGGGCGAGATCATCCCGCGCGGCGGGGCGGAGATCTTCGACTACGCCAGCAAGTACCAGCACGGCGGCGCCGACGAGATCTTCCCCGCCGACCTCCCGGACGAGCAGACGCGGCTCGTCCAGGATCTCGGACTCCGCGCCCACCGCGCGCTCAAGCTGGAGGGGTTCAGCCGCGTGGACTTCCGGATGGACGCGGAGGGCGGGCTGTGGTGCCTGGAGGTCAACACGCTCCCGGGGATGACGGCCACCAGCCTCCTTCCGCAGTCCGCCGCCGCGGCCGGCATCCCCTTCCCCGAGCTGTGCGACCGCATCTGCCGCCTCGCCGTGGAGCGCCATCGCCGCAAGCAGGGGCGATGATCCGGGCGCGACCGGAATCGACCCGAGACGTTTCGCCTTTCACCTTCGCCTCCGCCATGATCCGCATCTCCCGCGTCCTCCCCCTCGTCGCCTTCGCGGCCGTCTCGGCGACGCCGATCGTTGGCCAGACCAACCATCCGACGAACTTCTCTCCACGGATCGCGAGCACGCCGGGCGTTCGGGACGCGCTCGCGTGGATCGAGCGCAGCCACGCGGCGCAGGTGGAGGAGTGGGTGCGGATCACGGAGATCCCCGCGCCCTCGCGACAGGAGCAGCGGCGCGGCGCCTACGTCCGCGCGGAGATGGAGAAGGCGGGGCTGGAGGTGTCGGTCGATTCCATCGGCAACGTGACGGGGCGGCGGAAGGGCGCGGGGGGCGGGCCGACGGTCGTCTTCGCGGGGCACATGGACACGGTGCACCCCATCGACACGGACGTGACGGTGCGGCGCGACGGGACCTCGCTGCGCGCGCCCGGCATCTTCGACGACTCGGCGGCGCTGGCGAACATGCTGGCGGTGGTGCGCGCGCTGAACGCGGCCCACGTGCGCACGCGAGGCGACCTGGTGTTCGTCGGCACGGTGCAGGAGGAGCTGGGGCTGGTGGGGATGGACTACTGGCTGGCGCACAATCCGCGGCCGGACATGCTCGTGGCCATCGACGGCGGGCTGGGGCCGGTGCTGTACGGGGCGCTGGGGATCTACTGGACACGCTATCACTTCACGGGCGAGGGGAGCCACACCAACACCTCGGCCGGCAAGCCGCACCCCGTGCGCGCGCTGGCCGACGCGGTGCGCTCCATCTACGAGATCCGCGTCCCCGAGGGGCGGGGGACGACGGTCTACAACGTGGGGATGCTGGACGGGGGATCGATCTTCAACGCCATCCCCGAGGACGTGTCGTTCACCATGGACCTGCGCTCGGTGAACCCCGTGCTCCTGGACTCGCTGGACCGCGAGATCGAGGCGCGGGTGGCGCGCGCGGCCGAGGGGCAGGGCGTGCGGTGGCGCAAGGAGCAGGTGCAGCGCCTGGGCGCCGGCGGGACGGAGGAGATGCTGCGCGACCGCCGCGCGCACCCCATCGTGCAGACCGCCATCGACGTCCACCGCCACCTGGGGATCGAGGTGCGCCCCGATCCCTCGGGCTCCACGGACGCCAACGTGGCCGTCACGCGCGGCATCCCGGCCGTGGCGGTGGGGCGCGGCCACGGCGGCAACCAGCACACCCTCACCGAGTGGGCCGACGTCCCCAGCACGCTCCCGGCGACGAAGATGACGCTGCTGCTGGCGGTGAGCCTGGCCGGGCTGCGGTAGATGCGCCCTCCGCGCGTGGCCTGGATCGGCGGCGCGGCCGTCCTGGTCGCTCTCGCCGTGCTGGCGTGGGTGGCCGCGCGGCCGTCGATCCACGCGCCGGGGTGCTGGGAGCTGACGGCGGATGCCGGGGCGCCGCGCGGCTTCTTCCACGCGCCGCCCGAGCGCATCGCCATCGCGGACGATCACACCGTCGCCCCGGCGGCGGCGTCGCGGGACCGCGCGCGGGTCGACACGCTCTTCATCACCCGGTGGCGCAGGGACTTCCGCGGCCGCCTGGTCATCGAGCAGACCAACACCTACCGCGGCGTGCTGATGACGCTCTCGGGAGATGGAGATGCGCTGCGCGGCCACGCCCACACCTTCGACGACCTGATCGCCCCCGGCGCCAAACCGCGCCCGTGGAGCGTGGAGGCGAAGCGGATCGCGTGCGAGTAGCGGATCACGATCGGGATCGAGATCGAACACGAGAGGCCGGGAGCGTCGCTGCTCCCGGCCTCTCGTTCTCGATCGGATTCGCGCGGCATCACGCCGGCGGGGGGCGGTGGTAGCCGGCGTCGCCGTAGGGGCGCAGCTTCTCCAGCCACATCGCTTCCAGGGCGGCGAGGTCGTCGCGGTAGTCGTGCGAGGGGTCGGGGTCGCTGCGCTCCAGCTCGTCCAGCACCTCGAAGGTGAACGCGTCGGCACCCATCTCCTTCCACTCGCGCTGCAGCTCGCGGTTGGAATGGCCGCCCAATCGCAGGCTGAACTCCGCGCGGTTCAGCGCGCCCGGCAGGTTGGGCGTGCCGCCGATCAGCACCTTTCCGTTGCGCGTGTTGCGGACGGCGTAGATGCCCATCGGCGGTCCCGCCTCGCGGTACTGGCGCTTGAGCTCGCTCCGGCGCTGCGTCGTCATCTTCCCGGCTCCGTTTCCGCGAGCCAGTAGGCGCCGCCGCCCCCCTCGCGCTGCATGAATCGATGGGAGATCAGGTCCCGGCGCAGACGCGCGGTGTCGTCGCTGAACCGGCCCAGGATCTCGTTGACCTGCTTCTCGGGGTAGCGCACCCCGGGCTCAAACTGGCGGGCGCAGTGGCGCAGCAGCACCAGCATCTTCTTCTCCTGCGCGGGGAAGGCCTTGAAGCGGCCGCCCTCGTCGGTGAAGCTCGCCAGCACCTTGCGGTCGTAGCTGTCCAAATCCACGTCGCGCGCCAGCCCGGTGAGCTCTTCCTGGCTCAGCAGCCGCTGGGCGAGGTCGTGCAGCGCGTCCAGCCGCAGCGAGTAGACGCTGTAGTAGCCGTCCGCCTTCGCGTCCGTCAGCCCGGCCTTGCTGAGGCGCGAGAGGTGGTGCGACACGGTGGAGGCGCCCACCCCCAGGTTGGCGGCCAGCTCCTCCACCGTGTGCGGCCGCTGCGCCAGCATCCCCACGATCTTGAGGCGGTTCGCGTCCGCCAGCGCCTTGAAGAACTCGAGCAGGTAGCTCGCCAGCTGCTCCGCAACCATCTTCATCATCTCCGTTCCAATTCGACAATCATCGATTCAGTATTCTAAAATCTAGTTCGACGTTCGTCAACATGGATGAACGGAGATGCCCGAGTGCATCGACGGAGACCCGGAGCTTATCTGGCGGATAACGGACCTGGCAGGATGACCACGATCCATAGACCCGCACCAGAAAAGTGATGCGGGGCGCCTCTTCCTGGTGCGCCCCGAATTGGTCAGAATTGCTAACTAATGTGATAACGGCCGGTTACGCGCGGCGTGCTTCCTGCTGCAATCGTGCGACGTCCGCGCCGGGGGGATCTCTCCCGGCTCCTCCCGTTTGCCCCCGATCCGGATGACCACGATGAGCAGGCACTTCCGGCAGATGCACGTCCTGAGGATCGCGCTGTTCGGTGCCGCCCTCGTCGTCGGCTGCGACACGGCGCGGCAGGACGGGCCGACCCAGGCCCCCGTCGCGGTGGCGCCGCCGGCCCCGCGGCAGGCGCAGTTCGCCGGCGGCGGGCGCGACGTCCTGCTGCAGGGGTTCCACTGGAACTCGCACCGGTGGGGGTGGTGGAACATCGTCGCGGCCAAGGCGCCGGACATCCAGACGGCCGGGTTCACCATGGTCTGGCTCCCGCCCGCCTCGCGCGCCGCCGATTCGGCCGGGTACCTCCCCAGCGAGTGGCGCAACCTGGATGCGTCGCGGTACGGGACGGGGGCGCAGCTGCGCACGGCCATCTCCGCCCTGCACGGCCGCGGGGTGCGCGTGCTGGCGGACGTGGTGGTGAACCACCGCGTGGGGACCGCCAACTGGGCCGACTTCAGCAGCCCCGCGTTCACCAGCAACGCGCAGGCGGTGGTCCAGAACGACGAGTGGGGGCTGGGGACGGGAAGCCTGGACACGGGAGACGGCTACCACGCCGCGCGCGACCTGGACCACACGTATTCCTCCGTGCAGACCGAGATCACCAGCTGGCTGGGGTGGATGAAGCAGTCCGCCAACGCGGGCTTCGACGGGTGGCGGTACGACTACGTGCGCGGCTTCTCGGGGTCGTACGTGGGCGCGTACAACACGGCGACGGCGCCGTACTTCTCCGTGGGCGAGCTGTGGCCGGACATCGCGGGCGACTACTACGCCTCGTGCTCGGGCGCCAACTACCACCGGCAGAAGCTGATGGACTGGATCGACGCGACGGGCGCCCGCTCCGCCGCCTTCGACTTCACCACCAAGTGGCAGCTGCAGCTGGCGGTGGAGCGGACGGAGTACTGGCGGATGGGGTGCATCCCCGGGGCGATCGGCTGGTGGCCGGAGATGAGCGTGACGTTCGTCGACAACCACGACACGGGCCCGTCGCCGGACGGCGGCCAGAACCACTGGCCCTTCCCGGGCGCCAAGGTGGAGCAGGGGTACGCGTACATCCTCACCCACCCCGGCACGCCCACCGTGTACTGGCCGCACTACTTCGACTGGGGCGCCGACCTGCAGAACAAGATCCGCACGCTCATCGCGATCCGGAAGCAGCAGGGGATCACCTCCACCAGCACCATCTCCGTGCAGGCGGCGGACGCGACCCGCTACGCCGCCATCGTGAACGCGAACCTGGCGATGAAGATCGGCCCGGGAAGCTGGTCGCCGAGCGGCGTCGGCTGGACGCTCGCGGCGTCCGGCAACGACTGGGCGGTGTGGACGAAGTAGGAGACGAGGATCGTTCCGACGGAGATGAAGGAAGCCCTCCGGCGCCGATGCGCCGGAGGGCTTCCTCCCATCATCCATCGATCCGGGTCACTCCGTCTCGACCGTCACGGCGGGCCAGACGTGGTCGCGGACGTAGGGGAAGAGGGCGCCGCCGGGGGGCATGCCGCTCAGGTACCAGTCGCGGATGATGCTGGCCTGCTGGTCGGCGTCGTACTCGTTCCACTCCTTGCCGGCCTCGTACCGGTAGCTGTCGGCGCCGGGGACGAAGGGGCTGGAGAGGGTGCGGACGGCGTAGTCCAGCGGACGCCAGCGGTGCACGCCCTGCCACACGTGCGCCAGCCCGTGCACGAACACGGCGTCGCCGCGCTGGCCGGCCACCTTGTTGGTGTGGTCGAAGGGGCGCTCGTAGACGTCCGGGCCCACGTGCAGGATGAAGGCGCCCAGGTGCGTGGGGTGCGGCACCGTGTACGGCTTGCCGTGCAGCCCCAGCTGGTTGCTGAGGTAGGTGATGCCGTACGGGAGCGTGTCGCGGAAGACGCGCCGCGCCCATACCTCCTCGGACTCGGTCAGCTGCCGCTCCTCGTACTCGGGCGGCTCGGCGGAGGCGGAGAAGTCGGGCTGCGGCGCGCGCCACGGCTCGTCCGCGCCGTCCCCCTCCTCCACGGCGGCCTCGGCGGCGGCGCGGAACTCGGCGGCGATCATCTGCGCCTGGCGGCGGCTCTCGCGCACCACCCAGTCGGCGGCGAAGGCGGCGGCGCCGATGCCGCGGCGCAGGTGCGGGCCGGCGGCCTCCACGCCCTGGCGCACCTCGTCGGCGAAGTCGCCGGCAACCTCTTTCGCCTGCGACGTGGTGGTCTGCGCGGCTTCCGCCACCGCCTCCACCACCTCGCCCATCACGGCCCTGATCTCGTCGAGCAGTCCCATCAGCGCATCTCTCCCGGTGGGTCCGTCCCGCCGCCCGAAGTCGTTCGGGCGCAGCGGGATCGCCTTGATGGTACACCAGACGTAGCCGGATGGGCAACGGTTTCGCGAAATGGATGTGACCGCGAGGTGATCGAGATCGCTCGATCAGCGGTTTCGCGTCCCGAATCAAGCCCACTCCCCGCCTTTCATCGACCCGCGGCCCCGGTTTTCTGAGGTTCGATCGGCGGATCCGCATGCCTCGGCGGGACCCGCTCCCGGCCTCCCCCCCCAAAACCCTGGGGGGGGAGGAGACCAGATGCCCGGCTTCGTGGCGGATCCGGCTCTCGCCTCCCATCCACCCTCCGCTACGTCGACCAGTTGCGGATGGATCTATATTGGGAACGGTGCGATGGATCGGACTCTGACAGGGAGAAGGCGACGGCGATGCTGTTCATCGACAACGGGGGGATCAACGATCCGCGGGTGAACCTGGCGCTGGAGGAGTACGCGCTCCGCAACTTCGACATCGGCGAGAGCTACCTGCTCTTCTACGTCAACGAGCCGTCGGTCATCATCGGCAAGCACCAGAACACGGTGGAGGAGATCAACCAGGACTTCATCCACGAGCGGGGGATCCACGTGGTGCGGCGCATCTCCGGCGGCGGCGCGGTCTACCACGACCTGGGGAACCTGAACTTCTCGTTCATCACCCGCTACGACCTCAGCCGCTTCAACAACTACGCGGAGTTCAACGGGCCCGTGATCCGCGCGCTCCGCAAGCTGGGCGTGCCGGCGGAGCTGTCGGGGCGCAACGACATCGTGGCGGACGGGCGGAAGATCTCGGGGAACGCGCAGTTCACCACGGGGGAGCGGATGTTCAGCCACGGCACGCTCCTCTTCGACTCCACGCTGGACGACGTGGTGCGCGCGCTGAACGTGAAGGCGGGGAAGATCGAGTCCAAGGGGATCAAGTCCATCCGCAGCCGCGTGGCCAACATCACCGAGCTCCTGGACCGCCCCATGACGGTGGAGGAGCTACGCCTCACGCTGCTGGAGGAGATCTTCGGCTCCGCCACCGACCTGCCGCGCCGCGAGCTGACGGACGAGGAGTGGGAGGGCGTGCACCGGCTTTCGGAGTCGAAGTACCGGACGTGGGAGTGGAACTACGGGCTGTCGCCGAAGTTCAACGTGCAGCGGGTGAAGCGGTTCGGGATCGGGGAGATCGACGCGCGGCTGGACGTGGAGGAGGGGGTGATCCGCGGCGTGCGCTTCTTCGGCGACTTCTTCGCGCGGCGGGAGATGGCGGAGCTGGAGGCGGCCCTCGCCGGCGTCCGCTACGAGCGCGACGACATCCACGCCGCCCTCGCCCGCGCCGACATCTCGTCCTACTTCGCCGAGGTGACCGCCGAGGAGCTGGCCGAGCTGCTGTACTGAGCGGGAGATCGGGATCGTACGATCGCGCGGACACGAGCGGCCCCCATCCGGCACGATGCAGGATGGGGGTCGCTCTGTTTTCGGATCTCTTCATCTTCCAGGCTCCGGACGGCGCCGCGAGCCGCGCCGCCGTCCGGAACTGCAAGTGCTTAGTGCTTAGTGCTTAGTGCTTAGTGCTTAGTGCTTAGTGTGGTCGATGACGAGGATCCACCTTCGCACCTTCGCACTCCCCGTCAGCACGGCGTGACGACACCATCCCAGATCTTCACGCAGGTGCCGTCGAACCTGGTGAGCATGAACCCGCCGCCCTCGTTGAAGAGCAGGCTCTGCTCCTGGAGGATGCCGATGGCCAGGCGCTCGCCCAGCAGGAGCGACTGGTCGTAGTCCGAGCGCCAGTGCACGCCGGCGGCGTTGCGGCCGATGGCGATGTTGCCGGCCAGCTTGTTCAGCTCGCTCCCCACGGTCATCTGGCCCGCGTCCCACTCCGTGTAGGGGAGCAGCGCCGTCCCGTCGGAGGTGGGGACCACCGGGTTCTCGATAGACGTGGCCTCGTCGAAGAACGCCTTGAGGATGGTGGCGCACGCTCCGGCGCCCGTGGCGTGGCCCGCGCCGTACGCGGGGTGCGTGGGCGCGCCCTCGGGGAACTGCTGCGGGAGGAGGAAGCTTCCCCACTGCGCCGGGAAGTACGGCGACAGCATCCCGTACTGCAGCGAGGTGAGGATCTCGCCGTCGATGGGGTAGGCGCGCCGGCCGTTCAGCTGGTTGTCGATGCGCCCGCCCAGCTCCTCGGGGCGCAGCCGCCGGTGCACGAACCACTTCTGGTACCACACCGCGCGCAGCGCCCGCACCATGGCCTCCCACACCAGCGACAGCACGTGCGGCGGGCCGTAGGTGGCGAACGGCGCCTGCTTCAGGTACGAGCGGTAGGGGTTCATCAGGTCGAACGGGAACTCCTGGTCGCGCCCGATCACCCCGCTGCCGTTCAGCTGGTCGCCCGGCACCTCGTGCAGCAGGATCAGCGCGGCGTTGAAGAACAGGTCCGCCACGTTGTCGATGTGGACGCGCTCCCCCAGGTCGCGAAGGCTGCGGACGAAGCGCCGCCGCGAGGTGTCGACGGCGTCCTGCCCCCGGAAGTCGGCCCCGTCCTGCGCCATCAGCCACCAGGGGAAGTCCACCAGGTAGTCGATCCCCGGCACCGTGGTCACCTGCCGCTGGTCGATCTTGAGGTCGCCGTAGGTGATCAGGCCATCCGTCGTGCTCCGCCCCTGCCCGGCGGGGAGGCGCGGGTCGCTGGTTCCCTTGAGGAGGAACTGGCTCAGGTACGGCCCCACCGTCTCGCCCGGGTAGACGCCGCGGAAAACCGTCTGCGTGGTGACGGCGCCGCCCGCGCGCGGGCCGCGGAAGTCCGAGAACTCGGTGGAGAGCGACTGCGCGGCCTGCTGCACCACGCCGTTCCACGAGTACTCGATGAACGGGACGTCGCGCGCCAGCGCCATCCAGTACAGCTCGCCCATCTCCGCCGAGCTCTGCGGGGAGTCGATGCGCGGCGCCGGCGGCATGGAGAGCGCCTGCGGCTCGGGCCCCTCCAGCGTCAGCGCCAGCCCCGCCTGCGGGTTGGTGAGCTTCTTTCCGCCCGGCCCGAGGATGATGGCCTCGAAGTCGGCCGGGGTCCCCGTGGCCAGGGCGTCCAGGAGCGACTGGTACGAGGCCGGGTCCACCTCGCCCAGCCCGTCGTGCTGGAGCCCCTTGGAGAAGTTGGCCACGTACGGGTAGTCGGTCTCCTCGTTGTTGTCCGCCTGCGCCAGGTGCGGGCGGTCGCGGGCGATCTGCGCCGCCTGCACGCGCACGTCGAAGGCGCGCTGCCGGCGGTCGGGGGCGGGCTGCGGCTCCAGGTTCACGTTGTCGAACATGGACTGCGCCGGCGCCGCCTGCGGGTCCGAGGTCCCCGCGCCCAGCGTCAGGTACAGGTCGGTGATGGTGATGGGCGGCGCCTCCACGCGGTGCGCGGTCCACGCCTCCGCGTCGGGCGAGGTCTCCCAGAACACCAGGTCGGCGCCCGCGTCGTGGCGGATGCGCCAGAAGCGGTGCAGCGTGGGGTCGAAGGGGGCGACGGGAAAGTTCTGCTCCACGCCGTTGATGATGCGCACGGTCAGCTTTCCGTCCAGCACCAGGATCTGCAGCCGCTGCGCCCAGTCGCCGGTGCGCACCATCAGCTCGGTGCGGGCGAAGCCGGTGGCGGTGGAGAACACCTCCACCATCGCGTGGCTTCCGGTCAGGTCGTAGCCGGCGGTGCTGCTCAGCCACGAATACGCGCCCGCCGGCGCCCAGCTGGTCTGCGCCATCCGGATCCGCCCGTCGATCAGCGTCGCCGGGACGTTCGGATGGACGTACAGCGACCAGAGGCCCGGGTCGAAGCCGCCCGTGAAGTCCTCGGTCAGGGTGTGGATCTGCGCCATGTTGCACGTCTCCGTTGGTTGGATGGAAAAAGGATGGTCGTCCTCCATCCCGCCCCGGCCGGGCGGGCTCCGCGGGGCACGAGAAAGGGCCCCGCCCGGCGCTCTGCCGGGTGGGGCCCTCGCGGAGCCCGTCTCTGTGCATCCTCATCCCAGGCGGAAGCGCGGACGGCCGTCCCTCGCGCGTTCGACGGGTCGCCCCGCATCCCGCATCCCGCATCCCGCCGCCCGCCGCCCGCCCCCCGCCGCCCGCCGCCGCTCCTTCGATCCTGCGCCGATCACGAACGCGAAGAGGTCCCGGCCCGGCTCATCGCCAGGCAGGGACCTCGAATCGGTCCGGATCTTTGCGTTCCTCTGTTGCTGCGAGAAAGGTAACCTACCCGCAGGCGTACGTCAAGAACGTTAAACACGTCATAACATATCCGTCAGACTTGTCGCCGCGCGCGAGCCGGTGGTAGCGGCTCGCGCGCGGATCCGGGCTCACGGCACCACGGTCACGCTCCCGTCCTGGATGCGGATCGTAGTCCCGTCGAACTTCGTGAGCTGGTAGAACTCGGGCTCGTTGAGGAGGAGGCTCTGCTCCTGGAGGATGCCGATGGCCACCTGCTCGCCCAGGAGAAGCGACTGGTCGTAGTCGCTCCGCCAGTGCACCCCCGCGGCGTTGCGGCCGATGGCGATGTTCCCCGCCAGCTTGTTGATCTCCCCGCCCACCGTCAGCTGCCCGGCGCCCGTGCCGGTGTAGGCCACGAGCGCGGTTCCGGCCGCGTTGGGGACGAGCGGGTTCTCGATGGGCGTGCTCTCGTTGAAGAACGCCTTCAGCACCGTGGCGCAGGCGCCGGAGCCGGTGGCGTGCCCCGCGCCGTAGGCCGGGTGCGTGGGCGCGCCCTCGGGGAAGGCCTGCGGGAGGAGGTACGACCCGAACGCGTCCCCCGACTGCCCGCCGAAGTACGGCGCCAGCCCGCCGCCCGTCAGCGAGGCCAGGATCTCGCCGTCGATCTGCGGATACGCGCGCCGGCCGGTGAGGTGGTTGTCGATGCGCCCGCCGAACTCCTCGGGACGCAGGCGGCGGTGCACGAACCACTTCTGGAACCACACCGCCCGCAGCGCGCGGGTCAGCTGCTCCCACACCAGCGTGAGCGCGTGCGCCGAGCCCAGTGTGGCGAACGGCGCCTGCTTCGTGTAGGCGAGATACGGATTTCCCAGGTCGAACGGGAACTCCTGGTCGCGCCCGATCACGGCGGTCCCGCTCCCGGTGATCTGGTCGCCCGGGACCTCGTGGAGGAGGATCAGGCAGGCGTTGAAGAACATGTCGGCCACGTTGTCGACGTGCACCCGCTCGCCCAGGTCGCGCAGGTTGCGGACGAAGCGGCGCTGCGACGTGTCGACGGCGTCCTGCCCGCGGAAGTCGTGCCCGTCCTGCGCCATCCGCCACCAGGGGAAGTCCACCAGGTAGTCCGTGCCGGGAAGGACCGTCACCTGGCGCTGGTCGATCTTCAGGTCACCGTACGTGATCAGCCCGTCCGTCGTGCTCCGGCCCTGCCCCGGAGCCACGCGCGGGTCGCTGGTCCCCTTCAGCAGGAACTGCGAGAGGTACGGCCCCGCGGTGTCGCCCGGGTAGACGCCGCGGAAGACGGTCTGGGTGGTGACGGCGCCGTTCTCCCTGGGCCCGCGGAAGTCGGAGAAGTCCCCGTTGAGCGACTGGATCGCGGCCTGGACGACGGTGCTGGAGCCGTAGTCGGAGAAGTGGACGTCGCGCGCCAGCGCCATCCAGTACAGCTCCCCCATCTCCGCCGAGTTCTGGGCGGAGTCGATGCGCGGCGCCGGCGGCTGGGTGACGGCGTGCGTGTCGGGCCCCTCCAGCGCGAACGCGAGCCCCGCCTGCGGATTGGTCAGCTTCTTCCCGCCCGGCCCGAGCTGGATGGCCTCGAAGTCCGCCGGGTCGCGGGTGGTGAGCGCGTGCAGGAGCGACTGGTACGACGAGGGGATCACGTCGCCCGTGTTGGGGTCGTGCTGCAGCCCCTTGGAGAAGTTGGCGACGAATGGGTAGTCGCTCTCCTCCCGGTTGTTCTCGTGCTGCGGATGCGGACGGTCGTGGGCGATCTGCGCCGCCTGCTCGCGCACTCCGAAGGCCTGCCCGCGCCGGTCGGGGAGGGAGACGGCGGCCGGGACGAGGTTCACGTTGTCGAACACGGCGCTCCCCGGGGCGGGCGCCGCGTCCGAGACGCCCCCGCCGATGCAGAGGTACAATGCGCCGATGGCGAAGGGCGGCGAGGCGCTCCGGTGGCTGGTCCACGTCCGGCCGTCGGGCGAGGTTTCCCAGTGGACCAGGTCGGCCGTGGCGTCGTGGCGGAGGCGCCACCAGCGGTGGAGCCCTGCGTCGTACGTCACGAGCGGGACCCGGGTCCGCTGTCCCGGGAGATCCTCGATCGAGTAGATGGTGCCGTCCGACACATCGACGACGAGGCGGTGCTCGCCGTCGGACTGCTGGAGGACGAGCTCCGTGGTCGACGCGGCCCCGGCGACCACGGCCAGCACCTCGACCGCCGCGGTGGAGCCGGTGAAGTCACGGGGGGTCTGCGCGCAGATGAAGGCATAGTGCTCCCCAGGCGTGTTCGCCGGAGGCGTGGACTCGATGCGCTGGTTGACTTCGTCGATGGTGGCCAGGCCGCCGAGCGTCCACACTCCCCACCGGCTCGCGTCGAGCGAGTTGTCGTCGAAGTCGTCGCGGATCGTGCTGGTTGCGGGCATCTGGTTCGTTCCTTTGAAAGGGGATGGCGCCTGCGCGCCGCAATCGTCTTCCTCGTCCGTCTCCCGGGGCGGGCCCTCGGGATGGGGGCACGCAAAGCGGCCCCGCTCGGGCGCTCTGCCGGGAGGGGCCTTGGTCGGCCACGTTTCATGGATGTCAGTGCAGCACGTTCAGCCGCCCCGATTCGCGGACGTAGGGAGTCGTCCCCACGTCCGCGTCTCCGCCGCTCAGACCACCGTCACGCTCCCGTCCTGGATGCGGATCGTGGTCCCGTCGAAGCGGGTGAGCTGGTAGAGCTCCGGCTCGTTGAGGAGGAGGCTCTGCTCCGGGAGGAGGCCGATGGCCACCTGCTCGCCGAGCAGCAGCGACTGGTCGTAGTCGCTCCGCCAATGCACGTTCGTGGGACGTTCCGTGATCCCGGCTGGAATCGGATCGCGATCCGGTCGTGGATCGCTCGTCCGCCCGGGCCGTCTGCTGCTTCGCGGCGAGGCCTGGACGCGAAAAGGCCCCGCGCCGGCGCTCTGCCGGGCGGGGCCTCGCAATGGCCCGTCTCTGGAGATGTGCATCACCCCGGGTGGAGGCGGCGGACGGCCGTCCCTCGCGTTCACCGGGGCCCCGGATCCCGCCGACCGCCCGCCGCCCCGCATCCACCGGTCACGACGCTCTGCCGATCGCGACGCAAAAAGGTCCCCGGCCGGGCATCGCCCGGGCAGGGACCTCAACCGCGTCCTGATCTCAAACTGTTGTTTCGTGGAGGAAACCTATCCATCCATCATCAGATCGTCAAGGGTGTGATAAGCGTTGCATCATCCGTCATCAAGGATGTTCGTCCGATGACACCCGTCTCCCGATCCCGATCGTCGTATCCGACGAAAGCGCCCCTCCCGAGCCGCGGGAGGGGCGCTTTCACTCGTCCACCGAAGTTAAGGTTGCCCGAGTCGTCAGAAGGCGATGAAGTGGCTGGGCCAGCGGCCGCCGCCGGGGTAGATGCGGCGCGTGCCGTAGGCGTACGCGTTCACGTTGTACTCCTCCGCCAGGAAGCTCCCGTCGCTGTACACCGCGGCCACGTACGCCACGTGGCCCAGCGACGACATCCCCCCCACGCCGCCGTTCCACTGCGCGATGCGTCCCACCGCCGGGTTGGCGTACATGGGCACGCCGGCCGCGCGCGCGGCGTCGTCCCACAGGTGCGCGTCGCCGAAGTGCTGGCCGCGGTACCAGTTGGTGAACGTCTGCCCGGTGCTGGTGCCGTTCCAGTTGATGCGGAACGCCGCGAAGGAGGTGCACTGGCGGTTGTAGAAGCTCCAGGGGTCCACGCCGCTGGTGCTGGCGCTCTTGTACGGGTAGTCGTCGAAGACGCACGGGCGCGCGGCCTGGCGGTCCGTCCCCGTGTAGACGTTGGCGTCGGCCACCCAGTAGCCGCTGGCGAGCTTGTCCCACACGGCACTGGTGCCGTACTCGCCCGAGACGCTCTGCCCGCGCGACGTGCAGGTGATGCTGACGCGCGATCCGCCGGCGAGGGTGCCCTGGGACGCGTAGCCGGTGCCGGGGCCGCTGCGCAGGTTGTACGGGCCGCCGGGGGCCAGGGTGCCGCTCACGCCGGTGGGAAGGACGCTCAGGGCCGCCGCGTCGGGCGCGGCGGGGACGCCGGGGTCGGTGACGTGGTCGCCGCAGGCGGCCAGCACCAGCACCGCGGCGAGCGCCGCGGCCAGGGAC
>Ga0247770_1001472_pt1 | contig 18031 bp, 14 predicted proteins | sample UWRJL136409B6_FD_179943 | JGI IMG/M metagenome (GOLD analysis project Ga0247770, IMG submission 179943) | Plant litter microbial communities from Arlington Agricultural Research Station in Wisconsin, United States - UWRJ-L136-409B-6 | ecosystem: Environmental > Terrestrial > Plant litter >... | reverse complement strand
GCCGCAACCCGGACGGAGCCGCGCTTCCTCAGCACGCGGTTCACTCGCACGTTCATCGTGCCCACGTCCGCGGCAGCAACGGCGACCAGCGCAAAATTCTCCGCCAGGCGCTGCCGTTTGGCTCGGCCGGGCACCCCCACCACGCTGGTCGGGAACTCGGCATGATGTTTGTCGCCTTCTGCAATGACCAGCAGCGCTTCGAGAGTATCCTCCGCAACCTCATCGGCGACCGCCCACAGAGGCCGGTCGACAAGCTCATGACGGTGGTGGAGGGCGTGAGCGGGAGCTATTGGTACATCCCCGCCGCCGCCGAGCTAGGGGTCGCGCCCGTCCGAGGGCCCCAGGATGTGTACGAGGACCCCCACTGGCAAGTGGCGAGCCCCAACGGCTACCTGTTCTACAACTCGCAGGATTATCTCCACCAGATGGCCGATGAGCGCTACGTTGGAGGGGATCCCCCCAGCCCTCGCGTGCTCAGCTTGCTGGCTCGCACCTTCTCTCACTGGCGTGACTCATGGATGAAGCTGCAGGTGTTCCCACGCCTGCCCCACCTCGAGACGCTAGTTCCACCAGCCGAGGTGGAAAGCACGATGAAAGCACCGGTTGCGTTGCGCAAGGGACTGGCGAACCGGGAGACGCTGGCTCATCTGCTCTCAGCGCCCTCCAGCGAGATCGCCCGCGCCAACGGCCTGCTTCGCATCGACCCTAAGGAACTCATTGTTGGCGTCATGCCCGACTTCACCCTCGGCCGCGGCAAGGAAGTTGTCCCCTATATGTCACCCAACGAGACTATGGATGCCTGGCTCAACGGTCAGCTCAACGAGTGGTCGGCCATGGGCCACGTCGTGCCCGACTACGAGCATCTTGTCAGCCTCGGGCTCGGACGTCTGGTCGCCGATCTACAAGAGCGTCTCGACGGGCTCTCCGAGGCGGATAAGAAGGCAGCCGCTGGCACCTTCTACCGCTCCTGCATCGCTTCCCTTCGCGGAGTTCAGGCGTACCTGTGCAACTGGTCCAAGACGGCCGAGAAAGCTGCCACCGACGCGGCCAGTCCCGAAGACGCCGAGAACATGAGAGACGTGGCGGAGCGGCTGAAGCGCCTTGCCGAGCAGCGTCCGGAGAGCTTCCAGGACGCCGTACAGCTCATCTACTCGTTCCACTGCTGCCTGCACCTCGTCGGAGAGCTAACGTCGCTCGGCCGCCTCGATCAGATCCTCAATCCGTTCCTGCACGGCACGCCGCTCGACCGGGCCCAGGAGATCATCGACTGTCTCTGGGTCAAGATTGGAGAGAACGCGCTGGTCAACCGTGCCTTCATCTATGACTACGTCACGTACGGGACCACGGCGGTCTGCGGCCTCGGCGGCAACTTCCCCCAGGGTGGTGGTATCAACCAGTGGGTGCAGCAGATCACCGTCGGTGGCTACAAGGCCAAAGATGGCCGGGAACCCGAGGGCGGCGCCAACGCGGTGACGATGCTGTGTCTCAAGGCGGCCCGACGTATCCCGGTCAACGCTCCAACCCTGTCGCTGCGCGTATACAAGAGCATGCCGCACGAGTTTCTTGACGAAGCCGCAAAGGGCATCCTGGCCGGCGGCGCCCAGCCAATCTTGTACAACGACGACAAGTTGTGCAAGGCGCTACAGGATTCCGGAAGCACGGTCGATCTCGCGTGGTCGCGCAACTACGCCGCCGATGGCTGCTACGAGCCCATGCTGGCCGGCGCGTCCGAGTTTACCTTCAACAACGTTGCGCCGTTGCTCGCACTGGAGCAGACGATCAACCAAGGCGCGACGTACGGTCAGGCCGGCCCGGAGCAGTTACGGGGCATGAAGCAGACTTTCCGGTCCAAGCCCGCGAGCGAGATTGCGTGCTTCGACGAGCTCAAGAGCATCTTCCTAAAGCAGCTCGAATGGCTCGTCGCCCAGTGTTACAACACTATGCTCGGCGCCTACGGCAACTTGGCCGACGTCTGCCCGTCGCCCCTCTTATCCGTGCTCATCCAAGGGTGTGTTGACAAGGGCCGCGATCTGACCAACGGTGGGCCCAAGTTTCACATTATCGCGCCGCTGTGCGTGGGCATATCCAACACGATCGATTCGCTGTTCGCCATCCAAAAGCTGGTGTATGAGCCGACTACGGCTCGGACGACCCTACCGGAGCTGGTCAAGTGCCTCACCTGTGACTGGGGCTACAGCATGATTGAGCCGTTTGAGAACCAGCTCTCGGGCACCGCCGAAGCCTCGGAGCGCGGCTTGCGCTACCAAGAGCTGCGCGAGGCTGCCATGGCGCTTCCCAAGTGGGGCAGCGGCGACGATGAGGTCAATGCGCTCGGCGACTGGGTGGTTGAGAACGCCGTTAGGCTCTGCGTTGACGCCATCCGCCGCCCGAACCGCACCATCAAGGGCCACCTAGACGACATCAAGGCTAAGCACGGCTCCGACTTTGAGTTCGTCGTCTGCCCCGGCATCGGCACCTTTGAGGGATACGTTGGTGACGGCGCGCCGTGCGGCGCGTCGGCTGACGGTCGACGCAACGGTATGCCCATCGCATCCGACTTATCGCCCGTCCCGGCTGTGCAGGACTTACCGCCCAACCCGGCCTTCCGTAACATCTACCAGGCCATGAAGTCGGCTGCGTACGAGAGCATCGAGCATGGCCTGTCCAACGCGTCTCCGGTGGACATGAATATACCCGAATCCTTCCCGCTCGGCGAACTACAGCGGTTCGTTCGCAAGTATGCCGCCGGGGAGGTTGGCGGGAACCTGATCACGCTCACCTGCGCTGATCTTGACACGTATCAGAAAGCCGTCGAGGATCCAGAAAAGTACAATCTACTCAGAGTCAGGATGGGCGGCTGGACCGAGTTCTATGCTACCATGTTTCCTGCGCACCAAGAGCAGCATCAACGGAGGCAATATTTCACTCCTTGGAAGTCGGGCGAAAAGGGAGGAAAGGAGGGGCTGGGGCTGCTAGTCAACTTGAAGCAGACTGAAGCAAGTCGAGACGATTCAGGGCAGCCGCAGAAGATCATGCTAAATATCCTTGAGGAGCGATGTTGATTGATGCAGAATCCCTGAGACGGATAGGAAATGCGCGGCGCGAACTCGCTCCCGCTAAAAACCAAAGGAGTCGAGAAAGGAGAAAACTCATTTGGAATGATGTTTTGGGGGGGGGGCTGCTCACATAATCGGGAGAATAGGATAGAATAGTTGGAAATTGTAGTTCGTCCCATCTCTTGAAAAGCGGCTAGACCGGCCGGTGCAAAGCGGCCCCAAGCCTTTACTCTAGAGCGGCTGATTCAGGCGCAATAGAGACAGCCAGGTGTCTCGAGGACAGCGCTCTTGACTGCCGATGTCAAGGGAAACTATTCCCTTGCACCCCCTAGCCCCCCTTATTTGTCTAGGGACTTAAGGACAGCCTTCCCAGCTTCCACGCCGATGCGACAGCATTAGTGTAGATTGTTACGTTCGACTTGAAGACTTGGGTTTCCGGGGCGGTATGGTTAGCGGTGGCGAGGGCCGCATCGCGCACCACAATCTCCATTTATATGTCAACGCATCTTCTGTACAGCTCATGGTCCATTGCTCTCAGATCTGCCTCGGAGCTGAGTCGTAGTTTCAGGGGTTGTTGGAGGGCGGGGTTCCGCGGCAGTCGGTGGGTACTGGTGTCAAATTACGTAATCGCGCCTTGGCGCCACGGAACCGCAGCGCGGCCGAGCACCAGAGCTTCGCTTGGCTGAGAGGACGGCTCCCGGAATACAACAAGACTTGAGAGCGGTAATTACTGTGTTCTTGGTTGACTGCGTTGAATTCTACAACTGGCGATTGGGGTGTTTCACCACCACCTTAAAACTGACGCCACCCATGCCCATAGTCACGTGACTCTTCATCACGTTTGATTAGTCCGGATTAGCCCTGGCTTAGCTTCGGCTACCCATTGAATTTCCGAAACATGTGCGCGCGTCAACGGTGTGTGAGTCTCCCAAATAAATGTGCGGACACACAGGTCTGTCCTTTTTGAAGGGGGTTGGTTCTGCCCCACTGGTCTTAAATTCAATAGCGGCAGCTGTGGCGGTTGAGGCTGGCTGGGAAATGAATACCTGCATTTAGCTGACGCCCGTTCTCCGCATAGTGCAAAGTGATCGTCAGCTAGCACAAGAGCGCACTTTCACCATGTGGGGCGGGTCCAGATGTAGTCTAGATAGAGCGTTGAGTTAGACCCAAAATGGTTTGGTCCAGTGCCACTTGCCGGGTTAAGGGGGCCCAGTTGGCAAAGCCCTGATGACAGCCCCACCCGGGCCTTTCGTCCATCCTTTCCATGCCTTTTTGCGTTTTCACCATCGTCTCTCCTTTTTCGCGTCTTGTTGACTGGAGTATCTTTTACCTTGGTCTCTCGTTTTGTGTTTGGTTGTCTTTTAGGCTTTGCCCTTCCACGCTCGCTTCTCCTCGGTACTCTGTACCACAGACGTTCTTTAATCGGCACCAACAAACTCTAAAACAATGAAGTTACTCACGGTCTTGGCGAGTCTTTTGGTGCCGGGCATTGCCCTCGGCGACGTTGTATCGGCTCCCGCTCCCGGCAGCGAGCTGGAAGAAGGTCTTGAGCTGGCAAAGAGCGCCATTCGGCGCGTCAAACGCCGCGGTGTTTGCTCACCCAGCAAGGTACGAACTTGAAGCAATTAGAACTAACTGACCTCCCGCTAACCGTTGTATTCTGTTCGTGTCATGTAGGCCTGCGCGCGCAGAGTGACGGGTACGAAATTGCCAGGGCTGCCTCCTTTGACCGACCGGCAGTCTGACTGCTCAAGCTTCATGCTTGCGACCGTAACGGACGAGGCAATCACAACAACCGTCACGGCCAGCACCACCGTAGTCTTGCGCCGGCAGGAGTCGGCTGCCCCGAGCGGCATCCCTTCTTATGCCGCTGAGTTCTGCGATGCGTCGCTGTACTCGGGCATCTGCTCGGCCTGGGGCATCACACCGGCCACGACCACCGTGACACCACCAACAGTGACAGTGACAGAGACGCCGACTGCGACTAGCATCTCTGGCGTTTTGCAAGTCAAGGATGCAGGCGGCGCCTCTCTCGGATACGTCACACCCGACCCCAACTACTGGACTCCTATGCTTACACCGGACATCACCGCCGCCCTCGGTATCACCTTCGAGCTGCTGGTGGGCGCTACGCAGGCAACCAGCGTCAACTTTGTGACCAGTGACACTCGGGGCACTTACTTTGCCCCCGTTGTGGGTCGGGACAGTACTAGCGACGACATCGCGCCTGGGTCATTCAAGTACGCGCCGAACACTCCCAACTTACCTGTGTGTTATCCAAAAAGGATGTACATCTGACTATGCTGATAGTTATCTCTATTTGACTCCGACGTCGGAAACTAGTAAGTTCTTCCTTTTTCTGACCCTACCTTGGCCAAGTTGTTGACTGACCATGCCGTCAAAAGCCCCTGCGGGAAGCCCTCCGCAGTCCGTCCCCAACTTTTTCGCCACCTCCACTGGCCTGGACAAAAAGGCCGAAACCGCCGTCGTAAGTTTGCTGCCGATTGGGACACTGGAGCTGTTGTGGCCAGAGCTGACATCGATGCGTGTACAGTGGAGTGTCGACATCATTACGGGGGCAGTCTCGGCGCAGTGGATTAACACTGATGGAAGTAAGTCCCTGCAGCCCGCTGAGAGTTTCGCATTCTCTGTTCTTTGTTTTGCTACGGCTTACTAATGTGGTCGCGTTCCTTTGTGATTATATAGATCCTGCCGCGGCCACTATCTTGTTTGTCCAGTCCAACCACGTCTACGCCAGCGGTGATCCGCCTGCATTCCAAGCTCGTTTCCCCGCGCCGGTGACGGCTGTTACCCTTACCTTCCTCCCTATCGTCTAGAACTGAGGGAGAGCATATAAAGGCAGCTGGTCAATTGACCTATTCTTTGGGTCATGGCTAACATTCTGGGCTTCTCGAGTTGTGGCGCGAATTGTTTGTCCCACAGTGAGTTCTGGACTTTTGGAGGAGGTTAGGAACTCGGCATGGGAAGACTGCTACTCTAATTTTTGTAGATGACAAGTTGTCTTTTCTGGTATTGGCGCTGTGTTTAATATGGGTAGGTACTTAAATACTCTTGGTATTTGTGTCTTTGGTCGATGTGATCTAACTCCGGCGGGATGCCATGCTTAATAGTTCTGTGTGTCTGGCCCGCCACCCACAGGTTTTGCACTACGCTAATGTCCCCAATTATTAACAGGATTTCCGTGTCCTGGTCCAAAGCTTCTCGTATTCTCGAGAGGCTGAAGAGGTGGCTCGACATAGATTGAGTGTGCTCAACTGTTCAACATCTCCGATCAGAACGCGCCAGAAGCCTTCTGCTCTGCGCTGAGGAGTCTCGTAGATGCCATTGCCTTTCGCGGCTGAGAAGCCAGAGGAGGTCTGCTGCATTGTGGTTGAAGAGAAGCGATGGCCCTAGTGCGAGATGCGTCAAAGAAGCGCAATTCTGTCTTGATACCCAACCTCTTGATCTCAGATGCCATGGCGCTCGAGCCGCTGCCGATGCCTCCTTGCAGCAAAGAACGGCGCAATGGGGTCATTGGTCAGCACTGCCCTCATGTCTCGATGCTGTTCTGGCCGAAGGGTGGCATAGGCGACGTAGAGCTGGAAAATCAGTTGAGTGAACATGACTAGGTCGACCGCTACCCCCTTTTCCCCACAGATAAAGTCCGAGTGACTCCCTACAGCACCCAGACCCTCGAAAACCACGCGCGCTGGAACTACGTATGAAAGGGCGAATGCTGAAAGGCTTTACACGTGTCCCAACTACTTGAAATGATCTCTAGGCGCCGCGACTTAGTGTCCTTCGTCAGATCCTACCTCACGACCTAGAAAGCAGTACACTAAACTGCTCTGGTGATTTTGAATAGCTCGCTGCGCCGTTCTTTCTACACACATCTCGACCTGGACATGCAGCACTGACTCCTCCACCGAGATGCCGCTCAGGTTGCTTCTGTGACATGGCAGGACCAACCGGCCGGCGGTGGATTTGTGTTAGCCAAGGCTTTTAACGGCAAGTACGAGTTCTGCTACCGTTCCTGGCAATGAAAGCGAGTGGCTTCCCTGGCGAGGGCTCGGCGGTAGCTAACATAGGACAGCCATCGATGGTAAAGGAGAGTGCATCAAGGCGACGCTAGTGTTCCACCGGTTCGGCAGCCGGCCTGCTTCTTCCGCAAACCTCAGCAGCTCGACCTCTTCAAGCTTTGCCATCAATAACGTTGCTAGCAGCAGCAGCCTACAAACGTTTCCTGTTGTCTCACGCTAAAGTATCATAAGCACATCTACATCAACCATCTTTCTTTCCTCGTCGGAACTAATCCGCCATGGACAGAAGCATTATGGCTTCTTGCATGGCGGTAGGATCATCGCTACGCAACAACGCGTTTCCAAAGAAAATGAACATGCTGCTAACCAGGCTGTCATAGGAAGGTGACATGTTCCTACAGATCGTCGACAGCCCTACCTCCGGTCTGCCACGTCAGCTCCACGTCTGCCATGAACTGCGACCCCCAGCGCTGCCACCCATCCGGCGGCATGCCTTCCTCCCACTGCTTATAATTCTTGATCAACTCAAAGAACCCTTCGACATTCTCCTCGGAAGGATCCTCATTAACCCGCTCGATGGCCTGCACCACCCCCTCGGGCTTGTCCTGGACCCGCTCCAGCTCCTTAAGCGCCCACTTGTGGAAGGGGTACGGCGCCTCGTTATCGGCCAGGATCAGCCGGATCCCAAACAGCGTCATCTTGCCGACGGCGAGATTCAGCAGAAACCGGTTCCCCTTGGCCCGCGCCTCGGTCGCGAACCAGTGCCAGGCTGCGAACTGCGCGCGGAAGCGCTTCAGCCGATCCATCTTCTCAGCCACAGGGTATTCCGCCGCGCGCCGCATGAGGGCGTCTAGCTCGGTATCCGTGAGGCCCGGGATCCGGTTAAACAGGATGCGCGCGTCCTTGAAGCCGTAGCGCGCCGGCTCGCTGCCGCGCTCAATGACATCGCGCAGGAAGGCAATCGACGTGAACTTGCCGTCAATGTAACCGCCCGGGTAGGTCGCCAGCTCGGAGTTGTGGTAGGTGGAGCGGCCTGCTTGGACCAGCGCATCGTACTCGGCGTCGGCGAGGACGATCATGATGTCGACGTCGGACGACGGCAACGCGTAGCCGTGCACAATAGATCCGCCAAGAATAAGCGCGAGCACCTTGGGATTGCCCTCGAAGTGGGCGGTGACATTGCGGATTGTTTCAGCGTGGTGGGTTTGCATCTTGAGTTGGACGTGATTTGGTAGCAAGAAGGCTTTGGTGGATGTTAGATCAAGAGCAGGTGTCTGGACTGGCACAGGATGCGTGGCATTTGTATTAAGGCCCACGAAAAAGTGCTTACTAAATGCAGGTAAACAGCCATGTCCTAGCCGAGGGACTTGACCCAGTGACCCGGTTGCCAAGCTGAGTCCCGTCTGACTGCCATTTATTTATCTCCGTCTAACAAAAGCGGTAACTAATAGCTGAGCGACATCGGAGTCGGGCAAATTAATGCCGTCTTTACAGCCTGGTTGCATGGGACGGATCTGGCTGGGCAATTATAAGGTAATTGCTATTCCCGTCTGGAGTCCCGAGCTAGGTCGAGTTACGGCTAATTTATCGTTAGCTTTCCCTAATTCTTCTCCAAGTAAGGGTTATTCTAAACGCAGTTTTTATATAACCTCAGAATTAATCTCCTTGTTCGATGCAGTTTGGCGAAAGTTTCCAATGCTGAAAAGACGCCACGCCACTTGAAATTTACAAATCTATCCAACTTGACATTACACAGGCAATAATGCTCTACAGACCCATAACTCCACAAGCACACAAGAATCCCGAGGCCGCCCAAGAATGGAAAGAGTACCGCGGCATCTATCGCCGCAAACCCAATGACTGGAAAAACTGCACCAGCGCCGCCTCCTTCTATTGTTAGTCCTCCTCAGCTGCGGCCTCCCGAATCACCTCAGACATGGCCTGAAGATACAGCCTCGCGACGGCGTCGCGCTTTGCTTGTTCCTGCTGTGCTAGCCTCTGACGGAGGACTATCTCTTGTCGCACCTTTTCCGGTGTAGTCACGGTCTGGGCTGCGCGCTGGATTTGCAGGAAGGCTGCCAGGAATTCTTGGACGGTTAGGTCGTCGCCGTCGTCGCCCTCCTTGGACCTGGATGTAGGTGCTGGTGGTGGGTGATGGCGCGGGGTGCTGGTGGTGCAGGGGCTGATGCGCGGATGTACGGTTCGTTATAGTCGAGGACGTTATACATGCTTTGCAGTACTTGTCAGCATGTAGATTCCAACGGTTAGTGGATGAAGGAGGAGAACTTACTAAACATTCGTGACCATGATGGACACAATAGGGTTCTTGGACTGCTCATACGCCGCAACACCAGACCACTGCACGACCAAACCAATTCCGACCCCCGCAACCGAGCCTTCCGAACCACCCACATGCAGTAGCCCCTCCGGCTGGAGCATGTACCGCTCAACCCCAACATCCATCTGCACCTGCGATCCTCGAAATCCTGGATGGAACAGCTTTCTCGGCAGGCACCCGGGCGGAAAAGTCGTATCCGAGAACGAATCCTCAGCGAACCTCGCCCCTGCGAACTGCTGGTTGTTCTTGAAAATGCCCATGGTAACTCGCAGCTTTCCCGCGCCGTTGGATCGCCGTAGCAACTGCTGGCGCGCCGCTGCGTTCTTGCCGTTGTTCAGGTCAGCATCGAACTGCACGCCGATCTCGATGCCGATACCGTAGTGGCCGGGGCGGGCGTATGAACGGAAGCGAGCGTGCGAGTCGTCGTCGAAGAGATGGAGACGATGAAGTGTGGTCGTGAGTTTGGTGGGATTGGCGGGCGTGTGCGGCGGAAAGCTAACAAGGGTCCAGTTCTTTCTGCCCTTGGCGAGGTTTGCAGGGGGGTTGACTGCATCGTGGACGGGGACCAGGTCGTCGGGCTTGAGGAACAAAGTGTTGAGTATGTGGGTTACTTTGTGGCTGTTGAGGTGGTTTTTGGATGTTTTGTTGGTTTGGAAGCAGCTCGCGCAAAGGTCGTAGTCGAAGCAGACGGTGCACATTGCTAGGTGTTCGGCGGTGGTGATGGAGCGCCCGCAGCCGTCGCAGTTGGCGACTGTTAAGGTTGGGTCGTCTGACTTGTCGTGTTGCGCCGGGGAAGATTGGCTCGGAGCTGGGCTCGCAGAGGAAAACTCGGAGCGGCTGGAGGGAGGCGGTGCGGAACGGCCCCTCTCTGCTCGAAGGTCAAGGCGGGATCGGCTCTAGTTCAGAGGCGGATACAACGACGACCTTGACGTGCCGGCGGTCGTATTAGCGTTTCCTGTGGTGGCATTACTAGCTGCCGCGGCCGGTTGATTGCGCCAACCCGTCTACTCCTGGGGCTCTACGGGATAGGGGAGGTCGGAAGCCGTTGAATGTGGCCGGGGGGAGGTGTCCTTGGCTTGGCCGGAGCCAGGCTGTTGCTTGTGTCCAGTTGAGTGCCCCCGTGGTCGTTGAGGAGCTGGATCGGGCATCCGAATCGGTGGCTCGGGGCCAGGGGGCCACGCATCGCCGAAGGTTCGGCTCGTGTTAGTTGCATGTGCGTCTGAAGCTTGGTCAACAGTGCTGTAATGCACCGTCACATCTTGTAGAGGTCGGACAAGCACTCACTGGGAGGCGGCCGGGTGCTCGGCGCGACCGTAAGTACGAGCTCCACAATGCTAGACGCAACAGGATGCCAGTTTTGGTCGCTCGCATCGCGAAACTTGCCCATCCCTCGGTGTTTTACGTGCAGCGGGTGCCTGGTGACTTCGTTGGGCAGGTTCAGGACCGCCGATGTGCGGTTGACAATCTAGGAACGGAATTTAGTTAGTGAGCGGGAAGACGGCCGAGGTGACGTAAGTAGAAGATCAGCAGGATTGAAAACGCAAAGGGTGCTGGCAAGATGTCACCGTTACGTACCTCGATGTTTCAGACGAGAACAGAGAACAGCCAGAGGCTGTAAGGACCAAAGAAGCTAACGAGACTAAAACCCGAGAGTGTCAATACTCAAGAGCTTCCATCCCCAGCCTCCCTCTTCTGCACAGGGCCAAAAATATGTAGCCAGTTTTCATCCGCACGTTCCCTCCAGCCCAAGAAGAAACCAACCATCCCAGAAGCCACGCAGCATCCACAAATTCCCGAGACAAGATACGTCCAAGCACCATCTCGGACACCAAGAATGGTTAACGGAATAGAGTACGTGAACGCCATCCAAAGGCCCCCAAATGGAAAAATCCAAATCACGCTCAGCTGGTCATACACTCTATCAGCAGCCATCACATCCAATTCGTAATAGCGACATGCAATGTAGGCGAGAAGATGAGCAAGGAATGGGGCCATCAACTGGTAATCCTGTGCAACTGCAAACCACCCCATCGCAATGACTGGGAAGACGATGAATGAGGCTGTCGCTGCCCAACGAAATATCTGGCGCAAGGCCTCCCGCGTGACTATCCAACGTTCAAAGTTCGCTCTGTTGAGCATGCCGACCTTCCTCAGTTTCATCTTCCAGGCGTAGAATATAGGCCGCTCTGTCAGAAGCAGCAATGCCGGGATTGCCAACCAGAAGCTTCGGTACGCGATCCAGGACAAGAGAAAGGCGGTGCCTGTCAAACCGCTTGGAACTCGAGACGGAAAGCTTTCCCATCCAGAGATTTGAGAGCTGCTAGAATTCTCGTGGTCGTTATGATAGAATGTGGCCGCCCAAGACGCCCGAACACTGCGTATTATGCGCCTGGAGAATCGACCTAGTTCCGGGAAGAATCGGAGAAGCTGAATAAATGTTGGAATATAAAAGGAAAAGGAAGTTCTGATGGCCCAGGACCAGTCTAAGACTCGTTTCGGTGTCCTACCAAGATGAAGTTGATGCCAAAGTCCAACGGCAATGAACTGCGTGAGATAAGTTAGCGCTATGGAAAAGATGGCGCCGACTATACCGTTGTCGACAATTTCATGAACGGGTAGGGCAACGCTGCGGGTCCATTCAAGAGAAGGCCAGGAATCGATGTCACTTTCTGCTCCGGATTAGTGATACTGAAATGCCTGCCTGAGCGTGCACGAAGGGAAGGTGTAAACTTCTCACCAATGATTATTTCTTGTGCAGCAACACCTTGTCGGGAGGTATCTAGTATCGCGCATCGAGGTATGTCGTCCTCGGGGACCGAGTGAGATGCACCTCGACAGGATCGCCACATGAGGTCAGATTGGAACCGGAGTCGGAGTTGACCAGCAGTCGTTGTAGTGACTCTAAAGCGAGCCCCATGGTACGATGATGAACCGACACCGCAGAGTTTGCTGAGAAAAAGTACCGTTTTCTCCGCCGGGTAACAATTAGTCTCTTTCAAAATAGCCTTCTGGAGTATCCAGAAGGTGATAGCTCCCTCATGAGTTTCAAGGTGCAGTGAAAACTGAGTAGACTTGGGGCAATTCTGTACCAGGACGCAAACCGTGTCGTTGATTTGGGTGACAACAAAGCCGTTTCTTGTGCGTGCCAGAATGCCAAAATGAGGATGAATGAACGTCTGTTCTTCATGCGCCCCAGGAATAGTTGGATTCCACGTTTCACCTGTCCAACAACCAGGCTGATAGAAGAGAGTCAGGGGTAGCTGCGCCTCGTCTTTCAACAAACTCTTCATACGGTCTGCATCCGCGAGGCCAATCACCTCCCTTGCACTTCGACCCATCATCGCTGCGATGATCGCTGGAAGATCCTTTGCCTCGGTCGTAGAGCGATTCACGAGCCCATTCCACGTCTTCGAGAAAGAGTCCAAAGACTGGTCGCTGGTTGCTCCGGTAGACTTGATCCCATCGTAAAACTCACTCAGAGTGAGGGAGGGAAGACCTATCTGATCAAAACGGGGCCAATCCAGTCGAATGGAACGGTCCAGGAGCTGGAAATACAGGTTTTGGGCCAAGGCACCTTCCTGAAGGGGCCAGCTTCGGGACATCCAGGGACTGGTGCGGATATGTGCTGCCAGGATGTGATCCTCACCTGCCTCGATCGACGGAATGTTCCTAAGGTCTGGATCAAGGACCAGCACCTTTTCTGCTGCAGCGTACAGTTGAGCCATGCCATCGATAGCCTTGGCTTTGGGGGTTTCCAGGTTGGCCTCTGCGAGGTCGGCAACACCAAGTCTGGCGGCAATGTGCTTGGCAACCTTGCTATCTCTTGGCAGTGGTGGGATACAGAGCGTGTCGATCCAAAGTAATGGCTGGGGACGCGACTTCTTCACCTGTCTGAGGGTGCCAAGAATCTTCTGAGCAGTGGCTCGAAGCTCATCTGGAAAAATCTCACCGTTGTCCAAGAGATCGTTGATGAATTCGATGACAGGGTCCTCCGAAGTGAAAGGAAGAGCCTGCGGCTGGCCGATGACTGACTCGAACAGGTATCTCAGCTGACACTGGTACATGGCGTTCAGGTTCTGGTTCCCGAGACCGCCAGCCCAAACATGCGATATTGCCGTGAAGTCGGATTGTAGATCTCCCTTCACAGTTTTGATCTGAATTTCACCCTCTTTGCCCTCTTTGAGTTGGATGAGTGGGAGTGTACCGGCATCGATACACTCGATGACGAACCTGAGATCAGACTCAGCCAGTTGACAGTCGGCGCCCTCAGAGCATCCATCTCTATGTTTTGTCTCCGGTTTCTCAAAAAGTCGACATCGCCGGTAGGTGCAGGCACTGTGGTCTTGTTTCGCGGAGTAGACCGGTAGGAACAGCAAACGGTAATACTCGGTGGCGGATAACTGGAGCGTCCAGGGAAGACTCGGACAGCGCCCTGCTCTAAGGATAGACCTCCGAAGCGGCTCAAACCCAGAAACGAGGGGACAACGTCGCAAGTCTCGGCTTCCTAAAGCTCGGACGGGTGTCGAGAGGTCGAGCGTATCCTCAAGCTGGTCCATCAACACATCGATGGAGAAGATGATAGCATAGGTGGGAGAATCCCAAATATCAGTCTTGGTATCAGGCTCCAAACCGAGGAGGTAGTCAAGGACGTGCAGATGAAAGACATCGTGCGTTTGCCGCAAGAGGGCAAAACAGTCTCGATGGCGAATGGTCCGGTACGTCTCCAGTGCGAGCTCGAACATTCTCACAGCTTTTCGGGACTCGTGGCCGCAAGCATCGTCGATATTCTTTGCTTCGAGTAACTGGCGATGTGCTTCCTTCACCTCTTCGGAGTGGAAATGCAGTGCATGCTCTTGAAGCGGGTTGCGAGACCACTGGTGAAGCACCGCCTCGACTTTGATGGAGTCGACGATATTCCCTTCCAATGTGTCGCTATGGCTCCTGAGAAAGTCGTCCTGGTTGACATATTGGCAGAGGAAAGCACGGAGGAGGCCAAAATATAAGCGATTCTGGAGCTCGGGAATGAGATCATCGAGTGGGACGTGGCGTCGGGCATCAAACCACTGCGGGGCGTGCTGAAGCCACTGCCGATAGTCGAGAATTGAGCAGAGCTCCAGATTTCCGCAAATATACGGGACCTGTATCGGCAGCTGGGTTATTCCGCGTGGTAGCGAGATGTGGTCCATGGTCGGGCCTCGACGAGGGCGATGAAAATTGCGTCCAGGTTATTTGTCATCGACGGAACAAGCGAGTCATATTCGCTAGGCTGCAGCCCCTTCATTCGTCGAGAAGCGGGTCCGGTGACAATTGCCGCTGGAAGCCCTGATTGGTCGGGGTCTCGGGCTACTGTCTGCATGGGACGGTGCCATACACCGCCGACTCGCACCACTGCAGCTCAAAGACTGAGAGAAGTTTACCAGCGCTATTTTTCATTGCTGTCGTCAAAGGCGCATTGCCACCGAATCCGGGAGATATGCCACGAGGAAGGAGTCAGCCCTATGCTCCACACGCAGTTGATGGTGTGGTGACATGAGGGGAGATATCTCTGAGATGCAACCTAGCGTGCTGCAGATTACGAATCCCTCATGCTTTCTCTGCTCAGGTTCTGCCCAGTTATGGCCCGAAAATTTGGAGATGCTCATCAAGCAGCTCCAGGACTTTTTTTTGGAGGAGTCCGTTGATGCTGTCCTTCGAACTTCTTGGGCGGCTTTAGGCCCGAACTCCCATTGCCCTTGAAGTTTCCTCTCCCAATCTCCCCCGTGGTCCTCGAAATTTTACAGAAACGTGTTCACACTGGGCAAGATACTTCGTTCTGACGAGCCGAGACTCGACGATGTCCGCCACGACAACCCCCTCGGTCACAGCAGGCGCTATCTCCGGGACACCGGTTCTCTTCTACCCCGTTCCGACGCCTTGGCCAATAGCAGCAGGATGGGACAAGAACATCTACCGACAGCATAGAGACGGTCTCATTCTCGCGTACGATCCGATATATCCCCTCATCATCAACAAAGTTGTGCTGATTTGTTGGAGGCCAGAAAGACGGAAACTGGGCACACAAACCAAATGGGGCAATAAGTGTTTATTGTGGCTACAGAAGAAAGAAAACAACAAACGTCTTTGGAGAGCCAAAGCCAAAGAAATGGAGAGGGCCAGCCTGGAGCTTAGGCCATATAGCAGCCTGGGAGCCTTAGACCTCCCACATGATCTGGTGACTGAATTAAGTACTCCGCCCTTCTGTGGAGAATCCTCCGCCTATACCGTAATGTTAAAATCCTTCTTCTAAGGATGCGGCCTTCTTTAACGGCGCTTAAGATGGATGCTAGCGTGCCATCTGAAGGATTATTACAGCCTGGATGGTTGCTTAACTGCTTGGTATGCATCCTCTCTAGTTATTGGATTAATTAAAACGCTGTATAATGAACTTTAAGAACAATTTCGTTTTTATGTGATTAATGCTAAAGGGTAGCCTATATTCTAAAAAGCGAGCAAGTTAAGGCCCAAATTCGGGACCGCAGTTGGAAGCTGTTAAGAGTCAGCAGTGCCCTAGTAGCCCAAATCTTGGACACGATCCCGAATTTTCACCCTAGGATAGTACGCAATACCCCAGCTCGGATTTTAGGATGTTATATGATATCCTAGCTCGGAATTTGGGATAGTATATGATATCCCAGCTTGCAATTTAGGATGGTATATGGTATACCAGTGCATAATGGAATACCCCTTACGAGAGGCTCGTGAATTATATGCAGCGGCCGGATCCTGCGGGTCCTCAACCGTGAGCTCGTCCAAGGCCCTCAAATCATGGTGTGAAAGTGGCTGAAGGTCAACAATAACAAATCTCTGTTGTGGTGTGTTGTGCGCTTGCAAAAACACGTGAATCTACAAAATCTACCAAAGAAATAAGCAAAGCCCTTGTGACACTTGGCAGCCAACTGCTGCCATCTGCAAGTGTGGACTGAAAGAGAACGGTCCCATCTCACACATGGGTTCCACCGCCCGAATCTTGGTAATCCTCCCTGATGACTGGGAGTGTTTTCAACAGAATGCCCTGTCTGGACACAATGCAGTCACGCATACATCTTTGGATACTGTTCCCCAATCACCTACAACACCACGGCAGCAGCCCCTAGTAGCATCGAATGTGGAAATCCGGTCTCGTCTCTAAGCCGCAGGCATAAGGGACCTCCGCCAAAGAACGCAGAGTCCGCAACCCCAGGCACTTCCAAGAATTCACATTACGAGGGGATGGAACTACTGGCCTCCACTAGAGGAAAGCAAACACTGCAGGAAACCACAACAGCTAAGGTGGACCGAATAACAATACCGAGCTCAAGCACGAACTCTCTTGAAGACCTTAAGAGCAACCTGCGCGAGTTTACAGCCTAGGCTGGATTCTGTGTAAGTTAGCGAAGAAAAAGAGTACGAGTATGTAGATTAAATGATTTTTATTACGGAAACGTTTTATTTAGCCGTGGATTGCGTTGGTTTGCGTTATGTTTGTTGCATTATTATAGAGGGGTGCGTCATAGTGCAAATAGACCGACGTTATGTTGCAAATAGACATTCTCTTTTATATACTTGTTAGAAACGACTTGCGAGAGCGGCCTAGAAATTCTTCTATTTGGCGCTATCTCCTTATATTAGATCTGCGAGAACATCTTCCTTGCTCAGCTTATACTTTCTTCCGTCGTTAGTATCAAATATCCCTAAAGCAGACTATTTAGTAACTGTATTGTCATCGTCGCTTAGCTTATCATTAGAGTGCTCTGCGTCTTTGCTAGTTGTTAGCCAGGGTCGAACGGAGCCTAATGTCGTTAGATCAGTGCCATTGTCGTTAAGCTTGCGTGGAGCAACGCAGTGTGCCTAATGAACTGCTTAGTCGGGCCTCGGATGTGCTTTCCTACATTATGCTACAACCTAACACTACTCATATTTCTTTACACTCTCTACCTTCGCACAAGTTTTACAATACACAAGTGTTGTAAAGCCAGACGTCATTTACAGTGGTTCCTAGTGCACCCGAGTCCAGCATCCCTCATGATTGTAAGGTGGATCTACTGGAACTGGACGTTTGGACCGCTAACTGATCCCCCATTAACTGATCATGTAAGCAGCGGGGCACCCTATTGAGACAGCTATGCTACAAACATTTTCACATGGTAAAAAGTAGTGGAAATTGATTTCTATTGTTTTAAGGAAAGGCAAGTACGCCTGATCAAGGCGGTCACAATGGTGGCGAGCAAGAATTGGTAAAGGGATAAGATTTCAACCTAGCTTGAGCCAAAGGAGTGGGCGAGGGTCGTGGTATAAATACAAGGCGGAGGTGATGCCCTGGGATGTGATGTGTGGTGTACCGGGGTATTTCCTTTACAGGTAACTTTAGTTAAGGGTCCAAAATTAGGCCACACATCTGTACAAGCTAGGCTCACCCATAGCTCACCCTAGCTCAGGAGCGGGGCAGGATCACGCACGAACATGGAAATTGCTAAGAGCAACTTTAGGGTACAACATAGGTCTGTTGAACAATGGAAGTAGAAGTGCTTTGAAGAAGGTAAAGGTACGAAATTTTAAAGGCAGAGGCTAAGTCTCCAGCG